>Ga0182736_1002589_pt1 | contig 13443 bp, 9 predicted proteins | sample eDN5th30CKraftBY_FD_128882 | JGI IMG/M metagenome (GOLD analysis project Ga0182736, IMG submission 128882) | Enriched backyard soil microbial communities from Emeryville, California, USA - eDNA 5th pass 30_C Kraft BY (version 2) (version 2) | ecosystem: Environmental > Terrestrial > Soil >...
ATGCTGGGACGCAAAATTCCGACCACTCCCAGAAAACCGAACAACACGGCCAGGATCCGGACCGGATCCCGCTGCGATCCGCCCCATCCCAGCATCCATCCCGCGATGAAGAGCGGAGCCGTGTAATTGAGGCTGATGGCGGTGGACAGCGGCAGGTGCGCCAGGGCGTAAAAGCCCAGCCACATGGAACTCACTCCGGTCACATTGCGCCACAGGTGCAGCTTCCAGCTGGTGGGGGCGAGAGTGCGGTGGTGCCACTTGGCCCAGACAATCAGGAAAATGATGGACGGAATGCCCCGGAACAGGACGATCTGGGACAGCGAAGCGCCATGGTCCGTTGCCACTTTGACACAGGCCCCCATGATTGCGAACATGACACACGCCAATAACATCCACAGAGACTGCATGTGATCAACCGGAATTTAAATTAAAACTGAAGAATGCAATACTATACTCTGCAACATTCGCCCGCTCCCCGATCCGGGCCGTGTCGACGGCCCCGTGCGTTAGAATTTCTTGCTTTAGAATTCCATATCTTGAATACCGCGACCGGCCCCCTATACCTATACATCACCCACGGCTATTGCCGGACCTGTACGAAACTGCCTCGACCATGAAAAGAATCTTCCTGTTTTTACTGACCAACCTTGCGGTGCTGGTGGTGCTGAGCACCACCATGAGCCTGTTCGGCGTGGGGCGCTACCTGACCTCCGGCGGCATCGACCTGACCCAGCTGCTGATATTCTCCGCGCTGCTGGGCTTCACCGGGTCCATCATCTCGCTGCTCATCAGCAAATGGATGGCCGTGCGCAGCACCGGCGCGCGCGTCATCGATCCGCAGGCTCCCGCCAATGCGCGCGAAGCGTGGCTGCTCGACACCGTCTATCAGCTGGCCGACCGGGCCGGCATAGGCCGCCCCGAAGTCGCCATCTACCAGGGCGCCCCCAACGCGTTCGCCACAGGCGCCTTCAAGAACAACGCGCTGGTGGCGGTATCCACCGGTCTGCTCGACAGCATGTCCGAACAGGAAGTGGCCGCCGTGCTGGGCCACGAAGTCGCGCATATCGCCAACGGCGACATGGTCACCCTGACCCTCATCCAGGGGGTGCTCAACACATTCGTGGTTTTTCTTTCGCGCCTGGTGGGATACGCCATCGACCGCATCGTCTTCAAGAACGACAAGGGCGTCGGGCTGGGATACTATGCAACGGTCATCTTCTGTGAAATTGTCTTCGGCGTCCTTGCATCCATCATTGTGGCCTGGTTTTCCCGCCGCCGCGAATACCGGGCCGACGCCGGGTCGGCCCAGCTGCTGGGCGCGCGCGAACCCATGATCCAGGCGCTGGCCCGCCTGGGCGGGCTGCAGGCCGGGGACCTCCCCAAAACCTTCGAGGCCTCGGGAATCTCGGGCGGCCAGGCGATCAGCGCCCTGTTCGCCACCCATCCGCCCATCACCGCCCGCATTTACGCCCTGCAGACCGCGCCCCGTGTCTGACGCGCACCCCTGACGGGCCGGGACCGGGCGCCATGAACGAAGTACTCCCCCTTCTGAGTTTCGCAGGCTATATCGCGTTGCTGCTGTGGGGCGTGCACATGGTGCAGAGCGGGGTGCAGCGCGCTTTCGGCAACGCGCTGGGGCTGGCGCTGGGGCGCGCCATGAAAACCCGGCTGCACGCCTTCGCGGCCGGGCTGGGCATCACCGCCGCCATCCAGAGCAGCACGGCCACGGGCCTGATGATCACCGGCTTCGCGGCCGGCGGCCTGGTGGCGCTGACCCCGGGCCTGGCCGCCATGCTGGGCGCCAACGTGGGCACGACCATCATCGTCCAGCTGCTGTCATTCAATCTGACCGCGCTGGCCCCTGTCTTCATATTGATCGGCGTGTGGCTGTTCAGGCGCAACCAGCCGGGGCGCCGGCGCGATCTGGGGCGCGTCTTCATCGGCCTGGGATTGCTGCTGCTGGCTTTGTTCCAACTCGTCACCCTGTTCGCCCCCCTGCAGGAATCGCGCCTGCTGGAACTCATCCTGGGCGCGCTGTCCTCGCAGCCGCTCATCGCCCTGCTCCTGGCCACAGTGCTGGCCTGGGCCGCCCATTCCAGCGTGGCGGTGGTCGTGCTGATCATGTCGCTGGCCACCCACGGGCTGGTGACGCCCACCGTCGCCTACGCGCTGGTCCTGGGCGCCAATCTCGGAACCTCGATAAATCCGCTGCTCGAAGGCGTCAGCGACAGCGACCCCGCCGCCAAGCGGCTGCCGCTGGGCAATCTGGGAATGCGCGTCATCACCTGCCTGATGACCTTTGCCGCCCTGCCCTGGATTCCGCCGCTGATGAACCTGCTGACTCCGGACTCCGCGCGGGCGGTCGCCAATTTTCATTCCCTATTCAACATCATCACGGCGCTGATCTTCCTGCCGCTGCTCAACCCATACTCCAGGCTGGTCATACGGTGGCTGCCCAAGCGCATCGACCCGAACGATCCGTCCAAGGCCCTGTACCTGGATGAATCGGCGCACGAGGTTCCCGCCGTCGCCCTCGGCAATGCGGCGCGCGAGGCCCTGCGCCTGTCCGACATGCTGCAGACGCTGCTGCTGGCGGCGCGCGCCGATTTCGTGCGCGACAACCGGCAAGGGATCGGACAGGTCCGCCACCTGAACACCGTCGTGGGCCGCCTCGATACCCTGATCACCACCTACCTGGCCACCCTGGACCAGGAAAACATGAACCGCGACGAGCTGCGCCGCCTCGACGAGATCCTGGATTTCTCATCCAATATCGCCTATGCGGTCACCATCACCACGACGGGCCTGTTCAGCCATGCGGCCCAGCTGCGTAAAAAAGGATGGACGCTGGTCCCGCCGCAGCGCGATGAACTGATCGCGCTGGTCGACCGCCTCATACGCAACCAGAGGCAGGCGGCGGCCCTGTTCGTGGCGGAAGACCTGAGCAGCGCCCGGCATCTCACGCTGGAGAAAGAACATTTCAGGGCGGTCGAGGCGGCCGCGGCCGAGCGGCAGCTGCAGAGGATCAAAGAGGGGCAGGCCGAGGCGGTCGCGAAAGGCTCGCTCTACCTGGAGATCCTGCGCGACATCCGCACCATCAATTCGTACCTGGTCGGCGCCGCCGCCTATCCGGTTCTGGCCAAGCACGACGAACTGCTGCCGAACCGGCTGCGGGCCGTCGACGACTGAGCGGCGCCGCCCGCTTCCGACAACTGCCCGAATTGATTGATCCATAGGTATATGGCGCGACGATTGCTGTCGAGCTATGGCCTCTGGAATGCGAAGGCTTGTTGACCCGAAAGAGAGCCGGATCCGGGAAAACTGCAAGCCTGGTTCGATGAGCGGAGGTGGAAACGGATTTCCGGGACTGGACCCCTCATTGGCATGCCTAGCCCACACGCCATTTAAATGATCCAGGTGTCGTTGGCTGTGTAAAGTACTCGGGATATAAGCGAGCAACTTCCTTGGCCAGATCAAGATTACGACCTAAATGTTTACGCATTGCTCTTTCTGCGGCGTCCCCATTTCCTTGCCTAAGTGCAGCCAGAATAGAACGATGATCAATGATAGCGTTCTTTGCGCTACCCAATTCGGGCACGGCAATGGCCCGCACACGGTGATGCAGGTCGCGCACTTGAAGAATGAGCGGCCAGATGCCGGGCATCCCCGCATAGTCAAACAGTTGTCGATGAAAGCTCTCATCCGCGCGAAGGGTTTCTGCTATGTTTCCCGCGTGCATCGCACGCTCCTGCTCAAAAATCGTGTCAGCAAGCTCACTGACCAATTTGGTTCTATCCGGAAGCAATGCAAGCCTATGCAATACGGCGCTCTCTAATGCCTGCCGCACGAAGATGGCTTCAGCAAGCCGGGAGAGTTCCATTTGAGTGACATAAGTACCGCGTTGCGGCAGGATTTCAACCAGTCCCTCGTCGGCCAAACGCAACAACGCTTCACGCACCGGCGTTCGGCTCGTCCCGCACTGCTTGGCAATATCAAGCTCCGATATCGAACTTCCCGGCGGCAAGGTCACATCAAGTATGGAGTCTCGAATGATGGCATGTATTCGTTGCCATTCGGAAGCGCGAACGCCTCGACGGATCTGATTGAAATCTGAGTTCATGAAGCAATCCAACAAGTTGTTGGCATGAGTTTACTTGAGGCGTATAGAAGGTGTGCGAGAACTCAAAAATCTGTCAAGGTTAAATAGAAATACCCGGGCCGGACATTCTCACGTCGCACCAGCAGAGAACACAAAAATACTTGCACAGAAGCAACTTGAGTACTAGTATATAAGTATCCAAGATAAACAGCCGTTCTATTTTTATAGAACAACACCGCTACTTCAATGCGAGGAGATTATGAGGAATTCTTACGTTACCTTCCGCGGATGGCTTCTTCGGCCTTTTTTAATCCTGCTTTTTATAGGCTCGTCGTCCTTACCGCCGCAGCAGGCGTTTGCCGAATCGAACTACCCGCTCCGACCCGTCTCTTTGGTGGTTCCATACGCTCCAGGCGGAGCCGCAGATGTTCTTGCGCGTCTGCTCGGCGAAAAACTAAGCAGCCGGTGGGGTAAACCGGTAGTTGTGGAAAACAGGGCAGGCGCGTCTGGGCAAATTGGTTCCGAATATGTCGGTCAAGCCAACGGAGACCCCTATCGTCTTTTGCTGGGATCACAAGCCGTCTTCTCGGTGCTGCCATTGATCAGTGATCGAAAAGATTTCAACCTGGATAGCACCTACACACCAATATCGCTACTGGTCCAAGCACCTGCCGTCCTTATGGTATCTGCAAAGCTCGGGGCAGATACACCCGAAGAACTGGTGAGTATGCTTAAGAGCGCAGCGCCTAATACGTACTCGTATTCGTCGAATGGAGTCGGAACCTCGCAGCACCTGATCGCAGCACAGATCCTTGACAAACTTGGAGTACAGGCACTTCATGTTCCATATAGGGGCAGCGGCCAGGCGTTGGCTGCGCTTATCGCAGGAGATCAAGTCGTGCTCAGCGTGGACAATGTTCCCTCGGTGCGCACCGCAACACAATCGGGACGCGTTAAAGCACTCGCGGTCACGACAAAAGAAAGGCTAACGATGATGCCCGATGTAAAGACTTTGGACGAGTCCGTTCTGCCTGGCTTTGAAATGACCACCTGGATGGGGTTAATCGCTCCACCAGGAATTGCACGGGAGACACAGCAGTTCCTGAGTGACGAAATGCAAGCGGTGATGAGTGACCCGGCACTGCAGAAACGTTTGAGCGAACTCGGGTTCTTGCCACGTACATCCAGTCCCGAAGAGTTTCGATCACTGGTTGCTCAAGAAACTGCGCAGCTCAAGATGCTGATCGAAAAGCTGAAAATCGCGCGCGAATAGAGTTGTTTCCGCCTCTGGCCGTCTCCTCGTATTGTTGCAGCATTCCATGCCTACTCGCGCGAAATAGGTTCTCCTATATCCGACACGCCGGAATACATGCTGATTCGATGCCGCCAACGCAAGGCGCGAGCCATCGCTGCATGCACCTAATGCTGACTTGGGACGGCCAATCAACCGGGCTGCGCTTCTGGCCGTCATTGGCACCACCTAATGCCTACCCATTGAAGCGCCAGTCTCAATTCTGCTGTTTAGCTGGACGCGATTTTTATAGTGTACGAAACGGTTTCATTCAATTCGCCCCCCTGACCTGATGGGACAGTTTGACATCTTCCACTTCCGCCGCCAGGATTTATTTTGCCGGACGAGTGTCCTAATTTTCCGCAGGCGGTCTCGGTCAGCAGACCGCTTGTATATTAGGATTTAATTGGTTTGAAAGCCCGACAAACCCTATACCCGACTTGACCAGAGAGTCTTTACAAAAAGGATATCGGAATGAGCAACGATTCAGAACGCGCAGTGTCACCGGCCGCGTCATGTAAATCGGAAGTCCACCCGGCCAAGCGCTTTCGATCTCGTGAATGGTTCGCAGACCCCGAGCGCATAGACATGACTGCGCTCTACCTGGAACGCTTCATGAACTACGGCCTGACACTCCGAGAACTACGCAGTGGCAGACCCATCATCGGGATTGCACAGTCAGGCAGCGATCTGAGTCCATGTAATCGCGTTCATCTTGATCTGGCGAAGCGCACGCGGGCAGGGATTCTCGACGCTGGCGGGATCCCGATGGAGTTCCCGGTGCATCCGATCTTTGAGAATTGCCGCCGACCGACTGCAGCACTAGATCGAAATCTCGCCTATCTTGGTCTAGTGGAAATCCTGCATGGCTATCCGATTGATGCGGTGGTGTTGACTACCGGCTGCGACAAAACAACACCCTCTCAGGTAATGGCTGCATCGACCGTCGATATACCCGCCATTGTGCTCTCGGGCGGACCCATGCTTGATGGCTGGTTCCGAGGGGAGCTGGCAGGATCCGGCGCAGCAATCTGGCAAGCTCGAAAACAACTCGCAGCAGGCGAGATCGACGAGGAAACGTTCTTGCAGATCGCAGCGGCGTCGGCGCCTTCGGTCGGCCACTGCAACACAATGGGCACCGCTTCGACCATGAATGCCTTGGCCGAGGCCCTTGGTCTATCCCTGACCGGCTGCGCCGCCATACCGGCTCCCTATCGAGAGCGCGGGCAAATGGCTTATGAGACGGGCCGCCGGATTGTTGAGATGGCATATGAGGACGTGCGACCGTCGCAGATTCTGACTCGTGAAGCCTTTTTGAATGCCATTGTCGTGACCGCCGCGATAGGAGGGTCCACCAATGCACATCCGCATTTAATGGCTATGGCGCGCCATGCCGGTGTCGAGCTCACACCGGGCGACTGGGTGGAGTATGGACGGGATATTCCTCTGATCGTGAATATGCAACCCGCAGGCAAGTATCTTGGCGAGCGCTTCCATCGAGCGGGAGGAGTGCCCGCTGTCATGCAAGAACTGCTGGAAGCGGGAAAACTGCATCCGCAGCGCCTTACCGTAACGGGCCAGTCCATGGCTTCCAATCTCCACGGGTGTGAAAGTACCGACCGGGACGTGATTAGCCGCTACTCTCAGCCCCTCAGTGAGCGGGCGGGCTTTCTGACGTTGCGCGGGAACATTTTCGATTTCGCAATCATGAAAACCAGCGTCATTTCCCCGGAATTTCGAGAGCGCTATTTGAGCACGCCGGGTTCGGAGGATTGTTTCGAATGCCGCGCAGTGGTGTTCGAAGACTCCGACGACTATCACCGTAGGATCAATGATTCTGATCTGAACATTGATGAACGAACCCTACTAGTCATCCGTGGCGCAGGGCCCGTTGGTTGGCCAGGATCGGCGGAGGTAGTAAACATGCAACCTCCGGATGACTTGCTGCGTAAGGGAGTCACCAGCCTGCCCACGTTGGGTGACGGGAGACAGTCGGGCACGTCGGATAGCCCTTCCATTCTCCACGCAACGCCGGAAAGCGCGGTCGGTGGCGGGCTTGCTTACGTGCAGACCGGCGACATTATCCGCATCGACCTAAAAAAAGGAACATGCGACATGCTGGTGTCTGAGAGCGAAATCGCGCAACGCAAGAAGGCAGGAATTCCTCCCGCGCGTCCAAGTCAGACCCCCTGGCAAGAGATCTATCGTGAAACGGTAGGGCAACTTGACTCCGGAGCATGCATGGAATTGGCGTTGAAGTACAAAGGAGTCGCCCGAAATACGCCCCGCCATAACCACTGAGGACGTAACCAACGAAATTCTCTATGGAGCACTCAATGCAGTTCAAACGAAGTATCTCGCCATTGCCTTATTCCTTTGGCGTCACGATCATGCCGGAATGGTTTCAATATGAAGGTATTGATGCTGTGCTTGATCGTGTCCAAGCCTGTGGAGCTGATGCAATCGTCACGAGCCCCTATTTATTGGAGCGCGCTCCGGAAGGCGAAGGTGGCCGGGAACCTCCGCCTGATGGCGAGGCGGGAAAGGTTCGTCCACTTGAGCGCGAGCTATTCGGTGCCAAGGAATTGTGGGTCAGAGCCGGGCCGGCATTCGAGCATGATTTCTCGCTTTACCGGGGGTTGCGTTATCAACCTGCACAGCCTGGCAAACTCACCCGCGCGAATCCGGATCTGCTTGATCGTGTTGTCGCCCAGTCGCAACGCCGCGGCCTTGCTATCTTCATGCAGATCATGGCGGCCAGCCCACCCGCCTATCGCGTGCAATTCTCGGGAGCTCAGGAGGATGATCAATGCCTGGGGCCGGATGGCGTGCGCCATGATTACCGTGTCGATAAAAATGCGAGCCTGGCCAGCCCCCACGTGACCGAATACATACAAGTGCTGCTAAAAGAGCTGGCGACGCGGTATCCCGATGTCAATGGATTCAGGCTGGACTGGCCTGAGTATCCTCCCTATGACTTGGCCAGTGCCATGTTTGATTTCAATCCGAGTGCGTTAAAGATAATGCGCGGTGCAGGGTATGATCCAGACGAAATACGCAGCGCTGCGCAAACCTGGGTTCTCTCGGCAAGGACGATTGCGCAAAGAAATGCACGCGATGGAGCAAAGGCTATTGCCGATGGCCTGGCGCCGCTTTTCCGAGAACTGCTGCATCCAGAGACTGCGCTGCGAGGGCTTGTTGCATCCAAAGTTGCCACATGCTTTGATTTCCTCGTCAGTTGCCGTGCCGCACTGGACGAAGTCTCTGGGCCACATCGCCGGCTCGAACCACAGATTATGCCGCCCCCCCTACAGCACCTCTCCGGATTTCCACTCAATCGGCTCGACGGCCTCGCAGATGCCGTGGGCGTGAAACTCTATACGATGCATTGGCCCATGATCGCACGGTACTGGGCACGGGATCTCGTAGGTAGTGTGAATGGTCCCGCAGCGGATGCCGCCAGTGTGGCGATCGGCCAACTGTTTGGTTTTCTGAACGCTCCGCCTGAAGACCCGCAAGCGTATCGATATCCTTTGCCAGTTCAGGCGCATCCAGTGAGCCTGCAGGCCCAGCAAGAAAAGATCCGGTGTGCGAAAACCATAGCAGGTAACGTACCCGTTGTCGCCTTTGCCCATGCATACGGGCCTATTCCGGACGTCTTGGAGCGATTCGAAGCCGCCCGAGGCTCTGCCGATGCGGTATGGCTGAATCGCTATGGCTATCTCTCGGACGAAAAGCTTGCTGCCCTCGATCCATCAATGATGCGCAAAATAGGTGGCGGTTGACGTTCAACATACCTTTCATGCCCGCGACGAGTTATTGTCTGGTCGATATGCATTGGTAGACGATGGCATCGCTTATGCGCTGAGTCTATGTAGCAGTGAAAAACCCTGAAGGATTTAGAATGCAGGATGTGAGTTCGTTGTCGATGAATAGCCGAGATCGGCAAATTGCAAGTTGGTTAACACACTTGCATTCTTGCCTGCGAGATATGTAGGAGAGACGCATGATCAGCAATCCGCCCCTCACCCCCTTTCGGCTTAAGCCGGTCGATACCAGACTGAACAGACCACGCCTTGCCACGGCAAGTCCACGCGATCGATCGACGCAATCGAACAATGCACAAACTGCGAATGCCCTTCAGGTTTTGGGTGAACCTCTTATCATGAGCGCCGGCAACGTATCGATCGGCGACCTGATATACGAACGCCTACGTACTGCCATTATCGATGCGAAGATTCTCCCAGGCGCAAGCATTTCGGAAACCGAGCTGGCCGACTATCTCCAAGTATCCCGGACACCCGTCCGGGCAGCCTTGCAGCGATTGAATGCGCAAGGTCTGGTTCAGGTGGCTCCCCAACGCGGAACTACCGTAGCCAGGCTGGACCTGGCACGTATTCAGGAAGCCTTGTTTATGAGAGAAGCGGTCGAATGTACAGCCTTACAGCGCATCCGTCTACCATTGCCAGAAATAGAGATACAACGCTTGCAGGCAATCGTCCAATTGCACACACAGGCCGCTGAGCGGGGCGATTCAGCTTCGGTGCTCGAAAACGACGATGATTTTCACCGAAAGCTATTGGAACTGGCGGGAGTGCCGGGAGCATGGAGCTACGTACTTGAGGCCAGAGAGGTACACCGTCGCGTACGGATCCTGGGACACACCGAGTTCCAAACGGCGCTGCCGGCAGCCCAACAGCATGATCAAGTTGTAGCAGCGCTTGCGAGTGGCCGACTGGCCAAAGCAACTGAACTCATGCGTGCGCATATCAGGGGGAATGCACGGTTTTCGGACGAGATGTCATCGCACCATCCTGAGTACTTTTCATCAAGATCCTCAACAGAGTAAAACTGTTGCGCCAAACTCGGCAAGGTCCTCTGTGTTTTGTGCATGGTGAACCCAACAGGTACAACGTTCGAAGGGTTGACACAACTGGAGGCGACCTCTAAGTCGCGTATTTCCAGATGGAGTATGTGAATGATTAATGAGAACAGCGAACGGACGGTCGCGACGCCAGTAATTGAGGTCCTGAATAGCCGATTCTCATCCATCGTGCCGCCAGTACCCGTGCTCGAACGCCTATGTACAGGCTGCCGATGGAACGAAGGCCCCCTTTGGATCGCCGAAGACCACAGCGTGATATGGAGCGACATCCTGAACAATCGGATCATGCGGTGGAGCCGACTTGACGGGATGTCGGTCTGGCGCGAGAAAGCCGAGTTCACAAACGGCCGGGCACGGGATATCGACGGCGCTGTATTACATTGCTCACATGGGCGCCGAGCAATCGTGCGTACCGTGGATGGCGGCACCGATGATATCGTACTGGAACATTACCAAGAAAAACGTTTCAACTCTCCCAATGACATCGTCGTCAAATCGGACGGGACGTGGTGGTTCACTGATCCACCCTACGGCCTGATCATGCCCGGCGAAGGCTATCCGGCGAAGCAAGAACTGCCGGGCTGCTACGTATTTCGCTACGATCCTGGCCATGCTGAACTGTCAGTGGTAACGAATTTGCCACGCCATCCCAATGGGATCGCATTTTCACCCGATGAATCGACACTTTATGTCGCAGACTCATCGGGAGTCGTGTTCCCCGACGGCAACCGCTGCATTTTTGCCTTTGATGTCCAGCAAGGTCGAAAGCTAGTGAATGGACGCGTTTTTACGCAATTGCACGCAGGTGTGCCGGACGGCTTGCGTGTGGATCAACGCGGTTTTCTATATGTCGGCGCGTACGACGGTGTACAAATATTCTCTGACGACGGGCAACTCATCGCACGCATTCCCGTGCCCGAGAAAGTTGCCAACATCACATTCGGCGGGATCAATCGTGATGAGTTGTACATCTGCGCGACGACTTCTTTGTATCGAATCAAGTTGCTCACACGTGGCGTACAGCTTCCATAAACACGCATACCTACTCTAGGCGGTATCCAGGGCTGCGAACAGCGCTGTCGTACATCATGGATGGGGCCGCCACCTTGGCGCAGCGACTCGCGGCAGCATATTGCCGCCGCGGATGTCGACAGCCTCCTAGGCCAGATACCGGGAGAACCAGGCCAGGGCCTTGTCCCAGGCGTCGTCCGCGTCATCGCGCCGGTAGCTGGGCCGGTAGTCGGCATAGAAGGCGTGCCCGGCCTCCGGATAGACTTCTATCCTGGAATTCCTGGCGGCTTCATTACCCCGCGCCAGCGCCGCCTCCATCCGCCGCACGTCGTCCACCGGAATACTGCTGTCCTGCCCTCCGTACAGGCCCAGGACCGGGGCCTGCAGTCCGTCCGCCATGTCGACCGGATTGCGCACCTGCAGCGGGCCATGGCCCGACACCAGCCGGCCGTACCAGGCGACCGCCGCCTTGCAGGCCGGATTGTGCGCCGCGTACATCCACGTCAGCCGCCCTCCCCAGCAGAACCCGGTGACGCCGAGGCGGTCCGGGTCGGCGCCTTGCGCCGCGGCCCAGCGGACGCTGGCGTCGAGGTCGGCCAGGACCTGCTCGTCGGGCACCTGGGCCACAATCTCGCGCACCAGCGCCGGTATGTCGCTGTATGCCCCCGCGTCGCCCTGCCGCTGGTAGAGTTCGACGGCCACCGCGAAATAGCCGGCATGCGCAAAGCGCCGGCATACATCCTGTATATGCTCGTGCAGCCCGAAGATTTCCTGGATCACCAGAATCACCGGCGCATGCGTCTGTCCGGACGGCGCGGCAAAATAAGCATTGATGGTCCCGTCGAACGTGGGCATTTCGACCAGGCCCTGGTCCAGGCCCTGGACGGGCGTGTGAATTGTTGTCGCGGCGGCGCCGGTAATAGGGGAAAAAGACATATGGGCTCCTGAATGAGTGGTCACAATCAATGAACGGGGGCGTGGCCCGCCCGCGCTCCCGGTGTCCTGTCACATTATTGCGCTTCACAGGAATCCTGCAACCGCCCCCTGCGGCGCAATCAATCCGCCAAGATACTAGTGCGCCTGCTCCCAGTTGGCGCCCATTCCGGTTTCCACCACCAGCGGGACGCTGAGCCGCGCCACATTGCACATCAGGCCCGGCAGTTGGCTGACGACCTGGTCGACCTCGCCGTCCGGCACTTCGAATACCAGTTCATCGTGCACCTGCATGACCATCAGGGCGGCCAGCCGCTCGGCATCCAGCCAGTCCTGCACCGCCACCATGGCCATCTTTATCAAATCGGCCGCCGTGCCCTGCATCGGGGCGTTGATCGCGGCGCGCTCGGCCGCCGCCTGGCGCGGTCCCTTGGAGGCGCGCACCTCGGGCAGCCATAGGCGCCGCCCGAACACGGTTTCGACATAGCCCAGTTCCCTCGCCTTGAGCCGGGTCTGATCCATATAGGCCGCCACGCCCGGATAGCGGGCGAAATAGCGGTCTATGTAGGCTCTGGCCGCATCCCGGGTGATGCCCAGGCTGGAGGCCAGGCCGAACTCGCCCATGCCGTAGATCAGGCCGAAGTTGATGGCCTTGGCCGCGCGCCGCTGGTCCAAGGTCACATCGGCCAGGCCCACGCCGAATACCTCCGAGGCGGTCGCCCGGTGTATATCCTCGCCCTGCGCGAAGGCGCGCTGCAGATTCTCGTCGCCCGACACGTGCGCCATCACGCGCAATTCGATCTGCGAATAATCCGCGGAGACGATTTTGCCGCCGGTCGCGATGAATGCCGTGCGCACGCGCCGCCCCTCGGGCGTGCGCACCGGGATATTCTGCAGATTCGGATCCGACGACGCCAGCCGCCCCGTGATGACGGCGGCCTGGGCGTAGCGTGTATGCAGCCGGCCGGTTCCGGGGTCTATCATTTTCGGCAACTTGTCGGTATAGGTCGATTTCAGCTTGGCCAGGCCGCGGTAATCCAGCAGGACCTGCGGCAACGGATAGTCTCGCGCCAGCTTGCTCAACACATCCTCGTCGGTGGACGGCGCGCCGCTGGCGGTCTTGCGTACAACCGGCAGCTGCATGCGCTGGAACAGGATCTCGCCCACTTGTTTCGGAGAATTCAGGTTGAAGGGCTGCCCGGCCAGTTCGTAGGCCTTCTGCTC
>Ga0182736_1002591_pt1 | contig 13432 bp, 12 predicted proteins | sample eDN5th30CKraftBY_FD_128882 | JGI IMG/M metagenome (GOLD analysis project Ga0182736, IMG submission 128882) | Enriched backyard soil microbial communities from Emeryville, California, USA - eDNA 5th pass 30_C Kraft BY (version 2) (version 2) | ecosystem: Environmental > Terrestrial > Soil >...
CAGGGCGAAGCCGGCGGCGACGATCGCGTCGTACTCGGTCTTCATGGTCTCGGCGATCGCGGTGAGGTAGGAGTCCTCGTCGGGATAGAACTCGTTGGGCTGGAACAGCGCGACGATCCCGGGGGACGGCGCGTTCATGAACCCGCCCGTGACCTGTACCTCACCGAGCGCGGCGGTCAGGTTCTCCAGGTCGGTCTGCAGCGGGCCGCGGTCGACGTAGGCGAGCTCGGCACGGCAGATCGGGCGCAGGTAGGCGACGGTGTCGCCGGAGGCGTGCAGGCGGTCGCGGTACTCGGGGTACTTGTCGAGATCGGCCGGGGTCGCCCGGGGCGCATCGCCGATCTCGAAGCCGGAGATTCGGTGCCGCAGGTAGGTGGCGTAGCCGATCTTGCTCATCTCGCCGTCGCTCACGACGTCGATCCCGACCTCTGCCTGCTGGCGCACCTGGTCGCGAACCGCGTCGCGGACCGTGTCGGCGAGCAGCTGCTGGTCGACGTCCTCACCGCGGTCGTCGGCGTTGAGCAGGTCGAGCAGCTGCTCGGGCCGCGGGAGGCTGCCGACGTGCGTGGTCAGGATCCGATCGGTCTGGGGCATCCTTGCTCCTGTCCTCGATCTGGTCGTTCGACACCGGCTGTGTCGGATGCGGCGCGGGTCGTCCCCGCGGGGCTCACCACTGGTGCAGGTTGGCGTCGAGCTGCTGGAGGGCGTCGACGACGCTCAGCAGGTGCGCGCGCATGGTCTGCTCGGCCCGGTCGGCGTCACCGGAGCAGACGCTCTCGATGACCTCGACGTGCTCGCGCATGCCCACGGCGGGCCGTCCGGGCAGCAGCGCGACCGTGTAGTGGTAGCGCACGCTCTGGGTCCGCAGCCGGTCGAGCATCACGCCCGCCGTCTCGTGCCGGGAGATGTCGCGCACCGCGCGGTGCACCTCCTGGTTGACGCGCGTGTAGGCCATGACGTCGCCCTCCTCGACGGCGACACGCAGCTCGTCGCCGAGCGCGCGCAGGCTCTTCTTCTCCTCGGCCGTGATGCGCTGGGCGGCCTTCGCGGCGCACAGTCCCTCGACGACGGCGCGCGCCTCGGTGATCTCGACGGCCTCGTCGAGGGAGATCGGGCGGACGCGGGCGCCGCGGTTGCGTTCGCGCAGCACGATGCCCTCGCTCTCGAGCTGGGCCAGCGCCGTGCGCACCGCGCCGCGGGACGCCTGGTAGAGCGACACGAGGTCGGCTTCGGGCAGGCGTTGCCCCGGTGCGTAACGGCCCTGCATGATGCCGTCGCGGACGGCCGTGACAACGCCGTCGACCGTCGCGGTCGACGGCTCGTCGGGAGCCATCTCGTTGCTCACGGCCATGCGGTTCCCCCTGTCGGACCCGAGTGCGGGCTGCGGTTCTGGGCGGTTCTGGGCACACGCTACTCGTAACCAAGATTGTTAACAATCTGGTTGCCACTCTCGCGCACACGGGGTTATGGTCCCAGCCACACCGGGCTGCGCAGACGCACCCGGTGCCGCGAATCGGCGAGGCGGAACCGGACCGGAGATCGGAAGCCGGGACCCGACGCCGGGAGAGGATGTCGATGAGGACCTCCGTCGAGGACGCACCACGGGTCGTGGTCGTCAGCGCCCACGCCGCGGACTTCGTGTGGCGGGCCGGCGGTGCCATCGCCCGCTGTGTCGAGGACGGCGGTCAGGTCACCGTCCTGTGCCTGAGCTACGGAGAGCGCGGCGAGTCCGCCGCGCTGTGGCGTGAGCCGGGCGCGACGCTGGAGACCGTCAAGGCTGCGCGCCACCAGGAGGCGACCAACGCCGCCGAGGCCCTCGGGGCCGAGATCGAGTTCCTCGATGCGGGTGACTACCCGCTGCAGGTCACCGACGAGGTGCTCGATGCCGTCGTCGCGCTGTTCCGCCGGGTCCAGCCCGGCGTCATCCTCACGCACGCCGCGCGCGACCCGTACAACCTCGACCACGCACTGGCCCACGAGCTGGTGCTGCGGGCGCGGATGGTGGCGCAGGCCCACGGTCTGCCCGACCGGGAGACGAAACCGCTCGGCGCGGCGCAGGTGCTGGCGTTCGAGCCGCACCAGCCCGAGCAGTGCGACTTCAAGCCCGACCACCTGCTCGACATCACCTCGGTCTTCGAGAAGAAGCACGCGGCGATGAAGTGCATGGGCGGCGCGCAGGGTCACCTCGTCGACTACTACGTCGACCTGGCGACGCGCCGGGGCGTGCAGGCCGTGCGCAACGGCGCACCCAGGTCGGTCGTGCACGCCGAGGCCTACATGCGGACGTTCCCGACGGTCGGGGACGCGCTGTGGTGAGTCGCCACGTGGTCGTGCGTTCCGCGGCCGCGCCGGACCCGGCCGCGGTGAAGGAGCTGCGCGCCCAAGGGGTGGCGACCGTGCACGAGGCGCAGGGGCGCCGCGGGCTGCTCGACCCCCGGATCGCGCCGCGGCAGGAGGGCGCCGCGATCGCGGGGCGCGCCGTCACGGTGCTCTCGCACCCGGGCGACAACCTCATGATCCACGCGGCCGTCGAACAGTGCGAGCCCGGCGACGTCCTGGTCGTGACGACGACGTCGGACTCCACCGACGGCATGTTCGGTGAGCTGCTGGCCGTGTCGCTGGCCGCGCGCGGCGTCCTCGGTCTGGTCACCGGCGCCGGCGTGCGCGACACCGCGGAGCTGCGGCGGATGGGCTTCCCCGTCTGGTCGCGCGCCGTCAGCGCGCAGGGCACGGTGAAGGCCAGCCCGGGCTCGGTGAACGTGCCGATCGTCGTCGCAGGTGTCCACGTGGCGCCGGGAGACGTGATCGTGGCCGACGACGACGGGGTCGTCGTCGTGGCGCGTGAGGAGGCGGCCGAGGTCGCCGCAGCGGGCGCAGCACGGCTGCGCTCGGAGGAGGAGAAGCGGGCCCGGTTCGCCGCGGGCGAGCTGGGCCTGGACATGTACGGCCTGCGGGCCGAGTTGGAGCGGCTCGGCGTCACCTACGTCGACGCCGCACCGGGTTCCTGACGACCGGCCGGCCCGCACCGGGGACCACGGCGGGCCGGCTTCCACCACAGGCCGACAACACATCCGGAAAGAAGGACGACGATGCTGTCAGCAGAGGACAACGACCTCATGTGCCGGGTCGGCCCCGGTACGCCGATGGGTGACCTGCTGCGCCGCTACTGGACCCCGGCGCTGCTGGCCAGCGAGGCGCCGACGCCCGACGGAGAACCCGTGCGGGTGCGGCTGCTGGGCGAGGACCTGGTCGCCTTCCGCGACACCGACGGCAAGGTCGGGCTGGTCCAGGAGAACTGCCCGCACCGCGGGGCGTCGCTGTGGTTCGGCCGCAACGAGGAGTGCGGGCTGCGCTGCCCGTACCACGGCTGGAAGTTCGACCGCGAGGGCAACTGCGTCGACATGCCCAGCGAGCCGCCGCAGAGCGTCTTCAAGGACAAGGTCAAGATCAAGGCGTACCCGACGCACGAGTCCGGTGGCGTGATCTGGACCTACATGGGCCCGCCGGAGAAGATGACGCCGTTCCGCGACTTCGGCACCGAGACCCTGCGGCCCGAGCACATCTCGGCCACGAAGCTGCACACCACCTGCAACTGGGTGCAGGCGATGGAGGGCAACCTCGACACCTCGCACATCTCGTGGCTGCACCAGTTCCACTCCGTCCCGGACATCCCCGACGACGGCAGCGACAAGCCCGGCTACCCGTCGAACCCGCAGTCGTGGAAGTTCTGGCTGCACGACCGGGCGCCGCGGCTGGAGATCGAGGACACCTGGTACGGGTTCAAGTACGTCGGGGTCCGGACCACGCCCAACGGGCACAAGCACGTCCGGATGAGCGCGTTCTGCTACCCGTACATCACCGTGATCGCCACGGTCCCGTGGGGCTGCCGCCTCGGCATCTTCGTCCCCATCGACGACGAGAACTGCTGGCGCTACAGCATCACCACCCGTGAGTTCGAGAACCCGCGCAACATCGGCGGCCCGAACCTGTTCTCGGTGAGCCCCTTCAAGTTCGGCCGCGCCGAGGTCAACGGCAACGGGATCATCCCGCGCGAGTACACCGCCGAGAACGACTACGGCATCGACCGCGACCACCAGCGCGACTTCAGCTTCTCCGGCGTCGCCGAGTTCGTCAGCCAGGACCTGATGGTCACCGAGTCCATGGGCCCGATCTACGACCGCTCGCAGGAGCGGCTGGGCACGTCGGACAAGGCGATCATCCGGATGCGGCGGCAGCTGATCGCGGCGGCGAAGAAGGTCCGCGAGGGCGGCGAGCCGCCGGCCGTCGAGGCCGACCTCGACTACCGCAGCATCCGGTCCGCCGAGAAGATCCTCGAGGCCGACGAGGACTGGCGCATCCTGGGCACGAACGAGGACCCGACCGTCATCGAGATGGACGTCGACGGGCTGCCCGACCGCAGCCCGCTGCCCTCGGCCGGTAACTGACCGCGGACGGGGCCGCCGGTGCAGCCGCGCCGGCGGTACCCGCTGCCGCATGCGGACCGGACGGCCCCGTCGGGGGCGGGGCCGCCCGGCCGGAAGACCGAAATCCGCGCGCGCGGAGCGCGCGGCGAATAGTGGAGAGTGAGAATGCGGATCCGTCCAGTACGGACCCGGTCCGCCGGGCGCGTCGTCACGATCGTCGCGGCGCTGCTCGGCCTGCTCGTCGTCGCCGCCTGTGGTGCGGCCGGCGGCGGCAAGCCCAACAACAGCGGCCCCATCGCCGCCATCGACCCCTACGGCGCCGACCTCGCGACACAGGGGACGCCGAAGGACGGCGGCACCCTGACCCTCGGCATGGACCGGGAGATCGTCAGCTACGACCCGACGGTCCAGAACTCGAACATGGCCGCGATGGCCGTCTACGACTCGCTGATGAAGCTGACGCCGGACGGCGGCGCCGAGCCGTACATGGCGAAGTCGATGACCTCGCCCGACAACGGCAAGACGTGGAACCTCGCGCTGCGGCCCGAGGTCAAGTTCTCCGACGGCACCCCGCTCGACGCGCAGGCCGTCATGATCAACGTGCAGCGGCACATCGACAAGGTGTCCTCGCCCGCGCACGGCTACGCCGCGCAGATCGCCTCGATGCGCGCGACCGACCCGTACACGGTCCAGTTCGTCATGAAGGCCCCGCTCGGCGTGTTCCCGATGGTGTTCGCGCAGCCGATCACCTACGGCAGCCTCGGCCTGATCGTCTCGCCCGCGGCGCTGCAGCAGTACGGCAACGACATCGGCCGCCACCCCGTCGGCGCGGGCCCCTTCACCTTCGTCGAGTGGGTCCCGGACTCGCACGTGACGTTCCAGAAGAACCCGAACTACTGGCAGCAGGGCCTGCCGCACCTCGACAAGCTCGAGTTCCGGCCGATCCCCGACACCGACTCGCGGCTCGCCTCGATCCAGAACGGCGACGTCGACGTGGCGTTCGGCGGGTACAGCCAGGAGCTCGTCCCGGCGCTGGCCAACCCCAACCTGAAGGTCTACTACGGACCGGGCAACGCGGGGGAGTACCTCTACTTCAACTTCAACAAGGCGCCCTTCGACGACCGCCGCATGCGTGAGGCGATCATCCGCTCGCTGGACCTGAACGCACTCGGCGCGAGCCAGTACAACAACCGGCTGGTCAAGGCCGACAGCCTCTACGACGCCTCGAGCCCGTTCCACACGCCGGCGGCGTCGCAGGAGTGGCCGACCTACGACCCGGCCAAGGCCAAACAGCTGATCGAGGACTACAAGGCCTCGGGCGGCAACCCGACCTTCACGTTCAAGACCACGACGGCGCGCCGCGCGTTCGGCGAGTTCATCCAGGCCCAGATGGCCGCCGTCGGCATCAACGTCGACGTGCAGTACTTCGACCTGGCGCAGTTCTCGTCGAAGGTCGTGCAGAGCAACGACTTCCAGCTCACCACGTGGGTCGGCGGGTTCGACTCGGCCTACCCCGGCACCGCGCGGCTGCTGCGCAGCGACGGCAACACCAACTACGGCAAGTACTCCAACCCGCAGGTCGACCAGCTGCTCGACCAGGCGGCGAGCACGACCGACGACGCGGCACGCACGAAGGCGTACCAGCAGGTCGAGATGATCGCCGGCAAGGACCTGCCGGTGGCCTTCTTCAGCCGGAGCTACCTGTCCACGATCACGAAACCGCAGGTCAAGGGCGTCGACCGGTACACGTCGCGTGACATGTTCTACGCGAACCTCTGGCTGGACCGATGACCCGGCCCACACCGCACCCGATCAAGGGGAGGGAGTGACGAGATGACCTACATCATCGCCGAACCGTGTGTCGACCTCATGGACCGCAGCTGCGTCGACGTCTGCCCGGTCGACTGCATCTACCAGGGTGGGCGCAAGCTCTACATCAACCCGGGCGAGTGCATCGAGTGCGGCGCCTGCGAGCCGGAGTGCCCGGTCGACGCCATCGTGCTCGAGCAGGAGCTCACCGACGAGGAGCGTCCACACCTGGCCGACAACGCAGCCTTCTTCTACGAGACCCTGCCCGGCCGCGACGCGCCGCTCGGCGAGCCCGGCGGTGCGGGGGCGTTCGGACCCGTCGACATCGACACCCCGCTGGTCGCAGCGTTGCCGCCGCGGGAGAGCTGAGGCCGCCATGGCAGAGATGACCATCTCGACACCACCGACCACGGCTGCGCCGCCGGGCGAGGCGCCAGGCAAGGCCCCGCGCGGGGCCCGGCGGAACGCGGCCGTGCGACGGGTCCGGCGCCGGCTGGTCCATCTGCTCATCGTTCTGATCGCGGTGACGTTCCTGTCGTTCGTCGTGATCGACCTGCTCCCCGGCGACGCGGCCGTCGTCGTCGCCGGTGACAACGCCACCCCGGCCCAGGTCGCGCAGGTGCGCCTCGACCTGGGCCTGGACCGGCCGATGATCGTGCGATACATCGACTGGCTCGGCGGCGTCGTCACCGGTGACCTCGGCAAGTCCTTCCGCACCGGCCAGCCCGTCACCGAGGCGCTGGCACAGCGCATCCCGGTGACGTTCGAGCTGACCATCGTCGCCGAGGTGCTCGCACTGCTGATCGCCGTGCCGCTGGCGATCTACTCGGCCTACCGCCCGGGCCGGTTCGTCGACCGCGCGTCGATGACCCTCGGGTTCGGTGCCGCGGCCATGCCGCAGTTCGTGTTCGGCATGGTGCTCATCGTCCTGTTCGCGGGCGGCCTGACGAGCATCCTGCCGGCGACCGGGTACGAGAGTTTCTTCACCGACCCGTTGGGCAACATCAGGACGATCATCCTGCCCTGTCTGACGCTGATGATCGGCGAGGCGGCGGTCTACCGACAACTCCTGAGATCGGACATGATCTCGACGCTGCAGGAGGACTACATCCTGATGGCCCGGTCCAAGGGCCTCGGCCCGCGGACCATCCTGCTGCGCCACGCGCTGCGGCCCTCGTCGTTCTCGCTGATCACCCTCTCCGGGGTGAACATCGGGCGGCTCCTGGGCGGGACGGTGATCGTCGAGACGCTCTTCGCGATCCCCGGGCTCGGCCAGATGATCGTGCAGGCGGTGTTCAACCGCGACTACATGCTGCTGCAGGGCGGACTGCTGTTCGTCGCGGTGGCCTACGTCGTGATCAACATGATCATCGACCTGCTCTACCTCGTCCTCGACCCACGGGTGCGCCGAGATGCCTGACATCCGGAAGACCAGCACACAGAGCCTCGAGAGCCTCGAGAAGGTGTCGGCCACCGACACCGACGCCCTCGACTCGGAGGTCACCTCCGTCGACCTCGACCTCGTCGAGCCCATCACCGGGAACACGGCCACCGAGCCGGTCAAGGCGCGCCGCACGCGCACGCCGATCGGCTGGTACCTCGCCTGGTTCTGGATCGCCGCCGTCGTGATCTCGGCGATCTTCGCCCCGCTGCTGCCGCTGTGGGACCCGGCCGTGCCGGACTACAACAACGTGTTCGGCGGCATCACGCCCGAGCACTGGCTCGGCGGCGACACGCTCGGCCGTGACAACCTCTCGCGCATCATCTACGGCGCGCGGGCGTCGTTGCTGGTCGGCATCTGCGCCGTCCTGCTCGGCGCGGTCGTCGGTGGCATCCTCGGCATGATGGCGGGCTACTTCCGCGGTCGCACCGAGCGCGTGCTCTCGCTCGTCACCGACGTCGTGCTCGCGTTCCCCGGCCTCGTGCTGATCATCGCGATCGTCGCGATCCTGGGGGCGAGCCTGACGAACCTGATCGTGGGCCTGGCGATCCTGTCGGTGCCGACGTTCATCCGGCTCGCCAGGGCGACGACGCTCGTCGTCACGCAGCGGGAGTTCGTGCACGCCGCGCGGGCCTACGGGGCGAAACCCATGCGGATCATCCTGCGGGAGATCGCCCCCAACGTCGTCATGCCGATCGCGGCGTACGGCTTCATCATGGTCGGCGTCTTCATCGTCGTGGAAGGCTCGTTGAGCTTCCTCGGCCTGGGTATCCCGCCGCCCACCCCCTCGTGGGGCGGCATGATCGCCGGCGGGCGCACCCAGCTGATCGAGTACCCGCACATCTCGCTGATCCCCGCCGCGGTCATGTTCCTCACCGTGCTGGCGATCAACTACGTCGGTGAGCGGAGCCGGAAGTTGTTCGAGGTCAGGGAGAGCAACCTGTGACGCGCCCGACTGACACCGCACCCACGACCGTGGCCGCCGAGGCGGCCGGCCGGCACCGCGCCGCGAACGCCGCGGGCGACGCCCGGCCCGCCAAGGGCGACCTGCTGACCGTCGACGACGTCCACGTCCGCTTCCACACCCGCAACGGTGTGGTGCACGCGGTCGAGGGCGTCTCGTTGACGCTGCGCGAGGGCGAGGTGCTCGCCGTCGTCGGCGAGTCCGGGTCGGGCAAGACCGTCTTCACCAGGCGGGTCATGGGCCTGATCTCGGGGAGCCGCGAGACCGACGTCGAGGGCACCGTGACCTTCGACGGGATCACGCTCTCCGACCTCGACGCCAAGGGGCTCGCCGGCGTGTGGGGCAAGGAGATCGCCCTCGTCCTGCAGGACCCGATGACCTCGCTCAACCCGGTCAAGCGCATCGGGGCGCAGATCACCGAGACGCTCGTCCTGCACCACAAGCTCTCCAAGCAGGACGCGAACGCCCGGGCGGTCGAGCTGCTGCGGTCGGTCGGGCTCTCGGAGCCGGAGCGGCGCGTGCGGCAGTACCCGCACGAGCTCTCCGGCGGCATGCGCCAGCGCGTGACCATCGCGATCGCGCTGTCGTGCAGCCCGCGGCTGCTGCTGGCCGACGAGCCCACCACGGCCCTCGACGTCACCGTCCAGGCCCAGATCCTCGACCTGCTGGGCGACCTGCAGTCGCGGCTGGGCATGGCGATGCTGCTGGTCACCCACGACCTGCGGGTCGTGCGCAGCCGGTCGGACCGGATCGCGGTCATGTACGCGGGCCGGATCGTCGAGACCGCGCCGACGAAGGACCTCTTCGACGCGCCCCGGATGCCCTACACCGAGGCGCTGATGAACGCGGTCCCGCCGATCACCGGGCCGAACCACGTGCGGCTGGCCGTCATCCCCGGCCGTCCGCCGAACCTGTTGTCCCCGCCCAGCGGTTGCCGCTTCAGCCCGCGCTGCCCGTACGCGCAGGACCGCTGCCTGACCGAGGAGCCGCCGCTGCGCCCCGCCTCGGAGCTGCCCGGCGGGGGCATCGAGGGCCACTCCTACCGGTGCTGGTATCCGGTGGGGACGCCCGAGAACGCCGAGGCGCGCAGACGGAACGTCGAACGCGGGGAGACCGCGGCCGGGACACCGGTGACGGGGGAGATGGTGCCGGCATGAGCAGCACGACGGACATGAGCACGGACACTGGTTCGGTCCTGGAGAAGACGCGTGACGACCGGTCGGCCGACGACGTCGTGCTGCGGCTGGAGGACCTCGTCGTCGAGTTCCCGGCCGGCGCGGGGCAGGTCGTGCACGCGGTGTCGGGCATCAACCTCGAGGTCCGGCGCGGCGAGACGCTGGGACTCGTCGGGGAGTCCGGGTGCGGCAAGTCGACCACCGGCCGCGCGATCATGCAGCTGCCGCGGCCGACGGGCGGGTCGGTGCACTTCGACGGCCGCGACCTCGCGGCGCTCTCGCCCGAGGAGGTCCGCAAGCTGCGGCCGAAGCTGCAGATGATCTTCCAGGACCCCATCTCCTCGCTGAACCCGCGGCGGCGGATCCCCGACATCGTCGGCGACCCGCTGGTGGTGTGGGGCCGGGGCGCCGACAAGGACAAGGTCGTTCCCGACGTGCTGCGCGCCGTCGGTCTCGACCCCGACCAGGTGGCCGACCGCCGTCCCCACCAGTTCTCCGGCGGCCAGTGCCAGCGCGTCTCCATCGCGCGGGCGCTGGTGCTCGAGCCGGAGGTGCTGATCTGCGACGAGCCCGTCTCGGCGCTCGACGTGTCGGTGCAGGCGCAGATCCTCAACCTGCTCGAGGACATGAAGGCCCGCTACGGCCTCACGCTGGTGTTCATCGCCCACGACCTCGGCGTCGTGCGCAACATCAGCGACCGGGTCGCCGTGATGTACCTGGGCCGGATCTGCGAGCTGGGCCCGACCGAGGCGCTGTTCGACGCCCCCGTGCACCCGTACACGCGGCTGCTGGTGTCGTCGATCCCGTCGATGGAGGGCGCGCAGCGTGGCGAGGTCGGCACGGGCGAGATGCCCTCGCCGGTGTCGCCGCCCAGCGGGTGCCGGTTCCGCACCCGCTGCCCGCTCGCCACCGACCGGTGCGCCGATGAGGTCCCGCAGATGCGGGAGGTCGCTCCCGGCCGCTTCACCGCGTGCCACCACCCGGTGCTCGACACGGCGGTGGGCGAGCCGATCGCACCCGCGGTCACAGCCGTCCCCACGACGCCGCTGACGGCGTCGAACGGGGCGGGGTCGAACGGGGCGGCGTCGAGCCGCACCGAGAGCTGAGCGTGCCGTCCACGGCCCGGTCCGCCCGTGGCGGACCGGGCCGTACCCGCGTACGTGCCCGGGGCTGGGGCGTCGTCGTCGCCGGGGCGGCGCTGCTGACGCTGCAGACCGGCTTCGTCGTCAGTGCCTTCGGCGCCTACCTCGTCGCGATCACGGCCGAGACCGGCTGGAACCCCGGCGTCGTCGCGGTGGCGTTCGCGGTCGTCCAGCTCGGCAACGGGACGCTGTCGCCCGTGACCGGATGGTGCTGCGACCGGTTCGGCACCCGTGCGGTCGCGGGCGTGGGCACGATCCTCACCGCGGCGGGCTGCGCGCTCGCGGCGCAGGCCGGCAGCGGCGGCGGGTTCGTCGCCGCGATCGTCGTCGTCGCGCTCGGTGTGTCGGCGGCGGGCATCACGCCGCTGACCGTCGCCGTCGTGCAGGCGCTCACCGAGCGGCGCACGCTCGCGCTCGGCCTGCTGCCCAGCGGGATCGCGCTCGGCGGGCTGCTCGTACCCGCCGTCGTCTGGCTGCTCGGCGCGACCGGCTGGCGCACCACGTTCCTCGTCGTCGCCGTGATCACGCTCGTCCTCGGCCTCGCGGCGGTGCTGCCGCTGCCCGGGCCGATCGAGCGCCGCCCCACCCGCTCCCGGCGCCGGAGCCTGCGGCGGCGCTCCGAGGTGCCCGTCCCCGCCGCGGTCCCCGACGGCGTCGTCGTGGCGGCCGGGGCCCCGGACATGGACCTGCGCGCCGCGATCCGCACGTCGGCGTTCTGGCTGCTGATCGTCGGGCACGGCTGCGCGCTCGTCGCCGTCGGCGCGATGAACCTGCACCTCATCCCGCTGATGACGCACGGGCGCGGGTTCGACATCCAGGTCGCCGGGCTGGCCGTGGCGGGGATGTCGGTGACGCAGCTGGTCGGCCAGATCGTCACCGGGATCATCGGGGACCGCTTCGACAAGCGCCGGCTCGCGGTGGGCTGCATGGTCGTGCAGACGGCGGTGCTCGTCACGCTCGCCGTGGCGACGACCCTGCCGGTGGTGATCGGTGCGGCGCTCGTGCACGGGCTGGCCTGGGGACTGCGCGGGCCCGCGATGAACGCGATCCGCGCGGACTACTTCGGGGTCCGCTCGTTCGGCACGATCATGGGCTGGTCCATGGGCTTCGTGTCGCTCGGCATGCTCGCCGGCCCGCTCGTCGTCACCGCCTTCGCCGCGGGCGCCGGGGGCTACCCGCTCGGGTTCGCGGCGATCACCGTCCTGACGGTCGTCGGGATGGTCGCGTTCCTCGTCGTGCGACCGCCCCGACGGCCGGCGCTCGCCGCCGCGGCGCCGGGCGCGACGCGGTACGGGTGCGCGGCGTCACCGGACACCGCGGCCTGAGCCCCGGGGCGCCGCCGCGCGGCCCGAGGGCCCCGGGGTCCGTGCTCGGAGTCCGGGCTGGGGGTCGGAGGCTCGGAGGCCGGGCTCGGAGTCGGGGCCGGAGTCCTCGGGGACGGAGTCCGGGCCCGGGAGTCAGGCCGCGCGGGTCCGACCGGCTCCGCTGCGGTCGCGAGCGGGCTCAGCGGTCGGCGGCGGTCCGGTCGAAGCCGTCGGCCAGGTCCTCGAGCGCCGGCAGTGCCGCGAGCAGCGTCGCCGTCGTGGTCGGGGGGAGGTCGGCGAGGATCGCCGTGACGGTCGCCGACCGCTTCTCCCGGATGCGCTGTGTCCTCGCCCGCCCGGCGTCGGTGGCCTCGAGCAGGGCGGCGCGCTGGTCGGTCGGGTGCGGGGTGCGGCGGATCAGGCCCGCGGAGTCGAGCTTGGTGACGATGCGCGAGAGCATCGTCGGGTTGATGCCCTCGATCCGGGCGACCTCCGTGGGCCCGATCGGGCCGCGGAACCCGATGATCGCGAGCACCGACGCCTGGCTCGGCGTGAGATCCTCGCTCATCGCCGACGCGTTGAGGACGCGGGCGAGCCTGCCGATGGCGCGCCGGAGCCGCGCCACCGCCTCCGGGTCGAACGTCACGGGGTCGGGCACGCCTGGTCTCCTCGCCGGGAAAGCTGCGACGCTGCTGGTGTCGCGCCCTATGCCTACCAGGACGCACCCGCCGCGGCGGCGCCCGGGCCGATGGTTCTGCTCATCCGGGCGAGAGGTATCCGGACACCGGTGGACGTGTCGTCGAGCTCCTCGTCGACGCGGTATCCCGCCGCCTCGTAGAGCGGCCGGCCCGCCACCGTCGCCATCAGCTCGGCGCGGGTGAACCCCTCGGCGGCCGCGGCCGCCTCGCAGCGCCGCAGGACCAGCATCCCGACCCCGCGCCGCGCGAAGCCGGGGTCGGTGTACATGGCGCGGATCCGGGCCGGCTGCGTCGCCGGGTCGAGCAGCGCGTCGTCGCGACCCGGGGTGTGGTCGCCGCCGTAGAGCGTGGTCCGCCTGCTCCAGCCCCCGCAGCCCGCAGGCCTGCCGTCGATCTCGACGACGACGTAGGTCCCGTCCTCGATCAGCCGGGTGTCCAGGCCCATGATCCGACGGCTCGCCCGGATCTGCTCGGC
>Ga0182736_1002594_pt1 | contig 13413 bp, 8 predicted proteins | sample eDN5th30CKraftBY_FD_128882 | JGI IMG/M metagenome (GOLD analysis project Ga0182736, IMG submission 128882) | Enriched backyard soil microbial communities from Emeryville, California, USA - eDNA 5th pass 30_C Kraft BY (version 2) (version 2) | ecosystem: Environmental > Terrestrial > Soil >...
AAGCAGTCTGGCGAAGAGCTGTTCGTAGATCCAAGCAGGGTTTATAGCACTTATCAGGAGATGATTGAAAAAGAAAGCCAGCTGCCCAATGATGTCAGAATGGATTTTGTAACGATTGTTACACCTAATTTTGTTCACTTCGATCCAGCGCGCTTAGCTTTAGAAAATGGCTTTAATGTGGTGATTGAGCAGCCGATGACATTTACAGTAGAAGAAGCTAAACAACTAAAGGAAATTGTAGATAGAACAGGGTTAACCTTAGCACTTACACATACTTATAGTGGCTACCCAATGGTTAAACAAGCAAAAGCCATGATAGCAAATAATGAATTGGGGAAGGTAAGAAAAGTTATTGTTGAGTATCCTCAAGGTTGGCTAAGCCGTTTAAGTGAACGTGAAGGTAACGCGCAAGCCGCTTGGAGAACAGACCCTAAACGCTCAGGCAAAAGTGGCGCCATGGGGGATATCGGAACACATGCAGCGCATTTGGCTGAGTATATTACCGGCTTAAAGATTACAGATCTTTGTGCTGATCTCAATACCTTGGTAGAAGGGCGCTTATTGGATGATGACGGGAATGTTTTATTGCGGTTTGACAATGGTGCCAATGGTGTACTGATCGCTTCTCAGATAGCAGCCGGAGAAGAGAATGCGATCCGAATTAGAATATATGGAGAAAATGGTGGATTGGAATGGATTCAGGAAGAACCTAACAGCTTATATGTAAATATGCTGAATGAACCAAAACAGACTTACCGCACCGGAAATGCATATTTAAGTGCTGCTGCCAAGCACAATAGCAGAATTCCTGCAGGTCATCCAGAAGGACTGCTTGAGGCCTTTGGTAATATCTATCGTAATTTTGTGTTAACAGTAGCGGCTAAGCTAAATGGCGAAACACCTACGCCAGAAATGTTAGATTTTCCCACAGTAGATGATGGCGTTCGTGGGATGGCCTTCATCGATAATGTTGTAGCAAGCAACGCTAGCACAGAGAAATGGACCAAATTCGTGGTTTAATAGGCATTTTAGGGCCAACGGCCTCGGGAAAAACTTCCCTGGCCGTTGCCCTAGCTAAAAAAATCAATGGAGCAATTATCAGTGCAGACTCCCGGCAGATTTTTAAGGGAATGGATATCGGCACAGGTAAAGATCTAGACGAATACGCCGGAGTAAATTATTATCTCATCGACATACGAGAAGCAGGGGACGAATACAACGTTGCTCATTTTCAAGACGACTTTCAGGAAGCTTTATTAACTATTCGCGAAACACAAAAAACACCAATTCTTTGCGGAGGTACAGGGATGTACATGCAATCGGTGCTACAAGGCTATGTTTATACCGCTATACCCCGAAATGATGAGTTACGTACTAAGCTTTTAGATAAGGGCACAGATGAATTGGAAAAACTTTTTTTATCACTGCAGACGACCGTATATTTCCAAGCCGATATCAGCACCAAAAAGCGATTAATTCGTGCTATAGAAATTGCCTTTTGGTTAAAGGAAAATACTGATACAGCATTGATTTCACCTCAAAAAATCGAGGCAAGAGTTTTTGGTATCGCTTTGCCTTTAGCAGAACGACGCATACGTATAACCAATAGGTTGAATAAACGGCTGGAAAATGGTTTGATAGTCGAAGTAGAACGTTTATTGGCGCAGGGGGTAAGTGCGGATAAATTGAAATTCTATGGCTTAGAATATAGATATGTCACAGCTTACTTGCTTGGAGAATTGGCTTACGAACAAATGTTTATTAAACTCAATACAGAGATCCATCGCTTTGCTAAACGGCAAATGACCTATTTCAGGAAAATGGAAAAAGATGGAATCGTTATTCATTGGCTCGATGGAATGAAAGGGGAAGAAGAGAATTGTAAAGAGATCATGAAGTTGTTATAGAAGCAAGAAAACCTATCACTATGCTTGTGATAGGTTTTCCTGTTATTGTCTGCTGCTCATCCTGTGTTATTGTACAAGTGTCATCTCGTCTACCAGGTACTTTGCTCCGGCGAATTTGTCTATCAGGAACAATACGTAGCGGATATCAACCGCAATTGTTCTTTGCAATTGGCTATCGAATATCACATCTCCCGCCATGGCTTCTATATTACCATCAAAGGCAATTCCGATTAATTCACCTTTGCCGTTAATAACTGGCGAACCCGAATTGCCGCCGGTAATATCGTTATTGGTTAGGAAGTTAACCGGGAGATAGCCAGCTTTATCTGCATAGCGGCCAAAATCTTTGGCTTCGTATAAATCAATTAACCTCTGTGGTAAATCGAACTCTTCATCCTTTGGTTTATATTTAGCAATCGTGCCTTTCAATGTAGTGTAGTAATTTTCCTTGGCATCGTTCCTTGGGTCTGCTGGGAGTGCATTTATTTTGCCATAAGTTAAACGTAAGGTGCTATTTGCATCTGGGTAGTAAACCTTTTTGGGATTAGCTTTCCGAATGCCTTCTACCATTAGTCTATAGGCCTTTTGAAAATCTCCTTCTGCTTTTTCTTGCGCTTCATCGGTATAACGATAACGATCCATCAAATTAGATGATAGTAGGTATAATGGATCTCGCTCGATAAGGGCTGCATCCGGCTTTGCTAAATAGGCCTGCAGTTTATCTTCAGAAGTAAAAATGCTTTTATCAAAGGCTGTGTTGACATAAGTGTCAAAATTTCCATCATATTGTATTGCCAAAGAATCTACCAGCGGAGCCAGTCCAGCTGATTTAGCTTTTTCAGCGTATAAATTAAGTTCTGCGGCCAAAACATCTCTTTCTAAAGGTAGGTATAGTTTTTCGTATTCTGCGTTGATACCCGCTTTAAGCTTTGGCAAAAGCTCAGCTCGTTTTGCTTCGTTATTATTTGCATAGCTTATTAAACCTCTACCGAGGGCATATGGCAATGAGGAAAATGTGCTTGAACGAAGCATGCCCATTAAATAATTATCGTGCTTACTCTGTTCATTGGTGTTCTTATAGTAGGTATCAATGGTAGCTATCACATTGCCATAACGCTTCTTATTCCGTTTTTTGCTTGCCCACAAGTTAAACTTGGTTTCTTCCGCCCGTTTAGTCTCTGCCGTCTTATGTTTAGTTAGAGCATTGATCATGCCTTGTCTGTTTTTCCAATAGTTGGCTACTTGAGCGTATTTTGAAGCATACTCCAGTTTAACTTTTTGGTTTCCATCCATATGCTTTTTCATGTTGTCCATTCCAACTTTAGAAGCCTCTACCCAAGCAGGGTAAGCAAAGTTTACATTCTGATCTATTCCGGCCGCAGGCATCCAACGGTTAGTTCGTCCCGGATAGCCCAGAATCATAGCAAAATCATTATCCTGAAAACCTTTTAGACTGATGGGGAGGTGGTATTTGGGTTTGAGTGGAACATTAGATTGGCTATATTCAACAGGGTTACCATCTTTATCCGCATAGATTCTGAATAGTGAAAAATCTCCGGTATGTCGTGGCCATTCCCAGTTGTCGGTATCGCCACCAAATTTACCAATGCTATTGGGTGGCGCACCAACTAAACGTACATCGGTAAAATCTTGATAAACAAAATAATAATATTCATTGCCATTGTAAAATGATTTAACAGAAACGGTATATTTTCCGCCTTCATCGTTTTCCTGTTGTATCAAAGCGATTTCCTGATTAACAACTTTTTCGCGTTCCGCTTCGCTCATCTTATCATTTACTTTACTCAAAATACGTTTGGTAACATCATCCATTCTAACAAAAAAACGTACCGACAGTGATTGCGGTTTCAGTTCTTCTGCTTTGGATGCTGCCCAAAAGCCATTGGTTAGATAATCATGCTCTGGCGTAGAAAGTTCAGTAATAGCTTCATAACCACAATGATGGTTAGTTAATACCAAGCCATCTTTTGAAACAATTTCGGCGGTACAGCCACCTGCGAATTGTACAATAGCGTCTTTTAAACTGGAGTGATTAATGCTATAAATTTCTTCAGATGTGAGCTGTAAGCCCATCTTTTGCATATCCCGGTGGTTCAGTCGGTCAATATGCATTAAAAACCACATCCCTTCGTCGGCTTTTACTAAAGTAAAAGGGAAGAGCAAGAGGATAATAAACCAAATTTTCTTCGTTTTCATGTGTATTTCTTGTGCTTAAGTTTGTGTAAAGCCCCATTTGCTTGCATATAAGGGCTCAACGCATGTAAATAAGGCAACAAAGATGCGTTAAATTTACATGCTATACAAACTTATGTCCCCGCTAATTTGAAATGTTCGGTACTTCCTTTTTTCGTAGGCTATCGGTAGCCGTCTTTTCCTCCCTAATCAGTTTCTTCGCGGGAATTCGGGCGGGTTGATCTTTCCCCTTAACTGGGCTTTGTAGAGTTTCAGCCTTTTTTATAGGAGGTACTTCTTTGTTAGCTATTGGCTTTGATTTGGTACTATCTGTTGCCGTACTATCAGTTGCGCTCAGTTGCATAGTATCGGGTGTTACCGCCGTTTGCTGAGGTACTGGATTAATAATTTCCTCCTTACTTTTCGGACGGTCTTTTGGCTTCCAGATAAATCCCGGAAGAATTTCTTTATCGGGGTCAAATGCAGCTACAGGAATGTAGCTAGTTTCGGTTTTTCTGATATTGATGATTTCAGATACGGCATTGTTTTCGAATAAAATCTTAATACGCCCTCCTATACTTTTTGTCATACCAGAGATCTTATTTTTTTCCTCAGTATAATAGATACTTTCTGCATTACCGTCTACAAACATTCTATCTAATTTATTATCAGTAAAAAAGCCCGTAATCTTTCTGCCTTTTATCTGATTAAATTTTACAGAGTCTAATTGTGTGCTCACGATGAACGCATTGGTTTTTAAGAGCATATTATCCAATTTCTGGTTTTGTAATTGCATGTAGATTGTATCGCCGGATAATTGCGATCCTTGTGCCCATATCATGGGACTACCGAAGCAGCGCATAATAGAATCAGGATACCCATAGTAAGCAGAATCTGCTCTTGCTTGGAGATCTGATTTAAAGATACGCATATGGTGGTAAGCTTTTACAATGCGTGTTTTAGCAGTATCCAAGGTGCTGGTGTCTGTTGAGGACTGATTGAACGCTGTTTTTTTTGCTAGAAGCAACGAATTATTTGCCTGACCCGGCAGAGGCACATTTGCCGAATCTATTAATAAACTATCCGCCGCAAGTTCTTCACCTATCCATGCACGCTGAGATTGAATTAGCGTGTCGTTCTGGAGCTTAGCGGTTTTGGCAACGGCTTTTTTAATAACTTCTTCCGAAGGTTCTTTGCCTAATGCTTTATCGCGTAACGTACTGTCTGCGAGAGTATTTTTGATAAGAGAATCTGCCGATAAATCGGATATAGGTTGTAATAACGTGCTATCGGTAACAAGGTTAACATTTAAACTATCACTTGCCAGCAGGGAATCTGCTCTGAGCTTAATTTCGCGATTCTTAAGTGGGATATGGCGGGTCGAATCGAGCTCCGTACTATCTTGTACGGCATTTCCTAAGCTGTCTATATTTTCCAGGCTATCTATTGTTGGGTCTCCGAATTGCTCCTCATCCTCTTCGTCAAGATCTCCCCCATCTCTACGTAAATTTAATACAATGGGTTTGTAGTCTTTTAAGAGGATAACACGTGAATAAAGTGTATCGGCCGCCATATAAACGGAATCTATTGAAGCATTCTCTTGAAGGGGTTGGCGGAGCGAATCTGTTTTTATTGTTGAGGAGTCTGTCGTCGTTAGGGTATTAGGCATGGCAGAAGCACTATCAGAGGTAAGTGTATCCGAAGAGGCTTTTTGTGTGGAGTCATTTTTAGTAACCATAATCATATAAGCATCCTCCGTCATCGTTATACTCTCATCTTCTTTAAGGTAAATGCCCCTTTGTCCGTAAAGAATTCCCTGTTGTGCGGTATCGATGAACACTACATTCTTAATGGCTCTGCCATATCCTCTTTTACCATCATAATACAAGCTATCGCCCTGCAAAAATTTACTGCCATCAGTATATAAATTATTTTTTCCAAATCTTGCTTGGTCTGTTTCTGTATGGTAATCGCCATTTTCTGTATACAAATTACCACCGCTTCTTCCTTTGATATTGGTGGGACCATAGAAATAAGCCATCTTGGTTAATGAGTTATAGCGCAAGGTATCAGTAAAGATTTTGGTTTCAGGTGTTCGAACAATGACATCATATCTAAAATAGGCATCTTGGCTATTTTCAAAATAATAACCATTCTTGCTGTTTAGCGTATCTTTTTCATTAATAATGCGGCCACCGGTAGTATAAGTGCCTATCTTAGCATTTAGGTTATAGGTTAAGTGGTTGGTAGTTAAGACAGCCCCCTTAACATCTACCATACGCACATTATTCGTTAATATCGCAATACGGTCGTCTTTTATATAGTGTAACTTGTCTGCATACACCACCGTGCCATTAGGCTGGGTAATCACCACATTACCATAGGCATCGAAGAAACGTTCTTCCGGATTGTAATCAGAACTATCGGCAGATAAAGTACTCCCTTCGTGTAAAAAAACAGGTTTATAGAATCTGTTTACGCCCCATTCTTTTCTCGCTTCATAATCGCGCGAACTGATTAACCTTACTTCCTTCTGTGCCTGAACATAAAAAGGAAATAAACAACATATCCAGGTTAATAGTATAATACACTTCTTCACTTTACAAAGGTACCTAATTAACTTATTTTTGTGATAATTTAAGAAATTTTAACATTAATCGCCTAAGCAACCGTAAAACTAAATTACCTACCTTTGAATATGGATTTGTCTGCACAATTTGTAGCATTTATTAGTGAAAATAAGTTGTTCCAATCACATGAACCCGTGCTGCTAGCGGTGAGTGGAGGTAAAGATTCTGTATTAATGGCATACTTATTTGCTGAAGCAGGCTTTAACTTTGGTATTGCACACTGTAATTTTAACCTGAGAGGAGAGCAATCAACAGGGGATGAAGAACTGGTTAAAGCATTGGCTGATAAGTTACAGGTACCTTTTTATGTCGCACATTTTGATACAGTAATATACGCCAAACAGCAAGGCGTTTCTATAGAGATGGCAGCAAGGGAGCTGCGATATACCTGGTTCGAACAGATGCGGGTTGCCCATAACTATAGCTATATCGCACTAGCCCATCATCAGAATGATACGGTTGAAACCATTTTGTTAAATCTAGTTCGTGGTACAGGGGTAGCAGGATTGCACGGTATTTTGCCTAAACGAGATGCTTTACTACGTCCATTACTTTTCTTAAATAGAGATGAAATTGATAAGGCCGTTAAAGCGAGACATTTGCTTTATCGCGATGATGAGTCTAATTTTTCAACTGAATATATAAGAAATAAAATCAGATTGAAGGTAGTACCCATTTTGAGGGAAATTAACCCATCATTAGAAAAAACATTCATCGCCAATAGTAAAAGGTTTGAAGAGTTGGGGCAATTGCTGCAAATATATAGTAGCACTTTACGGAAGGAACTCTTTGTTGAAAAAAAAACAAATGCTTATCAAATAAGTATTGCTAAACTTCGTGCTTTGCGTCCGTTAAAAACATTGGTGTATGAGCTTTTTAAACCCTATCACTTCTCCTCGGAAGTACTAACGGATTTAATTAATATGTGGGAAAAACCGAGCCGAACAGGAAAATCTTTTTATTCCTATACGCATCGTTTGCTAGTGAATAGAGACGAACTTCTTTTAGAAGAGATTTCGGTAGATACCTGTTCTCCACAGGCATTAATGCCAAACGAGTCGGTAATTTTTTTTGATTGGAAAATAGGATTATGTATGAGTAATGAAGTGAAAATTGTGCGGGAAGAAAACAAAATTGCTGTCGATGCTGCCAAATTGATATTTCCATTATATGTTCGGGTCTGGCAAGAAGGAGATTGGTTTAAGCCTTTGGGTATGCTCGGAAAAAGAAAACTTAGCGATTTTTTTATTTCATTGAAAATTGCACTTGCAGATAAAAATAAGGTGCCTGTTTTGGTTAACGGAAATGGCGATATCGTATGGGTTGCGCCTTATAGAATGGATAACAGATATAAAATTACCGATAAAACAAAAAAAGTTGCTATCTTAGAATGTATATAAAAATGGAAGAAGATAAACCGCTATTCGTTGAGAACCAATATTTGGGGCGTGACCGTGGATGGGTAAGTGTGCGGTTGCTTATGGCACTGTTTTGTTTTACGGCTTATTACATCAGTACTGAGCGGGAGCGCAACCAACAACTATTTCTATTAGTTGGTTGTATTATCCTATTGGTGTCTATTATCATGATGTATATGTTGCACTACCGCATAACCGTTAAAAATAGAAGTGTGATATTACAAGGTTTATGGACAACCCGTTTGGTTAAAATAGATTTGAATAGTATTATAAAGGTAGAAAGTGGAGCTTATAGTCCTTATTTGATAAATAGCTCGGTATACAACCTGCATCAGAAAGGGAAGATTAGATTTTATGCGGGCGGCAAATCAGCTGTTTGGCTTACCGATCGCGATGGATTGGTTTATGTCATAGGAACACATCACCCTAATGATCTATCGAGGGCAATATTGCAGGCAAAAGAATCGTAACCTTTCTGTCAATAAGCCCTTTGTCTATACTATTTTACCGAGAAATATGTAAGTTTGTTAGTAAAATAGCTTTTAAATACTGTATTAAAGATTAATAGCAATGGGATTGTTGAAAATATTATTTATTATTATAATGATTTTGTGGGTGCTGAAGATATTAGTGAGGTTTTTATTTCCTTATCTTATGGCAACCTTTGTAGGTAAAATGCAGCGGGAAGCACAAAAGCAATATGATAGGCAGAGAGGTCAATATACACAAGAATATAGCACAAAACCTGATGGGAAAGTGCGCGTAGATTATGTTCCACCTAAATTAGAGAAAGATAGACCTTTTACAAGTGGTAAAGCCGGCGAGTTTGTTGATTTCGAAGAAATCAGCTAGCAAAAACGGATAAGACCATCCATTCTTTTTTTAGTAAAGCAATTTTATTTAAGATAAAAAAATGATATTTCGAAATTTAATCTTCGAAATATCATTTTTTTATAATAGGTTTGAAGCTTAGCTTAAAGTATAGAAAAGAATGAAGAATTGGTTCGACCGAAACGCTACTCATTTTGCCATTATCGGCATCTTTATTGTTATTTGTTTTATCTATTTCGCTCCCGCGTGGCAAGGTAAGGTGTTGATCCAAAGTGATGTTACCCAGGCACAGGCCATGGCGAAAGAAATAATGGATTTTAAAAATGCTGATGGAAAGGGGCCTTTATGGACCAATTCTATGTTCAGCGGGATGCCTTCTTACCAAATCTGGGTTTCCTATCCAAAAAATATTGGTACGCATATCATGGCCTGGATTAAAGGTGCGCTTCCTTATCCTATGGACATTGTGTTGCTTTATCTATTAGGTGGATATTTATTGTTGAATGTACTTCGTGTAAAACCTTGGTTAGCTGCGGTTGGAGCTATAGCCTTTGCTTTTACCTCCTATAATTTTATTTACATAGAGGCAGGACATGCTAGCCAAGCCTATGCCATTGCGCTATTACCGCCGGTAGTTGCCGGTATTCTATTGTGTTTAAGAGGTAGAAATATACTTGGGGCCTCCGTATTAGCATTATCTCTTGCACTAGAAATACGGGTAAACCACATTCAGGTCACGTATTATCTTTTTATTGCGCTACTCATCTTAATCGGTATTGAGTTATACCATGCAATAAAAGAGCAAAAAGTACGCGATTTTATGAAGTCTATCGCTTATATGGTGGTGGCTTCCATTATAGCAATAGCAGTAAACGCTGGGTTATTATGGACAACCTATGAATATGCGAAAGAATCCATAAGAGGTAAATCGAATATTGTTTCCGAAAGTAAAGGGTCAGAACAGCACGGCGTAAGCAGGGACTATGCTTATCAATGGAGCCAGGGAGTTGGCGAAAGCATTACCTTTTTAATTCCGGATGCCTATGGTGGAGGCGGACAAAGTACGCTAGATCCTAATTCAAATATTGCAAAAGTACTCAGTAGTAAAGGCTATGCAATTAATCAGATTCCACCGAACGTTTTTCCGCAATATTGGGGCGATAAACCGATTACATCTGGCCCATGGTATTTCGGTGCAATCGTAGTATTCTTATTTGTGCTCGGTTTATTCGTACTGAAAAGCAGAATGAAATGGTGGATACTATCGGCTACACTATTAAGTATATTGCTTTCCTGGGGTAAGAACTTTTCCTTCATTTCAGATTTGTTTTTCGACTATTTCCCCTTGTATAACAAGTTCAGGGCTGTAGAGTCGAATTTGGTAATTGCTTCCTTTTTAGTACCTATATTAGCCATTTTAACAATTGATGAGATCGTTAACAGAGGCAAAAGCATTGAAAAGTTAGATAAAAAAATCCTATACTCACTCGCTATCGTAGGCGGGATATCATTTATCGTTTGGGTGCTGCCAGACTTATTCTTTAGCTTCCAAACAAGTGATCATCAACAATGGGTTCAATCATTATCGCAACAGCTGCAAGACAATAGCTTCGGGCAGGCTTTAGGAAATGCTTTGGTACAAGATCGTATTGGCATGGCACGTAGCGACGCTTTTAGATCGCTGGTATTTGTGCTATTAGGAGGAGCTATTGTTTGGATGCTTGCAAAAGACAAATTAAAAGCACCAGTGGCGGTTATAGCATTAGGCGTTCTTATCTTAATTGATTTATGGGGGGTAGATAATCGGTATTTAAATAAAGGTAGCTTTGTCGAAAAATCTCAGGCAGAACATACTTTCTTTAAACCACGTGAGGTGGATAATCTAATCCTGATGGATAAGAGTCCAGACTATAGGGTGCTCGATCTAACCGTTAATCCTTTCAACGACGCTTCACCATCCTATTTTCATAAGAATATTGGCGGATACCATGCGGCAAAATTAATGCGGTATAATGAATTAATAGAACGGCAGTTTTCGAGATCTATCAATGAAGACGTATTGGATATGCTTAATACGCGCTATCTTATAACGAATAATAAAGCCGGAACCTCCCAAACAATCCAGAAGCGAGATCGGGCAGCAGGTAACGCTTGGTTTGTAGATCGAGTTACTTATGTGAAAGATAATGAGGAAGAAATGAATGCGATAGACAGCTTTGACCCTAAGAAAGAGGCGTTTATCCACCAAGAATTTAAAGATAAAATTGATGAAAAACGATTGGGTAAAACCACAAACGCTAGCATTGAATTAACGAATTATCGGCCCGACCATTTAATTTATGAATACTCGGCCCCCAATGATGTTATGGCGGTGTTTTCCGAGATCTGGTATGATAAAGGCTGGAAAGCATTTGTTGATGGAACGGAGATACCAATTTTGAGGGCCGATTATGTATTGCGTGCAGCCCAATTACCCGGAGGAAATCATCAGGTCGAATTTAAATTTGAACCGCAATCGTATTACATGGGCGAAAACATTTCGCTAATAGCTTCTATTATATTAATCTTGGCTTTGGGTTTTGCAGTCTGGCGGGAAAATAGAACCGTTAAGCGTTAATCATTGCGCAATGGTATAGGCCGCTTGAAATTTAAGTATACTGTAACAAGTTGGGCTTTGGTCACCTGGTCTAAAGGAGAATTTCCTATTCCCTGGCTAATCGTTCGTTCTGCCATGCAACAGATAATACCATGCTAAATTAAAGGCTATCACACCGTGATTAAACAGGGTGGGGATTAGCCCATAGTGCTTGGTGAAAATTTGAAAACGTTCTTTTAGGCTTTGTAAATGCCTTTTTTTAGACATGCCACCAACTAAATATTTGGCGACATATTGATGGGTATTCACAATGACTTTGGCCTTTTTGGCTGCGGTTAAAATCCAGTCGATATCGGCACTTAGCTGATAAGTCGTGTTGTAGGGTTCGGTAATAGTGGTTTTAATATAAATAGCTTGATGGCTAATAGTCATACCATATCTAAAGCTTTTCAAGGTAAATTTATCAGGCGCTTGGTGTCTGCGCCTACCTAAACTTTTTCCTGTAACGTCAATCATTTCCGTTTCACCATAATAAATATCGGCATAAGGTTTAGAAGCAAAGACCTTATTAACTGTATTTTTTTCATAAATTTCATCACCGGAATTCATAAACAGTACATAATCGCCTGCGGCGAGCCGAAGACCTTTATTCATTGCATCATAAATTCCTTTGTCTGGCTCGCTAATGATTTTGTGGATGCGATTCTTGTATTGCTCAATAACTTGTAGCGTGCCATCCGTGGATGCACCATCTATGATAATATATTCAATGTTTGGATAGGTCTGTTCCAAAACAGATTTTATGGTTCTTTCAACATCCTTAACATTATTATAAACAATGGTAATAACACTTAATGTAGGGGCCATCTAATTCAAAAGTAAAAAGTAAAAAGCTTGCCTCCCGTTAGGGATGGTAAAAATTCAAAACTCCGCCAGCTGGCGGGTTCATTGATGCCTTTAAAAATAAGAAAAAGCATCAATAATTAAAAAGTAAAAACCGCTTCTAAGTTCGACGTTTTAAGTAGTACGTTTAAAAGTAGAAAGTGAAAAGTCTAAAACTTTACGTTATAAGTCTTGATACTTATATCCTAATATAATAGAGAAGTTGGTCAAAATTAACCGGTTATTTTCGGTAATTCCTTAATATTTTTTAATATACTTCTTCCAAAAGTCAGGTTGATATTTTTGCCAGGCATGGCAACCAAAAGGAAGTTGGTGTTGGGTAAGTTCAAAGGATTTGGCAGGATTTCGTTCAAAGGCAAAAAATAGGGCTTCTTTTACACTTGGTTTTTTAAATGGAATGAATAGAGTCCAGATCATATCTTCATTCTTCGGCAAAAATTTAAATAATAAGCTTGCCCAAAAACTCCATTTCTCATGGCTTTTTACTTTGCGCAGGGATAATCCGCCGTTCCCTACTTTGTTTACTAATCTTTTGGAAAGGTTAATCAATGGTTTTTTACCCGAATTAATAGGGGGAGGCTCCAGCCAAGGGGCGCCTATATAATCATATCCTTTCGCTGCCCAGGTGCTAAGATCATCGTTAAATACCCATGCGTCTAACTGGTAAAGCAAAATATAATCATAAGCATTAAAAGCGCGATAGAAATGTTTGCTCGTAAGCAACTTACTATATCCCTTTATATCTTTGAAAAAGTAATCGTCAAAGCGTTGGATAATTAGAGGCTTATTGGTTAATGCTTCATAGTATGCCGTATTTAATGCATGTGGTACGGCTAATATAATTTTGTATTGGTGTAAAACCTCGGTGCATTGCCAAAAAGAATGTTTCTCATCCGGATCTGCGAGTTCTTTATATACAGGTATAACAATGGCAA
>Ga0182736_1002595_pt1 | contig 13409 bp, 29 predicted proteins | sample eDN5th30CKraftBY_FD_128882 | JGI IMG/M metagenome (GOLD analysis project Ga0182736, IMG submission 128882) | Enriched backyard soil microbial communities from Emeryville, California, USA - eDNA 5th pass 30_C Kraft BY (version 2) (version 2) | ecosystem: Environmental > Terrestrial > Soil >...
CACATAGTGGATCGGCACCCAGCCGGGTTCACCGTGCGTGCCGTTGATGCGGCCGAGGGTCTCGCTCACAGTCCGGCTGAGCGAGGCATATTCGGGCACCTCGCTGCGGCTCGTGGGAGCAATCTGAAGATAGGTCACCCGGCCGCGCTGATCGGGGTTGCTGATGAGAAAGCGCTCGAAGGCCTCCATCCGCTCGGGAATGCCCTTCGAGTAGTCGAGGCGGTCGACCCCGATGATGAGGCTGCGCGAGCCGAGGCTGGCGACAGTCTGGTTGATCAGGCGATGCTTGACCGGGCGGCGCGCGGCTTGCTCGAAGCTGCTCACGTCGATGGCAATGGGAAACCCCTTCACCCGTGTCTGGCGACCGCCGAGAACGATCACATCCGATCTGTGCTGAGTGGCATCGACCTCCTGGAAGAGGCCGCGCCGCAGGTTGTCCGCATCCCGCTCGGTTTGCACGCCAACGAGATCGTAGCTCGTGATCGCGCGCAGCAAGTCCGGGCTTCCGGGCAAGGTGCCAATGACCTCCGGCGCGGGCCAGGGAATATGATGGAAATAGCCGATCCGGTTGGCCAGGCCCAGCGCCCGCAGCTCGGCGGCCAGCGGGATCAGATGGTAGTCGTGCACCCAGATGAGATCGTCCGGCCGGATCAGCCGCGCCAGCGCCCCGGCGAAGGTCCGGTTGACCCGCAGGTATCCGGCGTAGTCGGCCCGAGAGAAGTCCGACAGCCCAATGCGGTAATGCATCACCGGCCAGAGCGCCCGATTGGCGAACCCGCTGTAATATTCCCGGCGATCCGTGGCCGTCAGGTCCATCAGGGCATAGCGCACATTGCCCTTGTCGGTCATCTTGGGCGCGGCGGATGGATGGGCCGAAACTTTCCCGCTCCAGCCGAACCATAACCCGTCCCGGCCCTGAAAGGCCTCGCGCAGGGCCACCGCCAAACCACCGGCGGACCCCTTGGCGGCGGGATCGGGGATTGAGACCCGATTGGACACGACGACGAGGCGGGGCAACAAGCTCTCCCGGCTGTTCCGATATGGCCACCATGAAGTGGCGCTCCATCATAATAGAGCAATCCCGATTGATGATCGTCTCTGCGACCGAGTTTGGCTCGTAGCTCCAAGATGGACCGCATTCAGTCCCTAACGCTCGAACGCAGGCGATGGGCCGCGACACCAGCCTGCCAAAAAGTGGGTCATGATGGTGAGGACTTTGCAGCTGACGGCAGCTTCGGTCGGTTGCGTTGGCAGAGTCCGGGCGCGGAAGCGGCGGCCGATAAGGGTCTTGTAGCGCGTCACCCCAACTTCGCCCAAGGACCACACTGGCGGTAGTTGACTGCTGTCTGCCAGCTGGGCCGACCGCGCTCTTGGATCACCTGGAGGTGCAGGTCCCGCTGCGTGGGCGCCCTCTTGGTTGTGCTGCGTGGCGCCGCCTTTAACGATGGTGGGACGCTCACCGCAGCCGCTGTATCCGGCTTGATGCTGCCGCCTGAGGAGTCCACCCCAGAGCACATCAAAGATGTGAGGCACCAGCTCGGGAGCATGTACATCACCATCCTGGTTCCGGGGGCAAACGTCGATCAGGCGGCTTCAAACCACTCCCGCTTTGCGGCCTCGTGGGCAGCCTGTTCATCGTCGAAGCCCGTAGAGGTCGGCTTCTCGTAGCCGCAGACGTGACATTGGACGGCGGCAACATATCGACCGTCGTCGGTCCTAGAGCTCAGGACCGATGCTGCATCGCAAGAACATTGCGGGCAAAGGCGAGTGTCCATAGGCTCTCCGGGTTCCCGCGTTTGTAGCTAGTTCGCGTGAGGCAAGGCTCTATGGGGCCATCTTTAGCCGGGATGCCACGAGGGACAAGTTCTTTTTGTGCAGCGCGAGAAGGGCGGGAACGCCCGTTGAGATCTGTTCAACCCGGGCTCTAAGTCAGCGGAGGCCAGTACTTACTGCCGACGGTGATGAGCTGGGGCGTACTCGATGCTGGCGGAGCGCTCTGGGCGTGAGCCCAGCTTACGAGATCGAGCGTGGCGAGAGGGAACGTTGCCGAGGCGGGCATGGAAACCTGCCCTCAAGCCGGAACGTGATACCCATCCTCGATCAGGATCGTCTCCAATTGAGGAGGACACCCCATAGTTGCCTCACATCGTCCTCCCCGGAACCTGGGGAGCGAGGTTGCCGACCCTATATCCAGGCTCGGAGCCGCCGCATGCGCTCCTCGAGGAGCGTTCCTATGCGGGTTCTACAAACCACGGTCCTGCTTGCCATCATCGTGTTGTCTTCGACGGCCAATGCCCAGGACAAAGCGGCGCCTGACACCCAGAGCTGGAAGGCTTCCCCCTCTCAGCAATTCACTGCCGAGGAATCGGCAACGCTGGCGCGAACAGCTCGTGACAAGGCCGAGGCGCTGGAACGCGCCAGGGATCGCAGAATGAGGGCGATCTCGAAGGGCATTTGCACCGGCTGTTGAGATCTCCGCCACAGGATCGCCTCAGCCTATGAATAAGCTGAACCTTCAGGATAGGCAGGCTACCTTAGCGAAGATTGGCCCCGGCCAGATGACCTGTGAGCATACTCGCTGAGAGCCCCTTCAGAGATCCAGGAGACCTTCGGCATGAGTCCCGTTCCCGCCGAGAGTGTTGCGCTCCACCTTATCCGCCACCTCGTCCGTGGGCTGGGAAAGACCGAAGGGCAGGGGGATCTCCATCCAAAGCCTCCGACATTGGTGGACGGTGAGCTTGGGGCAGCGTGGAGATGATCTCGAGCTCGGCCTCGAATATGCAGGCAATCACCACTGGCTCGAGCGTCGGCCCGATAACGTCGTTGTGGTCGCGAACCACGGTTCTGAGAAGGGCGCTATTACCCGGTGAACGGCACGTGACGGGAATGTCAACACAGAAGGTCCTAGGTGGCCGCCTCGGTGCACCTGAGGGCCGTCGGTCTTGTGGAGGACCATCCCTGTGACCTGCCGATCACCCAGGGCGAGTTCGCCGATGCCATGGGCATTACGCCGGTTCACGTCAATCGGGTGATCCAGCAGATGCGGGCTGACGGGCTGATCGAGCTAAAAGGCGATCGGTTGAACATTCCAGACTGGGGCAAGTTGAAGGAAGTGGGCGAGTTCGATCCGACTTACCTGCACCTGGAGACCAATCAGGCCGCCGCATGCCCCTCACTCTTCAGCCCATACGCATGGCGACAGGCTTTGACGAAGAAGGCACATTAGTCCTCGATGAGGAGCAGCGGCTGGTGGCGGTGCTGGTTCGCCTCTCGGACGAGAACGAGGTGGCTCCGGGGCAGTGGTTCCTGGAGGCGGGCTTTGGCCGGCTGGATGGGATCAGCCATCCCACCTTTGCTGACCTGGATGCTGCCCAGCAGTGGATCGTTCAGCGCCTCGTCCATTGAGCCTGATCGGGGGTAAACCCTAGTTTGACGCGCTCAGGCCTTGGGCTTGCGCCGGATCGCCTCGTTCTCCCTGGGCCGGGCAGTGCTGGTGTCGATCTCCAGAACTTCGGCCACCCGCCGCTGCGATCCTGCTCAACCCTGACCCGCACAGTAGTGCCACGGGAAAGCCAGACATAGCCGGCCTCCTTGAGCCCTGGCATGTGCTGGGAGGCGTCGCCGTGGCCGCCTTCCAGTGCCACGAAGCCAAATCGTTTGGTCAGGTCGAACCAAGCGATCGTTCCTGTTACCGTCATGCATGATCTCCGCGAGCGGCAACGTCAGCACAGCTTGCCTGGTCTCACCGTCAGTGGAGGCTCATACGCCCTGAATGCAACTCAGCTCCACACATGGCTTATTCCACCGTTGAATCGGGAATACTCCTCGTCCTTCAGGCATACGCGGCCACGTCAGACGTGTGCCGTCTCATCATCCAACAAGGATCCAATCAGGCGGAGCAGCTCCTGATGCTCAGGGCCACGCCCAGAACTGAGGAAGGCTCCGATCTCGATGTGATCGACATTACCGCCGGAGGCTGAGTTGGCCTCATGCCTGACGAAAACCTCTCCCGACGCAGTGCGAATCAGGAACCAGCGGTCGCCAGTTGGACTGCTGTAGAGCTTTCGCGCCTTCGTCATCTTCGGCTCCCTGCTTGGCGGAGAGGACTCTCAGGCGTTTGTTCTTTGCCTTTGGCACCATGTAGCTGTCTCATCAGGCGTTTCGAGGGCTTTCCCGGCGTCTGTGCGAGGACGAACATCCCTGGTGTGCAAGCTGCCACGTTGTGAGGAACTGTCCCTCAGCCGGTGACGTCTGTCTCTGGTCGGTCCTTTCCCAGAGAGACTTCTTCGTGCCAGTCACCTGCCTCGTCCTGGAACTCAATGTCCTCAGTGGCGCCCGGCAGCATCTGCTCGGCGGCGGCCCGCTCCGCAGCCTCACGGGCCTCGCCATGGGTCGCGTAGCGTTCCGAAAAGACGTCGCCGACTTTGTAAGTCCAACCGTCCTCGTGTTCCACCACCGTGTAATGGACGTTCGCCATATCTACTCTCCCATTTAGGCTCTGCCTGAATGAACAACAGACCTAGAGGGTGACAGTTGCACATTCAGGCCCCGTGGCTGTCCGGGCTCCAGATAAACACCTCTTCACCACGCTCATCGAGAATCCGAAGGGCATCTGGCTTTTGCGGCATGTCCAATGTCTCGAAAAGGGATTTCGCCCTTGTTTTCGCATTCTCCAGATCGGATGTGTCGTGCGCAACCCGATCCAGAACGGCATGGGCGTCGTCCGCATCCCGGACCCGAAAGAACTCGAAGGTAAACATCGCACCAACTCCCCTTTGCTAGCTGAATCGATAGGCCTTCCAAGCAGCCTTCCCCTAGCAGGTGACTTCATATTTTATCTCTGCCGTTCCATCGGCAAAGTGATGAGGAACACTCGTCAAGTATCCAGCCCGCAAGAGCGCCAGGGTTTGAGCTTCGCCGCAACCACGCGGAAATTTGCCGTCTCGCACGACCAAATCGGTAGATCGCTCCGCGAGAACCCCGCGATAGTACATATCCCGGTGGTCGAGCTCTGTTTCCTCGTCATTCATCATCAAATCCGTTTCGACGGCTCAGATTGCCGAATTCATCAAAAAGGGAGGGAGAGGTTTTCAATTGGGAGGATCCGCCTCTAGGAATGCGACCTGATCCGCTTTGTTGCGCGCGAGGAGTGCCTGCAAGACGGCTAGCATGGCTTCATCTGCTGCTGCCGCCGCCAGCTCGAACGCGGCGGATGCATAGGTCTCGGCCTCGTCGGCCTCAGCTTCAAGCAGGAATATCTTGTCGTGGTCATTCCGGGGAACATGAATCGCATGCAGCCCGGATTTCTTTTCCGCTACCCAGGTCTTTGCCCTGGCATTTGCCGCTTCGACGGCGGCACGATGGTCATAGATGCGTTGCTCGACACGGTCGAGTTGACTCTCAAGAGCGTCTTGAGAGTGATCGAAGGTTGAAACGCCATTTGATTTTAAAGCTTCAAGCCGGCGATCAAGGCCGTGAAGCTTGATGCGAAGCTCATCGCAAAGGCGGCTTAATCTCTCGCTCATGCGAGGCTCCTTTCAGGCGCATTGCGATGACGCATGCTTGGCCTAAGTCTCCGGCGTCTGCCGTTCCTGGCTGTATCGACTCACAATTCCGGTGCTGAAGACCTTGGCCCCTGCTCCAGCCGTCTCGGCCGCCGCCATTGCGGCGTGGATGGCCGAAACCCGAGATCCGTATTCCCCGTGGTGTTTGCCATTCACTCTGATGCGCCATGCACCATGATGCCGGACGACGTAAAACTCGGTTGCCATCGACTGACCTCCGCTGATCGGACGTTCGGGGCTGGGACACACGGCCATCCATTCCGAATTCAAAGAAATCGAGAATTGCTCGCCTGCCATCCGGCTTTCGGTGTCAACCTTGGCTGAACGAAAAGCCCCAAGGCCGAAAGTTCATCTTAGTTATACATGGGGCCGGAACGCGTTTTTGCAGCGACTTCCGTAAATAAAAACATAACAAACACATTTCGTATATCTAAAATCCGTATGGAGGAGTATGTTGTTATGCATCGAATTATATGATGAGCGAGAAGATCGATTTATCTTTCCTGCGTGGTTTCGGGGTCGGGAGTGACAATCATGTTAAGCCAAGCAATTGTTTCGATCCTGCTCATCGCCGGATGTCTCCTTGTGTACGGAGTGAGCATTCGAGCCGGAACGGTCAAACATCCGCGCATCCTGCGGTGACGGCAGCATGTTCGATGAATTTCGCCCGTCCTGGAGCTGTAATCGAACGACCTCGAGCCTCTTTGGCAGTGTGATCCAAGTGCCGGAAAGGAGCCTGTCATGAGAACGCATCGCTATGCCGTCGGCCAACATGTCCGCTATGCCGAGGCTCATCCACCCAATGATGTCTGGGGCGGCCGTTACGAGATCGTCTTCCTTCTTCCTGCTGGAGACCGAGAGCCTCAATATCAGATCCGAGGTGACGATCAGACCTATGACCAAGTTGTCTGGGAGACTCAGCTGCAGGGGCTCGGTAGGAGAAAGACGCGTTTGAGTAAGCGTCCTCCGCAAGCCATGATGGCCTGTGCATCGCCTGCCCGCCAAAATCGCAACGAACTGGAAAGACAATGGCAGTCTCAGGATCTCAGACGGTGGGATGATGAGGGTGGTGCGCCCCGATCAGGCCGCCGTTTCAGTGAGGCGCCTCAACTGCAAACTGCTTCGAAGCCGGCTCTCTACTACTTCAACGTCCGAACCGATGGCGGACTGATCGAGGACCCGGAAGGGAACGTGTATGCTGATCTTCATTCAGCACGCGAAGAGGCGCTCACTATAGCGCGTGAGATGATCGCCACAGGCGATCAGGCCGCCGAGGACCGGAAAGACTGGCGCATCGAAATCATGGACAGAGCCAATAAACCTGTCCTCGTGGTTACGTTCCCAGAAGCGCTTGGTCCTGGGACAAAAGTGTAGGCTGAAAGGCTTGCGTGACAGCAACGCGCCCGCGATACAGGAAAGTGAGCCAAGGATGAGTAAGGATTTTCTCGGAGCGGTCCAAGGCGTTGTGAACGCGGTCAGGAAGGCCTTGCGGCGCTTGGACAATCCATCCATAGAGCCATCAAAGGTAAAGCTCGATGGCCGGAGAGGGTATGGAGATGACGATATTCCATCGCCCAGCAAGAAGTCGGACGCCGACTAGTCTCGAGCAGCGGCTCCCTAAGGCGCTTTGCTGAGAATGACGCCCGTGACATGGAGGCGGCTAACAGGCGGGTCGATCCTCGCCACCCGCCTATTTGATCTCCATGACTGGAGCATGTCTCAGTGCGAAAATTTATCGCTTGCCGCCGGATGGTTTTGCCGGTGCGGTCGCTTTGCCCTGGCTTGCGACGGATGGCGCTGCCATGATGACCTTCGGTTTTTCCTTCTTCGGCTTTTTCGCCTCGCGGTTTCCGCGTCGTTCGCCTTTGGCCATTGCTTGCTCCTTTACCGGTCAGTTCGTGGGAAATTGGTTTAGTCGCGGGCTACCGTGCCGAGCAGGTGATCGAAGTCGGCGATCACTTGATCAATCAGCTTGCGGCGACGTGGATCGACGGCGTCGGCGCTCTGCGCGAAGAGGCGGAGCAGATAGCGTGCTTTGTCGACTGCCTCCGGCCAGTCAGCCGCAGGGGCAGCCGCAAGCATATCTTCGAGTTCTGCCTGTCTCGCACGCAAAGACTCCTGATCGGCCTCGACCTCGGATCGCAGGCGTCGAAGATCCGTTGCCTTTTGTGCCGCCATGCCGCGATGGGCATCGAGATTGGTCGGTTGATCAACCATAATCTGCTCCCTTTATTCCTGAGGACGAGACGACCATTTAAGCGCGTTCGGTCAGCAGCCGCGCCAGCGTTCTGGCAGGCCGCGCAGCGGAGCCTACCGACTCCGTTGTTGCGATATGCTAGTTGTGCGCTCGAAGCGACCAGCCAACATCGGATAGGCTGCCGAGCGGTTCATGCGGCCGAGCGAGTTCGCCAGAAGGCAGGAGGATCATGAATCGTTGTGATGCCTTCATGCCGACGCGAGCAACGTACAAAGCCTCGTCTCCTTGTCGAAGCAGCGCAATCGGATCGTAGATTTGCGACCCATGGAAGAACGCTTCGCCAATCATCAACTGCGTGACACCCGTGCCGTGATCTCGCTTTCGCGCACGGCGCGCTCGCCGAAGCCGGATGATTTGATCCGATATGAGACTTCGCCCGTCTGATCGGCTGGCATGAGGCGTGTCACTTCATAGATGCCGCCCGAATTGATGCGTTTGTCCGAGAAATTCGGGTGGGTGATGCAGACCAGCTGATGAACTTTATACTTGTGGGACATTCATTTCTCTTGAGGCGTGATGATGATCGGGAAGGGGAGGACGGATAACCGCAGCCGAGTGTTTGCGGGATGCAAACGAAAAGGCCGCTCCACAGGGGAGCGGCCTCAAGGCTTGGTGGCGCAGGCTTATGTCCCGAGCCTGCCATCAAAGGTTACGCCGTCTCGATATTGTTGACAGAGATCTTGCCGGAGCGGCGGTCCTCTGCGGTGTCGAAGGCAACTTTCTGGCCCTCGACGAGGTTGCGCATGCCAGCGCGCTCGAGCGCGGTCGCATGGACAAACACGTCCTTGCTGCCATCACTAGGTTGGATGAAGCCGAAGCCCTTCATGTCGTTGTAGAATTTTACAGTGCCCGTAATCATAGGGGTAACCTTTCGCGATTGCTGTAGATGCACGTGAGCGATGGCGCGCGAAAGCGCAGCCTAGCTCGGTTCGTCGATGTAATGGTAAGAAAGTCCGAACGTGCGCCTGACAGCGTCAAAAGCGAAACGACCCGATTGTCCGGCCAAAATCCGATAAAAACTATATAGGTCTTAACTCGGACAATAACAAGCGCCTTGGATATTTAGTTTTTATTCGAGAAAAGCTTGTCCGTGAGGGGGGCGGAAGATGCTCCTATGCATGGGGCGAAGTGAACAGGCTTGGGCTTCGAAGAGGGCGGAGCATTCCGACAGCATTATCCAGACCGCCAGACCATCAAACATCAGTATCTTCAAATGCCCCCCTGGGAAGCGCATGAAAGTCGTATTCCGAAGGCTCTATGGCGGCGCATTTGAGAACCAGAGGATTAACCGATGCCTTATGAACAAGCCTTACGGATTGCAGAGCGAACGTTGATCGACGGTGCGACATGGGTCGAGCTGAAGCAAGCATCGAACGATTCGCGAGTTCTCACGCCCGCTAGTGCACTGGCGGATCTGGTCGACGCCAAAATCAAGTTCATCGAAAGCCAACAACGTGGGCCCTGTTCATAATTCAAGGATAGGCTCTCAAAAGAACTAACAGATTAGCTTTACTACCTGTCTTTTTGAAGAAAGGCAGGCATGTGATCTGGATCGATCCCCTCGCGAGGAGGCGCGGCGCCCAGAATGTCATCCAGAACATCCGCCATGTCCTCGATCTGAGAGAAGCTCGCCGTGAGCGTTAGCCTAAAACCGTTCTCCAGTTCTATAACGGGATGAGGATCGCTGCCATTGGATGAAGGAGAGACCAGAAACCAGGCCAGCTTCTGCCTGTCGGACATGCTCTTCTCCGCGATGCATTGCTTATCGAAAAATCGTGAACGAGGTGGCGAGCTGATTCTCGTAGGCAACACGGCTATAGACTTCGCCCGTGCTCTTGATCTCGTAGCGGGGAAACTCGTCGCCGGAAGGCAAATGCCTGACGATCACGAAGTCCCCGCTCCAGGACGCGCCTAAGAACCGCTTATCGCTAAAAGTGACGATTTGGCCGCAGGGGTAAAGATGCGTTGCCATGGAAGCCTCCTTTCGAGGCGGACAATGTCTGAGCGAGGCGCTGCGAAAAGGGCTCTCACCCGATGAACAGCACGACGAACAGGATGAAGGACAAGACGCCAGCCATGCTGGCGGTTGGGAGCCAATCTCTCGGGTGTCTGCTGAAAGCGAAATCAACGCTAAACATGATGTCTTCCAGTCCTTGAGCGCTGAGGCCACGGCATGAGTGGATTCCCAAGTGCGGTCCTGGCATTGAGGTTGGCGGGTTGCAGGCAAGACAGAGCCTCAAGGAACTCTTCAGGTGGCTGCTGGACATCAGAAAGCGGTTGCGGCGTGCGACAAAGCTCGTGCTCACCTGCGGTACGGATTTCGTTCCGGTGGACGGACGCGATCCTGTACTGCGGTTCAGCGGCATCCGTCTTGATGCATTCGGTGATCGTATAAGGAGCCTTCCATGTGAAGTGAGAGTGCCTTCTCTCGACGAAAAGCACGATCTCTCCGGCGGCGAACCGATGGGCTTGCATAGCGCATTCCTTCCTTGTCGGGCTCGTGCAGGCCGCAATGCACGAACAAGGAATCACCTGTGCGGTCGATGTGGGGCTCTGGCCTATATGACACTCAGAAGTGCATGTTCTTAAGGATGCCGAGGCTCAAATCATAAAGAGGTCAGTCTGAGATGACACTGAGCATGCTTAGAGAAAGCGAACCCCTATAGGTTAAGAAGAGGCCTCGGGATAAGTTCCCCTCCCGATTAGAGCAGGCATTGGCTAAATAACCGAGATACAGGCCAATTCAGGATCGCGGACCACTGTCGTCCTCTGAGGATGAGGCTTCCTCATGGAGTTGATTGAGCAAAGCCTGAAGGTGCTCGGGAACAGGAGCCTTCAGCAGATCCTGATAAATGCTCGCGAGAGATTGGCCCAAGATCCAGTTGACCTGAGCTTGAGTGAAATTCAGGCTGCTTGGGAGAAGTGTCTCATTAAATTGCTTGAATGGATTGTTCATCGACCTCATCTAGGTCTCTCCAACACCGGAAACGGCGCAATCCCGATAACATAAGTTAATCACCAACACCGCGCGTCTGCCTTCGTTGCAAAGGGATTGCGCAGTAAGGCCGCGTCAACATCGCGCAGCCATGAAAAAGCCTCCCAGAGCTGTGATCCTTTTTCTATGAGCAAAGCTCCGAAGCACCCGAACCAGCGCGACGATCTCAAGCGGTGGAACAATGAGGGCGGTGCCCCTCGCTCAGGTCACCCTTCCCAAGAGTTGCCCTCCACGCCTGAGCGCAGGGCGGAAACGGCTCTGTACTACTTCAATATCCGGACCGAAGATGGCTTCGCCGAAGATCCTGAAGGGAACAAGTATCCGAACCTTCAGGCGGCGCGGGAGGCCGCTGCCGCCCAAGCGCGTACCCTAATTAGAGAAGGTGATCGGAAAGGCGAGGACCGACGAAGCTGGAGCGTCGAGATCATGGACAGAGCCAATCAGCAGGTGCTGACGGTGATGTCACGCTAACCTTCGGGCAGAGGCTTGTGCCCTAAGAGCCGCGTCATGACCAATCCCGTCCACTACAAGCGCCATCGCTTCCCACCCCAGATCATCGCCCATGCCGTTTGGTTGTACTTCCGGTTTCCTCTGAGCCTGCGGCTCGTGGAGGAGATGCTGCTGGAGCGCGGCATCGTCGTATCCTACGAAACGATCCGCCGGTGGGGCAGGGGGGATGTCACATTAACTGAGTATAGCCGTTGGGCTGCCCGGCGAGATCAGTTTTTGCACAACCCAAGTCGTTGATTTTCCTCGGCGCCAGATTTTTCCTTGACGCGTACAGGGGAGTATTCGCCGTTAATATGACATCCGCGTGAAAACGCTGACGGGCCAAGCCCCGGCGCAATTTCATGTCTTGCAAGATCCAACAGGCCGGAGGTTTTCCGGTATAGAGGCGCAGAATTGTACGAATAGTGCGCTAAGGCCGAGCTCGTTTGAGTTTTCACACAGGCTCGACCCACTCCGGACGTTCCCGGAGCAGTTCTCCCGTCAGGGTCCATGTTTCATAACGTCCCGTTCCGAGAAAAAGCAGTTACAGGGCACAGTTCTGCATTAGGTTTTTTAGAGGGCGCATTAAACGGCTTCCATCCTGGTGCCTACGTGCTCCCCAATGGTGACCGATCCCGGGCAAGAGGAGGAGATGTCTGTCTTGTCGAGATTAGCAATCGCGGCTGCGTTGGCACTGGCAGCGACCACCTCCAGCGCTCAAAATGCTCCATCCGGACAATCGCAGGCTCCTGCTGCGCCGAGCACAAATGGAACAAGGCCATTCCTGTTTGATGGACGGATGAAAGGTGATGGTATCCGGCAGGAGAAGCAGATGGGAAATCGACACCCCAACGCTGGTGCCATCATCGTGCCGCCGAAAACGAGCCAGCCTGAGCGCAAATGATGCGCTCAGGCCTCCGTTTATGACGGTCCTGACCCTAGGGAGCTGTGCTGGCCCGCGGGCCGGCATTCGCGAGGATCCAACTTCCGATCATTCGCTTCCAAAGAATGGGTTAGAATAACCCTTTGCTCGCTAGTATAAGGAGCCGCTGCGAAATTCCTCCGAATGCGCTGAAAAGACACCTTATCCGGTTCCAAAAAGGCGCCTCTGCGAAATCATGAGGTTTCGCGGCTCAGCTCTTCCAGGGAAAAGCGAAGCCTGAACAAGGCCTGTCCGGCGGCATCGGTAACCTCCATGTGCCAGTCGGAACCCATCCAGGAGTCGACGCCGTTACCCTGGATGATCTCACCGACGGTCTGAACGGCTTCCTGGCGCGCCTCCTCAAGCCCTGGAAGCTCAGTTCCCTCGGTGTCGGGCTGGGCGAATCCGTTGAAGGTATGGAAGAAATAGCGAGGCATCTTGAACGCTCCTCTGCCGACAGGCGGGAGCACGGGGATCTCTCAGCCACCAACGCCTGGATCATCCATGCTGGTGATAAGCGTCAACGGCAAACGATTGCATTTGTTCGGGAACGACATTGTCAATTTGCGGTTTCAGACCGCTCTCAGGCCTTGCTCAAGATGCTTCCAGCCATAAAAATCAAGCATCGCCAGCAATTATACCTCGGGAGCTGGCGGCTGAGAGACATGCTCTCCCGCCTGATCACACTGGGAGGCTGTCATGGATGCCATCCACCCTCACACCATTGCGCTGATCCGCAAGCTGGAGAGCATCGCCCGGCTCGCGCCGGCGGAGAAGGCAGCGCTCCAGCGCCTGCCGCTGCGGCTGAAAACGATTGCGGCCGACCAGGACATCGTCAGCGAAGGCGACACCCCCTCCGAGTGCTGCTTGATCGTCGAGGGCTTTGCCTGCCGCTACAACGTCACGGCCCAGGGCAGGCGACAGATCCAGTCGTTTCACATCAGCGGCGACATCCCGGATCTCCAGAGCCTGCACCTGAAGGTCATGGATCACAGCCTGGGCACATTGATCCCTTGCAAGCTCGCCTTCATTCCGCATGACGACATCCGCAGCCTCATGCGCAATCACCCTCGGCTGAATGACCTGTTCTGGCGTGACACCCTCATCGAAGCAGCCGTGTTTCGGCAGTGGGTGGTCAATGTCGGCCGGCGCCCCGCGCGGACCCGCATGGCGCATCTGCTG
>Ga0182736_1002599_pt1 | contig 13402 bp, 10 predicted proteins | sample eDN5th30CKraftBY_FD_128882 | JGI IMG/M metagenome (GOLD analysis project Ga0182736, IMG submission 128882) | Enriched backyard soil microbial communities from Emeryville, California, USA - eDNA 5th pass 30_C Kraft BY (version 2) (version 2) | ecosystem: Environmental > Terrestrial > Soil >...
ACGCTCGTGCTGTATCGGTCGCCCGAGGCGCGCAATCAGTACAAGACGGCGTGATCCGGCTGAACAGTCGAAAAAAATCCCCGCCGATGATGAAGCGGGGATTTCTTATTCGGGAAGCGCAGCCAGCGCCGCCGCGGTGTCGTCGATGACTTCGCGCCATTGCCCCGGCGCGCGCTGACGCACGAGCCGCGCGCCCGGATACCACGCGCATTCGGCGCTGCCGATGCCCCAGCGCCAGTCGGCGGCGAACGGCAGCATTACCCAGAGCGGCTTGCCGAGCGCGCCCGCGAGGTGCGCGACGGACGTATCGACGGAGACGACGGCGTCGAGCCGATCGACGATCGCGCCCGTATCGGCGAAGTTTTCGAGCCGGTTTTCCAGCAGATGAATCGATGCCGCGTTCGGATGCGCGCCCAGCAAGTCACGCTCGCGGCCCGTGACGAACGGCTGCAGCACGACCCAGTCGATGCCTTCGAGCGCGAACAGCGGCGCGAGCTCGGCGACAGGGATCGAGCGCGTTTCGCCCGGCTGCATCCGTCCGGACCAGGCGATGCCGATCTTGCGCTTGTGCTGGCCACCGATCGAGCCGCGCCACTTGCGCCGGTATTCGGCGGGCACGACGAGATAGGGCGCGCGCGCCGGGATCGCGTCGAGCGCGGTCATGCCGAGCGCGAGCGGCAGGCTTAACAGCGGACAGAACGCGTCGGCGTGCACCGGGACGCCATCGGACTTGCTCTTCAGTTCCACGCGCGCGGCATGCGCGGCAGGCGCGAGCAGCGGCACGAGCGCGGGCTGCACTTCGAGCACCAGCTTGCCGGCGAGCTTCGCCGCGAACGGCACGAAACGCGCGAACTGCAAGGTGTCGCCAAAGCCCTGCTCGGCGCGCACGAGCAGCGTGCGGCCCGGCATCGGTTCGCCGTTCCAGCGTGGCAGGCGCGGCGGCGGCTCGCTGCCGGGCGTCTGCAGACGCCACTCGTAACCGGCGAGACCGCGCGCGTAATCGCCGATGGCGAGCAGGGCCAGCGCCCGGTTCAGATGCGCGGCGGGCATCGAAGGATCGATGCGCAACGCTTCGTCGAATGCGCGCAGCGCCGCCTGATGCGCGCCGAGCGCAAGCCGCGCGTTGCCGAGGCACAGCCAGGCGACGCCGTATTTCGGATCGAGCCCGACCGCGCGCTCGAAGTGCGCGATGGCGTCATCGTGACGGCCCAGCTTCGCGAGCGCGTGACCAAGCCCGAAATAGCCCGGCGCGAAATGCGGATGCAAGGCGACGGCTTTCTGCAGCGCTGGCAGCGCGTCTTCCGGATGGCCGTGCGTTTCGAGGAGATTGCCGAGATTGAAGTGCGCGGCGACGTAGTTCGGCTCGGCGTCGAGCGCGGCGCGAAAGTGCGCGATCGCGCCGAGGGTATCGCCGAGCGCGTTCAACGCCATGCCGAGATTGTTGTGCGCGCCGGCATGACGCGGACGCAGCGCGAGCGCGCGCCTGAACGCCTGCGCGGCGTCTTTGAAGCGCTGCAGCGCGGAAAGCGAGTTGCCGAAGTTGTTCCACGCGGCGGCGTCGTTCGGCTGCAGGCGCAGCGCCTTTTCGAACGCGTCGGCGGCGTCTTCGTGACGGCCGGCCGCCGTGTAGGCGTTGCCGAGGTTGTACTGCGCGAGCGGAAAGCCCGGCGCGAGCGTGAGCGCGTTGCGAAAGCGCTCGATCGCGTCGTCGAGACGGCCGAGCGCCTTCAGCGCGTTGCCGAGATTGAGCTGCAGGCCGGCATCGGTCGGGCGCAAGTCGACCGCGCGGCGCACGAGCTCGGCCGCCTCCGCGTGCTGGCCCTGTTGATGGCGCAGCACGCCGAGATAGTGCAAGGCGTCGACATGATGGGGTTCGGCGGCGAGCGCGGCCTGATAGTCGCGCTCCGCGTCGGTCAGGCGACCGTCGCGATGGGCCGCGAAACCGCGGGCGAATACGGTGTCCATGACGGGGAAACTGCTGTCCCGGAAAAGCAAACCTCGCATTTTCCCACACCGGGGACAGCGCCCCGCCAAAGCGACGTTGACTTGTTGCGGCGATGGCACTTAACATATGAACATCTATTCATATGTTGACGATGTCCGTGGCTTCCGATCCGGTTTCCGATTCTTCCGCCGCCGTCCCGATCACTTCCGATGACCGCGTCGTGCCGCTCGCCGATCTGTTCCGTCTGCTCGGCGACCCGACGCGCCTGCGCATCGTGCTCGCATGCGTCGAACGCAAGCGCGCGGTGGGGGCGATCGCGGAGTTGCTCGGGTTGTCCGCGTCGCTGGTGAGCCATCATCTGCGGCTCTTGCGCGCGGCGCGAATCGTGCGGGCCGAACGCCAGGGCAAGCAGGTTTTCTACGTGGCGGCGGATCGCCATATCAGCACGATGCTCGCCGAGTTGCGAGAGCACATCGCGGAGCCGCAGGCCGATGCCGCGGACATCGAATGACACTCACCGAACAACGAGCACGCCGATGAGCACGCATCAGCACGACAAACACGAGCATCACGACGGGCACGAGCACGGGCACGCGCACGCGCACGGGCACGGCGGACATGGACATCACCATCATCACGCGCCGCAGGAAGGGCAGGGCCGCACGTTCGCGCTCGCGGTCGGCCTGAATCTGCTGATCGTGATCGTGCAGGCCATCTACGGCTTTCTCGCGCATTCGACCGCGCTGCTCGCCGACGCCGGCCACAATCTCTCCGATGTGCTCGGCCTGCTGCTCGCGTGGGGCGCCGTGTGGCTCGGCAAGCGCCGGCCGAACGCGCGCTATACGTTCGGTCTCGGCAGCTCGTCGATTCTGGCGTCGCTCGCCAACGCCGCGCTCCTGCTGTTCGCGTGCGGCGCGATCGTCCTCGAAGCGATCGAGCGTCTCTTCGACCCGGCGCCCGTCGCGGGCCTCGACGTGTTCATCGTCGCGACGCTCGGCATGGTCGTGAACGGCTTTTCCGCGTGGCTCTTCATGCACGGCAGCAAGGAAGACCTCAACGTGCGCGGTGCGTTCCTGCACATGGCCGCCGATGCCGCGATCTCCGCCGCCGTCGCGGTGAGCGGCCTCATTATCCTGTTCACGGGCGCGAGCTGGCTCGATCCGCTGATTAGCCTGATCGTCGTGTCGGTGATCGTCTACGGCACCTGGGGACTCGGGCGCGACGCGATGCGCCTCGCGATGGCCGCCGTTCCGCCTTCGGTCGACATGTCGCGCATCGAGCGATATCTGACCGGGCTTCCCGGCGTGCGCGACGTCCACGACCTGCACGTCTGGGCGCTCTCGACGACCGAAAACGCGCTCACCGTGCATCTCGTGATGCCGCAAGGCCATCCCGGCGATGCGTTCGTGCAGGACGTCGTCACGACCTTGCGCAGCGAATATTCGATGCATCACGCGACCGTGCAGGTCGAGTTCGGCGAGGCATGCCAGGCGTGCGTGCTCAGCGAGCGCGGCCACGCCCACTGAGCGAGCGGTTCGCGGGCGTACACTAGAGCGCGTGACGTTTCAGGGAGGACCGACTGCATGTTCGCGCCAAAGCTGAATCCGAACGACAAGCTGGACGTGGCGCCCGTTCTCATCGTCGGCGCCGGTCCGACGGGCCTCGCCGCCGCGATGAGTCTCGCGCGCGCGCACATTCCGGTGAGGCTCGTCGACCGCGCGCGCGAGCCGTCGCCGCATTCACGCGCGATCGGCATTCAGGCGCGCACGCTCGAACTCTTCGAACAGCATCGCGTCGTCAAGCCGTTTCTCGAGCTCGGCCATCGCGCGCGCGTCGCGAATCTCTATTCCAACGGCCAGCGCCTCGCGCGCCTCGATTTCGATCCGCTGCAGACGCGTTATCCGTATCTGCTCTTTCTCGAACAGTCGCAGACCGAACGTCTGCTCGCCGAGCATCTGGCGGGCTGTCGCGTCGATATCGAGCGCGGTGTCGAAGTGGTCGATGTGTCGCAAGGCTCCGCCGGTCTGCACGCGACGCTGCGCCATCCGAACGGGCGCGACGAGCTGTTGCGGCCTTCGTATCTGATCGCCGCGGACGGCGCGCACAGTTTCGTGCGGCATCGGCTCGGCATCGGTTTCGACGGCAAGACGTTCGATCAAACGTACCTGCTCGCCGATCTCGATGCGGACTCCGACTGGCCCGACGACGAATTTCACATCTTCGCTTCCGGCGAAGGCTTGGCCGCGCTCTTTCCGATGGGCGGCGACCGCGCGCGCCTGATCGCCGATCTGCCCGCGCCTGCCGCAAGCGCGGTCAACGCGGCCGGCGCGAAAGCCGGCCCGACGCTCGACGAATGCCGCGCGCTCGTCGAGCGGCGCGTGCATCACAAGATCGCGCTGTCGAACATGACGTGGTCGTCGTACTTTCATCTGAATAGCCGCATGGTCGACAAGCTTCGCGTGGAGCGCGTGTTCCTGGCCGGCGATTCGGCGCACGTGCATAGTCCCGCCGGCGCGCAGGGCATGAACACCGGCATTCAGGAAGCGTTCAATCTCGGCTGGAAGATCGCTCGCATGCTCGCGGGCAACGCGCCCGAGCGGCTGCTCGACACTTATCACATGGAGCGGCATCCGATCGAGCGCGACGTGCTGCGCCAATCGAGCATGCTCACGCAGATGGCCGGCGCCGAGCATGGCCCGATGAAGCTGATGCGCGATCACGTGATGCCCGCGCTCGCCGCGATCGGTCCGTTGCGCGACGCGATGCGGCGCACGGTCAGCGAGCTGTCGATCAACTATCGCAAGAGTCCGCTCACGCTGGAGCGTCTGCTCGACGGCGGTCCGCGCGCGGGCGAGCGCGCGCCCGATGCGCGTGTGCATGTCGTCGACGGGCCGCTCGGGCGTTTGCCGGGCGTGGGCTGTCTTTACGATCTGCACGATCCCGGCTGCTTCTCGCTGTTTCTGCTCGTGAATCCGTCGGGCGAGGACGATATCGCCCTCGCGCCCGCGACGATCACCGTCGCCCACGCGATGCGCGATCCCGATCTCGACGGCCTCGCGCAGTCCGTCGAAGCGATCCTGCCGAACGCGGTGCGCGTGTGGCGCATCACCGATACGCAAGGCGACGGCGCGAACTCGCTCACCGACAACTATGGCCGCACGCGCCCCGCGTTCTATCTCGTGCGTCCCGATGGCTATATCGCGGCGCGCGGGCGGGCGCCGTCGGATGTGCACGCGCTCTTGCGTCACTGCGAAACGTGGTTCGGCGCGCAGGAGACGAACATCGAGCGGCAGCCGCAACGCGAGTATCGGGAGGATTGAAAAAGCCCTGCGGTGCAGGGCTTCGAGGAGTTTCAGGCGGTCGCAGCTTTCGGCGTCAGATCTATTCGATGCAGACTGAGCGCCTCGCGCACGATCGGCTCCATCGTCGCGCTCGCCTCCGGATTGTCGAGCGCGGCGAGAATCGCGAGCCGCATGCGCGGCTCCCAGAACCGGCGGATGTGGTCCGCGACGCTATCGACGGCTTCGGGGCGGTCCGGCATCGAATCGAAGAATTCGCCGATGCGGTTCGCCATCTCGATCAGGTTATCGACATCCATTGCTTATTTTCCTGAAGAAGTCGTGGCGAGGTTGAGCAGTTCGAGCTGCTGCGTGTTGAAGCGCGAATACTCCTTCTGCCATTGCGACGGCTGCTCGACCGGCATCACCTGCACCGCCGTCACCTTGTACTCCGGACAGTTCGTCGCCCAGTCGGAAGAATCCGTCGTGATGACGTTCGCGCCCGACTCGGGGAAGTGGAACGTCGTATAGACGACGCCCGGCTGCATGCGCTCCGAGATCTTCGCGCGCAACACGGTCTGCCCCGCGCGCGACTCGATGCCGACCCAGTCGTCCATCTTGATGCCGCGATCTTCCGCGTCGACCGGATGGATCTCCAGGCGATCCTCGTCGTGCCATTGCGAGTTTTCGGTACGACGCGTCTGCGCGCCCACGTTGTATTGCGACAGGATGCGCCCCGTCGTGAGCAGCAGCGGATATTTGCGCGTGACCTTTTCCGGCGTCGCGACGAACTTCGTAATGACGAAGCGTCCCTTGCCGCGCACGAATTCGTCGATGTGCATGGTCGGCGTGCCGTCCGGCGCGCGCTCGTTGCACGGCCACTGGATGCTGCCGAGCTCGTCGAGACGTTCGTACGAGACACCGTGGAACGTCGGCGTGAGACGCGCGATCTCGTCCATGATCTCGGACGGGTTCGCGTAGTTCATCTCGTAGCCGAGCGCGCGCGAAAGCTTGATGGTCACTTCCCAGTCGGAGAAGCCCGCGAGCGGCGGCATCACCTTGCGCACGCGCGAGATGCGGCGCTCGGCGTTGGTGAAGGTGCCGTCCTTTTCGAGGAAGGTCGAACCGGGCAAGAGCACGTGCGCGTACTTCGCCGTCTCGTTCAGGAAGATGTCCTGCACGACGATGCATTCCATCGACGACAGCGCATCGGCGACGTGCTGCGTGTTCGGATCCGACTGAACGATGTCCTCGCCCTGGCAATAAAGGCCCATGAAGGTGCCGTGCATCGCGGCATCGAACATGTTCGGAATGCGCAGGCCGGGTTCCGGCTGCAGCTTCACATCCCACGCTTCTTCGAAGAGCGAGCGCGTCGCAGCATCGCCGATATGCCGATATCCCGGCAGCTCGTGCGGGAACGAGCCCATGTCGCACGAGCCCTGCACGTTGTTCTGGCCGCGCAGCGGATTCACGCCGACGCCTTCACGGCCGACATTGCCGGTCGCCATCGCGAGGTTCGCGATGCCCATGACCGTCGTCGAGCCTTGCGCGTGCTCCGTGACGCCGAGGCCGTAATAGATCGCGCCGTTGCCGCCCGTCGCGTACACGCGCGCGGCTTCGCGCACCAGTTTCGCGGGCACGCCGGTGACGCTTTCCATCGCTTCGGGCGAGTTCTCTTCCGTCGCGACGAAATCGCGCCATTGGCCGAACGCGCGCTCCTCGCAGCGCTCGGCGATGAAATCGTCCTTCAGCAAGCCTTCCGTGACGATCACGTGCGCGAGCGAATTGACCATCGCGACGTTCGTGCCGGGGCGCAATTGCAGGTGATACTGCGCCTTGACGTGCGGCGTATCGACGATATCGATGCGGCGCGGATCGATCACGATCAGCTTCGCGCCTTCACGCACGCGGCGCTTCAGCCGCGAGCCGAAGACGGGATGGCCGTCGGTTGGATTCGCGCCGATCACGATGATCACATCCGACTGTTCCACCGATGCGAACGTCTGCGTGCCCGCCGATTCGCCGAGCGTCGTCTTGAGGCCGTAACCGGTCGGCGAATGGCAGACGCGCGCGCAGGTATCGACGTTGTTGTTGCCGAACGCCGCCCGCACGAGCTTCTGCACGAGATACGTCTCTTCGTTCGTGCAGCGCGACGACGTGATGCCGCCGATCGAATCGCGTCCGTACTTGTCCTGAATGCGGCGGAACTCGCTCGCCGCATAGTTGAGCGCTTCGTCCCACGACACTTCGCGCCACGGATCGGTGATCTTCGCGCGGATCATCGGCTTCTTGATGCGGTCCTTGTGCGTCGCGTAACCCCATGCGAAGCGGCCTTTCACGCACGCGTGGCCTTCGTTCGCCTGGCCGTTCTTGTTCGGCGTCATGCGCACGACAGTGTTGCCCTTCATCTCCGCCTTGAGCGAGCAGCCGACGCCGCAATACGCGCACGTCGTGATGGCGGAATGCTCCGCCTGGCCGAGCATGATGACGCTCTTTTCCTGCAGCGTCGCGGTCGGGCACGCGGCGACGCACGCGCCGCACGACACGCATTCGCTTTCCATGAACGGCACGTTTTCGCTCGCGGCGACGCGCGATTCGAAGCCGCGTCCGGCGATGGTCAACGCGAACGTGCCTTGCGTTTCCTCGCACGCGCGCACGCATCGATTGCAGACGATGCACTTCGACGGATCGTAGGTGAAGTACGGGTTCGACTCGTCCTTCTTGTCCTTCAGATGGTTTGCGCCTTCGTAGCCATAGCGCACTTCGCGCAAGCCGACGACGCCCGCCATGTCCTGCAACTCGCAATCGCCGTTGGCGGGACAGGTGAGGCAGTCGAGCGGGTGATCGGAGATATAGAGCTCCATCACGTTCTTGCGCAGCGATTGCAGCTTGTCGCTTTGCGTGCGTACTTTCATGCCCGCTTCGACGGGCGTCGTGCACGATGCCGGATAGCCGCGCTTGCCTTCGATCTCGACGAGGCACAGGCGGCACGAACCCCACGGTTCGAGCGAATCGGTGGCGCAGAGCTTCGGCACGTTGACGCCGGCTTCGATCGCGGCGCGCATCACGGACGTGCCGGCCGGAACCGTGACGCTTTCGCCGTCGATTTCCAGCGTCACGTCGACATCCGCATGACGCAGCGGCGTGCCGTAGTCGGTTTCGTCGAACGGATCGCGGCGCTGCACCGATGCCGCGCTCTTGCACGCGCAGTTGCCGGAGCCGCAGCCGTTGATGGTGTTGGACATGTTTGTCTCCTTTTCTTTACGCCGCCTTCTGCGCGGGCGTGCGGGGCAAGCCGAAATCTTCGGGGAAGTGATCGAGCGCGGACATCACCGGAAACGGCGTCATGCCGCCCATCGCGCAGAGCGAGCCGGACACCATCGTGTCGCACAGTTCGCGCAAGAGCGTGATCTGCTTCACCGACGTATCGCCCTCGCGAATCTTCGCGATGACTTCCTCGCCGCGCGTCGAGCCGATGCGGCACGGCGTGCACTTGCCGCACGATTCGAGCGCGCAGAAGTGCATCGCGTATTGCGCGAGCTCGGCAAGGTTCGATGTGTCGTCGTGAACGACGAGCCCGCCGTGGCCGACCACCGCGCCGACCTTCGCGTACTCCTCGTAATCGAGCGGAATATCCCACTGGCTTTCCGGCAGATACGTGCCGAGCGGACCGCCGACTTGCACCGCGCGCGCGGGACGTCCGCTCGCGGTGCCGTCGCCGTAGGTATAGATCAGCTCGCGCAGCGTCACGCCGAACGCGAGTTCGACGAGTCCGCCTTGCTTCACGTTGCCGGCGATCTGGAAGGGCAGCGTGCCGCGCGAACGGCCCATGCCGAAGTCGCGATAGAAGGCCGCGCCCTTCGCGAAGATGATCGGCACCGTCGCGAGCGTGATGACGTTGTTGATGACCGTCGGCTTGCCGTACAGACCCGTGAGCGCGGGCACCGGCGGCTTCGCGCGCACGATGCCGCGCTTGCCTTCGAGCGATTCGAGCAGCGCCGTTTCCTCGCCGCACACGTACGCGCCCGCGCCCTTTGCGACATACAGCTCGAACTCGTGCGACGTGCCGAGCACGCTCGCGCCGAGCCAGCCCGCGTCGCGCGCCTTGTCGATCGCACGGTTCAGCGTCGCGATCGAATGCGGATACTCGCTGCGCACATAGATGTAGCCCTTGGTCGCGCCGACCGCCACGCCCGCGATGATCATGCCTTCGATCAGCATGTACGGATCGCTTTCCATGACGAGGCGGTCGGAGAACGTGCCGGAGTCGCCTTCGTCGGCATTGCAGACGATGTATTTCTGGTCCGCCAGCGCGCCGCGCACGGTCTTCCATTTGATGCCCGCCGGGAACGCCGCGCCGCCGCGTCCGCGCAGGCCGGAATCGAGCAGCGCTGCGCAGACGGCGTCGCCGTTCATGTCGAGCACGTTGCGCAGGCCATGGAGTCCGCCGAGCGCGACGTAATCGTCGATCGACAACGGATCGGTAATCCCGATGCGCGCGAACGTCAGACGCTGCTGGTTCTTCAGATACGGAATCTCATCGACGATGCCGACGTTCTTTTCATGCGCGCTGCCTTCGTGGAAGCCCGCATCGAAGAGCGAGACGACGTCTTCCACGTCGACGTTCGAATAGCCGATGCGCCCGTCCGGCGTCTCGACCTCGACGAGCGGTTCGAGATAGAAGAGGCCGCGCGAGCCGTTGCGCACGAGTTGGACGTCGAGGCCGCGCTTCAGCGCTTCGCTCGCGATGGCTTGCGCGACGGCGTCCGCGCCCAGCGCGAGCGCGGCGGAATCGATCGGTACATAGATGCGGGTCATGCCGTCACCTCCGCGACTTTCGTCTGCGCCGCTGCATACAGGCGGTCGAACTTCGCCGGCGTCACGCGCGCGTGCAGTTCGCCGTTGATCGTCATCGCCGGGGAGAGCGCGCATTGACCGAGGCAGAACACGGATTCGAGCTCGGTCTCTTCGGCATGGCCGCTGTCGAAGCGGCAACCCGTGTGTCCTTCGATGTGATCCTTCAGCGCTTCCGTGCCCATGCTGCGGCACGCTTCCGCGCGGCAAAGCTGCACGGTCACGCGCGCGGGCGGGGCGGACCGGAAGTGATGGTAATACGTGAGGACGCCATGAACTTCTGCGCGCGACAGCGACAGCGTTTGTGCGAGCGGCGCGATCGCCGTCTCCGGCACATAGCCGACTTCGTCCTGGATGGCGTGAAGAATGGTCATCAACGTCGCGCCTTGTACTGCATGGCGACGCACGATTTCAGCGGATGCAGCGGCGGAAAGCTGCGGATGTGTCATGGGGCTCCTCCAACACTCGGCATATGTTTTGTTGGTACATATTTGGACGGATATAATTACGGGTGCCGAGCCTGTAAAAGAACAATAGGCGTGGTGATATATCTTGGCAATAGGAAGGGGGAGTGCATATGGTGGACGTCGAATGCCGCGCGGAGCTGATCCTGCGCGACGCGGATGGCCGGGAAACCAGTCTCAGCGCGGTTGTGCCGCTTTTGAAGCTCGTCGCGCAGACGGGCAGCATCGCGAACGCCGCGAGCGCTAAGGGTTTGTCCTATCGTCACGCGTGGGGTTTGTTGCGCGAAATCGAAGCGCGGCTGGGCGGTGCGCTCATCACCAAATCGCGCGGTCGCGGCTCGGTGCTGTCCGAACTGGGCGAATCGGTGTTGCGCGCGCAGCGCGTGTGCGGCGAGCGGCTCGAAACGCCGTTGCAGGCGGTGGCGAACGATGTGGCCATCGAGCTGAACCGGCGTCTCGCGGGCGGCGTCAGCCAGGTGCGGATTCACGCGTCGCACGGTTACGCGGTCGCGGCGCTCGTGCGCGCGCTGGGCGATCAACGCGTGCCGGTCGACATCAAATATCGCGAGAGCGCCGAAGCGGTGAGCGCCCTCGCGCGCGGCGAGTGCGAACTGGCGGGCTTTCACTTGCCGATCGGCGAATTCCGTTCCACTTGCGCGGACATTTATCGGCCGTTTCTGGACCGGAACAGGCATCAGCTCATCCGGCTCACACGCCGCACTCAAGGGCTGTTTCTGCCGAAGGGCAATCCGAAGCAGATTTCCGGCTTGCGCGATCTCGCGCGCGGCGACGTGCGCTTCGTCAATCGTCAGCCGGGTTCGGGCACGCGCATGCTGCTCGATCTGTCGTTGCGTAGCGTGGGCGTCGATCCCGATCAAATCAACGGCTACGCGACCACCGAGCTCACGCATTCGGCGATCGCCGCGTTCGTCGCGAGCGGCATGGCCGATTTGGGCTTCGGCGTGCAGCCCGCCGCTCATCATTTCGCGCTCGATTTCATCCCGATCATCGACGAGGATTACTTCTTCGCGTGCGAGCGCGCCCGGCTCGACGAGGCGCAGCTTGCGTCGGTGCTGCGTATTTTGCGCAGCGACGGCTTCACGGAGAGCGTCGCTCATCTGGAGGGCTACGATCCGGCGCACTGCGGCTTGCTCGTCGATGTCGACGAAGGCCTGCACGGCTGAAACGGAAACACGCTGTAAAAGAGCGGGGCGGACGCAAAACTGCCATCGACGGCGAATTGAGCTAACCTAACGCTTTGCTGTCGACTTCACTGCCATGAAACTCTCGTTGCTTGCTTGTTCTTCCGCCGCGCTCGTCGCTGGCGCGATCTATATGGTTCCCGTCGCCTTTGCCCAGAACTCGCCGGGCGTGCCGGGCGGCGTGCTGCAGGACCAATTCCGTTTGAACGAGCATCCGCAGATGCAGTTCGCGGCGTCGGCGCCGTCAGCGAAATATCAGCAGGGCAAATCGGCCATGCGCCGCCGTGGCGATAACGGCGATCCGAACGGCTGCAATCTGAAGTGTCCGCAGGACGGTTCGAACTAAGGCAAAAAAAGACCTCGCACGGAGCGAGGCCAAGGTACTTGGAATGACACCTGGCCCGCCGCAAACCTCCGACGTTCCGAAGTGCAGCTTCAGAATAGGCTGAGGCTCGGACGGCGAGAATCGGAGTTTTCTGAGTAAACCGGCTTCCGATCTGTTGGTCATTGACACAAAGCAACAGCATTCGGACCGCTCCGATACGAACGCAGCGCGTGGCCGCCTATTCTCTCGGACGTAGCTATGGTTGTCTCTGTCCTCGCTATGTCTCTCAAGGATGTTTGCCCCGCCCCCGTGCGGGGCTTTTTTTCGTCTGTCGTTGTGCCTGCCGTGCGGCCAAAGAAAAACCCGCGATGCTTGCGCGATCGCGGGTTTCACGGGGGTGTTTTGGTGGAGGCGGCGGGAATCGAACCCGCGTCCAGAAGCGCTCTACGACCAGTTCTACATACTTAGTTCTGTCATTTGATTTAACCGTAACGACGCGGACGAACACGCTGCGTTACGGCGATTCACTAGATTTTCGACTCGGGCGTCGTGACGCCACCAAAGCTTATCTGACGTATATGACCTCTCGTGGTATTGCTACCCTAACCCGTCAGCGAATTAGTGAGAGGACGGCTAGCCCTTAGGCTGCCAGTGCGAACGTATCGTCGTTTGCAGTTACGTTTTTCCCATTGATTAACGAGGTGACGGGTCCTCGGTATGCCCTGACCGCTTCACAACCCCTGTCGAAACCAGGTCGCCCCCAAGCGGAAGAGAAATTATCCCACGAAAAGCCATATGAGGCGAATCGCGGGACTTTCAAGTCAGGCGATGTCACGCAGCAGATGCTGCAACTCCTCAGGCGAATCGACGACGTGATTGGCGTGCCAGCGGCGCGGCGGAATATCGTCGCCGCAATAGCCGTAGGCTGCCGCAACGGTGATCATGCCAGCCGCGAAACCGGCCTGCACGTCGCGCAAATCGTCGCCGACATAGACGATGCGCTCCGGCGCCACATCCAGCAGCTCGGCCGCGTGCAGGAGCGGTGCCGGATGCGGCTTCGAATGCGGCGTCGTGTCGCCGCAGACGAGGCAGCCCGCGCGCGTGTCGAGTCCCAGCACGGCCACGAGCGGCGCGGCGAACCGCGTCACCTTGTTCGTGACGATGCCCCAGCGCACGCCGCGCGCATCGAGTTGATCGAGTATCTCGGCGATGCCCGGAAAGAGCGTTGTCTCGATGCACAAATCGGCTTCGTAATTGGCGAGGAATTCCTCGCGCATCGACGCGAAGTCGTGATGCTCCGGCCCGATCTCGAACGCGCCGCCGAGCAGACCGCG
>Ga0182736_1002600_pt1 | contig 13402 bp, 10 predicted proteins | sample eDN5th30CKraftBY_FD_128882 | JGI IMG/M metagenome (GOLD analysis project Ga0182736, IMG submission 128882) | Enriched backyard soil microbial communities from Emeryville, California, USA - eDNA 5th pass 30_C Kraft BY (version 2) (version 2) | ecosystem: Environmental > Terrestrial > Soil >...
AGCGGCCTGTCCCATGCGGGCAGGACCTGCAGTTCCTGGCTGACTTCCCCGGCCTCGATGCGCCGCGCAATGTCGTCAAGCAACTGCGTGCGGGTGGCGAATCCCCTGCCTTGCAGATCCCGGGCGAAGAGCCGGTACCGGAGATTGGGTTCGGCGCCTTTCATCACACCCAGATTCAGGATTTGGCCTTGTTCGTTGCGCAACAGCAGATGGCCAGGGCGGGCGTAGATGCGGTAGATCCGCCACGGCGATGAGATCGCGGCGTGGCGCGGATGCGGATCGCGTCCCGATTCGGCAGGGCCACGGGACGGGGCCGGCGCTGGGGGAAGGCGCTTCACGCACGCATTGGCGAATCGGGCGATGGACCTGCTGATCAGGCTCACGTGGCGTCAGCCGTCAACGCGGTGAATGGGACTGGGCGGGGGATGGGCGGGACGTTCTGGCGATGGTTGATCACGGCTTGCTCCTCATGGCGATACGGCGAGGCAACGCGCGTTTCAAGCACCACGCAGCCAGCATACGCGCTTTTCGCGGCCGTCCCGTGGATTGAGTTGATTGGTTACGCAATAAGCACAAAGCGCGTTGACTTCCCCCGGCCGGGCACCCATAGTGGATCCGAAGCTTTTCGAGCATCGTGATTTTCGTCCGGTCTTGCACCCTTTGCGGGGCGCCTCATTGTTCGCGATCCTTTCCTTGACAGGCCTCGCTACGCGGCCTGTCCGCATTTAAAGGAAAGCGACAATGGAAACCGGAATTGTGAAGTGGTTCAACGATGCCAAGGGATTTGGCTTCATCATGCCCGAGAACGGCGGCAAGGATTTGTTTGCGCACTTCTCGGAGATCGTCAGCGACGGACACAAAGTGCTCCTGGAAAACCAGCGGGTCAGCTACGTGACCGCGCAAGGCGCCAAGGGCCCTCACGCGACGCAGATCCGCGCGTTGTGAGTGGCGGGCCGCAAGGCCCGCCGCCAAACATTGGAGGTCCCATGTATCAGAACAATATGGTCTACAAGGGCTATAGGCTTAGCGCCAGCGTCTCCCGAGTTTCCATCGGGAGCGCGCATCGGCCAGCCTTCACCGCCACCGTGGCAGTGGAACTGGCCGGTGATCAGGACAGGCTTGGCGAGCCCCATGCCGTGCCGCTTTTCGTTGCCGGCGGTTTCGTCGCCACGCCCGGAATGGCGGTCGACGCCGCGATCACCCATGGTCGTCTGGTGGTCGATTCGCACGCCCGGATTGCGTGATTGCGCCCAATGCGGCAATAACGCGGCGCCACGCTTCAGCCCTTTAACCCGAGCCGCCGCGCCAGCTTATGCAAGTTGCTGGGGTCAACATCCAGCGCGCGCGCGGCGACGGCCCAATTGCCGTCGTGCGCGTCCAGCGCCCGGCGGATGACCTGCCGCTGACAGGCGTCCACCGCGTCGCGCAGCGACTGCGCCGGCGCTTGGCGGGCGGGCGCGTCATCCGCATCGTCTTCCAGCGCGCCAGGCATGTCGCCGTCGGACAGGTCCAGCAGCTTGGCGCCCAGTGTGACGATTTCGTTGCGGCTGGCGCCGTGGCTGACTGCCTTGATGGCGGCCCGGCTGATGACGTGTTCAAGTTCGCGCACGTTGCCGGGCCAGCGGTAGCGGCGCATCATTTCCTCGGCCTCCGGCGATAGCCGCAGGCTGCGCAGCCCGAGGCGCGCGCGGTTCAGTTCCAGGTAGCGGCCGGCCAGCAACAGGATGTCGTTGCCGCGATCGCGCAGGGGCGGGATGGGAATCGGATACACCGACAGACGGTGGTAGAGGTCGGCGCGGAAATCGCCCGCGCGCACCAAGTCGCGCAGGCTGCGGTTGGTGGCCGCCACGATGCGCACGTCCACCGTGCGAGGACGGTCATCGCCCAGGCGCTGGATCTCGCCGTTCTGCAGGGTGCGCAGCAGCTTGGCCTGCACCAGCAGCGGCAGTTCGCCGACTTCATCCAGGAACAGCGTGCCGCCGTTGGCGGCTTCAAAGCGGCCGGGGCGGTCGGCCACCGCGCCGGAAAACGCGCCCTTTGCGTGGCCGAACAATTCGCTCTCGGCCAGGGACTCGGGCAGCGCGGCGCAGTTCACGTGCACCAGCGGCCGGTCGCGGCGGCGCGACAGCCCGTGCACCCGGCGCGCAAACAATTCCTTGCCCACGCCCGTCTCACCCAGCAGCAGAATCGGCAATTCCGAATCGGCCACGACCTCGATCTCGTGCAGCAGGCGGGCGATGGACTCGCTCTGGCCCAGGATCTCGCTGGCGGCGGGTGCGGCGCTGTCCGCCGGCGCCTGCCCGCGCGCCACGCGCAGGGCGCGGATCTCGGCCTCCAGGCGGGTGGTGCGCAGCGCGGCTTCGAGCAGCACGATGTAGTCTCGCAGATCGGCCTGCGCCTCCATGTCGAACGTGCCGACCTCCAGCGCGTCCAGCGTCAGCACACCCCATGTCTTGCCCTCGATGTGCAGGCTGGTGCCCATGCAGTCGTGCACGGGCAGCGGTTCACCGGCCATGCCGTTGATGAGTCCGTCGTAGGGATCGGGCAGGGTGCTGTCGTGGTGAAAGCAGGTGACGCCCCGCCGCGCCAGGATGGCCGCCAGCCGCGGATGCTGCTGCACGGCGAAGCGGCGGCCCAGTGCGTCCTGCGTCAGGCCGTCCACCGCGATCGGGCGCAGGTGATCTTCTTCGAGCTGCAGCAGCGCGACGGCGCCGCAGCGGAAATGCGTTCGCAGACTGGAGACCAGACGCTGTAGACGAATGGCGGGCGGCAGGTCGGCGACCAGGTCGGCAAGCAGGAGATTTTGCATGGGTGAATTCTACCGTTGCAAGGTGAATAGAACCCTACCGCTGAAGGGTGATATCTACCCTTTAAAACGCAGGTGATTGATAAATCGCAAGTTTTTCCTGGCACGGTTTTCGCAAGTAGAGAGGCACCGTCATGATCTATGGAGAGACGCGATGAGCATGGTTGAGCAATCCCTGGGCCAGTTGGCCCGCAGCATTCCCGGCGCCACGCAGGTGTTTCACGAGTTCGAACTGGACTTCTGCTGTGGCGGCAAGAAAAGCCTGGCCGAGGCGGCAGCCCAGCGTTCGCTGGATCCCTTGCAGATCGAGGCCCGCCTGGTCGCCCTGGCGCAGAACCCCTCGCAGGAAACGGACTGGGGGCTCGCTTCGCCGGCCGAGCTGGTCGATCACATCCTGGCGCGCTACCACGAGGTCCACCGTCAGCAACTGCCGGAACTCATCCGCCTGGCCTTGAAGGTGGAACAGGTCCACGCCGACAGCCCGGATTGCCCGGCGGGCCTGGCCGATCACCTGCGCGCCATGCAGCAGGAACTGGAAAGCCACATGCAGAAAGAGGAACAGGTGCTGTTCCCGATGCTGGCGCGCGGCCACGGCGCCATGGCCACCATGCCGATCATGGTCATGCGCTCGGAACACGACGACCACGGCGTGGCGCTCGAACGCCTGATGGCGCTGACCAACAACGTGACCCTGCCGCGTGCGGCCTGCAATACCTGGCGCGCACTTTACCTGGGCATTCGCCAGTTCAAGGAAGACCTGATGGCGCACATCCACCTGGAAAACAACATCCTATTCGAGAACGCAGGAGCGCGTGCGCCGGCCTGACGGCGCGCGGCAAGGAAGGGCGGGGCCTGCCGGCCCCGCGGCATCAGCAGGGAAGGTCCGTATGAACATCGACAAATTCAAGCAGCAGCACGTGGATATCCTGGAAGGCATCGCGTCGCTGCGCAAGCTGGCCCTTGCCGGCGTGGCGCGCAACGCGGCCGAGATCGCCCAGGGCATCGTCGCTATGAGCGCCACCATCAAACTGCATCTGGCGGTCGAGGACCGCGCGCTGTATCCCGCAGTGGCGCGCAGCGCGGACGCCGACCTGGCGCGAAAGGGGCGCGAATTCCAGGAAGAGATGGACGCCATCGCCGCCGCCTACGAAGGCTTCGCCAAGCGCTGGAACAATGCCCGCAGCCTGGAACTGGACGAGCGGGGTTTTCGCGACGACGCCAACACCGTGCTGCGCCGTGTGCACGAGCGCATGCAGCGCGAAAACCGCGATCTCTATCCCCGCATCGAGGCGATGTAGCGCCAGATCCGCCAGACGCTTCAGACGCGGCGGTGCGCACGGCGCACAACCCGCCCCGATCCGGACACAAACGGAATGAAAACCGACAGCTCGGTTGCATGAATCCGCCGGCCGCCGCCTGTACACTCGGAGCACCTTATTGGGCGCCTGGGGATCTTGATGGCCGGAAGCAGCTTTTTCGCGTTGTTCGACGATATCGCCACCATCCTGGATGACGTTTCCGTCATGACGAAGGTGGCCGCCAAGAAGACGGCGGGCGTGCTGGGCGACGACCTGGCGCTCAACGCCCAGCAGGTCAGCGGCGTGCCCGTCAACCGCGAGCTTCCCGTCGTCTGGGCGGTGGCCAAGGGTTCCTTCATCAACAAGCTGATCCTGGTGCCCGCGGCGCTGCTCATCAGCGCCTTCGCACCCTGGGCGATCACGCCGCTCCTGATGTTGGGCGGCGCCTTTCTTTGTTACGAAGGCGTCGAGAAGCTGGCGCACAAGTACCTGTCGCATGGCGAATCCCCGGAAGGGCATCACGCCGCGCTCTCCGAGGCGCTGCAGAACCGGTCGGTCGACATGGTCGCGTTCGAGAAGACCAAGATCAAAGGCGCGGTGCGTACCGACTTCATCCTGTCGGCGGAAATCATCGTCATCAGCCTGGGCGCGGTGGCGGGCGCCGACTTCACACGGCAGGTCGCGGTGCTGTCCATCATTGCCATTGCGATGACGGTGGGCGTCTACGGCCTGGTCGCGGGCATCGTCAAGCTCGATGACCTGGGCTTGCACCTGAGCCAGAAATCGTCGCGCGCGGTGGCCTGGCTGGGCGAGCGGATCGTGGGCGCGGCGCCTTACCTGATGAAGACGCTGTCCGTGGTTGGCACGGCCGCCATGTTCATGGTCGGCGGCGCCATCCTGACCCACGGCATTCCCCCCGTGCATGCGGTCATCGAACACGCCGCCGCCGCGGTGGGCGGGGGCGGCGTCGTGCACGCGCTGGTGTCCACGTTGCTCAACGCCCTGTTCGGCATCGTCGCCGGCGCGGTCGTGCTGGGCGCGGTGAGTCTGGTCAAGCGCCTTTTCAAGTAAGGCTGATGCGCCTGCCGGTCCCGGCGCGCCCCCAAGACCGGCGCGCGGGATCGCTACCTTTGCGGTGCGGCGGCGGCCGGCGACCCCATTGCCTGGAACAGCGCCGCCGTTTCCGTCATGCGGCTGTTGGCGTATTCCAGTTCGCGCAGGCGCGCAGCGACGTAATGCTGCTCGGCGGCGTATTGGGTGTAAGGCGCCAACGCGCCCAACTTGACCCGGCTGGCCGTGTTCCGATAGGACTGTTCGGCCGCGCGCCGCGAGGCTTCCGCCGACGCCAGCGCCTGCCCGCCCGCATCCAGGCGCGAGAGCGTGTCGGCCACATCGCGAAACGCGGTCAGCACGGTCTGCTTGTATTGCAGGACGGCGGCCTCGTACCGTTCTTTCGCGGCGCTGCGCTCGGCCAGCAATTGCCCGCCATGGAAGATCGGCTGCGTCAGCGACGCGCCAATGGCCCAGATAGAGCCGCCACCTGACAGGGCGTCGCCCCAAGAGAACCCGCCCTTGCCCATGGACGCCGACAGCGACAGGCTGGGAAACATCTGCGCGGTGGCCAGGCCCACGTCGGCCGCGGCGGCCTCAAGCGCCGCTTCGGCGACCCGGATGTCCGGCCGCGAGGCCAGCAGTTCCGACGGCACCACCACGGGCACCGCCTCGGGCACGGCCAGGGCGTCAAAGGCCAGGTCGGGGGGCGCCTGGTCCGGACTGCGGCCCAGCAGCACGGCCAGCGCGTGACGCGTGGCATGCCACTGCGCGCGCAGTCCGGGCAAGGACGCCTCCAGCGTGGCGGCGTCCTGGTCGGCGGCCAGCGCATCGTTCTGCGAGGCAGAGCCGTATTCATAGCGGCGTTGCGTGTCATGCGCCACCTGCCGCAGCAGCACCGCCTGCTTTTCCGTCAGTGCCACGCGTTCGGCCAGCGTGGCCGAGGTGATCGCACCGGTGACGATGTTGGCCGCGAGCGAGCGCCGGGCCGCTTCAAGCTGATAGGCCTGCTGCGCGACCTGCGCCGCCAGCGACGTGTTGGCAAAGCGCGCCGCGCCAAAGAGGTCCAGGTTGTAGCTGGCCTGCACCTGGCCCGTGAAGACGTTAAAGAGCGCCGTGGGTTCGGGCAGTTCGGGCATCGTCAGCGCGCGGTTGCGCGTGGCGCTGGCGCCCGCGTCCACCGAAGGCAGCAGCGAGGAATTGACCTGCCCGCGCAATTGCTCGCGCGCGCCTGCCAGGTTGCGTTCGGCGGCGGCCAGGTCCGGGCTGTTGGCCAGGCCTTCCTCGACGAGTGCGTTCAGCGCCTCGGAGCCGTAGCGCTTCCACCACTGCGGCACGGGGTGCGCGCCGCGCTCGAAGCGTTGCGCCACGCCCTGCGCGGTGGCACCCGCGGGGGGCGCGGCCTCGACGCCATATTGCGCGGGTTGCGCCATGCTGGGCGGCTTGCTGTCCGGCGCGAAGGCGCAGCCGCCCAGTGCCAGCATCAGCGGCAGCGCCGCAAACCGAACGCGTTGGAAAGTGAAGGGGATGCGCATGGTCAGGCTCCTCGTTCCACCGTGTCGCCCGCGTTGGCGCCGGGCGGCACGCCTTCCGGCTCGTCGCGTTCGTCGTGCTTCACCCGGAACCACGCCGCATACAGGGCGGGCAGGAAGAACAGCGTCAGCACCGTGGCGATGGTGATGCCGCCCATCAGGGCTGTCGCCATCGGGCCGAAGAAGTTGCTGCGCAGCAGCGGGATCAGCGCCAGCACGGCGGCGGCAGCGGTCAGCGTAATCGGTCGGAAACGCCGCACCGTGGCGCCGACAATGGCGTCCACGCGCTTGTGGCCCGCGCGGATGTCCTGCTCGATCTGGTCCACCAGGATGACCGAGTTGCGCATGATGATGCCGAACATGGCGATCACGCCCAGCATCGCGACAAAGCCGAAAGGCTTGCCAAACAGAAGCAGGGCGGCCACGACGCCGATCAGCCCCAGCGGCGCGGTCAGCACCACCATCAGCACCCGGGAAAAGCTCTGCAACTGCACCATCAGCAGCGTCAGCACGGCCACCGCCATCAGGGGCATCTGCGCGTTGATGGACGTCTGGCCCTTGGCGCTTTCCTCCACGGGTCCGCCGACTTCGATGCGAAAGCCCACGGGCAGCTCGGCGCGCAGGGCGTCCAGCTTCTTGTCGATGGCGTGCGTGACGTCAATGCCTTGCGCATCGCCCGTCACGTCGGCCTGGACAGTGATGGTGGGCTGGCGGTCGCGCTCCCAGATGACGCCGTACTCGAGGTCGTAGCGGACCTGGCCGATACTGCCCAGCGGGACGGGGCCGTTCGCCGTGGGCATGGACAGCGTGGCAAGGCGGGCCGGGTCGACCCGTTCTTCGCGCGGGGCGCGCAGGGTGACGTTGATGAGCTTGTCACGCTCGCGGTACTGCGTCACGGTGTAGCCCGAGAGCGTCATCGCCAGGAAGCTGGAGATGTCGCTGGAAGTGATGCCCAGTTCACGCGCCTTCTGCTGGTTGACCTCGAAGCGCACCGATCTTTCCGAAGGCTCGTCCCAGTCGAACTGCACGTTGGCCGAGCGCTTGTCGGCACGCACCTCGGCCGCCACCTTTTCGGCCACCGCCCGCACCTCGGGGATCTTGTCGCCACTGACGCGGAACTGCACCTGATAGCCGACCGGCGGCCCGTTTTCAAGGCGCGACAGGCGACTGCGGATCGCGGGGAAGTCGCTGCGCAGCATCGGCGCCATCCACTGCGCGAGCTTTTCGCGGTCTTCCACCGAATGCGTGGTGATGACGAGCTGGGCGAAGTTGGGCGTGGCAAGCTGCTGGTCCAGCGGCAGGTAGAAGCGCGGCGCGCCGGTACCCACGAAGCTGACCGAGTGCGCGATCTCCGGCCGGCCCTCCAGCGCCTTTTCCAGACGCTCGACCTGGCGCAGCGTCGCGGCAAAGGACGCGCCTTCCTGCAGGCGCACGTCCACCAGCAGTTCGCTGCGGTCGGAACTGGGAAAGAACTGCTGCGGCACGAACCTGAAGCCCGCCATCGCCACCACAAACACCAGCACGGTGCCGGCCAGCACCAGATAGCGCCGGTCCACGCACCACGCCACCCAGCCGCGCAGGCGCTGGTAGAAGCGGGTGTTGTAGATGTCGTGCTCGTGGTCGTGCGGCAGATGCGCCTCGCGCTTGCGCTCGGGCAGGAGGCGGTAGCCCAGCAGCGGAATCAGCACCACGGCCGCGAACCACGAGGTGATGAGCGCAATGGCCGACACCTGGAAGATCGAGCGCGTGTATTCGCCGGTGCTGGACTTGGCCAGCGCGATGGGCAGAAATCCCGCCACGGTGACCAGGGTGCCGGTCAGCATGGGAAAGGCCGTGCTGGTGTAGGCGAACGCGGCGGCGCGTGTCCGGTTCCAGCCCTGTTCCAGCTTCACCGCCATCATCTCGACCGCGATGATGGCGTCGTCCACCAGGAGGCCCAGCGCAAGCACCAGCGTGCCCAGCGACACCTTGTGCAGGCCGATGCCGAACATCTCCATGAACAGCGCCGTGATGGCCAGCACCACGGGGATGGAGATCACCACCACCATGCCCGTGCGCAACCCCAGGGACACCAGGCTTACCGCCAGCACGATCGCCACGGCTTCGGCCACGGAGCGCAGGAATTCGTCGACCGACTCCGACACCGCCGTCGGCATGCTGGACACTTCCGTCAGCGCGAGACCTGCGGGCAGCTCGGCCTGCAGTTCCTTGAACTTGGCGTCCAGCGATTTGCCCAGGCGCACCACGTCGTGGCCCGGCTGCATGGTGATCCCGATGCCCAGCACGGTTGCGCCCTGGAACCGCACCTGCTGCGCCGGGGGATCGTCGTAGCCGCGGTGCAGGGTGGCGATGTCGCCCAGCCGGACGGATTTGCCGTTCACGCGGATCAGCGTGTCCGCCAGGGCGCGGCTGTTCGGGAACTGGCCCGTGGGCCGCACGAAGATGCGGTCGTCCGCCGTGGTCAGGGTGCCCGCGCCCTGCACGGCGTTCTGGCTGTTGATCGCCTCGGCGATCTCCTGCGGCGATACGCCCAGCCGGGTGAGCTGCGTGTTCGGGATCTCTAGGTAGATGTGTTCGGGCTGATCCCCGAAATAGTCCACCTTGGCCACGCCCGGCACGCGCAGGAGCACGGTGCGCAGCTTGTCGGCATAGTCGCGCAACTGCGCGGGCGAGAAGCCGTCGCCTTGCAGCGTGTAGATGTTGGTGTAGACGTCGCCGAACTCGTCATTGAAGAACGGACCCTGCACGCCTTGCGGCAGCGTGGCCCGCATGTCGCCCACCTTCTTGCGCACCTGATACCACTGGTCGGCCACGGTGCTGGCAGGCGCCGAATCCTTCATCGTGTAGAAGATCAGGGATTCGCCAGGCCGCGAGTAGCTGCGCAGGAAGTCCGTGTTGGCGGTCTCCTGGAGTTTCTTGGCGATGCGGTCGGTGACCTGCTCCTGGACCTGCTGCGCCGTGGCGCCCGGCCACAGGGTCTGGATGACCATGACGCGGAAAGTGAAGGGCGGGTCTTCGGACTGCGCCAGCCGCGAATACGACAGCACGCCGAACAGCGTGACGAGCGTGATGATGAAGATCACCAGCGGCTGATGCCGCAGCGCCCAGGCCGACAGGTTGAACCGGCCTTCCTCGTGGCGATGGGCGTCTTGGTCAGCCTGCTGGCCGGGTTCCTGGCCGGGGGCGCTCATGACGCGAAATCCTCGGGATGCAGCGGCGGCACCGGGCGCACCTTCTCGCCGGACGAGACGGTGTGCACGCCTTGCCACACCACGCGCTCGCCGGCCTCCAATCCCTGTGACAACGTGACGGTGCGCGCGTCGTAGCGCAGCACCTGCACGCGGCGCAGTTCCAGCGTGTCGGCCTCGGGCTTGACGATCCACACCGCGGGCTCGCGGCCGTCATGGAACAGGGCCGTGGCCGGCACGGTATAGGTGGTCCGTCCGTTGGCCTGGCGGTTATCGAAACTGATGTTGGCCGTCATGCCCAGCCGGACTTCGGGCGAGGGCGATTCCAGCGTGAGCTTGGCGCGGTAGGTGCGGCTTTGCGGATCGGCGGCCGGCGCGATCTCGCGCAGCACGGCCGTGAACGCCTGGCCGGGCAAGGGCCCCAGCGTGACGGAGGCGCGCTGGCCGATTTCCAGGCCCGCCAGCACGCTTTCGGGCACGTCGCACAGCGCGTCGATGTCGCCCGCCCAGGCCAACTGATAGACGGGGGTGCCGGCGGCGACGTTCTGTCCCGTGTCGGCCTGTTCGGCGGTGATGACGCCCGCGTGATCGGCGTGCAGCGTCGTGTAGTTGAGCTGGTCGGCCGCCAGCGCCGCCTCCTGCGCGGCCTGGTCCCGCTGCGCAAGGGCCGAGGCATAGGCATTACGGGTCTGCTCGAGCTGCGTGGCGGCGATCAGGTTCTCGCGCGCCTGGGCGCGATCGCGATCCAGTTGCTTGCGGGCGTAGTCCAGCTGGTGCTGGGCCGCCGACAGCGCCGCACGCGCGGCGGCGGCGTTCTTGGTGGCGTCGGCCGGATCCAGCTTGGCCAGGACCTGGCCGGGGGACACGGTGTCGCCCAGCCGCACCTTGCGTTCCACGATCTTGCCGCCCACGCGGAATGACAGCGGCGTGCTGTAGCGCGCCTGTACCTCACCGGGAAGCGTCCAGGCCGGCAGGGCCTCGTCCGCCTGCGCGGGCATGGCGACGACGGGGCGCGGCGCGGGGGCGGGCGCTTCGTCACGGCCGCAGCCGGCCACGGCGGCGGCCATTGCGATGACGGCGGACAGGGCCAACAGGCGCGTCCGGCGGCGGGGCGAAACGGCGGGAACGATCCGTGCTGCAGCAGCAACGGCATGGCGCGCGATGGGATGCGCGCCCGGGCCAAAACAATTCACGAAACACCTCGCTGCGCGGAAATGGGGCAGGAAAGGGACGAGTCAGACTCGATACGGACTGAATTCTAATACAGTCTTGTATCTGAATACAAAGTTGAATCTGAAATGCGCGCCGGTGCTAAACTCGCGCCATGTCCAAAGTCCGCCTGACCCGAGAGCAAAGCCGAGATCAGACGCGCCAGCGCCTGCTTGACGCCGCGCAGTCGATTTTTCTGTCGAAGGGTTTTGTGGCCGCCAGCGTTGAAGACATTGCCGAGCAGGCGGGCTACACGCGCGGCGCGTTCTATTCCAATTTCAGCAGCAAGTCCGAGCTGTTCCTGCAACTGCTCAAGCGCGACCACGAAAACGTCATGGCCGACATGCGCGCCATTTTCGAAGGCGGCGAGAGCCGGTCGCAGATGGAAGCGCGCGTGCTCGACTACTACAGCGCGCACTTTCGCGAAAACGACTGCTTCCTGCTGTGGATGGAAGGCAAGCTGCAGGCGGCGCGCGATCCGGACTTCCGCGTGGGCTTTGTCGCCTGTCTGCGCGAGCTGCGCGCAGCCACCACCGAATACATCCGCCAGTTCTCGGCCCAGGTCGGCACGCCGCTGCCGCTGCCGGCCGAGCAGCTTGCGGTGGGCCTCCTGGCCCTGTCCGACGGCATGCAGTTCAGCGTTGCCTTCGACCCCCAGGCCGTTACGCCCGAGATGACCGAGGCCGTGCTGGCCGGGTTCTTTCGCCGCGTGGTGTTCGGCGACGCTAAGCCGGACTGAGGCGGCGGGACCGTCCCTGAACGGTCCGATTTCAAACTCAGGTGATTGTCAGCTTGGGTGCGCCCGTGATAGTAATACCGGCGGCGCACCGGTCGTGCTGAGGGGGCCAACGCCACGTTCCATCACCCTCGGGCACAAGGAGTGCATCCATGACTTCGGAACCCCGACCAAGCACGACCATCCATCGGCCCGTCTTCTATTCCGCGGCCGTCTTTACGTTGCTGCTGGTGGCCTTCGCCATCATTGCGCCCAAGGCCGCGCAGACCCTCTTCGAATCGATGCAGGCCTGGATCATCGGCAATGCAAGCTGGTTCTACATTCTGGTCGTCGCCATCATCCTGATTTCGGTCGCGTTCCTGGCGATCAGCCGGTATGGCGATATCAAGCTCGGCCCGGATCATAGCGAGCCCGATTACCGCAATTTCACCTGGTTCGCCATGCTGTTTTCTGCCGGCATGGGCATCGGGCTGATGTTTTTCGGCGTGGCCGAACCCGTCATGCACTTCGTGTCGCCGCCTGTGGGCGAGGGCGGCACCGTCGAGGCCGCGCGCGAGTCCATGAAGATCACCTTCTTTCATTGGGGACTGCACGCTTGGGCGATCTACGCGGCGGTGGCGCTCACGCTGGCGTTCTTCAGCTTCCGCCACGGCCTGCCGCTGACCCTGCGCTCGGCGCTGTATCCGCTGATCGGCAATCGCATCCATGGTCCGATCGGCCATGCGGTCGACATCTTCGCTATCATCGGCACCGTGCTGGGGGTGGCCACGTCGCTGGGCCTGGGCGTGGCGCAGATGAACAGCGGTCTGAACCATCTGTTCGGCATTCCGGTTGGTGTCGTGCCCCAGATCGTGCTGATCGTCATCACCTGCGGACTGGCCACGCTGTCGGTGGCCAGCGGGCTGGACAAGGGCATCCGCTTCCTGTCGGAAGCCAACATGGTGCTGGCGGTGGTCCTGCTGTTGTTCGTGCTGACCGTTGGCCCCACCGTGTTCCTTTTCCAGACGTTCGTGCAGAACACCGGCGCCTATCTGTCCGACATCGTCAACAAGACCTTCAACCTGTACGCCTACGAGCCGACCGACTGGCTGGGCGGCTGGACGTTGTTCTACTGGGGTTGGTGGATCGCCTGGTCCCCTTTCGTGGGCTTGTTCATTGCCCGCATTTCGCGGGGCCGCACCATTCGTGAATTCGTCTGCGGCGTGCTGCTGGTGCCCGCCGGGTTCACGCTGTTCTGGATGACGGTGTTCGGCGACACGGCCATCTATTACATCCTGGTTGGCGGCGACCAGGGGTTGGCGAAGGCCGTGGATGCGGACAGTTCGCTCGCCCTGTTCGCATTCCTTGAGTTATTGCCCTGGAGCAGCGTGATCTCGGTGTTCGCCATTGCGATGGTGGCCGTGTTCTTTGTCACCTCCGCCGACTCGGGGGCGCTGGTGGTGGATCTGCTGGCCTCGGGCGGCGCGGACCGCACGCCGGTATGGCAGCGGATCTTCTGGTCGCTGTCCATGGGCGCCGTCGCCATCGCGTTGCTGCTGGCCGATGGCCTGACAGCGTTGCAGACGGCCACCATCGCCAGCGCG
>Ga0182736_1002601_pt1 | contig 13400 bp, 15 predicted proteins | sample eDN5th30CKraftBY_FD_128882 | JGI IMG/M metagenome (GOLD analysis project Ga0182736, IMG submission 128882) | Enriched backyard soil microbial communities from Emeryville, California, USA - eDNA 5th pass 30_C Kraft BY (version 2) (version 2) | ecosystem: Environmental > Terrestrial > Soil >...
CCGATGCCGTTGATCATCGGCGTGTGGCTGTCGGTGCCGATCAGAGTGTCGGGCATGATCCAGCCATCGCGTTCCGCCACCACGGTCGCGAGGCGTTCGAGGTTCAGCGTATGCATGATGCCGGTCCCGGGCGGATGCACGCGAAAGTTCGAGAGGCTGTTCGTCGCCCATTTCATGAAGCGGTAGCGCTCGGCATTGCGGCGGTATTCGTTCTCGATATTCCGGGCCATTGCGCCGGGGATCGCATAGGCATCGACGGCCAGCGAGTGGTCGGTCGAGACATCGACGGGCAGCACCGGGTTGAGCAGCGCGGGATCATGCCCCGCCTCGGCCAAAGCCGAGCGCATGGCGGCGATATCGACCAGCGCCGGGCCGCAGGTCGTGTCATGCATCAGCACGCGGCCGGGCAGAAAGGCGATCTCGGCCTCGCTGCGCCCGGTCGCCAGCCAGTCAAGAAGCGCCTTGCGCGCAGCCTCGGGCGCGTCGGAGGTGCGCAGCACGTTTTCCAGCAGCAGGCGGTGAATATGCGGCATCCGGGAAAGATCGGCCCCGGCTGCGGCCGGCAGATCGATGATCTTGCGGCCCCGGAACGCGGCGGTGAATGACATAGGCTCTCTCCCTGCTGGTCGAGAGATAAATAGCATTTTCAGATTATGAAATGCAATTAGGCAATCAGCGCTGCCTTGATGTTTCCGGCCTCGCGGATGTGGCGGAAGAGGAAGGTTGCGGCGGCCTGCATGTCGCGTTCCTCGATCAGATCGAGGATCTGCAAATGCTCGCGGCATTGCTGCGGCAGTCGCGAGCGGTCATGGGTGATTGAGTATTCCATCAGACGCCGAACCCGGTTGATGCGCCGCACGGCATCGAGGAAGAAATCGTTATTTGCGCAGGTCATCAGCATCTCGTGAAACTCGATATTGGTGCCAAAGACCTTCTGGCGGCTTTCGCTTTCATAGCTTTGCAGCAGCTCTTCCTGATGGCGGCGGGCGGCGGCAAAGCCCTCCTCGTCGATGCGGAAACTGGGCAGCAGCAGCGCCTGCATCTCGATCGCGGCGCGGAACTGGTAAGCGTCGGAATAGGCCTTGCGCGAGGTCAGAATCTCGCGGAACTCCCAGCCATTTCCGGGCAGGCGTTCTATCCAGCCCTCATCGGCGATCTGGTGCAGCACGCGCGAAAGCCGACCACGCGCCACGCCGTAAAGGCGCATCAATTCGTTCTCGCTCAGCCGGTCCGGCAGACGGTTCGCCATGCGGTCGGCGGCGATGCGGTCGTAAACCTCGCCATCGCCGGCAGCGTCCCCGTCCATCTCGGGGATGTCATCGGCATTGCAGGCAAGGAAATAGCCGCGGTTCGGCGCGGACTGGACGATGCCCATATCCTCGAGCTTTTTCAGCGCGCTGACGATCGGCTGGCGCGAGACCTTGAAGCTGTCGGCAAGAAGCTGGGCGGGAAGGTGCTGGCCCGCCTGCATGTTCTGCGCCCGCGCGTGATCGACGATCCGGGCCATGATCTGGGGGGAAAGGCTGACGCGCGCCATGGGTTCTCCTGAAACTGCCCAGAGTATCGGGGCCGGGGCGAGGTCATGCAAGTGGCGCGGCCCTTCAGCCGCGCCATCGCCGGGGGTTCAGTCCTCGTCCTGCCTGAACTTCGCCAATCCCTTGAAGGCAAAGGGCGCGATCAGGGCGAGTGCTGCAATGGCGATCATCGTGGCCGAGCCCGGATGCTGCAGCAGGATCATCGGGTCGCCAAGGCTCATCTGAAGCGCCCGGCGCAGCTGGCTGTCGGCCAGCGGCCCAAGGATCAGCCCGACCACGACGGGTGCGATCGGATAATCATAACGCCGCATCAGGAAGCCGAGAAAACCGAAGCCCACCAGCATCACCAGCTCGACCACCGAGGGGTTGGCCGCGATCGTGCCCATGCAGGCAAAGACAAGGATCCCGGCATAGAGCCAGGGCAGCGGGATCTTCAGCAGCCGAACCCAAAGGCCGACCAGCGGCAGGTTCAGCACCAGCAGCATGACATTGGCGATGAAGAGCGAGGCGACCAGCCCCCAGACCAGCGCGGGATGCTGGACGAAAAGCAGCGGACCGGGCTGGAGGTTGTATTGCTGGAACCCCGCCAGCATCACCGCCGCCGTAGCCGAGGTCGGCAGGCCCAGCGTCAGCAGCGGCACCAGTGTGCCGGCGGCGGATGCATTGTTCGCGGCCTCGGGTCCGGCGACGCCCTCGATCGCGCCCTTGCCGAATTCCTCGGGTTTCTCCGCCAACTTGCGCTCCATCGTATAGCTGAGGAAGGTCGGGATCTCGGCCCCGCCAGCGGGCAGCGCGCCGATCGGAAAGCCGACCGCCGTGCCGCGCAGCCAAGGTTTCCACGACCGCTTCCAATCCTCGCGCGACATCCAGATCGAGCCCTTGATCGCCATGGGCTTTTCGTCGTTGAAAAGATGGCGCGAGGCGACGAACAGCGTCTCGCCAATCGCAAATAGCCCCACGGCCAGCGTCGTGACCTCGACCCCGTCCAGCAGGTTAGGGACGCCGAAGGACAGCCGCGTCTGGCCTGTCAGCTGGTCGATCCCGATCAGCCCCAGCCACAATCCTATCCCGAGGCTGGTCAGCCCGCGCAAGGGTGACGAGCCGAAGGTGGCCGAGACGGTGACGAAGGCAATCAGCATCAGCCCGAAATAGTCCCACGGCCCGAACTTGACCGCCACCTTGACGAGGATCGGCGCAAAGAAGGCAAGCCCCGCGGTGGCGATCAACGCCGCGACGAAAGAGCCGATGGCGGCGGTGGCCAGCGCCGGCCCACCGCGGCCGCGCCGCGCCATCTGGTTCCCCTCTAGCGCGGTCACGACCGAGGCGCTTTCGCCCGGCGTGTTCAGAAGAATCGCGGTGGTCGAACCGCCATACATGCCGCCGTAATAGATCCCCGCGAACATGATCAGCGACCCGCCCGGATCAAGCTTGAAGGTGATCGGCAAAAGCAGCGCGACGGTCAGCGCCGGGCCGATGCCGGGCAGCACCCCGACCGCCGTGCCAAGGATCACGCCGATCGCGGCAAAGGCGAGGTTCATCGGGTCCAGCGCCGTGCCGAACCCATGCATCAGGTGAATGAGCGAATCCATCCGGTCCTCTCAGAGCAGCCGCTCAAGCGGACCCATCGGCAGGGCCAGAGTCAGAAGCTTGTTGAACAGAAGGAAGATGCCGGTGGAGAGGACAAAGCCAAGGATCAAGTCGGCGATCAGCGCCCGGCGTCCGAAGGCCCGCGCCGTGAAGACGAAAAGCAGGGTCGAGCCAAGGATGAAGCCAATCTGGAACCAGAGCGCCCCGATCAGGCTGATCAGGCCAAGGCTGACCCAACCCACGGCTTTCCAGTCGCTCTGCCCCGGCTCGCTTGCCCAGCGGAAGGCGGCCAGCACATGCCCGACACCCAGCACCGCCAGAAACGCCGCGACAAAATAGGATGCCGCATCGGCCCCCATGCCATAGCTGGCGCGGATCTGCATGGTGCTGGCATCGTGCCATGTGATGAGCGAGATCGCGAAAAGGGCGATCCCGATGGTCAGCGTCGGCCGGTGCAGGCGGCTGGCGAGTGGTGCGGACATGGCTACCCTCCCTTTGTGAAGGTTCTGGGGGCGCGATGCCCCCAGGGGATCATTCGGCGAGGCCGATGGATTTCAGGATCTCGTGGACGCGCGCATCCTCGGAGGCGATGAAGCTGGTGAACTCAGCCGAGGGGGCATAGTAGTCGGACCAGCCCTTGGCCTTGATCAGTTCCTTCCATTCCGGCGAGGAGACGGTCTTTTCGACCGCGGTTTCCAGCACGGCCTTGTCCTCGGCACTGATCGCTGGACCGGCAAAGATGCCGCGCCAGTTCACCAGTTCGATGTCGATGCCCTGCGCCTTCAGCGGCTGGGCCGCGATGCCCTCGATCGGTTCAGGATAGGAGATCGCCAGCGCCCTCAGGTCGCCGGATTCGATCTGGCCCTGCCACTCGCCATAGCCCGAGACGCCGGCCGTCACCTGACCGCCCAGCATGGCGGCAAGAGATTCCCCGCCGCCCGAATAGGCGACATAGTTCACCTTGGCCGGATCGACGCCAGCCGCCTGCGTGACGAGCGCTGCAAGGATATGGTCCGCGCCCCCAGCTGAACCGCCGGCCCAGATCGTGTGCCCGACATCCTTCTTGATGCCCTCCATCAGGTCCGCCATGGTCTGATAGGGGGACGAGGCCGGCACGACGATAACCAGCGGGTCGCCGGTCAGGCGGGCGATCGGCGTCACATTGGTCAGGTCATAGGGCGCCTTATTGGTGATGATCGCACCGACCATGGTGATGCCGCCGACCAGCATCTGGTTCGGACTGCCCTTGGCGCCCTGCACGAATTGCGCAAGCCCGACCGTGCCGCCCGCGCCGGGGACGTTCATCACCTGAACGCTGCGGGCGTTGCCGGTCTGCATCATCACGTCCTGCAGCGACCGTGCCGCGGAATCCCAGCCGCCGCCCGCGCCGGCCGGTGCGGTGATCGACAGTTCCAGATCCTGCGCCTGAACCGAGGCAGCGGGCACGATGGCGGCAGCCGCCATCAGCCAGGCTGAAACCAGCCTGGAGCGAAGATATGTCATGATTTCCTCCCGTGGGTCGTCGTGTTCGACTGACCCTTTAATGCATCATGACGCCATAAAATGCAATTATTAATTCAATGCGACAATCACGCGCTCAGGGATGGATATAGCGCAGTACCTGCCCCGCGGCATTCACCTCGCAGATATGCACCCTGTCGCTGTCCCTCGCCTCGACGCGCGCCACCCCGTCAGCTTCGAACAGCCAGCGCGAGGATACCTCCGAAGTGGGGCGGCGCACATGCGCGGCGATGGTGGCCGTGCAGGCCGCCTCCTGTCGCGAACGGAGGTCCGCGGGGTCGGGAACCTGATCCGGCACCGGGTCGCAAGCAGCAATCGTGATGAGAAGAAGGGGGGCGAGGGTGGCACGCATGGGTTTGGAACTCCACGATAGGACATGGAGAGAGGCTATCACCAAAGCCCGTGCCGGGCAGCAAATCCGTGCCGCGCCCAAATTGGCCGGTCAGCAGTGCCGCGCCAGCGCCCGGCTGATCCGCCTCTGTGCCTCGCGCAGGACAAGGCCGGGCCGGCCCCCCCGCAATTCCACCTGATGCCGGGCGAGTTGATCCTGCGCCAGGGCAAGGTTCTCGGCTCGTGTCAGGCCGACCCAGCGCCGCGGCAACAGGACGACATGCCGCCGCGACAGGCGGGCGTGATCGCCGCTCCAGATCATGAACCAGCGCGGCCCCGCGACCCGCACGCTCCAGTTGGAGGCGCGGATGACCTGTTGCCAGCGACTCGCCGGCAGCAGCCGGTCAGCGTCCCCGGCGCTGGTCGTCGCCAGAAACAGCAGATCGAGAAGGCGTTCGCCCAGACCCGGCCGGGATTCCTCCGTTCGATGCGCGAGAAGCATCGCCCTATCCCCGTTCGATGCAGCACGGTTCGTTTCCGCGGCTCCATTATACACGATATCGCTTATCGTTAATATCGTTTATTGATAGACCCGATCACGCTTTGCGCGGCGGTCGATCCTTGATAAGCCGGGGCCAAAGCGGCCTGACCGGGGCCACCCCTTCCAAACCGGAGAGCCGATCTTGCGCCAGTATCTCGCCGCACTTCGCACCGTTCTCGAACAGGGCGCGCCCTCGACCGACCGGACCGGCACCGGCACGATCTCGCATTTCGGGATGCAGTGCCGCTATCCGCTGGCCGAGGGTTTCCCGCTGGTGACCACCAAGAAGCTGCACCTGCGCTCGATCGTGCATGAGCTGCTGTGGTTCCTGTCGGGCGATACCAATATCCGCTACCTCAAGGAAAACGGCGTCTCGATCTGGGACGAATGGGCCGATGAGAATGGCGATCTTGGCCCGGTCTATGGCCACCAATGGCGCCATTTCCCGACCGTGCGCGAGGAGAATGGCCGCGTCGTGGTCGGTGAAGTCGACCAGATCGCAGAACTGATCGAGCGTATCCGCAAGACCCCGGATTCGCGACGGCTCATCGTCTCGGCATGGAACCCCGGCGAGGTTGACCAGATGGCGCTGCCGCCTTGCCACACGCTCTGGCAGGTGCGGATCCAGCAGGGCAAGCTGCATCTGCAGCTTTACCAGCGCTCGGCCGACATGTTCCTTGGGGTGCCGTTCAACATCGCCTCATATGCGCTGCTGACCCATATGCTCGCCCATGTGACGGGCTATGAGGCGGGCGATTTCATCCATACGATGGGCGACGCGCATATCTATTCGAACCATCTGGATCAGGTTCGAACCCAGTTGGAACGCGAACCGCGCCCCCTGCCCCGGCTGCGCATCACGCGCGAGGTCGGCTCGATCTTCGATTTCCGCTATGACGACTTCGAGTTCCTCGACTACGACCCCGCCCCGGCGATCAAGGCTCCGGTGGCCGTCTGATGCTGAGCCTGATCGCCGCCCGCGCCCGCAACGGGGCCATTGGCAAGGACAACCTGATTCCCTGGCACTCGCCCGAGGATCTGCGGATGTTCCAGCGCGAGACGCTGGGCGGGGCCGTGATCATGGGACGCCGGACATGGGAGAGCCTGCCGGTCAAGCCGCTGAAGAACCGCCTGAACATCATCGTCTCGCGCGATACGTCCCTTGCGGAGCATGTCGCCGCCTCGGTCACTGACGCGATCGGGCTGGCGCGGGCGCAGGGTTACAACCGCATCTATGCCATCGGCGGCGAGGCGATCTATCGCGAGACGCTGCCGCTGGCGCAGCGCCTCCTGATCACCGAGGTCGATCTGACAATCGACAATGCCGATGCCCATTTCCCCGCCTTCGCCGAGGCCGACTGGATCGAGCTGGACCGCCGCGTGCTGCCGGGCGAGGCGCCCCGCTGCACACTGCGCGAGCTGATCCGCAGGCGTCCCGCCTAGAGCGCCGTCCAGCCCCCATCGACCGAGATCGAGGTGCCGGTGATCTGGTCCGCCGCGGACGAGCAGAGAAAGACGGCCGTGCCGCCCATCTGCTCGACCGTCGCGAACTCGCCCGAGGGCTGGCGGTCCAGCATGACCTTGGCGATCACGTCCTCGCGGCTCATGTTATGGGTCTTCATCTGGTCGGGGATCTGCTTCTCGACGATGGGCGTCAGGACATAGCCGGGGCAGATCGCGTTGCAGGTGATCGCCTCGCGCGCGGTTTCAAGCGCCGTCACCTTGGTCAGCCCGATGATGCCGTGCTTGGCCGCGACATAGGCCGATTTGAACGGGCTCGCCGTCAGGCCATGCGCCGAGGCGACGTTGATGACGCGGCCCCAGCCCGCCTCGCGCATGATCGGCAGCGCGACCGCCGTAGTGTGGAAGGCGGAACTCAGGTTGATCGCGATGATCGCGTCCCATTTCTCGGCCGGAAACTCCGGGATCGGCGCGACATGCTGGATGCCCGCATTGTTGACGAGGATATCGCAGCGCCCCGCCTTCTCGATCAGCGCGCGGCAATCGGCGGGCTTCGACATGTCGGCCTGAAGATAGCCGACGGCCACGCCATGCTCGGAGGCCAGCTTCGCAGCAAGGGCGTGATCCTCGTCACTGTCGGTAAAGCTGTTCAGGACCAGATCAGCCCCCGCCTTCGCCAGTTCGGTCGCGATCCCAAGCCCGATGCCCGAGTTCGACCCCGTCACCACTGCCGTCTTGCCCTTCAAAAACGTCTCGAACATCGCCGTCTCCTTGAACTGCTTTGTCGTTTCGGCGGCAGGATGTGGAAAAAGCGGGGGCGAGACAAGCCCGGGGCGCATCACCCCGCCGGGACATTTCTTCGTGAGCCGGGCGTGGGGTGAAAGGCCCGGATCGAGGGCCTGCAAAGCCCATAAAAAAACGCCCGCACAAGGCGGGCGCTAGTCATGAGGCAGGTTTCATACAGGCAAGAAACCTATCGAGCAGTGCTTCATCTATACGCTTTTCCCAAGATGAGTCCAATGGGTAAGTTTGCCACATGCGGAACGGGGCGCTAAGGTCGGCCATCGGAAAACCAGCGACCCGGAAAACAGGGCGATCGAGCATGCGATTCTTCAAATTTGCTAACGAATCCGCGATCTGTCGTGTATTCGCCCTTGCGGCCTGTGTTGCAACGATGCCGCTGGCAAGTGCTTCCGAACCCGTGCATGCCATTGCAATGTATGGAGAACCCGCGCTCGGCCCCGGTTTCTCGCACCTGCCCTATGCCAATCCGAATGCGATCAAAGGGGGAACGATTCGACTGGCCGAGTCGGGCAGCTTCGATTCGCTCAACCCGTGGATCCTGATGGGCAATCCGGTCTGGCCGATCTTCACCCAGCCGGGGTTGCTGACCGAGTCGCTGATGACGCGCTCGATCGACGAGCCTTTCACCCTCTACGGCCTCTTGGCCGAAAGCGTCGAGACCGATCCCGACCGAAGCTGGGTCGAATTTACTCTGCGACCCGAGGCGCGGTTCTCGAACGGCGCGCCCGTCACCGTCGAGGACGTGATGTGGTCCTATGAGACGCTCGGGACCAAGGGCCATCCGCGTTACACCGCCGTCTGGTCGAAGGTCGCGAAGATGGAGCAGACCGGCCCCCGCTCGGTCCGCTTCACTTTCAACACCGCCGACCGTGAGCTTGCCATGCTGATGGGGATGCGTCCGATCCTGCAAAAGGCGCAGTGGCAGGGCCGTGATTTCAGCCAGTCGGGGCTGATGGTGCCCATCGGGTCCGGCCCCTATGTCATCGACAAGGTCGATCCGGGCCGCGCGATCAGCTTTCGCCGCAACCCGGATTATTGGGGGCGCGATCTTGCGGTGAACCGCGGGCTCAATAATTTCGACGAGATCCGGTTCGACTATTTCGGCGACGCCAATGCCATGTTCGAGGCGTTCAAGGCCGGGGAAACCGATGTCTGGCGCGAGCTGGTCGCCGCGCGCTGGGATCGCGATTTCGACTTTCCCGCCGTTCGCGAGGGCCGGATCGTCAAGTCCGAGATCGCGAACGGCCGCCCTTCGGGGATCATGGGTCTGGTGATGAACACGCGCAATCCGGTCTTTGCCGACTGGCGCGTGCGCGAGGCGCTGATCCAGGCCTTCAACTATCGCTTCATCAACATGACGCTCTCAGGCGGCAAGGATCCACGGATCACGAGCTATTTCTCGAACTCGGACCTCGCGATGGAACCCGGTCCCGCGACCGGGCGGGAGGCGGAGTTGCTGCAACCCTTCGCCGCCGACCTGCCCCCCGGCACGATCGAGGGCTATTCCCTGCCCGAAGGGGGCGAGCGTCATATCGACCGCAAGGGCATCCGCGCCGCACTGGCACTGCTGGCCGAGGCCGGCTGGACCGTTCAGCAGGGAGAGTTGCGCAATGCCCAGGGCCAGCCCTTCACCTTCGAGATCCTGCTGAACCAGTCGGGCAGCGCCATGCGCTCCAGCGCCGAGACCCGGCAGATCGTCGACATCTTCACCGAATCGCTCAGAAACCTCGGGATCCGGCCCAATGTCACGCTGCTCGACTCGGCCCAATATGTGCAGCGGACGAACAACTATCAGTTCGACATGACTTGGTATGAGCGCGGCTTATCTCTGTCGCCGGGGAACGAACAGCTTCTCTACTGGGGCAGCGCGGGGGTCGAAAAACCGGGCACGAAGAACTGGATGGGCATGAACTCTCCCGCGGCCGAGGCGATGATCGCCGAGATGGGCCGCGCCACCACTCTTGAAGATTACCGCGCCGCGGTCCGGGCGCTTGACCGAATTCTGACCGCCGGGCGCTATGTCATACCCGTCAGCTATGCCCGGATTTCCCGCTTGGCCCATAAGGCCAACCTGCATTATCCTGAAAACACTCCACTTTATGGCGACTGGCCTGGATTCATGCCGGAAACCTGGTGGCAAGAAGAAAGGAATTGATCGTGAGGCTTATCGCAACCCTTGTCGTCCTTCTGGCGTTGGCCGGATGCAACACAATTGCCGGCGTCGGCGAGGACATCAGCGGCGCGTCCCGTTGGACGCAGGGCAATATCGGTGGAGGAGGCGGTTATTGATGAAATGGTCACATGTTCAGGAGAACTGGTCTGCCTTTATCGAGGCGATCATCGAGAAATGGCCCGAAGCTGACGAGGCCGAACTTGACGAGATCGACGGCGAGCAGCGAGCCTTCATCCGCTACATCGCCGAAGTCACCGGCCAGGAACTCGACGAGACCAGGGACGAGGTCCGCGAATGGCTGGCAGGCGAGATTCCGTCGGACATCGTGATGGACCCGACGCATGACAACCATTCCATCGCGCTCTCGGCCAAATATGTCGGCGAGGGCGAGGACGAATATGACGACGATGCCCGTTTCGGCGACGACGACGAGATCCCGGACGATGGGGACCGGACCGGGCGCGTCTAGCGCCTAGGCGTCAAGATCGACCCAGACCGGGACGTGGTCGCTGGGCTTGTCCTTGGCCCGCTCGTCGCGGTCGATGCCGGTATCGATCAGCAGATCAACCGCCTGCGGCGACAGCAGGACATGGTCGATGCGGATGCCATTGTCCCTTTGCCATGCCCCCGCCTGATAGTCCCAGAAGGTGAAGGGACCGCGCTGGTTGTCCGGGTCGCGCAGGCGGACGGCATCGGTCCAGCCGTCGTTCAGGATGCGCCGCAGCGCCGCCCGGCTTTCCGGCTGGAACAGCGCATCATCCAGCCATTTCTCGGGATGGGCGGCGTCGCGGGGTTCGGGAATGACGTTATAGTCGCCCAGCATGATCGTGGGCATCTCAAGCGCGCGAAGTTCGCGGGCGCGGGCGCGCAACCGCTCCATCCAGGCCAGTTTGTAGTCGAATTTGGGGCCGGGCTGCGGGTTGCCGTTCGGCAGATAAAGACCAGCGATGCGGACCGCGCGCTGACCCACCACCGTCGCCTCGATATAACGCGACTGCTCGTCCGTGTCGTCGCCGGGCAGGCCGCGCATCACGTCCTCGATCGGCAGCTTCGACAGGATCGCGACCCCGTTGAAGCCCTTCTGGCCATGCGTCTCGATATTATATCCGAGGTCGGCCACCGGCTCGGTCGGAAACCCCTCGTCCTGGGTCTTGATTTCCTGCAGCACGACCACGTCCGGCTGCGCTTCGGAAAGCCAGCCGGTCAGGGTTTCGATACGGGCGCGGACGCCGTTGATATTGAATGTCGCGATCTTCATGGCGGCGAGACTAGCCGCCCGCCGCGCCCAAGGCCAGATCAGATCGAGAAGGAGGTGCCGCAGCCGCAGGACGAACTGGCATTCGGGTTGTCGATGACGAAACGCGCCCCGATCAACTCGTCAGTGAAGTCGATCACCGCTCCGGCAAGGAAGGGCAGCGAGACCGGATCGACCACGACGCTTTGCCCCTCGCCCTGCAGGATCAGATCATCCTCGGCCGGGTCGTCCAGCCGGATGTCATACTGAAAGCCCGAGCAGCCGCCACCCGCCACCGCGACACGCAGCGGCCGGGCCGGGCCCTTGGCATTGATCTCGGCCAGTCGCGCGAAGGCGCGAGGCGTGACCTTTGGGGGCAGGTTCAATTCCACGTTCATGGGGCGTTCCCGTTTCCGTCCTTGGAACTGGAATATAGGCTTCGCAGAGAGACCCCGCAAGGAATGCAGCACGATATGACGGCGCCCTATGCCTGCCAGCCCCAAGAAAGCCGTGGCCGCCACTGGCCCGAGCGGATGTCCACCTTCCGCAGCCCGTGGCAGCGCGACCGCGACCGGATCATCCATTCCAGCGCCTTCCGGCGGCTGAAGCACAAGACACAGGTTTTTGTCGAACATGAGGGCGATTATTACCGAACCCGCCTGACCCACACGATCGAGGTCGCGCAGGTCGCGCGCACCATCGCGGGCGTGCTGGGCCTGAATGCCGATCTGGCCGAGACGGTGGCGCTGGCCCATGACCTTGGCCACCCGCCCTTCGGCCATACCGGAGAGGATGCCCTGGCCGCGCTGATGGCGCCCTATGGCGGCTTCGACCACAATGCGCAGGCCCTCAGGATCGTGACGAAGCTGGAAAGGCATTATGCCGATTTCGACGGGCTGAACCTGACATGGGAAAGCCTCGAGGGGATCGCCAAGCATAACGGTCCGCTTGTCGGGACAAGCCCGACGGGGGGCCCCGTCACCGGCCCCCTGCCCTATGCGCTGGCCGATGTGAATGCCGAATGGGATCTGGAGCTGCACACCAACGCCAGCGCCGAGGCGCAGGTGGCGGCCGTGGCAGATGACGTCGCCTATAACCACCACGATCTGCATGACGGGCTGCGGGCGGGGCTTTTCAGCGAGACGGATCTTTCCGAGCTTCCCGTCGTTGGCGAGGCCTTCGCCGAGGTCGACAGCCTGCATCCCGGTCTTGACCCGATGCGGCGGCGCCACGAGGCGCTGCGCCGCGTCTTTGGCGTGATGGTCGAGGATGTGATCGCGGTGGCGCAGAACCGCCTGACCAGCCTTCAGCCGCAAAGCGCGCAGGAGATCCGGGACATGGACGGCCCGATCATCCGCTTCTCGAAGCCGCTTTACCAGAACCTGAAGGCGATCAAGCTGTTCCTGTTCCAGCGCATGTATCGCGCGCCCTCGGTCGTGGTCGAGCGCAAGCGCGTGACCGAGATGCTGAATGGCCTTTTCCCGCTCTATCTCTCGGATCCGTCGAAGATGCCCGAGCATTGGTTCGCCGCGGCGACGGCGGCCGTGGACGAGACGGGGCGGGCCCGCGTCGTCCTCGACTATGTCGCGGGCATGACCGACCGCTTCGCGATTCAGGAAGCGGAGCGGCTGCTGAAATGAAGCCGGCGGGGGCCGTCTGCCCCCGCACCCCCGAGGGTATTTCCGAAACGGTGAAGGATCACTCGGCCTTGGCGTGCTTGGCGAGCCATTCCTCCATCAGGGCGATCTCGGCTTCCTGCGCGCTGATGACCTCTTCGGCCAGCTTGCGCACTTCGGGATCCTTGCCGTGCTCCAGCACGACCTTGGCCATGTCGATCGCGCCCTGATGATGCGGGATCATGCCGCGCATGAAATCGACATCTGCGTCGCCGGTATATTCGATGGTCATGTCGCCATGCATCTTCTCCATCGCGGCCATATAGGCTGCGGTCGAGGGCGAGGCATCGGGGGCGGTATGGTCCATCGTGGCATGTGCCGAATGGTCCTGGGCGAAGGCGGGCATGGCCAAAACGCCGACGAGTGTCAGGGCGATGATCGGATTGCGCATGGGGGACTCCTGCTTTGCTTATCATATCAAGCGCCTGATGGTGCGGATTGGGAAATGACAAAGCTGTCAGCCGGCGGCTTCGTGACATTTCCCCGGTCATGCAACCCGGCGCCCATTCATGCGTTGGGCCGCGCATCCAGCCACGAA
>Ga0182736_1002606_pt1 | contig 13370 bp, 11 predicted proteins | sample eDN5th30CKraftBY_FD_128882 | JGI IMG/M metagenome (GOLD analysis project Ga0182736, IMG submission 128882) | Enriched backyard soil microbial communities from Emeryville, California, USA - eDNA 5th pass 30_C Kraft BY (version 2) (version 2) | ecosystem: Environmental > Terrestrial > Soil >...
CAGGTCTGATTGCTGAGCGGCTGGCTGAAGAGAATGGGCTTGGAGTGACTGCAAACCCCGAATGCGCGACTCCCGACCACGAGTTGCTGCGGCAGCAACTAGCCTACGCAGGCCTCTCTAAGACGCATTACGTCTATTTCTTGCTCGCTGCGACAAACGCTAAGGAACGGCTTCTTTAGCCGGCCAACTCCGTGTTCCGCGCTGATGGTTCCGGACCGACCGCGAAGCGCCTCGAAAACGAACGGTTCAAGTTGCTCGTATTCATGCTCGTCGAGCGGGCCACTCAGGAGGTGCAGATTGTTGTCGCCAAGGTGCCCCAGCCAAAGATGGCTGGCGTTCGGGAACTTCGCTTTGAGGTCGCTTTCGATGGATTCCAGGAAGCTCGCCGTTTGTGCCCACGGCAAGCCGACATCCATGGTGATGGCTCGCTTGATGTGCGTCAGGACCTCGGGAATGGACTCGCGGATACGCCAGAGCTTCATCGCATGCGACAAGTTCGATGCCTGGACGCAATCGCTGATTACGCCTTCGTCGAGGGCTGCGCTAAGAGCGTCTTGTAAACGCTCGTCCATTGATTCGCCGGGCATTCCTGCCGCTTCGATAAGGACGTACCAAGCAGGTTCACCCGCAAGCGGTCGCGGCGTATCGGTCAGTTCGCACGCCATGTCGACGTAGTCGGCCGCCATGAATTCGAATGCACATAGCGCGTCACCGACGCGACGGCGGAGATTGCGCAGCAGGACGGGCAGACGCTCAAACGAGTCTGTCGCGACCATTGCAGTGGACGGCGTACCCATTGGCGGACGCAAACGCAAGGTCAACCGGGTAATGATTCCGAGCGTACCTTCTGAGCCGACGAAGATGTTTCGCGGGTCGAGGCCCGTGCTGTTTTTCACCAGCCCCTTAAGCGACGAAACAATCGTTCCGTCAGCAAGAACCGCTTCTACGCCCAACACGGAGTCGCGCATGGTGCCGTACTTCAGCACGCGAATGCCGCCTGCATTCGTCGACGCATTGCCGCCCACCTGGCAGCTACCACGCGCGCCCAGGTCGACCGCAAACATCCAGTCGCAGGCCGCGGCTGACTCCTGTACGGACTGAAGCGTGGCGCCCGCCTGGACAAGCATGATGCCCTCGAGCTCGTCAATATGTTCAATCTTGTTCATGCGCTCAAGATTGATAACCACGTCGCCCTCATCGGGCACACCGCCGCCGGCGACGCCGGTCAATCCTCCCTGCACAGTGACCGGCCGACCTTCTCGATGGCAAGTCTTCAGGATTTGCGAGACTTCCTCGGTGCTTGTCGGCCGATATACAACCGCAGGGCGACCGATGGTCAGGCCGCTCCAATCTCCGAGGAAGCGGTCTTGAATCTCCGCACCTTGCAATCCGGCACTTTCCGACATAGGCGAAAGCGATATTGTTTCCATGATGCATCCTTTTCTCAGGCAGTCACCGCGCTGGTGACGGGTGTCGACGTCGATGAGCCGAACTTGTGAGCCTCCTCGACCCCACCGAAACGCTCAATGAGCGCCGCCTGGTCTTCCTTGGCCATTCTGTCGACTTCGTTTGGGTCACAAATTGCCATCAATTCGCCATGCATTTGCTGGCGAACAGCTTCGTATGCCGGGTCTTCTCCGAGGTCGTGGAGTTCCTCTGGGTCGGCTTCGAGGTCGAACAATTCCGGCCGGAATCCGACGTAGAAGTGGTACTTCCATCGACCTTTGCGAACCATGAATCCTGCGCTGTTGCTACCGGCAGCGTGATACTCGCTCAGAACGACGCGGTCTTTCTGCGGCGCGCTTGATGCGAGTTCGAGAAGTGACTTACCCGGCCGCTCGCCCATCTCGCCTGTCGGGTCAATGGAGGCGCCCTCCAGGATGGTCGGGAACAGGTCGATGAGGTCGACGCACGTCTCGTTGACGGATACCGGCACACCCGGGCCAGTCACAATCATCGGTACCTTCACGCTTTCTTCGTAGAGCGTAGACTTGCCCCACACCCCCCGTGCGCCGAGGTTATCGCCGTGGTCCGAGGTATAGATGATGGTGGTGTCGTCCGCGAGGGACGAACCGTTTATAGCCTGAACGATTTGGCCGACATTATCATCAAGCCAGGAGACCAATCCATAATATGCGGAGAAGGCGCGCAGACGCTCGTCGTTGTCTGCGAACCGGTGCTCACCTCCCATGAAGTCGGCATACTCCTGCACCCACGGATGACGAACATAGCCGCTATTAGGATGCAACTTCGGTTCGGGCATTGTCTCCGGCGGATACATGTTGAAGAACTTCTCCGCGACTACGAAGGGGAAATGCGGTGCCACGAGTCCGATGTAGAGCACAAATGGCTTGTCGGACTGGTCTTCAGCGGCGTCCCTCAGCCACTGGACTGCGCGAGCGGTAACATCGCGGTCGTACTCGGTGTACGTCGACTCCCCCGGACCGATGCGTTCTCCAAGCATGCGAGGACCATCGTGCCGCGGCTTGAACGGGTCTCGAATGGAGCCCCAGACCATTCCGTGACCGCCGACGACGTGCATCGGAACGTGTTCCTTGTCGAACCCCGCAGGGTCTTCTTCGGCGCGATAGTGCAGTTTCCCGATGCTCTCGACTCGGATGCCATGGTCCTGAAGGACGTGCCCCCAACCTCGTTGAGCGCCAAAATACGGCATCGCGTTATCCCAATGCCGGATCTGATGAACGCGCAAACCGGTCGCGAACGCGGCCCGCGCTGGCACGCAGATGGGGCTGGGCGTGTAGGCGTTCGGGAATCGGGTTCCGCGACTCGCCAAAGCGTCGAAATTCGGGGTTTTCACGAACGGATGTCCCGAGCACCCCATTATTCGGGGGTCGTGCTCATCAGACATGATGACAACAACATTTCGCCTAGCCATTTATCGTCTCCAAGTATGTCTTCACGCTTAACGAGAAGGTCGCCTATGGGACGCGTCAAATCCAATACAGATTTCGGCTGGCCAGGCATACGGTTTTTGTTATGGCTTATGAACTCCAAAAAACCACAATAAATCATTGGTTTAGAGAATCATGTGGCGGGCACGCCGACCTGAGACATGCGACTTCGTGGGGAAAGTACCTACCACCGCCTGCATGAGTATAAGAAAAACTAGAGGGCTCGCCCTTCTAGGCGACCGTTTGCAACCAAGACTTGCACTGTCTGCAGAAGCTGGTCTTTAGTTGCCAAGGCAGCCGGAGTCAAAATCCTGTCGCTGAGCCATACGATTGCTTGAACCCGGGTGAGAAACGGGGAGTCAATTGGGCGCCGCGAAAGCGTCCCGGTGGCGACTGCTTCGTGACAAAGGTTGCTCGGCAGAACCGCGTATGCCAACCCCTCTTTGACGACCCCAATTAGCATGCCAGTGCTATTTAGTTCGAACCGAATATCGAGCGCGAGTCCTGCGTTTGCGGCGACGCGCTCAATCACCTTGCGCGCATCGTAGGCGCGGTCCGGCGCCGCAAGGGGTAGTCCGGCGATGTCGGCAAGCAGGAAAGGTGAAGCTTTGTCATGCATCAGCTCAGTGGCGCCGAAAAGCATGAACGGCTCCTCCAAGACCGATGTCGATCTTACCCTTGGAATTTCGGCCGCGTTTGGCATAAGGGCCAATTCTGCAGCGCCGGACTCCAACTGAATCTGAATTTCGTGAGATAACGCATCGGTAACCTGTAAGTCGACGAGCGGGTATCTTTCTGCCATCGAACGAAGCAAAGGCGGAGCAACAATGGCTGCTATGGCGCCACCGATGCACAGCCGAACTTTGCCAACCGGTGAGTCTTCCGTCTGGTTCACGTCGCGTTTCAGATTATCGAAGCCCGAAATCAGCTCGAGAGCACGTGCGTACAGGCGCTCGCCAGCTTCGGAGAGCGCGACGCCTTTTGCATGTCGTTCGAGCAAGCGTACACCGAGTTCGCTCTCAAGGGCGGCGATGTGCGTGCTTAGCGCCGGCTGCGCAACACCTAGGGTGGTTGCTGCGTGGGTGATGCTGCGCGTACGAGCAATCTCTACGAAGTATCGGAGTTGACGGAGAGTCATCGCGAAACATTGTTCATGAGGTGGAGCGTGAAATGAGCACTGCAGGTCCCCAAATAGTAGCGGAAGCGCGGCCGAGCGCGCGCACGAGACACCGACGCTACGGTCAAACGCAATTGCCCTGCTCTTCGCCACGCCTCGGCTTTGCAACTCAGGTATAGCGATGACGGGATTGTCCGCAACGACAGGCGGGTTCAACCGGTCGATGCAATAGTGGGCGGAATCGTTCGGCTGGCGTTTCGTAATCCAATGTCTTCCTTGGGCGCTCGTTGAGCCGTCTCGCTGCAGCGTTCAGTTTGGCCTGCGAGTAGGACGATAGACCGATTCCTTTTGGAAAGTACTGTCTCAACAGCCCATTAGTATTCTCGTTGGAACCGCGCGGCCATGGGTGTTTGGGATCGCAGAAATACACGGCGACGTCGGTGGCAAAGGTAAACCGCTTGTGTCCCGCCATCTCAGTGTTCCGATCCCAAGTGAGAGTTTATAGAGCTCCTGGGGAAGCTTCGCCGCGTGTTTGAGGAGCGCGGTAGCCACCGTTTCACTGTCCTTGCTGTCAATCTTGACGAGCATGACACAGGCAAGCTGATCGGCGCAATCCGCCCGATAGCCTTTCTCGCCGCTGTTGCGCTTGATCTCCCGGCAGATCGTGGGGTTGCGCTAACACATGCAACTCGAGCTGAAGGCCTTGCATGAAGCGCTTGGACTGACGTTCGTCTATGTCACGCACAACCAGAGCGAAGCGCTCACGATGTCCGATCGCGTCGCGGGTGCGCGATTATTGACTCAGAGTATTCCCGCGCGGATCTCGCTGATGCCGCCACCGGCGAGAAGATCAAGTCGGCGCTGGTCCGCTATACCGAATTGAGACTGGCCAACTACCGGACGCGTGCGCCCGAGGAACTCGCGAAGATCGTCCGTGAAACGGCCAGGCAGGGGTAATCGTCCTTTTCGTGCAAAATCTGGCGGTTTTTTTTAAATCGCCTTTAAAATCAGATGCTTGACTGAATGTTGAGATAGTTGAATCCGGTCCTTTTGATGCAAAATCTGGCGTTTTCGCGACTCGTCGCATCGCGTGTACGTATGTACTGCGCCGAATCTGGTTTCCCGGGTGCGCTTCCATTGACGAACATCACGATCGACGAGTTGCTCGTCGAAATTCGCCTTTTCCGCGGGGCCGGAGCGGTACTGCACGATTCGATTGTCGACGGGCACCGACGTTGATTACGTTGGTTTGGCCTCGGTTTCGGGGCTTGGCGAGCGCCCAAAGTACTTTGCGAACAACCGCTCCGCTTCGCGCAAGCCGTCGTCGGTCAGCCCCACCGATTTTGAGCGGTTGACCGGGTCGCGAATAAAGCCCTTCTCGTGCAAGCGGTTCAGCGCAGACCAGTCGAAGCTTTTCCAGGCGCGATTTCCGTCGCACAAATTCAGGTGGAGCAGCGCGAGCACCACCTCATCAATAGCGTCAAGATTGATGTCCATCGCCCCCTCCTCAAAGACTCACGATCCGGCCGTGCGTTGCCACGGCGCCGCATCCAAAAGCATCTCGCGGTAGCGGTCGATCGGAAAGCTCAGAGTCCCGCGGAAATTTAAATGCGCGAAGTGCGCCGGTCCCAGTCGCCGCAGCCAGTCATCGTCAATCCCTTGCCCCTTCTTTTGCCAGGCGTCGAGGGTTGCCTGCATGCGCTGCGTGTTCCACGCAATCACCACGCTCGTTAGCAGCGTCAACGAGCCGGATATCGCGATCATTTCGTCGCGACGGCGTCCACGCTCTGGCGCGACCTTGCCGGTGTAGATCGCGCGCTGCAGCTGATGAACCGATTCACCGCGGTTGAGCAGTGTGTGCATCTCACGACGAAATTCCGTGTTGCTGAAGTAGTCGCAAAGAAATAGCGTACGTAGCAGCTTGCCGAGACGGTCGGCGGCACGGAATACGGGGTCGCCCTGCGCTGCGCTACCGAATCGCTGCAACGCGACAATAGCGCTCAAGCGTCCCGAGTAAATCGACGCGACAAGGCGAAGCAATTCATCCCAGCCCTCGCAAATCGCCTTGTGGGAGCTCTCGTAGGCAACGACTGCCGCCAGTTTATCGGGAGCAGCAATGCCTCTCGGCAAATATAGCTTGCGTTCCGAGAGGTTGCGCAGACGCGGGCAGAGGTCGAAACCAAGCAGCTTCGACACCGTCATCCCCACGTTCGTATATCCGTGCGTGTCTACTGAAAGCCGCAGCAGTCCGCCCTCATCACGGTTCTCGTTGTGACGCACTACGCCCTCGATCGCTACGCCTGCCTGGCGCTCGTTCAGCACGATCGGCTGGTTATAGACAATGCCGTGCTGGTCTAGCACGTGTGTGTACATGCCCACCGCATGGGTCCGACGTCGCGGATCGACCCGGGCATAGAAGAGGTGCGGTGACGTATCCAGGCTCATCGAGTCGCTCGATGCCCGTCGTCCCGTACCCCAAAGTTCCGTAATGGCGTGCGTGCGTTGAAATTCCACGACGCGCTCGTTGGCACGCGGCAACCGACCAGGCATCTCGAGGGAGCGCATAGCCGTCGAAATATGCGTCGGATCCAGTTGCGGGATCATAGCCGCGACGTTCTTTGCATCAACTTCCGTGCCGTGGGCGATCAGCGCGGCGTACAGCGCGATGAGTTCGTCCGCATTGCGCGCCTTGCGTGAAAGCAGCACTTCGCTGAAGCCTGTGTGAGCATCCATCTCCATGATCACGTCGGCAAACTGCGCAGTGCCAATTTCTCTGAATATCAGATCCCGCGTGCGTTTCGGTATGCCACCGATCGGCAACGCCTCGATCGTCGTCAGATGCAGCGCGCCGTCGGCGCCGATCGCCACGCGTTCTGTCTCGTGCCCTTCCTCCAGCGCTGCCAGACCAGCCTTCAAATGTTCCGTCAGCCGTTCGAGGAAAGGCTCGGCCGTTGCCGGCAAGCCAAGCGACGATACGTATCGGTCTCGTTCCTTTTCCCATTGCACGGGTGGGATCAGCAACTGGTCACGCTCCCGGAACGACAAACTATGGTTGATCCACACGGAACCGCGGCGGAGTCCCTTTCGCAGCCCCGTGATTGCCGAGGCTTCCAACGCACGCAGTGCACGTGCCCGATCGTCGCCCTTGACTAGATCACGCCAGCCGACACTGACCGGCACGTCGCAGTCGGGCGGCAATTCGGTGGTGCCGCTATCATGGAGAGCGCCGATGAGATCGAGCTGCCGCAGGCTCGGTTCCGCATCCCAGCCGGCAAATTGCAACTCTCGTAACGGACACAGCAAGTTGCGCATGCGCAGATGATCGTCGGTAAGCGCTTCTCGCACGCTGGCTGCATGGCTCGTGGGTGGTTTGTCCGTGACGTCCCCAAGCAGCCTGGCAATCTCGGCGATGCGGTCTTCCGCCGGCCGTTCGGCCTTTGCAGGACGGCGGGCCTGAATGCGTTGTGCATACGCACGCTGCTTCTCGATTGGCACGGAATCAAGCGCCCACTCATGTGCGCCGAGCTCCTTGAGGAAACGGACCTTCGTGAGAGTCTCGGTGAGGGTCGAAGGACTGTGACGGGCAGGGGGTGTTTTTAGCCATTCGGGAACGCTCATGCCGGAGGTTTCCTCTTGGGTAGCGAGGACGGCATCGGCACGTATCAGCTGCGTTTCTGTGACAGTCGCCTCGATCATGGCGAGGACGTCGCGCTCGATGTCCGACCAAATGGAACGCCCGAGATCTCGAAGGGTCCGCTCGGCGGGTATCAGGATCCGCCGCTCATATAGCCAGTAATGAGCATGCTGGAACAGCTCGTCGAGCGTAATGGACTCGGTGGCATCTCGTCGCATCCATGCTTCGAGTTCCGCCCGATGACGAAATAGGTTGAACCAGCATCCTGAAGCCTGTCTTTCGTGCCGGCTGCCACTTATGGCGAGCCGCGATTTTGCTAAGGACGGGGTGCGCGGATCTCATCGAGGCTGCGGGCGTGCTTCGGCAACTGCCCATCTGGCAAGCCGGATACATGCATGCAGACCGTTTCGACGTCACGAACAAGAAGCTTGCAAAAGGCGTCGGGTCCATACATGCACGAAAAGGACGATTACCCCTAGACGCGCTGATTACAGAGCACATGCCGATGTGCTGAAAGTGCGTTTCCCCACGCACGTCATTCAACCAACCAGGGCTGCGGTCGAACGCGAAACGGTGAACTTGGCGCGGGGATTCATATTCGCGAGCAGCGACGTCATCGATTCGCCAATCAAATTGAGAATGAAACCGAATTCGCCGTCGGCCCGCCCGCGTTTGAACGGTTACCGGCCGACGACTTTGTTCCCGAGAAGCGCTGAACTTATGGATCCACCGGGTCGCTCGAGTTCTGGACCACCGAGTACATTTCTAGCTGCTTGAGTAATTTTTCCAGCCTTCCCATTTGCGCGGGCAGAAGCCCAGGCGTCGACTTGGCTTGTTCGACTCGTTGCCTCCAGTAGTTGCGGGCGAAGAGCCCGTTGTGGCGTTCGACGCGGAGGACGGTCTCCAGATGTTTGATTTCGCCGTCAATACGTAGAACGTTTGCTAGCTTGTCTCGGCTCGCGTCGAGCGCTCTTGTCGTCATGCATACCCCTTTCCTTTGTGCTTTACTATGATCCGGGCCGTTGAACGAATTCGCTAACAGCTTACTCGGCCTCCTTTCAGCTGCGCTCGACCGCACCCGTTACGTACACTCTCCCCGACTTGCACCCTGAAAACTTGACGTCAAACGCGAAACAGTGAATGCCTCGCGCCGTTATCCGCACCATAGGTCCGGCGACGTGCGCCGACGAATTATTGCGACCTGCCGGAGCCGGCCGACGATACAACTATCAGTAGAAGGTCGCACGGGGGAACGAAGACCGGCGCGGCGCTTAATGTCACAAAAAGTTGAACTTCTCCTCGCCATCGAGCGGGATGGCATCCTTGCGCCTGTCGAGGCCGCAATCGGCTGCGGAACCGCTTTCGTTCATCGGCTATGCATGGTCCACCAACTTGGACGATGCCATCCACGCACGAGCTGCTGATGGCAGAGTCTTTGGCAACCCTAAACGGGTGAGAAGGAGGTTCCGAACGGTTGAAGCAAGCCATAACGAGCACTTATTTCCGGTTCCCATTGTACTCCGCCGCAGTCCTTGCAGTGAAGCGCCGCGCTCCCCAAATGCCGTTCAGGCGTGCTACGGCAGAGCGTCTTCCGATTTACGGTGACGATTCTTTCGAGAGGTGCTTCGGCCGTTGGAATGGGTATAGCACGATGTGCTATAATACTCAAAAACGACGGCGGGCCCGCCGGGCTTTAGTCGCGGTTTTCTGACCACTTGTGCTCCGGTCCCGTCTCCGATGTGCGGTGCCGAGCACCTCAGCTTCGGACAAACGATACCTTTGCTCGGTTTTCGTCGAAACGGAGAGGCATGATGGCGGCAGTGAAGGAAGCGATGACGCGCGACGCAGTTGCGATCAGTCCGATCGAGAGCATGCGCGAGGCAGCAAAGATCATGAGGCAGCTTAACGTAAGTCTTTCGGGGTCCAATCGATAATTCGCACGGAGCCGTCGCTGGAAGACCGTTGCAGATGAAATGTGCCATCAATAAGGCTGGGCGACGCGTTGTTGTATGCCGGCGTCGCGCAGGGTCAAAGCTCTTGGACACGAAAAACGGCGCAGGCTGGCGAACGCTGGCACCGTCTGATGATGAAAAAATGCGTCTTGGGTATGCATAAACAGTCACACCAGGCTCGATGCAGCGTCGAAAAGAAGAAGAGCAACGGCATCTAGGGCGCCCCAGCCAAGTACAATCACTGCAGCGTGGCGCCAGTCGGTGGCGATCCGCAATCCCACGAGGTTGCACAAGGCGCCCCAGAAGAGCCCGACTGCGAAAACCAACCGCACGCGAGTTTCGGGATAGTATCCGAGAAGTGTGCAAGTCACTAGCAGCAACAGTAACAGCAGTGAGCAGCCGGCCGCCGTGAGTGTTACCTCCTTGAAAGAGGGTCTCTTAAGTTCGGGGAAATTTGGTCGCATGTCGTCGTAGAGAACAGCCCGTTGCTGCAAGATTTCGAGGAGACCGGGCCGTCATGGCGAAGGCGCCATTTCAATTCGGGCCTTTGAATGTTGTGCCGTCAGTCCGGGTTCTTTACCGCGGCGCGTGTGACCGGCCCTATCGTAAGGCCTTGTCCGAATATCGACACAACTACAACGAGGTAAGTCATCGCTAGGAGCGTGTTTCGCGCATCGCTGGCAGGTATCGATAGTGCGAGCGCAACAGAAATGCCGCCCCGTAAGGCGCCCACGGTAAGCACCTTCCACGCGCCGGTGGGTAGCCGCGCCCGTTGCCCAAAGAGTCCTACGGGCAGCCCAACGGTGACAAGCCTCGATGCGAGCGTCACGATAGCTGCAAGAACGCCGGCCAGAAGGAGTGTTCCTGAAAAGGAGACCGCCAGCACCTCCATTCCAAGGAAGACAAATAACAAGGCGTTCAGGATCTCATCTACTAGCTCCCAGAACATGTCGACGTACCGGCGTGTTGTGTCGGACATAGCGTACCTTCGACTGCGATTTCCAGTCATGATGCCGGTAACGACCATGGCGAGCGGTCCGGACACCTCGAGGTGATTGGCTAAAGCGTATCCGCCGATAACGGCAGCGAGCGTGAGGAGCACCTCGACGTCGTACTGATCGATTGACGCCAGAACGCGGTAAAGCAGGTGCCCGAGCGCCCAGCCGAACGCGAGTCCGCCCACTGCTTCGCGCAGCAGAACGAGCGCGCCGGTCTGCGCATTCGGTGCATTCCCGCTCGCAGCGAAAGATAGGAGCAGCGAGAATAAGACAACGCCGACACCGTCGTTGAAGAGCGACTCGCCGGTAATGACGGTTTCGAGGCTCTGCGGCGCTTTTGCCGCGCGCAGGATACTCATGACCGCGACCGGATCGGTGGGAGAAATCAAGGCGCCGAACAGCAGGCAGTACGGCAGTGCCATTGCGATTCCGAGCCACGGCAAAATCAAATGCATGGTCAGGCCGATGATTGCTGTCGACGCAACAGTGCTTATGAGAGCGAGCGCCAGGACGGGCCATTTGTGCCTTGCGAGCATGCTGAGATCCACGTGCATCGCGCCCGCAAAAAGCAGCAGCGAGAGCATGCCCTGCAGCAGAAGTTTGCTAAAGTCGAGTGAGCGGACCAGATCCGATTCTGCGAGACGCAGGCGATGCGCAAAATCCACAGGCGCGACGGCGTCAAGACCGACAAGCGCTAGCGACAAGCTCAACGAGGCGGCCATCACACCGATCGTAGTTGGTAGGCCAACGTACCGGTGATTCAGGTAGGCAAAGATCGCTGTGAACGACAGGCATAACCCAATGACGTCAAGCAACCGCAACCTCCATCGTTATCTTTTGAGACGCGGCGGTGCTTACGCCGCTCGAACATTTTCTGGCGCCAGGCTGAACCCGGTCATTGCGCGGCGCTGCCGGGATGAGAGGCACCGAGCGAACGTATACGAGGTCGGGCGTGCTCGGTTTGCTCTGCCTTCGCTTCGCTGACGCTTGTGCCAAGGACGTGCAAAGTGCGGGTCGGAAACGCAAATTCGATGTTTCGTTCGCCTAGCGCTGACATGAGGTCCAGATTGATCTTCTGCTGGATATCCATGTAGAGATTGAAACTTGGGTCGGTCACGTAGTACACGACCTCGAAGTCCAAGGAGCTTTCACCGAATTGCTTAAAATGAGCGCGGTCGAAACGTGTGTTTCCCGCGGCGTCGACCGCGGTCTTCACGATTTGCGGCACTTCGCGAAGTTGGTCGGGCGTGCAGTCATAGGTAACACCAAAGCCGAAGACAATCCGCCGCTCCGACATCCTCTTGTAGTTATGGATCGTATTCTTAAGCAACTCGGTATTGCTGCAGACAATTTGTTCGCCGCTGAGGCTTCGAATCCGCGTTGTCTTTAGGCCAATATGCTCGATGCTTCCTGCGACATCATTGAATACGATGAAATCGCCGATCTCGAAAGGCTTGTCAAGTCCGATTGCGAGGGATGCGAACAAGTCACTCAGGATGCTCTGCACTGCGAGAGCGACTGCAACACCGCCGACACCCAAACTTGCCACAAAGGCGGTGATGTTGACCCCCATGTTGGCAAGAATTGCCAGAAGCAATACCGACCACAGTAGCGCGCGCAGCATCCACGACATCATTGTCGTGATGACAGGATTGTGCGCCGTCGCCGCCGCGCTTTGAAGGCGATGTGCACTCCAGACTGACACGCCGTGATTGACCCACAGGGCTAATTGAAAGCCGATGACTAGAAACCAGAGATGACTGAGACGATTGTCCCATTTGGCCGACAGATCGAGGAACTCAGTGCCGATAAGGACGGCGGCCATGAAGACCGTGAGCCGATGGGTGCGCCTCAGCACGTCGACGATAATGTCGTCGAAGTGGGTTGAGGTCCGCGCGGCGACCGCGGCTAACCGTGCAACGAGTACGCGCAAAGCTGATGAAATCACGACGTAGCTGACCAGTGCCGCGACCGCTGCGTATATCCACTGGGTTGCTGGAATCCCAAGGAGCTTATAAGAGTCAAACCAGGTGATCATAAGGTGGCCTCCGGGTGCAGACTTCCCTGCTTGCAGGTACAAACGTTAGGCGTCTGTCGGCTCTGGAGCGAAAGAGTTCCAAGAAAGTGACTGCGGGAGGAAGTTCGACGTGCCGGCATGGCACGCCTGCCTCCTTTGGGAGCGTCGAAATCAACGAGCTACGCGCAGAGGCGGTCGCGCTTGATGCTACACGATGGACACGCGGGGCCGTGCGTTGCAACCTAGGAAGCGCCGTTGCTCCCATGAACGAGACCAGTGCACTCTTCGCGAACCATTCGGACGCGTGATCGCGGTGCCGCCCGAAGATATGGCACAGTGTGACAGGAAATCACTCTCCCGACAAGACGCGATGTTTATAGGCCGTGGCATCGCGCTTGCTGGCCAATTGCGGCACTAGCGGTCGCCAGTCCCAATTAAATGCCGGAGAGCGACGTTGGCAACGCATTCGTCTAAATCACTGCAACGCGGCCGCAGAAAGCTTCTGTTCACAACCCGCGCAATACTTGCCTTCGTCACGATGTCTGCTTCGACGCTTGCATCGCCTGGCTACAGAGTCGAGATCAGTGCACCGCACGCGATTCGCAAACTCCTTAAGAAGAACCTCGATCTCTCCCGTTTCGCCAAGCGCGACGACGTCAGCGACGACCAGTTCCAGTTCCTCGTCACCGCGACGCCGAAGGACGTGCGCGATCTCGTCGCGACGGAAGGCTATTTCACGC
>Ga0182736_1002608_pt1 | contig 13367 bp, 8 predicted proteins | sample eDN5th30CKraftBY_FD_128882 | JGI IMG/M metagenome (GOLD analysis project Ga0182736, IMG submission 128882) | Enriched backyard soil microbial communities from Emeryville, California, USA - eDNA 5th pass 30_C Kraft BY (version 2) (version 2) | ecosystem: Environmental > Terrestrial > Soil >...
GTGGATCATGTTCTTCCACTGCCATTCCTGGAGTGCGTCGCGCGTTTCCAGATCGCTGGCGTGCGGATAGACGATGTGGACGTGGAACAGCTCGGACAGCCGGCGGATCATGAACGCGGCGCGTCGGCGCGGCGCCGAATCCTCCTTCCAGAATTCTGCGACCGGCACGAACGCGCAGCGACGCTGGCGCGCCACCTCCACCAGCATGCCCAGCTTGCCCTCGAAATCGTCGCGCAGGGAGCGGGTGATGCGCTGCGACACCTCCTCCAGATGCGCCCTCAATGCCTCGGGCTCCGTGATCGCCTGGCGGCAGATCGGAATGAGGTCGGCGATCCGTTCGATTTGGTGGCTGGGTTCGGTCGAAGTGATGCCTTCGAAGGCATGGGCGGTGCCGATGACCGCCTTGCCGTAACAGACGGCCTCCACCGTCTTGATCTTCAGGCCGGTGCCGAAGTCATAGGGGCTGATGATGTAGTCGCAGGACGCATAGAAATCGTCGAGGGAAGCCACCCGTCCGAGAACTCGGACATGCGGCGTCCGGGCATCCGGCAATGTTTGCGCGAATGTTGAAATCAGGCCGCCGATCCACACCTCGACGCGGCCCGCGAACTCCTCCAGAAGTGGAGCGGCCGCCTCCATGAAACGGCGCAGGTTCTCGCAGTTGATGGGGTTCTCGCTGCCGACATAGCCAAAGACGATGGGTCCCTGCCGAACCGGCGGCGGCGGAAGGCGCAAGGACTCGAAATGGCCAAGGGTGACCACCGGACGATCGGTGACGGTGCGGAAATACTCCGCCTCTTCGGACTTGATCGCGAGAATGACATCGGAGCGCGCCAGACCACGCGCTTCATCCGCTTCCGTCGTGTAAAAGAAATCCGCGGGAAGGTTGTTCTTCTGCAGGATTTTCTTTCGTCCACCAAGGCGGTCGTGCGTGTCGAGAACCTTCAACGCTCTGGGATGCACCCACTCGAATGCCCTGCTGAAGAAAACATAGTTGACAATAACAATGTCAAAAAAGACGCCCCAGCCGAGCCAGTTGACGTTCTGGCCAATCTCGTCATCCCACCAGTCGTCAAGACCATAAGCGTCTTGATCGGTGGATGACACAACCGGTTTGCTTGGGTGAATGATCGAAAGAAACTCCCATTCATCCCGAAGCTCTCGGTAAGAATTGGGGTCTATTTTATTCAGCCACTCCCGAGGAAAATAAGCGAAATAAATATTTCCGCCTTTGTTCTGTAGTGTTTTTGTTACTTGAAAGATACGTTTACGATTCCCGCGGGTGGTCGGATGGGTCGGCGTAGGAGTGACGACCAGAACATTAAAATTCTTCATTACCTGTCACGCAAATGGGAACCAGAGAAATTATACTACCGGAAGATAGTGGTCCCTTGCCACCCCCGTCAAGACCTCACAGCCGGGCCGATCCAGCCAAGGGCAGCCAGGCGCGCTCGATCGGGTTCAACTCGGGACTGTAGGGCGGTAGGGGCACCAGCGTGATGTTGTCTGGCACGAGCACCGCCTGGACGTCCGGTTCCAGGCGCTGGGGCTTCGTCCTGAAACCAGAGCTGGAGGCGGCGCTCAGGTCTTCCGGGATCGGCAACGCCGCGGGCATTCGCTCCTCCCCATCGCAATGGGGAATCGAATCACGGATTGCCGGCCTTGGGAAGCCCTCTCGGTGAGTCACCGGTTCCGCTCGCCGGTACGAGGCGATGTGGATCTGAAGCGAACGTCCGTTCGCTTCAGAGGCCTCGCAACGTGCCTTTGCCGAGATTGCTCCGGTACCACGCATAGGTGCGCGCGAAGCCTTCGTGCAGCGGGGTCGACGCCGTCCAACCCATCGCCTGCATGCGGCTGACGTCCATCACCTTGCGCGGGGCGCCGTCGGGCTTGCTGGTGTCGAAGTGGAATCCGCCTTCGTAGCCGATCACCTCCGCCAGAAGTCCGGCCAGCCCACGGATGGAGATTTCCTTGCCGGTACCGAGATTGACGTGCGGTTCTCCGGAGTAATGCTTGGCCAGGAAAACAAGGCCGTCGGCAAGGTCGTCGACGAACAGGAACTCCCGCATGGGAGTGCCGGTCCCCCAGAGCTCCACCGTCTCCGCCCCGCTTTCCTTGGCCTGGTGGATCTTGACCAGCAGCGCCGCGGCGACATGGCCCTGTTGCAGGTCGAAATTGTCCCCATAGCCGAACAGGTTGGTCGGCATGGCGGATACGAAGTCGCAGCCATACTGCCGCCGGTAGGCTTGGCACAGCTTGATGCCGGCGATCTTGGCGATCGCGTACCACTCGTTGGTCGGTTCCAGCGCCCCGGTGAGGAGGGCGTCCTCACGCATCGGCTGCTCGGCCAGACGCGGATAGATGCAGGACGAGCCGAGGAACACCAGCTTCCGGACGCCGGTGCGCCAAGCCGCGTGGATGATGTTCGTCTCGATGGCGAGATTGTCGTACAGGAATTCGGCGGGGCGCGTGCTGTTGGCGTGGATGCCGCCGACCGTCGCCGCGGCCAGGAAGACGGCATCGGGCCGGGCCGCGGCCATCCACTCCTCCACCTCCGCCTGCCGGCGCAGTTCCAACGCCTCACGGCCGACGGTCAGGACCTCGCAACCTTCCCGTTCCAGGCGGCGCACGATGGCCGAACCGGCCATACCGCGATGGCCGGCGACCCAGACACGTTTGCCTTCAAGAGAGAATGGGGCAAAAGAGGACGGGGATGACGACGGCATGTCTGGACTCCTGGAAACGGACAGCGAAGCACCATGGATCGGAACAGCGGCGAACGCCAGCCGCGGTCGCCTGTCCGTGACGGCCGGCAACCGGACGGCCGCGACCAGATGGCAGGGCTGCGGAGCGCCGGGTCTTCATACCCAGGCGCCCTGCGGGATCATCTTACCGACTTTCCAAAGCCCGCATCGACAGCCGTTCCATGACCTCCAGGCGCCCGAGCACATCATCGAAGCGGTTGACGAGGAAGCGCTTGAAGCCAAGCCCAATTCCGCGGGCGTCGATCGCTCTCAGCTCCGCCTGCTTGGCGGAATCGTACCGGGTTCGGAGCATCAGCCGCGAAGGCAGGACGCGCCCTTCGGCATCGTGGCGCGGCTGCAGGCGGAACGTCACGAACACCTCCTCGCTGTTCAGATAGCCGGCGGCCAGGATCTCCCCGTCTTCCTCGATGTGGAAGGACATCCCGTGCAGGGGGGGCGGCACATTGAGCAGCAGGCAGGCCTGCACTCCGCCATGGGCTTCCTGCGGCAGAAGAAAGCCGAGGCCGGCATCCGGATAGCGGGACCAGACACCCCAATTCTCGGGTTCGCACCAGGACTCGCCGATGCGGAACTCCTCGGCCGCCAGGAAGGCCGCGTCCGACAGGTAGGCGCTGGACAGCCGGGCACGCCGCGTTTCCAGGATTTGCGCCATCATCTCCTCCCCCAGCCGGTCGGACAGAGCGTCCGGCAGGGCGCCGAAGCAGTATTCCTGTCCGCAGGCGATGGCGGGGAAGATGTTGGTGCGCGGCTTGCGGCTGGCCTCCAGGCAACCGGCGATCACCCGCTCGGCCACGGTCCGCCAGGAAATCGGCTGATAGCTGGTGACGACCTTGTGCTCCAGCTCCTCGCGCCAGGCGGCGTCGGTGATCAGCCGGCGCAGCACCGGGATGGCGGAGCCGGTGTCGTTGGGATCGATGTAGACCGCGCAGTCGCCGCCGACCTCCGGCAGGGAGGATGTCCTGCTGGTGACGCACAGCTTGCCCTTGGCCAGCGACTCGCCCACCGGCAGGCCCCAGCCCTCGTAGAGGCTCGGATAGACGGTGAACTGGCAATTCTTGTAGAGCCAGTTCAATTCCTCGTCCGAGACATCCTTCAGGATGTGGACCCGGCGCTGGAGATTGTTGGTTTCCGTCAGCTTGGACAGGAATTGTTCGGCACGCCACCCCAGCCGGCCGACGCAGACGAGATCCGGCACATCGACGCCTGCCTTCACCAACTCTTCCCAGACACGGAAGATGAAGATGTGGTTCTTGCGCCCCTCGATCGTGGACACGAAGAGGGTAAAGGGCTTGCGGATGCGTTCCATGAACAGCGGCGACGGCGGGGCGACGGCGGCGATGAACTCATCGAAGGTGGAGCCGTTCTGGGTGACGGTGACCGGAGGGGCCGCCACGCCGATCTCTTCCGCGTAGCGCTGCAAATCCCGTGCGGTGTTCTGCGAGACGGCGAAGAAGAGGTCGGTGTTGCGCAAGGCACGCTTGAGGAAGCTCGTGAAGACGCGCGCCGTTCCCTGATCGCAGGTTTCGCGGGCGTAGATCGGAATCAGATCGTGCACGACCATGGCGAAACGGAGGTCGAGAACGCGCTTCAATTCCACCACGCGCCGGAAGTAGTCGCGATTGACCCAGGCGGCTCCCAGCAGGCACAGGACGGCTGATTGGCCGGCGAGCGCGCCGAAACTCTGATGCAGCGGCGCTGACTGCGGCAGGAGGCCCACCTTGGCATCCTCCCTGGAGTAGGCGATCCGCCGGTCACGGGCCGGGCGCATCAGATCCTCCAGCAGGGCGCTCATGAACTCCACCGAAATATGGATGAAGTGCCCGCGGTGGTTGTTGTAGCTGAGAAACAGCAGGCGCCGCCGGTCATAGATGCCATGCCGCAGCATGGCCAGCAGGATGCAGGACTGCACCCGCTGGATGCCGGTCAGGTTGTCGTGATGGCCGATGTAATAGACGAGATCCGAGATGTCGAACAGGATCAGGCTGTTGCCTGCAATGGCCACGCCCCGCTCGGAGAAGGGCTCCTGGGGCGCCGGGACGCTCGGCACGCCGAACAGCGAGACCGGTTCGTCGGCCGCCGCGTTGCCGGATTGCATGATCATACCCTCGTCATAGACGATCGCCGACAGAAGTTCCTTGCCCGTGCCCTTGGAAACGATCGCGATCCGGGTCGAAACCGGCAGAGGCGGTTGGAAGACGAGATCGAACCCGCATTCCGGAGCGCCGTAGCCCGCCATCGCGACATCCTGACGCGGAAGATTGGCGGCGATGTCCATTTCCTGGTTATCGCCAATGACAATTGAAATGGTGCTGGCGTCACCGTTCAAGCTCTTGTACCAGCCAATCAAACGCCCGCAATCGATATGATCGACCGAAACGATTTCCTGGCCGCTGTTCACAAAGCAACTGCGAGTACATTGATTGGTCAACATGGTCTTCCATGGGGGGCGGTGGAAGGGATGCTTGCGAACGGCTAGCATTTTACCTTTCCAAGGTCAACGAGATGAGAGATGCGCGAGTAATTGCTCAGCGGGCTGACCTCGATGCCGCCGCGGAATGTGACGCCGCGGATGACCTTGGGCAACAGGTTTTCGCCCTGAAGGCGGCGCAAGGTTTTCGCAGCAGCGGTGATCAGCTTGAAGACCATCAGCATGGCGATGTCCTGCGACAGCGCCCCTTTGGCGCGGAAGGTTCGGTGCCGGACGGTGGCGAACACGCTCTCGATGGGGTTGCCGGTCCGGATGTGACCCAGTGCTCGGCCAGGAGATCATAGAAGGCGAGCAGCGCGTCGCGGTCTTTGCGGTCTTTGGTCAGGCACTCCACGGCCTTGGCGTATTTGCTGGTGTACGTCCTCACGAAGACATCCATGGCGACCTGCGCCGCGGCACGGTCCGGCGCCATCCGGATCTTCCGCAGGCCCACCGCCCTGAAGGACACCTGCGAACGCGACGAGACAGACGATTCCAAGGGCACGAATCAGCTTTCAAAGCGCCGGCATCACACCGTCGGCGAAGCGCGGAATTGCTTTCATGACGGCTTTTCGGGCACCTCATCCACACGAATAATCCTGACGGATTCATCTGTCACCTCAGGAATACCCAGGCGCCTGACAGATTTTGCGCCCGCTTTTTCCGAATCCTTTTCAGTTTAAGCCCATCGCAAGCGGCAACTCCATAATTGCTGCGCCCTACGAAAACTGCGCAATCATTTTCTATTAGTCACAAATAGAGATTACTGAACACTACTGAACAATTTAATCGCACGTAGAAAACATCAAATTAAGGAAATCACTTCCCACTGAAAATTCAGGGGCGTCATATGAGCACGCCGGACTCCGTTTTCCCTGTGACCAGGGCGTTGCCAAGCGGAAATATCATTGCTGATTCTTTGATATCACAATACCAATGGGGAAACCTGACAGGAGAAGGCGTTACCCTCACCTACTCCTTTGGGACGGCGGGTGTATCAACCTATCAGCCCTTTTACGCGACGCCGGACCCGGCAAGCGCCTGGACCTTGTCCGACACGGCCAAGGATGCCATCCGCACCGCCTTCGCGCATTGGGGCGCGGTGGCGAACATTTCCCTGATCGAGGTTCCCGACACCGGCGATTCCTGCGGCGACATCCGCATCGGCGGCAGCGCCGCGCCATCGATTGCCTACACGATCATGCCCCACGGCACCCTGCCGGAAGGCGGCGACATCTGGTTCGGCCTGCAATTCGCCGATCCCGGCCTGTCCTGGGAGCCCGGTTCCTACGCCTATCTGACGGCCGTTCACGAGATCGGCCATGCGCTGGGCCTGAAGCATCCGCACGAGACCGACGGCGTCTTTCCAGCCGCCCCCCGGGAGATCGATGCCCAGCAGTACACGGTGATGAGCTACCGCTCCACCCCCAGCCTGCCGGCCGATTTCGGCTACTGGCAAAGCCGTTTCCCGACCACCCCGATGATGAACGATGTGCTGGCCATCCAGCAATTGTACGGCGCCAACATGACGACCAACGCCGGCAACACCGTCTATTCCTGGCAGCCTGGAGAGAAGATCCTGGAAACCATCTGGGACGCCGGCGGCCACGACACCATCGACTGGTCGAACCAGACGACCCCGGCCCTGATCAGCCTCGTCCCCGGCACCTACAGCAACCTGGGCCCCATTTGGACGGCCGGCTTCACCCTGAAAACGGCAACGCTCGGCATCGCCTACGACACGTGGATCGAGGCGGCGATCGGCGGTTCCGGAAACGACATGCTGATCGGCAACAGCCGGGACAACCAGCTCTACGGCGGCGACGGGGACGATACGCTCAGCGGCGGCGGCGGCAACGATCTTCTGGATGGCGGAAACGGGTTCGACACGGCGCTTTTCAGCGGCGCCTTCCATGACTACACGATCATGAACACCGCGCCGAACGAAGTGACGGTCACCGGCCACGACGGTGTCAGCATCCTGCGGAACATCGAGCACCTGTCCTTCGGCAACATCGTGATGGCCCCGAATCCCGATGCCGCTCCGGGCACCTGGGCAAACACCTTCTTTTCGGTCGGGAGCGTCTCGTCGAGCCAGACCCTGCTGCAGCAGGCGGCGGCCTATGCCGGACCGGTGGACTTCCTGCAATGGCAATGGATCGGCACGAACGCCAGCGAGGCCGTTGCCGGAACGGACGGCAACGACTTCATCCACGGCCTGGCCGGCAACGATGCCCTGGTCGGCGGCGGCGGCGACGATGTGATCGACGGCGGGACCGGTTCCAATTTCCTGGTTGGCGGCTCCGGTCACGACACCTTCTTCCTCGACGGGCGCAGCGGGCAGCCGATCTGGTCGACCATCACCGACATCGAGCCCGGGGAGATGGCCGTCCTCTGGGGCTGGCAGAACGGAACCTCCTCCCTGACCTGGGAAGCCATGGCCGGAGCCGAGGGGAGCAAGGGAGCAACCGCGAACGTCGACTTCAACGGCGACGGCATACCGGACGCCTGCCTCACCTTCAGCGGAAAGCCGGTCGATGCGCTGGCCTCCGCGGTCGGCCAGGGCTATCTGAGCATCTGGGCGCTCGCCTGACGGGGGGATCGGGACGGCCATCCGGCGCGTCCCGATCCCGTGCGGGCAGCCGTGCAGCCGGAAGGCGCTGCACAACCGGGCCAAGAGGCTTGCTCTGGAAAGGCGACTTATCCAATATCGCCGGGCCCGCTCCGGGCATACACCGGCGCCGTCGCCGTTCCTCTCTGCCCCGCCCGGCCAGGAAGTCCCGTCTTATGAGCCTGCTCGCCCGTATCGCCGCCCGCTTGCCGGAGCCTGCCCAGCCGTTCGTCCACCGCCTGGGACACATCCCCCGGCTGATCGTGGCCGAACGCTTCGTGGCTGAAACGGGCGGCCTCGCCAGCATACGGCTCGACCTGCAGGGGGCTCCGCTCGCGGCCGACCGGCCGGTCACGGTCAGCGTCGTGCAGCCGGCCACCGGCGATTCCCGCCAATTGAGCGTGCGCGACTGGACGCTGTTCCGGAACAGCTTTCCGGTTCCCTTCCCGGCCTTCGCCAACGAAGCCGGGGACGTCTTCCATCTGTTCGTGACCCAGGGCGAAACGCCGCCGGCCACCGCCGCCCTGGCCGCCCACGCCCGGCGCATCGGGCTCGACGCCCGTCCGCCCGTCGTGCTTCCGTCGGCCAGCACGTTCGGCATGGCGCGGGTGCTGCCCGGCTCGAACGACGCGCTTCCGGTGGCCTACGGCATCGACGTCTTCTGGTGCGACAAGCACGGGATGTATTTCGAAGGCTGGGTCCATTGCCACCAGCACAAGCTGACCGGCCTGCGCATCCGGGTCGGCGACGACGTCTACGACGTGCCGGAGTTCCGCCGCCGCGAGGACCTGCTGGCCTTCTATCCGGACCATCCGCATGTCGTGAACAGCGGCTTCGTCGGCTATGTGCAGGGCCGACCCGGCCAGCCGGTCCATTTCGAGGTGACCAGCGATGCCGGCAGCCGCTCCATCCCCATCGAGCTTCCCAAGAGCACCCTGCTGAAGGAGCCCTGGACGGAGTACCAGCACGACACCATCAACGACTTCGTCCATACGCTCGGCCGTTTCGTCACGGAGGTGAACGAGCGCAACCTCGTCGTCGCCGAAATCGGGTCCCGCCACGTCGGCGAGGCGAGCGAGAACATGCGCAGCTATTTCACCGGGGCGAAGCGCTATGTCGGCATCGACATCCACGCCGCCCCCGGCGTGGATGTGGTGGGCGACGCCCACGCGCTCGACCGCCTCGTCGGGCAGGGCGGCATCGACGCCGTCTTCTCCCTGTCGGTGATCGAGCATCTCGCCTGCCCCTGGGTGCTGGCGGCGGCCTCCAACCGCGCGCTGAGCATGGGCGGCATCGTCTTCCACAGCGCCCCACAGACCTACCCGCTGCATGAAACGCCCAACGATTTCTGGCGCTACTCCGACGAGGGGCTGAAAGTGCTGTTCGGGCCGGCGACCGGCTTCGAGGTGATCGCCGCCGGCATGGTGAACGTCATGCACATGTATCCGGAGGAACGGCGTGGCGTCTTCGCCTCCGTTCCGATCAATCCCGGCTACGGCAACGCCTTCATCCTGGCCCGCAAAGTGCGCGATCTGCCGGACGGCGCCGTCGCCTGGCCGATGGATTTCGACGAGAGTCGGGATCGTGCCGCCCAGTACCCCATGCGCCCCGCCACCTGATGCAGGCGGTGCCGCGCGCAGCGGGATCGGGAAGACGGCGATGAGAGAGGACGCACAGCGGCCGGATTGGCTGCCCTGGATCGCCGGGGCCGTGACGGTGGCGCTCGGTCTCCTCTTCCTCATCCTGATGCCGCCGCTTTACAACCCCGACGAGATGAACCACCTCTACCGGGCTGAACAGATCAGCCGGGGGGAACTGCTGGGCCGCCGGATCGATGCGGATCAAACCGAGGCCGGCGGCACGATCGACGGCAACCTGATGGCGGCGTTCGTTCCCTACATCAGCGCCCAGATCAACCGCAGCCCGCCTCCGCCGTCCATCCGGGAGCTTCCTGAAGCCGCCATCGGATGGGGCGGCCCGGCGATGACCATCGATTTCCGCAACACCGCGATCTACCCCCCCTATTTCTATCTCCCCTCGGTGGCCGCCATTCTCGGAGGAAAGGCGCTGGGAGCCAGCATCCACCAGACCTTCTACGCGGCGCGCCTCCTGAACCTCCTCGCCGCCGTGGCGGTCCTGGTGACGGCGCTCGCCCTGTTCCGCACCGGCAGGACCGTGGCGGCCACGGTCCTGCTGTTCCCGACGGCGGTGTCGCAATACGCCGCGGTGTCGCAGGATGGGCTCCTGATCACGGTCGGGGCGCTCGCCGCCGCACTGGCCTCCCGCCCCCTGTCGGAACGGCGGGCGGCCACCGGCGTGGAAATCGCCTGGATCACCGCGCTGCTGGCGCTGCTCTTCGTCACCCGCCCGCCGCTGGTGCCGCTCGCCCTTCTGCCCTGGGCGCTCGCCCGACGCCCGCTCGCCCCATGGAGCATCCTGCCGACGCTCGGGCTGGTCGCCGTCACCGCCGGCTGGTCGCTCTATGCCGGCACGACGATCAAGGTGCCCTGGTGGGCCTCGCCCTTCCACTATTCAATAACGGAGCAGCTGGCCGGCATCCTGACGTCCCCGGCGACCTACGGCGCCGTCCTGTGGCGGACGATGGCCGAAGTGGGGGATGACTATCTCCTCCAGGCCGTCGCCGTCTTCGGGCTGCTCGACGTCTTCCTGCCCGGCTGGGTCTACGGCGTCGCCGCCTTGGGGATCGGGCTCGCCCTGCTGCGGGACGGCCATACCGCCAGTGGCGGAAACGGGCTGTTTCGCGGGACGGGAGTGATCGCCTTGGCCGGCACTTGGCTGCTGATCATGACGGTCCAGTATCTGGATTTCTCACCCGTGGGCTTCGCCCACATCCTGGGGGTGCAGGGGCGCTACTTCCTGACCCCGGCGCTGTTCCTCGGCCTGCTTCTTCCGCACTGGAGGCTGCCGGCGCCACTGGCGGCGCTGTCGGCGGGCGCGCCCTTTCTGACGCCGCTGCTGGCCGCCGCCACCCTCCCCACCACGATCGCCCTTCACTACGCCAAGTGAGCCCCATGGACGTCCTCCTGCGCACCGGTTCCGCACTTCAACGGGTTTCCGCGGCCATCCTGGCGCGGCTGGAGCGCGGGCTGCCTCTGCTGTTCCTCGCCTATGCGCTGCCCATGGTGATCTTTCTCTCCATCACGATGCCGGCCTACCTGAACCCGGACGAGACGAACCACGCCATGCGGGCCGAGCAGGTGAGCCATGGAGCGCCCCTGAACTGGCGGACGGGACCGTTCGACGCCGGGGGGACGATCGACACCGGCCTTCTGTCGCTGCTGGAGGTCTATTGGCCGATCCTGGCCGAGGCCGACAAGCGTGTCACCCGCAGCATGCAGGACCGAGGCCATGCGGTGACGTGGAGCGGGCATCGCATGTTCGCCAACACGCCCAACACCGCCGTCTATCCTCCCACCCTCTATCTTCCGGTGACCGTGGCCATCTGGATCGGCAAGGCGGCCAAGCTGCCGGTGGAGACGACGCTGATCCTGGGACGGCTCATCAACGGCGCGGTCGCCGCGTCCCTGACCGCGCTCGCCATCGCCCTGGCGGCACGGGGCCGCTTCGTGATCTTCGCCACGATGCTGTTGCCGATGTCGCTCGCGCAGTTCGCCTCCTGCTCGCAGGATGCGCTGCTGCTGTCCGGCGGGGCGCTGCTCGCCGCCCTCCTGTCCCGCCCGATGTGCGGTCGGCGACCGGCGACCGGTGCGGAGTATCTGGGGGCCGCCGTCCTGGTCGCCCTGCTGTCCATGTCGCGTCCGACCAATCTGGTCTTCATCCTGCCGCTTCTTCTGCCGTCCGTGGCGCCGCGCCTGACGGGCCGCTTCTCGGCCCTCACCGTGGTTGGCGGGACGGTCGCCGCGACGCTGGCCTGGATCGTGTGGGTGGCCATCTACGTCCAGGTGCCGCAACCCCATTCCGGCATCGTCCCGATGATGGGCGATCAACTCCGCCACCTGATCGCCGACCCGCTGTCCCTCTTCACGGTGCTGTGGAACACGGCCCTGATGTACACCCACGGTTACTACGTCATGATGGTCGCCTTTCTGGGGTGGGGGCAGGCGGCCTTCACGGCCCCATCCTGGTTCTACATCCTTGCCGGCGTGGTGGTGCTGCTGGCCTGCGCCACCGAAGTCCTGGGTCCGCCGGGCCTGACGCGGCGGCAGCTCGCCGTCGCTTGGCTGAGCGTGGGGGCCTCGTTCCTCGGCATTCTCGTGATCCAGTATCTCAGCTTCTCGCGCGTCGGCGGGACGTTCGTGGAGGGGGTGCAGGGACGTTACTTCCTGCCGCTCGCCGCGGCGGCCGGTCTGCTGATGCCGGCCATCGCCGCGCCGGCGGCGCTGCGGCTGGCGACGGCGGTCCCGGTTCTGGTCTTCCCCGTCGCCACGCTGCTGACCGTGCCGACGATGGTGATCGGGCGCTTCTATCTTCAAGCCGGCTGAGGCCGGGATCGCCCGGCGGCATTTCTGCCGCCAAGGCCCAAGCGCGCCATTATTCTCGCGCTATCATCCTCGAACCAAGGGCGCCGTCCTGGCGGCGTGACTCAACCGAACCGGCCTCCGGAAAACCCGGCACGGTTCGCACCCATCTGACTGCGGAGCCTCCTCGCCATGACCCATTCCCGCCACATCTCGGTCATCGGGCTCGGCTATGTCGGCCTGCCGGTGGCCGTTGCGTTCGGGCGGACAGGGATTCCCGTCGTCGCCTTCGACATCGACGCACAGCGCATCGGGGCGTTGCGGGCCGGGCACGACCACACGGGCGAGGTGCCGGGCGCAGAGCTGGCCGAGGCCAGCCTGCACCTGACCGACGACCCGGCGGATCTGGCGCGGGCCGACTTCCACATCGTCACCGTGCCGACGCCGATCGACGACGCCCACCGCCCGGACCTGCGCCCGCTGCTGGCCGCCAGCCGCACCGTGGGGCGCCATCTGAAGCGCGGCGACGTGGTTGTGTACGAGTCCACCGTCTATCCCGGCGCCACGGAGATGGACTGCGTGCCGGTGCTGGAAGCGGAGTCGGGTCTGATCTGTGGGCGCGACTTCACCGTCGGCTATTCGCCGGAGCGCATCAACCCCGGCGACCGGGAGCACCGCTTCGAAACCATCACCAAAGTCGTTTCCGGCTCGGACCCGCGGACGCGGGCTCTCGTCGCGGCGGTCTACGGCAGCGTGGTGAAGGCCGGCGTACACGAAGCTCCCTCCATCGCCGTGGCCGAAGCCGCCAAGGTCATCGAGAACACCCAGCGCGACGTCAACATCGCGCTGATGAACGAGCTGGCGGTGATCTTCCATCGCATGGGCATCGACACCCGCGACGTGCTGGAGGCCGCCGGCACCAAGTGGAACTTCCTGGCCTTTCAACCCGGCTTGGTCGGCGGGCACTGCATCGGCGTCGATCCCTATTATCTCACCCATCGGGCGGAGCAGCTCGGCCACAATCCGGAAGTCATCCTGGCCGGCCGCCGGATCAACGACACCATGGGCCAGTATGTGGCGCAGGA
>Ga0182736_1002610_pt1 | contig 13355 bp, 16 predicted proteins | sample eDN5th30CKraftBY_FD_128882 | JGI IMG/M metagenome (GOLD analysis project Ga0182736, IMG submission 128882) | Enriched backyard soil microbial communities from Emeryville, California, USA - eDNA 5th pass 30_C Kraft BY (version 2) (version 2) | ecosystem: Environmental > Terrestrial > Soil >...
CCCCTCTCAGTTGACGTCGAACTGTCCGTCGCAGAAGTCGTCGTGATCGTAGAATCCGTATCCGTCGGTGCTGGCTTTGTGTCCGCGGTTGCAGCCGACTCGGAATCCCTGTTTGACGCTGGCGAAGGCGGAACCGACATCTTCGAGTTCGTTGTTGACGTTCAGGGCCACTTCACCAAGTCCGACCACCAGTCCGAGAACTGCGATGGTGGAGATCAGAACCAGTTCCGCGGAGACAATGAAACCGGCTTCGTCGTTGAGCAGGGCGTTCAGGTGAGCGTTCATCTTCGTATTCCTCAGTTGGGGGGTGTTGTGTCTGATGAATCTCACTAAAGCACGGCCAGTGCCAGAACCGTTTCGGCGCGCTAAAATTTCTGAACAACAACTTCGCAATTGCGTCGCAAGTCATTTCAAAACCAGAAGATCGACTCTTTCGCAGGCTCCGGTTGTCTTGAAACATTTTGTTCAACCCCTCTGGTGATCTTGTTGCTGAAAACGCACAGGCAACTCTTCCTGCCGTTGTCGATTCGTCGTAGACAACAACGAGAAAACGACTTAGCTTCCTGATGCAGAATCGCAACGCGATGCGGGCGGGCAACAGAGGATCACAACAACAGGGAACAGCATGAACCGCGTGCCGGAATCGAGCCAGACACACCGCATTCTTTACCAGGAACGATTCGCCTCAGGGAGTTCCTGGCGGTCGATGCTGCATCGTGCCGGGGGAGCCCATAACTGCCTGCGGGTGACACTGACTTCCCACTCTCTGAGCATCGGGTCATCCTGGATGGTGCTGGCACCGTTCGTCTGGCTGGCAGATCTGCAGCATGAGATTCCGCTGGATCGAATCGTCGCCATCACATGCCGGTCGCGCGGGCGCTTCAACATTCGGTTTCTTGCGCCTGATGCGTCAGAACAGACCGTGACGCTGGCGGTCTGGAAACCTGAACGGTTGATGCGGGCGTTCAAGGAAACGCAAGTCCAGATCTCGGAGCCGTGACACGCGAAAGCCCTGATCCGTCGAGGCGACGAATCAGGGCCATCGTGATCTGTTGCAGTCGTCTGGGCGTTGCGTGGTCACTTCGTGGAAAGGAGCGAACGCAAGACCTGCAGATTGACCGTGTCCATGTCCTGGCCGTCCCGAACTTCTTTCTTCGTTTCCAGGATCATCGGCAGATCTTTGAAACGGGGATCATTGACGATCAGACGAAACGCCTCGATCCCGATGTGCCCTTCACCGATATGTTCATGACGGTCGACCCGACTGCCACGTTCTTTCTTGCTGTCGTTCAGGTGCCAGGCTTTCACCCGTTTGATGCCGACATGCTCATCCAGCTGCTGCATCGTTTCCCGATATTCGGCTTCCTTCTGAATTCCGTAGCCGGCTGCGAAGATATGGCAGGAATCGACGCAGACGCCGAACCGCTCCGGTGATTCCGAGTTGCTGATGATAAATCCGAGATGTTCGAACCGATGTCCAAGATTCGTTCCCTGACCGGCCGTCGCTTCCGTCCAGGTTTGAACATTCACTCCGGACGTCCGGCGATGCACTTCATTCAATCCTTTCACAATCCGGGCCAGGCCGGCCTCTTCACTGGAATCGACATAGCTGCCAGGGTGCATCACCACTCCTGCCAGCCCCAGAGCTTCTGCCCGTTCGAGTTCAATCGTGAAGGCATCAATCGACTTGTTCCACAACTCATCATTCGGGCTGGCGAGATTGATGAGATAACTGTCATGCGAACAAGGAACCTGCAGTCCATGCTCGTTCACAGCCGCTTTGAACTCAGAGATTTCCTTCTCAGAAATCGGCTTGGCTTTCCATTGATTATTGTTCTTCGTGAAGATCTGGACGGTGTCCATGCCGTAGCCGCCGGCGGCATTGGCGGCTTTGAAGAAACCACCCGACATTGACAAATGAGATCCAAACAATGGCACAACACGACTCCTCAAAACTCCGATATCTTTGGTTTTTCAAGATGTGATTGTGACCAGAAATCGCAATCGCAACAAGGACAAGCAGAATCGCTTTCTACCGAGCCGATCCCCCAAACATGGGGAAATTCCCATTGGAAGCATTTGGGCTCGGTGGCGGGGCAATCTGGGCGTCCTACGGGACGAAAATCCTCAGCACGATAATAAGAACAAGACACGGGTAGGCGGCTGATCTCCGTCGTAGACCCCGGCTGATCAAACTGGAATTGTCATTCCCCAGTTTGATGAGTCGGGGTTGCCCTTTTTGAAAGGAATGACAAATGACACGCAAACGCTCCTCATCGAATTCACGTTCCGGAAAACGACAACGCAAGTTCATGCCAGTGAAGAAAAAGAATCTGTTCCTGCGGGAACGTCGCTGCATCTGGTTCCGCGTCCGAAAGATTCCGGAACGATTTCAGAAGGTCGCAACAGCAAAACTGCTTCCAATGCTCTCTGCTGTTCTGGATCAGGGATACAAGAAAGAGCAGAAACGCGGCATCGCAATTCAGATTCTTCATCACTTGGCCACCACGGAAGGGGAGGCAGTCGCAGACAGCAGAGATAATTCAAAACAGATTGGTTTCCGGAGTGAAATCTGGGATGAGATCGTGCGACTTGAACTTGCAATTCAATGTAAGGGGTCGAAGCAGGACGGGTTCATCACGCGATACATGGCCACAGAAAAACTACTGACGCTGTTCAAGGAATGGAAATACTCCGACCTTCACAACGCGGAAACAGAAAGAAACACAGAAATGAAGCAACCAACTTGGGATGCCCCCGTCGTTTTGACCCAAAGACGTGCTGACAAGAAAAAGGGCAAGAAATCCGAATCCCATACTCTTCCCTCGCGAACGAATAGGCCGCTACCGGCCCAGATTCGTCACACAGTGTCAGCAAATCCCCGTCGATTTTCGTCAAGTACGTGACCGGATACCTCGCCGGTTCAGCGGATTTCTTCAGCGACCGCTGATACGCGCGCAGGCAGCTTCCGTAGACGCGCAATTTAGATTCGGTCAGAGCGGTTTTCATTTTGCATCCAATGCTGTCAGAGCCGACAGAACCGCTTGCCGGTTGTATGGTTCGTAAGCCACGCCGTACTTCTGAGCCAGCCTGATGAGATCCTCATCCGGGAACACTTCCAGCCCCGCATTCGGCAGCGTTGGGACCGGCAGTTCTGGTGCCGTCGGTTGTGGACGCAGGTCGGGACGACTCGCCAGAACTTCACACGACCGACCAGCAGGCGAATCCGGAAGTTTCACGTGTGATGCTGGTTCTCCGTTCTCAATTCGATCCACGAGACTTTTGAAGTTCTTCAGGATCGTTTTTTCTTTCATTGAGAGTTCCATCGTCAGTTCCTTACAGATTTGGTTCAGTGATCTTCACCGATCAGTTTCAGTTTTGCGGGATCGTTTTCGATCCGTTCACGTTCTTTCAACATTTGTGAGTTCAGGCGTTTGGAGTCGTTGCCGACAACAGCAGCAAGCCGCAGGCGGTTCTCTTCCGCGATACTCAGATTCGTTGAATGAATTCGACGTGATTTCTGGGGAATGATTCTGCTCACCGTCAGTACCCCGCTCTCAAAACAGCATCGATATCAGCCTTGAGTTCTGCACTCTGCTGTTCACGTACCGCTCGCGCTGCGGATTCGGACACGAGATTCATCGCTCCGAGTTGCTCATCCCAAACAGCGACCAATCCGGCGAACGGGTCTTCGTTTCTCGCCTGCAGATGGGTCGGCAGATTGGCGAAGTTCTCTTTCGCCATGCGGATGAGGTCGTAAGCGCGAATTCGCCATTCCGGTCGAAACGACCGTTTTCCCTGAACATTGATGGCCGGAAGATGGCCGTCCCTGATCCAGCCATGAACCCTCACCCGATTGACTTTCAGGCAGTTGGCCACTTCGGTGACCGTGAAGAGAATGCCGAACAGGTGGTCGAACAGGTCACGAGCGCTGACGCCTTCCAGGCGATTCGTCCGACGGGACGGTTCGGGAGCCGTCGAGACTGACAGTGACGTCAGGTCCAGAGGGGGAGGAGCGGACGGCTCCAGGGAGCCGGTTTCAAATTTGACAATAGGTTCCATACCCTACAGGCAAATGGTGCAAATTCGACGTTCGGAGAACGAACGGAGTCAGCAGAGCCCGCAGGAGCGGTCAGAAGATTTTTCAGGACTGCTCCTGAAAATTTGGGACTGTCATTCGTCCCAAAAAGTAGTCCCAAATAAAAAAGCCCCAAATCTTCAGACTTGAGACTTTTCGTAAACCATTGCCATATCAGATTTTAAAAGCCGTGATAACAAGACGCCAGTTGAACTTTTCATCGCCGGAGTGAAAGATTTTTTGGCTACGATCCCCTGCGCCGCGAAATGCTTTGCAGATGAATTCCCCATGTTATCAGCGGATTGGCTGATGTCAGTGAGAAGAGGTAGATAACCAATGCCATTCACGATGGGCAGTCAAGTACCGGTCTGCACACTTGCCAAGAGTTGGCGTGCCAATGCCTTTGTGACTTGCCAGAATATTGACGAGTCGTTCAGGCCGAGTGTTACTCCGTAGCGGAGTTCCTTGGCTGGATGGATAAAGTTTCGGTATTCTTTCAATTTGTCGGCCACGTCTTTTGCTGATTCAGTGATCCATTTCAATTCAAATCCGACCTTAATATACGAATCCAGCATCCAGTCCTGGTAATTGGTGGTCTTACCTGTAGCTTTGTCTTTCGGCGCGTTCACGGCCGACGTAAGCGGAGTCTTATCGGGCATCTTATTGGCGCGTGCAACGAAGAGCGCTTCAAGAAAACCTCCCATCATCACGATAGCCGCAAGGTGTGCATCTGCCTTTACGCATTTGGCACACTCGTTCCACCGTCGAGTGAGGATGTCTCGCATCTGCTGATTGCCAGCCAAGGGTGAGAAGTCGGGCGCAAGATCATCGGTGCTTGCAGCCGGAGCCGTTGCAGGGGCGACGAGTGCCGCTGTTCGAACGGCAATCAGGGCACTTTTTACGTCCTTTAGAGAAGTTAAGTACGTTGTCTTCGCTGCGTATTTTGTGGTCGCATTGAGTATGTTTGTGAAGCATGTATCCACGCCTGAAAGATCAACGCTCGGTGCGTCAGCGACTACAACGGGTCTGTGTGTGTGGAACCAAGTTTGGGCGGTCGCCTTGAGCGTGGCAATATCATCCACTCCACGCACTTGACGGGATTTCACCTTCGATAAGCGGTTCCGAGCAAAAGTAGCTTCGGTGATCGCGGCTTCAATTGTCTCGTGAACAGTCGCCATGATGACGCGATCCTTTAAAGCGCATTGAGTCGCGTCTCAACCCTTCTTCTTGGCGATCTTTTTTGAAGATTTCTTCTTTACCTTCTTCTTGGTATTTGCGCCGCTGCCATGGCTTGGCCCACCATTGCCGGGGAGAGTAATCGCCACCAAGTTCTCGCCCACAGAACTCAGCTTAAATTTTCCAGGGCCTGCCGAATCCAAGTATCCCGAGTTCTTCGCATTTGTGAGCGTCATATTCCAACGCGCAACTTGAGGCCGCCCCGCGAGGCGGGCTGCCTCCTTCATTATTTCTGCGTCGATCTCGTCCTTCCTGTTGTCCGGCTTTGCTTCGAACTGATAAAAGTATGCGACAACCGCGGCGAACTGTTGGTCGCTCTTTGGGGCTTTCATCGCCGTAAATGATCTAATATCGGTCGAGTGATCCGCGCCACTTGCCACATGTGGCGGTGTTGGCTGCGCTGGATGAGTGGGTTGGGCAACAACCGGAGAAAATGCGGCGGGTATCTGAAGGCCAAGTGTTTCGATCGCAAATTTCAGTGCGAGCGATTGGTGCTCAGATGTCATGCCTGTCAATTCAACGACGAGCTTCTGTGCTGCTTCGAGTGGGCTTTTTGAATTGCTCGGAGGAGTCGATGACATATCCAACCTTAGATGATGATCTTATCTTAATCGGTTCGTCAATGCCGCGAAGTTACCGACGCATATTTTATGCGAACGAGGATCATGCCTCAACTAACCCTTGTATTTTTATGGATGAGGGTGTCGGCCTTTTCCCTCCGCAGGATGTCTACTTGTCCTTTGAATGTGTGGTCAGAACCTCCGCGAACCACTGTTGAGCCTCATGCATTTCTGCCCGGCCGTCCCCCAAAATGCCTTCCGCCTTGGTGAATTCGCGTCAGTACGACGAAACAGAAAAACTTTGGCAGAGTGGCGAGATTTGAACGGCGTATTGCCTTACCAGCATGAGTGTTCTGTCAATTTTGCTCAAAAACATGCCCTTGAAGCACCACCACTTGAACAAGCCATTCAAGCCGTAACTCATTGCCCAGAAATAAGAAAGCCCTTCGACGTTCTCGCCGAAGGGCTTGTTTCAGAAAAAGAGTCGAAGTGACAAGACGCCAATTGAACTTTTCATCGCGGGCGTCCGAGGCTGGCCTGATGAAATGACATTTTTAACCCGTTTCGGTTTGTAATGGACGGGCAACGTGACAATACCCTTGATAGGCGGTTCGGCGTTTTGAGGCAAGGATCTTGCCCAGGTTTTGGGATATCCAGGCTCTCGTCTTTTTGACTGAGACTTGGGCGAAGTCGTGGCGAATGCTTTCCGGAGTGGCGAAACACACCTTGTTCGTTGATCAACATGCAAGATGCCGAAACCACTTCCTGGCAGGTATGCCAGCGATTGATGTCCGCGCGAAATTCTCGTAACCATCTCAGCTTTTCGTTCATCCGCTGCACACAGATTTCACGCCGTGCATGCGAATGAGGTTGGGCCAACTGCAGTTTCTCTTGGCACTCATACTATGTGATGCTTCTCTGCCGGATGTTTCACGACATAATTGCGTAGGTCACCCACTTTGAACTGGAAGAAGTCGCTTCTCCACTCTCCCCGCCACTGAGCCATCACCTGAGTCTCGTCCGGGAATTCCAGTAGCTTCTTCGCATTGCCCACAATCTTTACTTCCACCATGTTCGAAGACAGCACAAAAACAAGAAACGGTGTATGAGTCAGCTCCTTGTACTCCCGAATACCACTGAGCTTGAAATAGGCATCGAGATCCGTTCGGCCGTCGGTGATAACCTTCATATGAACTCCTTGTATCCTGGAACCCCAGTGAACATTAGAACGGAATGTCCGGAACAGATGATCTCCATCTGACGTCGTTGGGGGGGCATCCAGAAGGTTTTTGACCTCGTGCGCGCGAGCCTCGCATTTCAAGCCGAGATCTGGACGGACCGTGCCCACTTCGGTCAGCGTGTCATACAACCTGTTGGCGTCGTCCGCGCCTGTTGCGGTGCCGCGCTGGAAGCGCCGCCAAAGTTTCCCGGGCCACGAATTCCAGCAACGGAAAACCATACAAAATCGCCCGGGTGTCCAACGGTGGTTTCCCGAGTCGTTCACCGCGCCGTACCATGCCTGGCCGTGATGGACAAGCTGCCAGGCGTCGGCCAGGTGATACGGGAGACCGGCAGTTGCCCCATTCTCTTGATCATGATACCGGACACTCCCGACCAGTTCCGGCGACGAATATGTCGAATCAATGATGACGAGACGCGCGACAAGATCAATGACAACCAGTCCAGCATCCCATGGCTCATCCCGGGCCCCCGGTGTCAGGTTCCCGAACAACTCCCATTGAGTGTCCGGTTTCACAAAGCGGGTCGCGGCCGTTTTGAGTTCCGCCAGGGTGACGGGATCGGCGCTGAGCGCCGCAACCGCGAGATCGGCGTCACTTCCGTGAATCGTCCCGGACCAGTCCTGTCCGGCTTCCCGGACAACCAGTCGAACTTCACTCATGACCTCTCTCCTGCTGCCTCGCTTTCAGATGAACGCTCCATCTCCTGTTTGTAACCGGCTTGATCCCGTGTTGTCGATGGATACGATGCGGCTGGGATTCGCCGGGGTGCAGTCGCAGAATGGTGGTGGTACAGATGAACAGGGAGAAGAAGAAGGGTACCCTCGATGGGTTGGCGTTTGTCGAACTTTGAGGCTGGGAGCCTCAATAGCCCAGGGAGGGTTCCCCATGTTGATTCAGATTACGATCCAGTGCGGTGATGTGAAAGCGGAATTTCGGGAAGAGGTGACAGGTTCAGCCCAGCAGCGGGAAGAAACGGCTCACCGGATGGGACAGAAGGTTGGACGGATCGCTGCCGAGCAGGCTCTCAATGAGCAGGCAGGAGAGGTTCAAAGTTCTTGTTGTTGTGGTCGGAAGATGGAATATCGGGATCGTCGAAGTGTGACCATTCACGGGCTGGATGGTGCCTTGCGGATCGAACGCAGGCGGTATCGTTGCCGAGTGTGCCGGAGAACACTGTATCCGGCGGATGCCTTGCAGCAATGCGGTTCTCATCGTGTCACTCGTCCGCTGGCCAAACGGGTCTGCCAGTTGGCCGCCGTCGAGCATTTCACCCAGATACGGGTTTACGTCAGTTGCGACGGCATCATGTACTGCACCAACCAGAGCGAATCTGATCCCCAGCATCCCGGTCAGAAACGACTGATCTGGCAGCAGATGAAGGTGGGGTGTGTTTACTGGCAGGACGAACAGGAACGCTGGCACAAGCGTGTCGTCTGGGGACGGGAAAGCCCGGAAGAATTCGGAGCCAGTCTGTTTCGTCTGGCCTGTGAATGCGGCTACCAGGAAGCCTCAGAAAAGATTTTCGCTGCTGATGGAGCGGACTGGTGCTGGGACATTCATCTGCGGTACTTCAACGAAGCGACTGGCATTCTGGACTGGTATCACGCCAGCGAACATGTCTGGACGACAGCGAAAGCGCTGCACGCAGCAGATGCGGAGGAACAGGCAGAATTCGTGAATCAGGCTCTCTCCCGGATGCGTGAGACCGGCGGAACCGGACTGGCCGACTGGCTGGAACAGCAACGCGCTGGGGCACGGGGAAAGAAACGAGAGTTCCTGGAACAGTTGATCCGTTATGTCCGGTGACGTGAGCAGTTCATGAATTATTCCCCGTACCGTCAGCGAGGCTGGCAGATCGGGACCGGGATGATGGAATCCACCTGCAAACAACTGGTCGGCCAGCGGTTGAAGGGACCTGGAATGCACTGGAGTGAAGCCGGAGCCTTAGCGGTCACCGCCCTGCGGGCTCAAACCCTCAACGAAAACTGGCACCCGTTCTGGAATACACTCGTTATGAACGCCTGATCACAACCACCATTTGGCGACTGCACCCGATTCGCCGTGGCGCAGGTCCTTGGCCGAATGGACGCTACGAAAGGGAAGAACCAATGAGCGAATATCAGTATGTCGCATTTCGCGCGATCGATTATCCGGTGAGTGAAAAGAACCTCGACTACATGCGCCGGCAATCGTCGCGTGCCGAGATGACTCCCTGGTCGTTCGAGAACGAATATCATTACGGAGATTTTCGAGGCAATGCGCTCGAGATGCTGCGCCGCGGTTACGATCTTCATCTGCATTACGCGAACTTCGGCGTCCGGAAATTATTGATTCGTCTTTCCCAGGGCTTGCCGGATCCTACGTCCTTTCAGCCTTATACAGTCAAGGACTCGCTGGAATTCTTGAAAGACAAGCAGGGACCGGGCGGATGCCTGTCCATCGAACCGTATTATGAACCCGGTGATCTGGAAGAGCTATGGGAGTTCGATACTCTGTTAGATCGGCTGGTGCCCCTCCGGGCGGAGATTCTTGACGGCGACTTGAGACCGCTGTTTCTGGCCCACTTGGCAGTCATCCGCGACTGCAATCACGGTCCGGACGAGATGGTGGAAGCCCCTGTCCCTGCCGGCTTGGGTGATCTCTCCAAGGCACAATGTGCTCTCGCCGAACTGTACGGCCTCAGCGAGGCATTGATCGCCGCGGCCGCCCAGGAAAGCCCACCGGTTCCCGGTGGCTCCAATCCCAAGCCGGACTATGAAGAATGGATTCGCCGCCAGCCTGAAACGTCAAAGAATACTTGGCTCGCCGCGTGGATGACCGATTCAAATTCCCCTGTGCGTGTGGAACTGCTGGCCAACTACCGGAACGAATTCTCTTTACCGAAATGGCCGACGTCAAAATCCAATCGAACCATCACCCAACTGGAAACTGCCGCAACGGAAATCGCTCAGAAAACGCGGCAGCGGGCCGCCGCGAAAGCCACCCGACAACGGGAAAAGCGGCTCACCAGGATGGCCGCAGATCCAACGGCTACATTACGTGAAACGGAACGGCTGGTTGCCCAGCGCACGACGGACGCCTACCGGCAAATCGCCGAATTACTGGCCGAACTCCGTGAAGCGCTGGCAGAAAGCGGCCAATCGGACCTCGCGGAAAAACAGGCCCAAAAGCTCAAGGCAAACAATTCCAAGCTGACCCGGCTGACCAGTGAACTCCGGCGTCAGGGGTTTGTGCCGAAATAAATTCACGAGCAATTCCATTGGGGAGAATGGTGTCCGGCCAGGACATGAAGTCTATTCTCCCTCGGCGGGAGAGAGCGGACGAGATTGCAGGAAAGCCCGTTTTCCAGTCAAGATGGTCTGTTGATGGAGTGTTTACCTCATTGAAATCACCCAGAAGATGATTCGGGGATCATAACCCTACGTCTTGTTCTGGCGATATTGATGGATCAACTGAGGGGAGTATGGATCCACCACATCTCGATCGCTTCTCCCCCGCTGAATCCAAGATCGCCCTGTTTCGTTCTCTGTTTCGTGGTCGCGACGACGTGTATGCCCGCTGGTTTGAAAACCGCCGCACGGAGAAATCGGGTTATTCTCCCGCCTGCGCCAACGAGCGGGCGCAAGGCATCTGCGAGAAGCCCCGGATCAAGTGCACTGCTTGTCCTCACCAGCGGTTCTTGCCTGTGACAGATGATGCATCCGCTGGCATCTGTCTGGACGGGACGCTGCCGGACACGACTTCGTCATGGGTATCTATCCTCTATTGCGGGACGAAACCTGCTTCTTTCTGGTGATCGATCTGGACAAGGAAAACTGGCAGGACGATGTACGGGCCGTGATGGAAACATGTCGGCACTTCGATCTGCCGATGACCGTGGAGCGGTCGCGCAGCGGAAACGGCGGGCATCTCTGGTTCTTCTTCGAAGAGGCCATCCCAGCCAACCTGGCACGCAAACTCGGTACGTTTCTGTTGACGGAAACAATGGACGCGCGGCCGGGGATCGGCCTCGATTCCTACGACCGTCTCTTTCCGCATCAGGATACGCTCCCTCAAGGCGGTTTCGGCAACCTGATCGCGCTTCCCCTGCAGAAATCGTCACGCGAACGGGGCGACACGGTTTTTCTGAACGACGGCTTCCAGCCGCATCCCGATCAATGGGCATGGCTGTCGTCGATCCATCGCATCAAACGTGAAACCGTCCAGACGCTGATGACTCGCGAGGAACAAAGAGGACGGGTTCTTGGTGTGCGGCTCTTTCCAATGGATGACCATGAGGTGCAACCGTGGCTGACCTCACCGTCCCGTCCTCCCGCCAAGCTTCCTCCAGGGGGAACAATGCCGAAGCAGGTCGAATTGATTCTGGGAAACCAGATTTATCTGCCCAAGGACCTGCTCACTCCCAGCCTGCAAAGTCACCTGATCCGCATGGCCGCCTTTCAGAACTCCGAGTTTTACAAGGCTCAGGTGATGCGTCTGCCGACGTATGGGACGCCGCGCGTGATTGGATGTGCTGAAGACTTCCCGCAGCACATCGGCCTGCCGCGCGGTTGCCTGGAGGACGTGCAAGCGTTGCTTTTCGATTTGAAGGTGTCTGTCAATCTGCGGGATGAACGCCTCCCGGGACAACGACTGGAAGTCGAGTTTCAGGGGCAACTGCATCCCGAACAAGAAGCCGCCGCTTGAGCCCTGCTCTCCCACGAGACCGGCATTCTCTCCGCGACGACCGCCTTTGGAAAAACCGTCGTCGCGGCATGGCTGATCGCACAGCGGAAGGTCAACACGCTGGTGCTGGTGCATCGCCGCCAGCTTCAGGAACAATGGGTAAAGCGTCTGGCAACATTCCTGAATGTGTCCCTTAAAGAAATCGGCCGAATCGGTGGCGGACGCCGGAAACCAACCGCCCTTCTCGATGTGGCGTTGATTCAAAGCCTATGTCGAAAAGGAATCGTGCAGGACGTGGTCGCCAGTTATGGGCATCTGATCGTGGATGAATGCCACCACCTCTCTGCCGCCAGCTTCGAGCAAGTCGTCCGGCAGGCCAAGGCGAAGTCCGTCACCGGACTTTCTGCAACGGTGACTCGCAAAGACGGACATCACCCGATCATCTTCATGCAATGCGGGCCGGTGCGATACCGTGTTGATGCCAAAGAGCAGGCGGCAATCCGGCCCTTCGAGCATACGGTCCATGTTCATCCGACCGACTTCCGCCCGTTGAAACCGATGGCTGAAGATCGGCGCGTCCAGTTTCAGGAGCTTTATACGGAACTCGTCGCGGACAGAGACCGGAATCGACGGATCTGCGAGGACGTGCTTCATGCCATTAATGAGGGGCGTTCTCCTCTCGTTCTGACAGAGCGCAACGAGCATCTCGATTTGCTCACCGAACAATTATCAACGGGCATTCAACATCTCGTTGTGTGACGCGGAGGGATGAGCAAAAAAGAACTCGACAGCCTCTCCGCCCGGCTCGCAGCCATTCCCGAGCACGAGCCTCGTGTACTGCTCGCCACGGGACGCTACATCGGCGAAGGCTTCGACGACCCGCGTCTGGACACGTTGTTTCTCACCCTGCCGGTTTCGTGGCATGGTACGATCGCCCAGTACGTCGGTCGACTGCACCGTTTACACCATGGGAAACGTGAAGTCCGCGTGTACGACGATGCCGACCTGAATGTCCCCATGCTGGCCCGCATGTTCGACCGTCTCGACAATCCCGAAGCCTACCGCCACGACCGCCGCAAGGACATGTTCCTGCAGCAACACGGTTACTTTGTACTGCGATTTCTGGCCGAAGACGTCGGCAAGCAACTCGATCCCGTGCTGGATACGATTCTTCGCGTGCTGTCACATCGCGAACACGGCTCCTGAGACAAACTCGGGTCAGGCAACAGCCACTCCTGACTGCCCCAACGCCAGTTGGACCTCCGTGGAAGCGCTTCCTTGAAAGACTGATGACGGGAGAGGCCCCGCCGTCATTTGTCATTGCAAAGCTGGTGACGGGATTTGAACTCCTCAACATATTGCCGTCAAGTATGTTGCACAAACGTACCAGACATGGAAAAGTTGCCAACCCCACCAATTGAGCATGCTTTGTAAGCTGCAACCCTTTGTCCTGAATCGGGATAGGGGGGAGTAATCCCCCCTCCCACACCACCGGGCATACGGGTCCGTACCACGGCGGTTCGGCTGGTTCAGTTGTTACACTGGGCCGTTGGAGTTCGTCGTCGCCGCGCGCGG
>Ga0182736_1002612_pt1 | contig 13344 bp, 12 predicted proteins | sample eDN5th30CKraftBY_FD_128882 | JGI IMG/M metagenome (GOLD analysis project Ga0182736, IMG submission 128882) | Enriched backyard soil microbial communities from Emeryville, California, USA - eDNA 5th pass 30_C Kraft BY (version 2) (version 2) | ecosystem: Environmental > Terrestrial > Soil >...
ATAAGCGAGGGGAAACAACTAAAACAGCTACTTAAGATAAAAAAATAATAATGGCCCAACCTTTGTGTTGAAGCGGATAGATAATCGACTAGACAAGAGTGCCCATAAAGCATAAAAAAGAATAGTAATTACAAATAGACAATGACTTTAAAGAATAAAACATACTTAGTGCTTTTCTTCTTATTATTAATAAGCGGAAATAAGCTATTTGCGCAGGAAGCAACGGATAGTACGCAAATAAAGAATTTATATTATCAAGCACTTAATGAAAAAGCTCGTGGCAATAACGAGCAGGCGAAAACAACATTGCTCAACCTAGTAAAATTAGATGAGAACAATGATGCTGCCCTATTTGAACTGGCAAGGATAGAGCTTGAACAAAAGCAATTGGGGGATGCCGCGATTCATGCTAAAAAAGCGACCACATTAAAACCCGATAATGAATGGTACTGGATTCTACTGGCCGATGTATATAAGCGTATGGAAGATTTCCAATCACTACCCCCTATTTTTGATCAACTTTTACGGCTTAAACCTGAAAAGAAAGAATACTACTATGATCGGGCATATGCACTCTTTCTGAATAATGAGTTAAGAAGTGCATTAAGTGCTTATGATACTATTGAAAACAAGTTCGGCAAAGATGATAATGTACTCATTGCACGGCAAGAAATTTATCTTAAACAGAATGAACCTAAAAAAGCTCTTGCCGAGATTTCTACAATTAGGGAAGAAGAGCCCGATAGCACAAAAGGATATATTTTGTTGGCTAACCTCTACCTCAAACTAAACAAGCCGAAAGATGCACTTAAAGTTTTAGATGAGGGTCACCAACATATTCCGAACGACCCATACATCTCATTAAGCAAAGCCGATGCCTATCATAGTTTAAAGGACGAAGAAAAATCAAACCAAGAATTGAAGCGTGCTTTTGCTAATGAACAAATGAACTTCGAGGGAAAAATGCGCCTATTAATCAGTTTAATGTCTGATCCTAATAGCAAAGAGATGAAGCCAATCATTAACGATCTAGCTAATACGCTTACCGTTAATTACCCTACGGACGCCCGTGCTTTTGCCCTATATGGAGATATTTTGGCTCAGCAAAAGCAACTAAAAGAAGCCCGCGAACAATATTTAAAAGCCATTGATTTAAATAGTCGCGTGAATACCATTTGGGAGCAATTACTTCAAATAGAATTAACGTTAGGCATGCAAAAAGAAGCATTATCACATGCTTACAAAGCATCTGCCTTATTTCCACAACAGCCATTAACGCAATTTTTTGCCGGACATGCATTTTTCATGGAGAAAAAGTATACCGATGCAAGAAGCTGTTTTGAGGCTGCATTGAATTATACAGACGAAAAAAACACCTTGTTGCTCACACAGGTGTATAGTAGTTTAGGCGACACCTATCATTCGTTAGACATGTTTCCCGAATCTGATCAAGCTTATGAAGAGGCTTTAACACTTGATAGCAACAATGTTGGTACGCTAAACAACTATGCCTATTATCTATCACTTAGAAAGGCTAACCTCAGCGAGGCCGCAAAAATGTCGAAGCGATCAAATGAACTTGAACCGGATAATCCAACTTTTCAAGACACTTATGCCTGGGTTCTATTTCAACAAGGCAACTATAAGGAAGCGCTTATATGGATAGAAAAGGCAATCACAAATTCAGGGGAAGTGTCTTTTGCACTGCTGGAACATTATGGTGATATTTTATTTAAATCAGGTGATATCGAAAAAGCGGTAGCGAAATGGAAGGAAGCAAAAACCTCTGCGCAGACTACCGGTGAAAATGTAGAACTTTTATCAAAAAAAATAGACGCTAAAAAGTATTTCGAGTAATGCATTTTAAAGTTGTTGGACAAAAAATTACGCTAAGTCAGGTAGCAATTATTATCATAGTTTTTTTAACAGCCATTTCCTGTAAAAGCAAAAAAGCTATTGTAAATCCACCTGTTGAAAAGGCGATTAAGCTGAACAACAAGGTTCTACTGGATGGCATACTCAACAACCAGCTATCATTTAAAACATTTAGCGCCAAGGCCAAATCTTCTGTTGCCTTAAATAGAGATGTATATGACGCTACATTGAATGTAAAAATAAAAAACAATGAGGCGATATGGATTTCCATAACCACATTGTTTGGTATAGAGGCAGCGCGGGTTCTCATTACGCCCAACCGCTTTAAAATGATGAACAGGTTAAATGGCTCCTATCTGGATAAACCATTCAACTTCCTCTATCAATTTGCTTCTTCGGAAATTACGTTTAATAATTTACAAGCAATGATGGTGGGTAATATGATTAGTCAGGCACTTGAATATACCGATACAGCCGTAAAAACGAATAGCGGCTATTCCTTAAATGGTTCGCATAATGATTTAGGCTTCTCAGTACAAACCAATGAGGGGTTTAAGATCGTAGCTTGTACACTTAATGCATCAAGCCAACAACAGAAAGTAACCACGAGCTATGCCGACTTTGACACTATTGCTAAACAGCCAATTGCCAAGACCATCCATTTAGCGGCCGTTTCAGCAGCTTTAAAGCTCGATTTACAACTAAAATACAATCGCATAGCCTTAAATGAGCCCTTGGAGATGCCCTTTACTATTCCTTCTAAATATAAAGAATTGCATAGTGAAGACTAAATCGTTAACTTGTTTTCAAGAGTTAAATAATATTTTATTACTTTCGTTGACAATAAATCTGTTAAAATAGCGATGTAAATATAACATCGTCCATTGTATTGATGAAGAGAATGATTCGGATAAAATCAGTAGTTTGCTTGGTATTTTTTGTACTTATCGCCCTGTCGAGCTGGGCACAGTCGAGCGCACAATTGAAAAAGCAACGTGAAGCGCTTACCCGTGAAATAGAATTACTGAATAAAACCCTTCAATCGACCTCGAAAGATAAATCCTTATCGCTCAAGCAAGTCAGTGCCCTTAATGCCCAGATAAATTTACGGGTAAAGAAAATCAACACGATCAATAGCGAAATGAAACTGATCGAGAATCAGATTAACAAAAACTCCAACACGATTAGAACACTTCAGGCGGAATTGGTGAAATTAAAGAAAGGGTATGCGACGATGGTACAATTTGCCTTTCGCAACCAAAGCGCTTATAATAAGCTTATGTTTATTTTTGCTTCCGATGATTTTAATCAGGCTTATAAACGACTAAAGTATCTGCAGCAATTTAGTGATTCCAGAAAAAAACAGGCTAAAGAAATTGAAGATACCCAAAAGAGTATAGAACAAAAAATTGCCGAATTAGCCGCCAATAAAAAAGAAAAAGTTGTTTTATTAACTGATCAGGAAAAAGAAAAGAAAACACTTGATAGCCAGAAATCGGTAAAATCTAAAGCGCTTAATGATTTAACGCAAAAAGAAAAACAATACAAACAAGAACTTAACAAAAAGCAGCAAGAAGATGCTCGTTTGGCTCGTGCCATACAAACTGCAATACGAAGGGAAATTGAAGAAGCCCGCAGAAAAGCCGAAGAAGAAGAACGGAGAAGAGCTGCAGAAGCCGCTAAAAACAACCCCAACGCCAAAGCTCCTGAAACACCTACTGCTCGGAAGACGGATAAGGAAGCTTTATTATCAACACCTGAAGCTGCTAAACTAGCAGCAGATTTCACAGGTAATAGAGGAAGACTTCCTTGGCCGGTAGCCTCCGGTTCGATAACACAGGGATACGGACAATATACCTATGGTAAGGGAGTAAAGGTAAACAGCAATGGCATAACCATCCGAACCAGTGCCGGTGGCGCTGTCCGCGCCGTATTTGATGGCGTCGTGACTACCGTTCTTCAGATGCAGAATCAATATACCGTAATCATAAAGCATGGTAACTACTTCACGGTTTATCAAAATCTAAAGAGTGTGAGTGTGTCTAAAAATCAAAAAGTATCTGTAAAGCAAACTATTGGAGTTGTTGCCGTTGATGCTACCGAAGGTACATCGGATTTACATTTTGAACTTTGGCAAGGCACATCGCCAATCAACCCTAGTAGTTGGTTGGCAGGCAATTGATATTATTATATTTCCTCTATAAAAAACTTTCAAAGGTAGAGGAGAGATCGATAAACCGCGATTATATGCAACGCGATTATATTTCATATAAAAGCAATTTATCTTAGTTTAAAAAGAAGCCTGAGAATAAATTGTTTATCTAAGCATTTTTATCTAAGTTTGTAAACTTGTCTTAAATGTTAAGATATAAAAACGAACAAATTAGCGAACTACAACCTGTAGAATTTATAAGATTTTTAAATATTAAGTTATGTTAAACACAGTTTTATTAGCTTTTCTCGGCGGACCTGAAATAGCAATTATTGTACTTGCGATATTGTTGTTATTCGGAGGAAAAAAGATTCCGGAATTAATGCGCGGATTAGGTAAGGGAGTACGAGAATTTAAAGAAGGCCAAGCTGGAACAGCTGGGGATGATGTTAAAGAGGAAAAATAAAAAATTGTTCCTTTGCAACGATAAAGGCTACTAGGGCATATAGAGATTGCCTTAGTAGCCTTTATTTATTTTTAATAAAAGGCTTTGGTATATACTATATACGAGAAGTGAGCGTTGTTTAAGATAATTTGTTGTACCTAGTACGGCTTGGTTTAGGCTAAAAAAACTAATTTGAAATCAACAACCTACATAATATAGATATGAGATTAAAAAGATTTTCGGCTTTTGCCGTAGGTATGCTGTTTTGTGTTCAGTTATCACAGGCAACACTATACAAAGGTACCGATGAACCTTTAAAAGTTGAGGGTAAAGATAAGCTATCTCCCGAGGAAGATACTAGCAGAAGGAAGACGGCTCATTTTAATGATGTATCGTGGTACTTAGCACCCCAAAACATAAAGCAACAGCTGGACACGCTTCAAAAAGCTGTTCCGTTAACTTATAACAGTTATGTACAATCTTATATCGACGCCTATGCATCTCCCCGCTACAGGGGTCACCTGTCCAAGATGTTAGGACTAGCGCAATATTACTTCCCGATATATGAACGGGTTTTTGCAGAAACTGATCTGCCCCAAGAAATAAAGTATTTGTCTATTATAGAGTCTGCCTTAAACCCTCATGCTGTATCGAGGGTTGGCGCAACCGGCCCTTGGCAATTTATGTTTGCTACAGCGAAGGCATTCAACTTAAATATTGATAACTATGTTGACGAACGGAAGGATCCTTATGCAGCAACTTATGCGGCGGCGGCATATTTAAAAGATGCTTACAATGAGTTTGGTGATTGGCAACTGGCTATTGCATCTTATAATTGCGGCAAGGGGAATGTAGAACGTGCAATTCAGCGTTCTGGCCTTACCAAACCAGATTTTTGGGCTGTAAGGAAGTACCTACCACAGGAAACCAGAAACTATGTGCCTGCGTACATTGCTATGACCTATGTTTTAAACAATGGTGTGGCACTCGGGCTGGCACCTACTGCCGATGGAGTATTTGTTAACGACAATGGCACCGACGCCATTTTAATTGATAAATTTATTCCGCTTTCAGGAATTGCAAAAGCGTTGAATTTAGATATCGATGAACTAATTGTTTTAAATCCTGCATATAAGAAGAACATTATTAATGGCACTCCCGAAGCGCCGAAACGATTAATCGTTCCGGCTGTTGAGAAAACAGCATACGCTAGTTTATACGCTGCGCTCAACAATAATAGTGCTGACGCTGACGCACCCGTGCAAGTCATTACCGCTTCGAATAATAATGAAAAAACCACATACCATACGGTTAAGCGGGGCGAAAGCATAGGCTCAATTGCAACCAGATATAGAGTAGAAATACAAGACATAAAGGCTTGGAATAAGCTAAGCAGTAAGAATAATGTTATTGTTCCGGGTCAGCGCCTAAAAGTAATCGAATCTTCAGATGTTTCTGTAAAGAGAACACCTTCCAAAGCTCCTGTACACTATACCATGTATAAAGTAAAAAGAGGAGATACACTTTCCGGAATAGCACAAAAATACAGAGGCGCAACTGTTAATAGCCTAAAGGCAATGAATAATCTAAGAAACCATGCCATTAAACCCGGGATGACTTTGAAGGTTAATAGGTTATAATATAATTAACTTTTTGGCATGTAAGAAGGAGGTATTAGCTCATTACTAAAACCAGTTGCTAGAGCTAATGCCGATAATTTACGTTAATGCAAATAAGCCGCATCAATCTCTTTTTCGAAACCTGCTAAAGTAACGGACACATGCTCATTGAGTATGGTGGACAACTTCAATCCTGAAAAATCACTTATAACAGGAAATTTATGATGGCTTCTATCAATTAACACGGCAGTACGCAACTTTTTTAATGGGACATTCAAGAAAACCCCTAGACCATAGGCCAGTGTTCGGCCACTATTCAGCACATCGTCAACTAAGACTACCACTTTATCTTTCGCTTCAACGACAGAGATATCTGTTTCTGCCTGTAAAGTAGAGCTAACTTTATCAAGAGAAATGTTAATGAGTGTAACATTTATTGCTGCTGATATTTTATTAAGCTCTTCTTTCAACCTCGTGGCTAGCACATAGCCTCGTTCGGCTACACCGGCTAATACCAGCTCGTTTTCTTCAAAATTATCTTCCAATATCTGGTAGGCAATTCTAGTGATTTTTTTCTTTATCTGATCTTTATCTAAAATCAATATCTTTTCAGCTGCCATAATGTGATGATTGCTTATAAAAATAAGAAATATTTATTTTGCTTACCAATAATGACCCAAGTTAATTAGTAGAATAGAAATTAGTGGGATAAGGACAGGTAAGCTGTTGGAGCGTATAGCAAACCAACTTCATGGTGGTTTAAATTTACCCGAAAACAGATTAATCTACTTGGCCCTAAATACTATCTTAATTTAGATGCAACACATCTTCCTCGCCCTCTTTATTTTCATTGTCGGCCTTTAACATACGGCCGCCTTTGAAATAATAGCGCCTCCAATAGGCTTCATCTAAATTACTGATCATTACTCCCCGACTTACTGATGCATGTGCAAATTTTCTATCGCCCAAGTATACACCTACATGGGTGATGCTCCTGCTTCTTATTTTAAAGAATACCAAATCGCCTGGTTTTAAATCATCTTTATTTATAGGGTCAACCTGTGTAAAGATGTTTCTAGAATTATTACCTATAGAAGTATTGAAAACCTTTTCATAAAGCTCATAAGCAAATTTTGAGCAGTCGATACCTCTTTTTGTTTTTCCGCCAAGTCTATAAGGTGTTCCAATCCAATCATAAACAAATTGATATAACTTAGTATTGGTAGTTGCAGAAGCTGCAACACCCATTATTTGAGAGAAGTATTCTTTAGCTAAATTATCCGGGTCTTCCGGCGAATTGTTCTTTTCTGTTAATGTTTGGCCTTGCAGGTTTAGTGACAAACCACCTAGCAGTATACATACTACCAAAAGCGTTTTTTTCATCAGACTATTTTATTTTAAGTAGTGATAAGGCATCCTATTAACGGATGTTCTATCTCAGTTATTTACTCTTTAGATAAACCATCATTGTACGCGGTATCTTCAAGACTGCTGACAAGGCCGATTATATCCATAAAGGTTAACAAAAAAATTTTAGCGTAAACGTCTATCCATTCTTTAACTCAAGGTTGAAGGCAAAACTAAAGTAAAAGTTTTGTTTTGTCAAAAAAAGTAAACACAATTTTAACATTTTTCTGACTTATGTATAGTAAACCCTACACTCCACCAGTAAACCCCAAGTAAAAAAAGGATAATAATACACTTTCTATCACCTAATATTCTGTGAATATCGTAACAATTGATTAGATTTGCCTTCCAGTAAATTATTACACGAACATAAAGCAATGAGTTCAACACCAATAACAAAAGAAACATATTTAGAGTGGTATAAGTCGATGTTACTTATGCGTAAGTTTGAAGAGAAAGCAGGTCAACTTTACGGTCAACAAAAAATAAGGGGCTTTTGCCATCTTTATATTGGACAAGAGGCTGTAGTTGCCGGTGCAATATCCGTTTTACGTAAAGAGGACTCGATGATTACGGCCTATCGCGATCATGCACACGCTATCGCAAAAGGCTTGCATCCAAACTCGGCAATGGCAGAGTTATTTGGAAAGGCAGCTGGTTGTTCTAAGGGAAAAGGCGGATCCATGCACTTTTTTGATAAAGAAAACAATTTTGCAGGAGGACATGGAATCGTAGGAGGTCAAATTCCACTAGGCGCAGGCCTTGCTTTTGCTGAGAAATATAATGGAACCGATAACGTTTGTGTTTGTTATATGGGAGATGGCGCCGTTCGTCAAGGATCCTTAAACGAAACATTTAATATGGCTATGCTTTGGAAGCTGCCTGTTATTTTTGTTTGTGAGAATAATGGATATGCCATGGGTACTTCTGTTAAGCGTACCACCAATATGGTTGATATTTACAAAATGGGATTGGGTTTTGATATGCCAAGTGCTCCTGTTGATGGAATGGATGTTGTAGCTGTCCATAATGCTATGGACGAGGCTGTGCAACGGGCACGTAAAGGAGACGGGCCAACTTTCTTGGAAATACGGACCTACCGCTACAAGGGCCACTCGATGTCTGACCCAGCAAAGTATCGGACAAAAGAAGAATTAGAACAATATAAAGAACGTGATCCTCTTGCAGCTGTAAAACATGCCATTCTCGATAATGAATATGCCGATGATAAGTGGTTTGAACAAGAAGAATCGGAGGTTAAGCGCATTATTGATGAGGCCGTAAAATTTGCCGAAGAAGCTGAATATCCAAATCCGGAGGAACTCTATGTCGACGTATACGTACAGAACGACTATCCATACGTGATGGACTAAGCGTAAAGATCATACTTTTAATTTAATTTGATAAAAAACCCAAGATAATATTATGGCTGAAGTAGTTCGAATGCCTAAAATGAGCGACACCATGACTGAGGGTGTTATTGCTAAATGGCATAAAAAGGTAGGCGATAAGGTTAGCTCAGGAGATTTAATTGCCGAGGTTGAAACCGATAAAGCTACCATGGATTTTGAATCCTACCAGGAAGGTACACTCTTATATATTGGTCCTAAAGAAGGTGAAGCGGTCCCTATAGATGCTGTTATTGCTGTATTAGGCGAAGAAGGAGAAGATTACAAATCGTTATTAAACGATAATAATAGCACTTCGGCACCAACAAAAGAAGAGTCTTCCGCGGCTAAAGAAGCACCTGAAGAAAGCAACGATGAAGATAGTGACGAAACCGAAAACGTGACGCCAGAATCATTGGGAGCAACCGTGATAACAATGCCTTTATTAAGTGATACCATGACAGAAGGTGTTATTGCAGAATGGCATTTTAAAGTAGGTGATAAAATAAAGAGTGATGATGTCATTGCAGATGTTGAAACTGACAAAGCAACGATGGAAGTTACTGCTTATGCAGAAGGCACGCTACTTTATATTGGGGTAGAGAAAGGTCAAGCTGCAAAAGTGAACGATATTATTGCTATTGTTGGTAAGGAAGGAACGAATGTAACGCCTCTTCTCAAACAAAAAAGCAGTAAACCGAAAAAAACGGAAACGGCTCCTAAACAAGAAGACAAATCATCAACTGCAGACGCAAGCGCAGCGCCAGTCGAGAGCAAAGAGAAAGAAAGTGTTAGCGATAATGCTTCGAGGGTAAAAGCCTCTCCCCTTGCTAGAAAAATTGCCAAAGAAAAAGGCATCGATTTAAGTGAAGTAAAAGGTTCCGCAGAAAACGGACGTATTATAAAGAAAGATATTGAATCTTTCACGCCAACAGCAAAAACTCAGCCCGACACAGCGGCTCCTGCAGGTACAGCAGAAAGTAAAACCGTTACTATCCCCCAATTTATTGGCGAAGAACGTTTTACAGAAAAGCCGGTTACGCAGATGCGAAAAACTATCGCGAAACGCCTCTCAGAAAGCCTGTTTTCCGCTCCCCATTTTTACGTAACGGTTAAGATTGATATGGATAGTGCCATTACGGCCCGTGCGAAAATCAATGAAATAGCTCCTGTCAAAGTCTCCTTTAATGATTTGGTTATTAAGGCGGTTGCCGTTGCATTGAAACAACATCCAAATGTTAACTCTTCTTGGTTGGGTGATAAGATTCGCTATAATGAGCACGTTAATATCGGTGTTGCTATTGCAGTAGATGAAGGCTTACTTGTTCCAGTTGTTCGATTTGCCGACGGTAAAACTTTATCTCATATTTCTGCTGAAGTAAAAGATTTTGCTCAACGTGCGAAAGCAAAAAAGTTGCAACCTAAGGATTGGGAAGGATCGACCTTTACGGTATCTAATTTAGGGATGTTTGGCGTAGATGAATTTACAGCCATCATCAACCCGCCAGATGCTTGTATTTTAGCCATAGGTGGCATACAACAGGTACCTGTTGTTAAAAATGGAGCGGTTGTACCGGGGAACATCATGAAGGTGACCTTAAGCTGCGATCACCGCGTGGTAGATGGTGCAACAGGCGCTGCATTTCTGCAAACCGTTAAATCACTACTTGAGGAACCGGTAAGACTATTAGTTTAACACCCTTTGATATCAAAAAGGCATTCATCTGTTCGATGAATGCCTTTTTGATATTTAACTAACCTAATTATAACGGAAAAATCATACGACAAGTTCTCTATTAAGGACTTTATTTGCCATTTTGCAACCAAAACAAATTACTAGCTTATGATACTTAAAAGACTTCTTATCTTATGGTGTTGCATTATCTCATGCACAGCATTTGCACAAACAGCCGCTCATAAGAATAACGCTGACCGCCCCAAACTTGTCGTAGGCATTATGGTCGATCAAATGCGCTGGGATTATTTATACCGCTATTACGATCGCTACACGGATGGAGGATTTAAACGCCTGCTGAGCCAGGGTTTCTCTTGTGAGAACACCTATATAAATTACATCCCTACCTACACAGCTGTAGGACATAGTTCTGTTTATACCGGAACAACGCCGGCTATACACGGCATGGCTGGAAATGATTTTATTATACAGGCAACCGGAGAAAACATGTATTGCGCCCAAGACGATGATGTTACACCCGTAGGAACCTCAGCAGATAACAAAGCAGGAAAAATGTCGCCCAAAAACCTGCTTGCTTCTACCATGACGGATGAACTGAAACTCGCCACTAATTTCCGCTCTAAAGTAATCGGCATTGCGATTAAGGATAGAGGAGGGATTTTACCAGCAGGTCATTTTGCGGATGCGGCTTATTGGTATAATAATGGCACGTGGATCTCTAGCTCGTATTATATGGATGAGCTGCCCAAATGGGTGGCCGACTTCAACAAGCAAAAACTAGCGGAGAAATATTTAAAGCAGGACTGGAACACGCTTTACCCCATCAATACTTATAAACAGAGTATTGCTGACGACAATGCATACGAAGGAAAATTCAAAGGCCAGGAAAAACCGACCTTCCCAATTAAAACATCCGAAATAATGAAGGAGACAGGTTTAGGCTTGCTAAGTTCTACTCCTTATGGAAACACGTTAACACTCGATCTAGCTAAGGCTGCTGTAGATAAAGAACAAATGGGCAATAACCCCGAAGGAGTTCCCGACTTTTTGGCCGTAAGCCTTTCTTCAACAGACTACGTTGGTCACCAATTTTCTGTAAACTCAGTTGAGGTTGAAGATACCTATCTACGTTTAGATAAAGACTTGGAAACATTTTTCAACTATTTGGATACTCAGGTAGGTGAAGGACAATATACCGTTTTTATAACCGCAGACCATGGAGCTGCCCATAATCCACAGTTTTTTATGGATCAAAAAGGGAACGGAGGTTACTTTAATTCAAAAGCGGCGCAACAAGGATTAAATGACTTATTAAAGTCTAAATTTGGAGAAGACAAAATTGTTAAAAGCCTTAGCAATTACCAAGTAAATTTGAATAACCTCTTAATTAAGGAGAAGAACCTAGATGAAGATGCGATTCGCGCAGCGGCAGTGAAGTACCTCCGCAATCTTGATGGTGTTGCATTTGTTACCGATATGGACAAAGCCGCAGAAGCAGCTATACCTGAACGAATAAAAGAACGGATCATTAATGGCTACAACTATAAGCGTAGTGGCGTAATACAAATTGTCTTGGAGCCACAATGGTATGGAGGATCACCGAAAGCTACAGGAACCACACATGGCAATTGGAATCCATACGATTCCCACATTCCACTGGTATGGATGGGATGGGGAATTAAGCAAGGAGCCACTAATCGGGTTACCTATATGACGGATATAGCAGCGACCGTTTCTGGCCTTCTCCATATACAAGAACCCAATGGATGTATTGGGAGTCCTATTGTTGAAGTATTAAACCATTAATATAATAACTAGAAATCGATTTTCACTTATCCACATTATAAGTGGGTAAGTGAAAATCAAAATCAGTCCCCACTTAGCTATATCAAATTGTCCTCTCATCACATTGTTAGAGAAAAGCAGGAGCCCGCATTAATTGTTGAAGATCTTAATGAATTTAACGAAGAACTATTAGGCCAATTATTGGAATGGGTTCCTACACTTATTACCAATGTTAGCAGCATGCCGATGCTCCTGGCGAAGGGAATTAATATCGATATTTTGGTTTCCAACACCACGACTTTCCCAGCTCAAAATGATATAATTATCATACCTAAAACAGATTCATTTCTGAAAACTGCTTTAAACCATCTCGTTAATACAGGGTATTCTGCAGTAAATATCTTGCCGAAGGAAATTCCGTTCGATCTGCTATACTCCTTTTCCGGGAGCATCAATATTGTAGTTTTACAGCAACATAAACGAATCTTTGCCATTAAATCCGGCTACAGGAAGTGGAAACCTGCGAATGAGTCCGTTGAATTGTATGGCACTGCCGCCGGCCTTCATGTCGTTGGGTTAAAAAGGGAAGATAACAATCGCTATAGAACTATTACGGATGGCTTTTATGAGATTCGTTTTACTGCCCCTCATCTTCTAATCGCCGAATCTTTCTAATTTATCTATGGGCTCTCCCCTAATCATTCCGTGACAATTAACCTTCATCGACCCGGATTCTCAGAAATACGTCACAGAATAAATATTCATCAAATAATTTAAACAAAATACATAGCTTTGAAAGCAGTATCTTTACCCTTAAAAAAATATAACAATGAAAGAAATAACCGTAGAAGAATTAAAGCAAAAAATAGATCAAAATGAAGATTTCCAACTTATAGATGTTCGGGAAGAATTTGAATAAGAGACTTCAAACCTAAATGATGAGCATATCCAACTAGCACAAATTGTATTAGAGAAAG
>Ga0182736_1002613_pt1 | contig 13339 bp, 11 predicted proteins | sample eDN5th30CKraftBY_FD_128882 | JGI IMG/M metagenome (GOLD analysis project Ga0182736, IMG submission 128882) | Enriched backyard soil microbial communities from Emeryville, California, USA - eDNA 5th pass 30_C Kraft BY (version 2) (version 2) | ecosystem: Environmental > Terrestrial > Soil >...
CCGACCTTCTTCGGCGAGTTGTACCCCTCGCTGCAGACGTTGAAGGCGGCCTTCGACCCCTATAACCAATTGAACCCCGGCAAGATCGCCACGCCGGCGACGATGCCTGACGCCCGATTGACCGCGGTGGATGAAGTGGTTCTGCGCGGTGAACTTGATCGGACCATCGACGAACGAGTCTGGCAAAGCTACGACACTGCCGTGCAGTGCAATGGCAACGGTGCCTGCTACAACTTCGATCCGAACGATGCCATGTGCCCGTCGTGGAAAGCGACCAAGGACCGGACGCAATCCCCCAAGGGACGTGCATCGCTGATTCGTGAATGGTTGCGGCTGCAGGGCGAGGAGGGCGTCGATGTACTGGCGCAAAGTGTCAAGCTTCGCAGCAGCATCAGCCTTTTCGCTCCGGTGCGCCGGTTGCGCAATTCTGTCGCCAAGCAGTTCGGTGAGAAGGATTTTTCCCATGAGGTCTATGACGCCATGGCTGGCTGCCTGGCCTGCAAGTCCTGCGCGGGACAATGCCCCGTGAAGGTCAATGTGCCCGAGTTCAGATCCCGCTTCCTGGAGCTGTATCACGGACGCTATCTACGTCCGCTCAAGGATTATCTGATCGGTTCGCTGGAATTCAGCATCCCGTTCCTGGCGCGCTTCCCGGGTCTCTACAACGGCCTGATCGGATTCCCACCGATACGCACGTTCCTCGAGCGGGTTGCGGGAATGGTCGATAGCCCGACCCTTAGCTATCTGGACTTCAAAGGCGCATGCAAGCGCTGGGATGTGCAGCTGGCCACTCCCGAACGGCTAGCGCGGATGTCCACTGCAGAACGCGAGCGAAGTGTCGTTTTCGTTCAGGATGCCTTCACGCGATATTTCGAAACATCGGTGGCCATTGACTGGATCGAGCTTGCCTCGAGACTGGGCTACCGCGTCTACCTCGCGCCATTCAAGGCCAACGGAAAGCCGCTGCACGTTCAAGGCTTCCTGGGGGCCTTCGAGAAGGCTGCGCGTCGAAACGGACAATCGCTGTCTTCGCTCGCCACTTCAGGGGTGGCGCTTGTTGGCCTGGACCCGGCAATGACCCTGGTGTATCGGCAGGAGTATTCCAAGGTACTTGACGGTGAGGCACCCCAGGTCCAGCTCATCCAGGAATGGCTACTCGACGTGCTACCGCAAATCGAGGCGTCTGAGGCCAAGAAAATGGCCTCGTACAAGCTGCTTGCCCACTGCACCGAAAAGACCAATGCGCCGGCCAGTGTCAGCCAGTGGCAACGAGTGTTTGAACGGATGGGGCTGGAGCTTTCCGTACTTGCCACCGGTTGCTGTGGCATGTCTGGCACCTATGGCCACGAAACCCGGAACCGAGAGACGTCAAAAGCCATCTACGCGCAATCGTGGGGACGCCTGATTGAACGACATGGCCACGAAGGGAACCTGTTGGCAGATGGTTACTCGTGCCGGAGCCAGGTCAAGCGGATGGAAGGGAAGGGGCTGCCGCACCCTCTGCAGGCGCTGCTGGATCACCTGCGAGAGGCTGAAACGGCCTGAGGACTCGGCAGCGCTCGATCATTCGAGCGCTGCCGTTGCAGCTCGCTGGAGGAGGGGGCGACGGCGAACTAGTCCCGTCGCGATGCCCACCAGCAGAACAGCGAACCCGCCGTGACCATCACGGTTCCTTGCCAGAAGCTGAGCCGCAAGGTCGTGCTGAGAATGATCGAACTGAAGACCGACGACAGTACTGGCGAGACGTATGACGTGGCGGCCAGCAACACCAGGTTTCCGGTGAGCAACGCCTTGTTCCATGCGGCATACCCCAGTGCTAAGACGACAGCGGTTGCGATCAGCAGCCCGACTCCTGCGAAGTCGGGCATGGCCAGCGATTCGTTGCTGAAGGCGTATTTGATCCAAAGGACAACGCTGGCCATGGCAAAGAACGGCACGATGGCATCTTTGCCTCGGGACAAACGCTTCGAGATGCAGCAGTAGAAGGCCCAGAGGAACGCACAGGAAATCCCCAGACCGTAGCTCAGCGGATTGTCACTCGCGTTCTCGATCATGTTGCTGATCGATAGACCCTCGCCACCGCTGAGAATCCAACTCACGCCGATCAATGAAAGTGCCATGCCAGGCGCCAACCACAGGCTGGCCCGCTGCAACCCAAGGAGGACCGCAAGGACAACCGTCAGGCACGGCCACATGTGATTGAGCATTGCCACTTCGATCGCCTGCGCCCGGTTCTGGGCGAATGCCAGCGCAAGAAAAAGCGCAATTTCGTAGGCGACGAACAACCCTCCAACTACCACCAGATAGCGCATAGGGAATTGCTTCAATGATGGCCAGCCCATCGCAAGAATCAGCACGGCGGTGGCGACTGTGTACATCAACGCAGCCCCGCCCAGTGGGCCGAAAGCCTCACTCAGCAGGCGCATGAGCGAAGCCATCGTGCTCCAAAGCAGGATGGCGCTGACGCCCAGGAGGTTGCCTTTGGTTTGTTGCGATTGCACCTCGATGGTCATAAGGCTCTCATTGTCCTAACTGATAAAAAGGGGCGGTTGAAATAGTGGGGAGTAGCGAAGCAACTTCCGAAGCGTCTGCGACGTTTGCGCGGTGCGCGGATACTCTGCACATGTAGTTAGTGCGTCAACACTTCGGAAGGGGCCGGAATTCGCTGAGTGCAGTGAGTTAAATGGCTCGGTAAACACAAGGCAAACTTGGCACGCGAAGGCAGGTTGGTTTTCGCATGGAAAACTCAATAACGGCAAAGCATAGGCCGCTGCAACCGCCCAATACATAACAAACAACACAGAATCTGTAACGTTTCGGTCGGCGTTCGAGAGGAGGGTGGTAAACACTATCCCCAGATCCGTTCAAATACTCTGCGCTCGGGTGGGTGAGGCGTGGCCTGACCAAGCTAGAGCCATTTTTCCGGAAGGCTTATAGTCTCCAGACCTGCCAGCAGAAACTTACCCTGATGACTGTTACGTCCGTCACGGAAGCTATCGCGAACCGAGTCAAATACATGCCGAAAGGTAAGCCTTTCGCTCGTGCTGTGTTCGCTCAGATGGGGTCCCGCACGTCGGTCGACAAGGCTCTCTCCAGACTGGTGCGATTAGGTCTACTGGAGCGTATCGTTCGCGGCGTCTACATGCGCCCAAAGTTCAACAAGTACGTTGGCAGTTTTGTCCGCCCTAGCCCGACCAGCGTGATGCACGTCATCACAAAGTCGAATGGGGAGACGACCCAGATTCACGGTTCTGAGGCTGTTCGCAGGTTCGGCCTCAGCACCCAAATGCAAATGCAGCCGGTCTACTACACCAGCGGCTCGACCCGAGTACTTAAGGTCGGTAAAGCCTTAGTCCACCTGAAGCACGTCTCTAGCGATCGCTTGCAATTTGCCGGGACAAAGGTCGGACTGGCCCTTGTCGCTCTCCACTACGTAGGAAAAGAAGGGCTGTCCACCCAGGTGATTGCCAAAATCACCAATGGCCTGAGCAGCGAAGAACTGATTAAGCTCCGGGCCTGCAGAATGCCCAAATGGATGCGGTCGATGTTGACTCGTGCCACGGACGAGCGAGTAGTACCAAGCACTGCTCCGCCCCCACATTGAATAGCGAACTCGACTTAATGCGCCTCCCGGCCACACATGGCAGGGTCCTGCGGACGCCATAGCCAACCCTGATTGGCAAGCCTGTGAGGTGGGCTGCTTGAGATTACCCTGATCACTTCTTGCTGGCGGCACGCGAGCAGATGCCTGCCAAAGTTGCTCGGATAATGTCCCGTACGACTATTGTGACCAGGCGTCGTTACTGTTCGCTGACTTACCAACGTAACCAGCGTAGAATCCAGAAGCCGCCCTAGTGAAGCCTCTCCCAGCGCCCATACTGGTGACGAAGCTAGGTCTGTGCCGGCCTCCAAAGGGAGGCTGGCTTTGCGTTTTCGCAGCACTAGCCGCCCAGGTGATCAGCTTTGTGGCGGCGCCGTCCTGCACCAAGCGCTCGGTACAAGAGAGCTTGTTTGACGGGATATCGCGTCGCCCCTAAGATCGCGCCAAGGGCTCACTAAGAGCAGGGCTATTCGGTTTACGGCGATATCGGCTGAGTAGTGTGGATGGCGAGATGCGCCGATCTCGCGGCAGCGGCAACCCTGTGTTGGGTTGGCTTTCGACCCCGTCGGAGCTGTAGTTTCGATGAGCTAAGCAAGTGCTGCGACTACCAGCCCTGATCGCTTTCTTCCACTTGGCCGCTGTACTTTCCCACAACGACGTCAATTCGCTTCTTATCGGCTGTCGGCATGTCACCCAACCAGACACAGGACCGCCCATGCAGGTTGTTGATCTTAGAACCTTGTGTGATCGAGTCGTGGAACGGGTGATCGACGCGGGCCAATTGCTGATTGCGGAATGGTCTCGGCCTGAGGGTCCGCGTGGAGCTGGCGATAAGGCCGACGTAGATATTGAGATCGAGCAGCAGCTTCGTCGCGAGTTGTTGCAACTGCTGGATTGTGACTTCTGGGGCGAGGAGACCGGCCATGTGCTCACCGGGCATCAGTGCTGCTGGGTCATCGATCCTAACGACGGCACCAGTGACTTCCTCAACGGCCTGAAAGGTTCGGCTATCTCGGTGGGTTTGCTGCGCGATGCGGTTCCGGTGTTGGGCGTGGTGTATTCGCCAGTCAATGCCGTTTCCGGCCCGGACTGTATTGCTTGGGCAGAAGGGATGCCGAGCCTGTGGCGTAACGGGCAGTTGGTCGACGTGAGTTTACGGGGACGGCAGCTCGACGCGACCAGTGTCGTGATGGTCAGCGCCGCGGCTGCCACCAAGCCAGAGCTGAATGCCCAATTGTGCGCGCCTGCAGGCTTCCTCCCTATGCCGAGCATTGCCTATCGCCTAGCCCGGGTAGCCGCCGGCGACGGTGTCTGCGCTGTTTCCCTGTTTCCGCTTTCCGCCCATGACGTGGTTGCTGGGCATGCCCTGCTGCGAGCCGTCAGTGGGGTGTTGCTCGATCAGGAGGGTCTGCCCGTCACCTATGCAACGGGCATGGCCCTGGTTTCGAAACAGTGCTTCGGCGGCGCTCCACAGGCCTGTTCGACTTTGCAGCAGCGTAACTGGGCGAGCTTGCTGAGTGCCCCGCTAGATGGTGCTCGGCAAACCTAAGCCTTGGTCATTGAGCCCGAAGGTGCAGTTCAGCTGAAAAAATGACGTCGGTGACGATCAGCGCCTCCAGGTTTCGCCGGTGATGCATGGAGTAACTGACGCCATTGGCGACCTTATAGAGATAGCCCGGATCCCCAGCTGGTCCATCTCGAACAATACAAACTTCTTCCAACGGCTCCATCAGCCATCTTGGCTGGCCATTGACGTGTGCAGGGGTGACCAGCTGCACTTGCTCCACCCAGGCCAGATTCGACTGGTCATCAATGATCTTTTTCAGATCATGGGCGTGATGGAGCATCAGCATGCTTCGGTAGGTCTGACGACCGTGACGCCGAACGATCTGTAGGTAGAACCAGGGCCAGATAATCTCCTGCTCGACATAGCTCCACAGCTGGGTAGTGGTGCTTTCCTCCGCGGGATCCAACTGGATCTCGGCACGCCGGTAGGTCGTGAACATAGCCCTGCACCTCAAAATGAATCCTATAGATTGTAGTCCTATAGTGTTCGTAAAGGCTTGATCGTTCCTTTTTGCAGGATCGGCAAAATGGAACTGAGCACAGCATTCGGGCTGGCGCTTAAGCAGCTACGCAAGCAGAAAGGCCTCACGCAGGAAGATTTTTCCAACGTCAGTAGCCGAACGTACCTAAGCACCCTGGAACGCGGCATCAAGGGGCCCACCATCGAGAAGCTTGAGCAGCTCGCCGGTGTGCTGGATGTCCACCCCGCGACCATCCTGGTCGCCGCCTATCTCCAGAAGGAGAGCGGGGCAGGGCGGCGCGAGCTTCTTCGACGGATTGACGCGGAACTCAAGCGTCTCGAGGATACGGACCACTGACTGCTCGAACCCCGGCCATCAATTACGTCATTGGAGGTGATGATGAAGCACACAGTCACTCAACCGACCGAAGCCGTGGCGGACATTATTTGTGCTGTCTGCAGCCAGAACACTCGGGTGGAAGGCTACGGGCTGCAGTACGGTACCCTCCAGGCATGCTGGGGATATGGCGCTCGCCATGATGGCGAGCGCTATGAGGTTCATTTATGTGAAGCCTGCTTCTTCGGCGTACTCAGTTATCTGAGACAAGAACGAAGGATCAATCAGCTATTCGATGAGCAAATCGCGTGCGGCGAGGAAGAGTTTGGCTTGGTAAGGCGCGATGATTATTTCCGTGACAGCTGACGGACAGGAACTGGGCGCTATAGGTCTTGGCTGATGACCACTTTCGGCAACTGCTTAGCGTTGCAGGGAGGAGGGGAGTGACAATCGAAAATCGGGCAGCGAGATGACCAGCTTCCTCCTGATTCGGACCCACGCCCCGCATAAGCCGAGAGTCGTTAGGTCAGATCAATATATTGCCCACCGCTCGAGTCAGGCTTAAGGTCAGTCCTCGTCGCCCTTTGCGGAGATTGAGCATGGCTCAGCCCTTAGCCGCCAAATCGCGTAGCAGAAGCGTAATGAATCCCGTGCAGGTACTCCTTAACGGGCGAGTCGACCCTGGGGATCCGCTTGCAGTCTATCGTCTGATCGAAAACGGCCTTGCACTGGACGACGTGCTGCGTCTGGTGGAAACGGTGGAACTTCTAAAAAACAAATCCGTTCATTCCAGGATCATCGGCATGACCGACCGCACACTGCGGCGCCGGGCTAAGACTCAGCATACGGCCTTAACCTCCGAACAGAGCGCCAAGGTTTGGCGCTTTGCTGAAATCCTGGCGAAGGCCGAGGACGTGCTGGGCAGCAGAGAAGCCGCAGAGCGTTGGCTGGTAAAACCGCTGTTTGGATTCGTAGGCAGGACGCCGCTTGATCTGCTCAGTAACTCATACGGGGAGCGAATACTGGAGGATGTGTTGGGCCGCATCGAATTTTGTGTTTATCAGTGAGCATCGGTCCTGTGACTCACTCGTACCCTGTGCATGCGCACCATACACAGAACGCTCCATCTACGAATGCGGTTTCGAGAATACCTAGTGTCATCACCAGTATTCATGCTGGGAGAAGACGAAATATCGAGATACATCAGGTCAGATGGCTCGAAGCAGCGGCTACCGCCACAGAGCAGAACGTGCGTAAACTTTTGAAGCGCCTAGGCAGCGCTGCAGTTGCTATTTAGGAAAATTTCTTTATGTTTTGTGAGCGGCGAAATTAAATAGCCCTCATTGCTATCGGATTTTTACAAAGTTTCTTCTTTGAAGCTCTTGCTTCAGAGTCTTGATCTCTTGCTGTAGAGCATGGTTTTCATGCACGAGTGAGACGATTTTCATCAGCGCTATGTCGTAGTCATCTCTAATGCTCTCCAGGCGATCTTGCGCAACTTTCTTAAGTGTTTTTTGCTTTTCGACTTCCTGGGCAGCCGTTGGCTTTGGTTGCGCCTGCTGAGCTACGGCGGCAGCTTCGATTTCAGCGATCAGCGGCGCGTTTGCAGCGCGAATCTTTTTGATTGAGCCGCGCTTGCGGCCCGCTTCAAGAGCCACCGTGTCCTTGTTAATCGCCGAGCCTTTCGGGACAATCTGCGGTTTATTTTCAATCAATCGGTACAGTGCCGCACGATAGTCTTCAAGAGCACTCATGCCAAGTCCTCCAGCTTTTCCAGTAGACCGCGCTTCTCCAGTTTTTCATAAATCGCACTGATCTCGGATTCAATCTGTTTATACTGCGGGTTCTCTGGAGCGAACAGGGATTGCCCCCGTTTCAGATTGTTCACGCCCCGCTTGATGTTCTTCAGGCTGCGGTCATCATCGAGAATGGATTTCTCGCAATCCAGGCAAGCGAAGATGCTGGTGAAGGAAAGCTTGTCGCATGGTTCGAGATTCGTACAGCCACCAATCGGACCGAGCTTGTAAACCATCTCACCCTTTTCGAACTTCTTTTGTGTAGCAGCGCGATCTGTTGTGATAATGAGCGGCCGACCTTTATCGCGTGCCGCCTGAATACGATTACCTTCGCCACCCCAAAGCCGGCTCGTGCTGTTGATGACATTTGCTTCGAAGTCGATAAACTGGGCTTTGCGGCGTTCGTACTCTAGTTCATCCAACCAAAGCTGCGACTCTTCGGTCTGGAGGAAATTCACGGCAAAGGCATTGCCCCGGCGATAGTAGGAGGTCATGACCTCCGTCAGTTGCTTGAGTTGCAGCCCCAACGAGCCCACGGAAACCATTCCAGAGCGCGCTGAATAAACGGCCAGCGAGCGCCGGCACTGGTGAGTTGCCAGCGGCCACGCTTGTCCGACTTTAACGTCAGAATCATTTCGCCAATTCCGAAAGCCGTCAAACTGCTCCAGTTCACGAATATCTGCTTCCTGAACCACCATGTCAGGCAATCGGGCCATGATCTTATCTAGCCGGAAAGCTGAACTGCTCCCCGCAACAGGGGCGCCCTTAAATACTTGATAATCACCTCGCCGACCAAGCATCGGGAAGAGCGGGTACTGGCTCAAATCAGATTCATCAAACCCGTGTCGCAGCGCAGCTATTTTACCAACATAACGGGCCGCGATGACGCCTCTCTCAATAATGGGGATCGTAATCCAAAATGTTTCTGTCTGATTTTCTCCGGCGATCTTTGATGTATAGCCGCGCAAAATCGTAATATCCACGCCGGCTGCGATTATTGTTGTAAAAGTGTCGGCAGGCAGATGCCGGGCTTCATTGTCTCGCATCCCTGAGAACAAATGAATCCAGTATTTTGCGGCGAGTTGAATTTGACCAAGATAACCAAATAGTTCACGCCAGTCCGTAACTGAAAGCTTCTCAAAGAGCGAGCCCAGCCCCATCTGTGAAACTGCATTGCCCCAGTCAACAGTGTCTTTATAACGGGAGTTGTCCCGCGTAGGCATGCCGAAATGTGGGTTGTCCTTTCGCCGCCGGCAAAACTCAACGATTGCCTCGCCATTGGCATTGAAGGCATCTAGCTCAGCATCGAGCGCAGCAATAAGCGCAGCGTAGAGGCGCGACGGAATGAGCTTTGTTTGTTTCGGCTCATCCCTTTGTGCTTTGGGATGCTCATCGTATAGGGCTTGCATGCGTTCGATACGCACATATTCTGCCGGCGCAAACTTAAACTCCCGGTGCTTTAGTCGCACATCAAAGAGTTCTTTGATCAGCTTCAGCATAAGGCGCATCTGAGCTCGGCCTAGCGCGGCAAAGCTCGGCAGCAGCAGGCGATTGAGGTTCGCGTCCTCGAATAGCTGGCTCAGTGACAGGTTGTTGTTGAGCGCTAGACGCGCCAGATCGTTAATTACTGTCATCCTAATGGAATTAGGCTTGCGTGGCCTGCGATACAAATACATTCTCGCCAGTTGAAGTCGCTTCATTTCCTCGATAATGACTGTCACCAGCTGATTACTCGTCGAACCCTCGGCCCAACTAACAAAGTTATAGACGCACAGCCCTTTTGCGTCGTACGGTTTCATATTCCACGAGTCATCTTGATAACGCGAAACGACCGCTCCATCCGTAGTGCGCGAAATGACAAAGTCACCGTCAACAGTAAGGTAGTGCGATGGACTGGCGCAGCTATCGGGCAACTGATGCTCTTGCCACTGGTTAAGCTGAAGATTGGCAATAATGCTCACGACACAGCTCCTAGCGTAACGAACGTATCGAAGTGAATAGCCCAGAAATCATCAAGCTCACCGCACTCGACCTCAATGCGCACCCGGTTGATAGTTCCCGCGCTGCCGGGATCAGCGTCTTGTATGGCTGAAAGCACTTCGTCAATACGATGGACAGTCGGGCTGAATTTGTTTTGCCAACGGTCAATCGGCTGTTTTGCTTTTGTCGCATGAATTAGATAGCGAAACGAGAGCAGACGACGAATATCCTCTTCGTCTGCGTGAACGGCGTAGTGCGCGCAAAACAGGCAGGTTTCCGGGTCACGGCAAGCGGGTGCAGGGGCCAGTGCGGTAAACCCCTGTGCGCGCTCAGGCTCCGCTTCAGGCGTTTTTTCACACAACCCTGTACCCGTAGAGGCCTCCAGCCTCTTTTCGTCGAGAATACGCACTGGAACGCGCTCTGTAGAGCGCGTGCGATCAATCGCCGCTTGGTGCATCAACTCAAAGAAACTGGCCATTTCCACTGCGAAGTCTTCCAGTGCCGGCCGGCTATACGCTTGGCGAACCGTCTCTTCGGTATTACCCAGCTTTTCGGCGGTCAACGCCATGTCGCCGCCACTGAGCTTCACATATTGATAACTGACGTTTTTCCGCCACTGCGTTGGCGTGACCCAAGCGGTCTTGGGTAGCGCTTTAGAGAAGCATGCCTTCAAGCGAGCAATCTGCTGGTTGCCCACTGACGAAACTCGATATTCGTGTGAGATAACCGGAAACACCAGTGCACTATCGCTGCCGTTCAAAACCCATCGGCGCAACTCAAGATATTTCTTGAATACGGGCACGAACCGTACTCCGAACTCCGGGTTGACGGTTTTCCCGCCAGCCCGCGCCTTGGTTCCTGAAAAGCGCTTACCCTGTGTGCTGGGTATAAATTCAAGCGTATCGACTTCAAGATTTTGAGCGACTCTAAGATTGCAACCCGTAGCAGCGATAAATACCAGCATGCCCGCTACCACGGCCTGAGCACCGATCCATTGCCTTAGGTCAGATCGCAAGTCCTTGTCATTTTTTTCAAGACGCTTTCTTGTGTTGTCGTAAATGGCTCTTTCGATTTCTAACGCTACGCTATCACCCACCAGGCCAAAGTGTGCTTTTACCTTATCCCAGGCAGGAAATTCCGGCGACTGAATCAGCATGGGCGAAAGGCTAAAATTTGCGGCTTTACCTTTCTCGCTAAAAGTATGCATTGCGTACTGATAACAGGACTCGCCGTTGGGTGAAACGAAATGCAGCGGAAGTGCGTCGCCCCCAATCAGGAGGCGATGTGCTTCATCAATATAATAGATAAGCGCGGCAAATGTCCGTGCCTGCACATCGGCATTCGGCAATTTCAGGTTTACGTGGTTCGCGTGAGCGATTTTATGAGGAATATATGTGGCGACGCCCCTGGCTTCGGGTTCCCTCATGCCGGTTGCGCACATTACCGCTATTCGTGCAGCAGCTTGATAGCCGCATGCGGTGCTTTGTTTGATTCGCTGACCACGGATGCCCGAGTTACTCAATCGATGCAGCAAATATCGGGTGTAGTCGCCATAGGCTTGCTTCACGGCCGACACATCATCAAAGGCGTAGGACTGCTCTTGAGCGTCAATCCAATTAATAACAACGGTGATATTCTGAAGCACCTGAATTGCAGACGACGCGCTGCGCTTTGCTCTCAAAATCTCGATTAGCGCCTGCACGAAAGGAGTTCTTGCGTTGTCGAGCGAAGACAGATCGACCGGGCAGCCAACTTTGTGAGGGCCTGACTTGCCCCTACGCCTGTAGCACAGCGATCCTACATCGAGGTATCGCTTTCCCGCATTACTCGGATTATCAACCATCAGCACAGCGAGTTGCGGTTGAATGACCTCAACGTTTGCGTCCTTCGCGTCGATAATCACGATCTGACGCTGAATAAAATAATTACTCATGCAAGCCCGCCCATATTTGCTGATGTGCTGACATGCTTGAATAGCTTGCTTTCAAATTCATGCTGAACACTGTTCTTCCATTTCAGGCGCGATTTGTACTGTAAATACTGCATGGTCGTTTTTATATTTGCGTGCCCCATGCGCTGCCGAACATACTCCAATGCGGCAGTAATGTGTTGCTCGCCTAAGTGGCGCAACTGGCTTTCGAGTAGGTTCATGCCGAAGGTTGCGCGCAGGTCATGGAATGTAAAATCTTGAAAATCTGAACTTTCTCTTCGAATGCGCGGTACGAGCATCTCTCTGATGTGCTTGCGCAGAGAGCCACCATCCTGAATTGCAACGCCTTCGGCGCGGGCAACAAGTCCGACGTACTCATTTACGCTTTCATTGCGGCGATCAGCCAGCTCCTGCTTGCTCGTGTAGTAGGGGACACCGTTATTGCTCAGGAACACATAACTATCGGCTGACTCACGGTAAAAAGACCGCGCACGGCGCTTTTTAGCCTCTTCGCTGTTGACATAAATTCGTAGGTCTTGGACAAGCCAGTCGGGAACAAGCAGCGTCATGCACTTGCCTCGCTTCGTATCAATCTGTGTGCCTGCGCCTATGGGAAGTCGCAAATAGCCGTTGCTGTCTATTTCTCCATCTAGATGCTTAACCCTGAGAGTCCCGACTGTCTGAACTCGCGCACCTGTGAACAAGGAGAAATAGAACATCAGTTGATATTCGCGCGGTGACGCAAGCAGCGCTTTCAACATGCTCGATTGCTCATCAAAGGTCAGAGGGCGCAGATCACCGCCGTCATTGATGTATTCGGCCTGTCGCTGATTCTTAGGGTTTTGAATGGCAAGATTATGCGAATTGATCCTCAGGTTTTTCGGGATGCCATAGGCTGTGGTGACGCTGATATATTTCTTAATCTCGGTGAACGCGACGTTCTCGATCTGAGCATCATCGACGAGATTCCAATGCACAATCCGTCGATAAAAATTGACCACGGCATTGATTCGGGCGCTGGCTGTGCTTGCAGAAAGCTGACCGCTCGATGCAAAGTCAATCAAACGCTGACGGTAGCGATACGTGACTTTTAGACGGTCATTTGTAGGGAAATAGAGATAATCGAGGCTTTCTTCTTCGAGAAAGCGCAGGTAATCGAGCAGATGATCGGCAATCCCCCGGAATGTCCTCGACTCGTAGCCGACTTCACGCTGGAGCTTCGTGGTCAGGTACAAGTTGCCGATGGCCCAGGGCTCGCCGTCGCTTTGAATGAGTACGGGAAAGTTTGGAAAGTAACCAGGTTCGACCGGATTGAATTCATGACCAGGGAGACTCTGAGAGTTCCAGTCTTGATCAGTTTCGAGGAATTTTAGGCTGAGCAGGCGGAACTCAGGAATGAGGATTCGCCGCGCTTTGGAGTCATAGCGTCCCTGGCCTGTTTTGCTCCTGACCCGATTTCGCATTCTTCCCGTCCATCCACAAAACTCCTATTTGTCCATATGTTAGCGAGCACGGATTAAGGTGTCCATTTCCATCAGTTCGGATTGTCGTCGAAGATCATCAGGCAGGGCAGGTGGGCCATCACCCGTGCCACCTGACCTAGATTGTCGGCAAACCCCTGAATCAGCGGCAGCTCATGCCGGTATCGGGCTTGATGCTCGTCGCTGAG
>Ga0182736_1002614_pt1 | contig 13337 bp, 10 predicted proteins | sample eDN5th30CKraftBY_FD_128882 | JGI IMG/M metagenome (GOLD analysis project Ga0182736, IMG submission 128882) | Enriched backyard soil microbial communities from Emeryville, California, USA - eDNA 5th pass 30_C Kraft BY (version 2) (version 2) | ecosystem: Environmental > Terrestrial > Soil >...
GAACGCGGCGACCCCGTCGCGCCACCGGCCCTCGACGGCACCGGACCGGATCGTCACTCGCGGCTGCTCCGTCATCTGCCGGCTCCTTTGCCACAGATCGGCGAAATGTTGCAGTCCCACCGTGGCCCCGCGCGGAACCGCTGTCAACGGCCGGATGGCGGCAGCGGCGGCGCCGCCCGACCGTCACCGCGGCCGGGAGGCACCGCGCAGCAACGCCGTGACGGCTGCCTCCGCCTTGTCCGCGTCCGGATCCTCGCCGCTGATCAGGTCGGTGTAGATGAACGACTCGGCGATGCGGGTCACCAGGTAGGCCAGGTCGGGCAGCGGCATCGTCGGCACCCGGTCGCTGCGCGCGAGCTCGGCCCGGACGAGCTCCCGGACCGCCTCGACGACGTGGCGCTGCACCGGCCCGGCCCGGGTGGTGATCAGCCTGAGCGCACGCTCGGTCTCGCGACGCAGGAACGCGCGGTAGTACGGCGCCTCGATCACGGCGCGGGAGAACTCGCCCATGATCCTCCCGACGCGCTCGGGGCCGCACCCGCCGGTCCGTTCGGCGACCCCCCGCAGGGTGGGGTCGGCCAGCGAGATCAGCACCGTGCCGATCAGCTGGTCGCGGTTGCCGACCCAGCGGAACAGCGTCGTCCGGTCGACCCCCAGCTCGGCGGAGAGCCGATTGAGGTCGATGCGCTCACCGGCCACGAAGGCCCGGCGCGCCAGCCGGACCGCCGCGGTGACCCCCTCGGCCGTCCCCGTCATGGCGACATCGTGCCCGGCCGTCGCGGCCCGGTCGACGGGGCCTGGCGCCGGGCTGCGGCGACTGAAAAGCTGATCACGGCCGGACGAGCGAGGGGGACGACGATGGTCGAGGCGGCGATCGCCGAGCACGGTCTCATCGGGGACCTGCACACGGCGGCCCTGGTCAGCACCGACGGGTCCATCGACTGGTTCTGCTGCCCTCGGTTCGACTCCCCGTCGGTGTTCGGGGCTCTGCTCGACGACGCGAAGGGCGGCCACTTCCGGATCCGTCCGAGCCGGGCGGTCTATCAGTCCAAGCAGATGTACCACCCGGACACGGCCGTGCTGATCACCCGGTTCATCTCCGAGGGCGGCGTCAGCGAGGTCGTCGACTTCATGCCGCCCGCCGGCCCTGACGTCACCGGCCACCACCGCATCGTGCGGATGCTGCGGTGCGTGCGCGGCGAGGTGTCGTTCGACGTCGACATCGCACCGCGGTTCGACTACGGGCGGGCCCGGCACGCACTGCACCTCAACGACCACGGCGCGGTGTTCGCCACCGACGACCTCACGCTCACGCTGCACGGCGTGCGCGAGCCCGGCGACCCGGAGCTCGGGCATGTCGCGGTCGACGACGGCGACCTGCAGGTGCGCGTCGACCTCAAGGCGGGTGATCTGCGCGGGATGGTGCTGGAGGCGGGCGCGTCCGGGCCGCCGCGGGACATGCGGGTCGCCGAACTGCGACAGCTGTTCGACGAGACCGTCGGGTTCTGGCGGACCTGGCTGGGCCGCTCCACCTACCGGGGCCGCTGGCGGGAGATGCTCGGCCGGTCCGCGATCACCCTCAAGCTGATGACCTACCGGCCGACGGGTGCGCTCGTCGCGGCGCCGACCGCGGCGCTGCCCGAGCAGCTCGGCGGCGAGCGCAACTGGGACTACCGCTACACGTGGGTGCGCGACGCGTCGTTCAGCGTGTACGCGCTGCTCAAGATGGGCTTCACCGGGGAGGCGGCGCAGTTCGTCGGCTGGCTGCGCGAACGGGTCGGCGAGGCGGGCGACTCGGGCTCGCCGCTCAAGATCATGTACCGCGTCGACGGCACGTCCGACCTCTCCGAGGAGGAGCTGCCGCACTGGTCGGGCCATCGCGGCTCACGGCCGGTGCGCATCGGCAACGGCGCCGCCGACCAACTGCAGCTCGACATCTACGGCGAGGCGCTCGACAGCATCTCCTTCGCCGACCGGCGCGGCATCGCCTACGGGCACCGCGGCTGGAAACAGATCGGCGGGGTGCTCGACTGGCTGGCCCGCAACTGGGACCAGCCGGAGGAGGGCATCTGGGAGACCCGCGGCGGGCGCAAGGACTTCACGTACGGCCGGCTGATGAGCTGGGTGGCGTTCGACCGCGGCATCCGGATGGCCGGCGAACGCGGCCGGCCCGCCGACGTCGCGGGCTGGACGGCGGCCAGGGACGCGATCTACGACCAGATCATGACCCGCGGCTTCGACGAGGAGCGGCGGGCCTTCGTCCAGCACTACGACGACAAGGTCCTCGACTCGTCGCTGCTGCGGATGGCGACGGTCGGGTTCGTGGTGCCCACCGACCCGATGTGGCACTCCACCCTCGCCGCGATGGAGCAGGAGCTGGTCACCGACAGCCTCGTGTACCGCTACGACCCGGCCGCCTCCCCCGACGGTCTGCGCGGCTCGGAGGGCACGTTCTCGCTGTGCTCGTTCATGTACGTCGACGCGCTGGCCCGGGCGGGTCGGCTCGACGACGCGCAGCTCGCGTTCGAGAAGATGCTGACCTACGCCAACCACGTCGGCCTGTTCTCCGAGGAGATCGCGCTGACCGGCGAGCAGATCGGCAACTTCCCGCAGGCGTTCACCCACCTCGCCCTGATCGACGCGGCGGTCACCCTCGACGAGGCGCTCGACCGCCGACGCTGATTGCACTTATGCGCATAACACTATAAGTTCCAGGGCGTGGGAGCACTGCGCGAGCCGGCCGGCGCCGCCACCGGACACGGACACGGCCACGGGCACGGGCACGGGCACGGGCACGGGCACGGCGTGTCCGCCGCCACCGACCGGCGTTGGCTCACGTTCGCGCTGGTCCTCATCTCGGCGTTCATGGTCGCGGAGTTCGTGATCGGGCTCGTCGCGGGCTCGCTGGCGCTGCTGTCCGACTCGGCGCACATGCTGACCGACGCCGCCGCGATCGTGCTGGCGCTCATCGCCATCCGGCTCGCCGCCCGGCCGGCCACCGGCGGGTACACCTACGGCCTGCGGCGCATCGAGATCCTCTCCGCCCAGGCCAACGGCATCACGCTGCTGCTGCTCGCCGTCTGGTTCGGATACGAGGGCATCAGCCGGCTCGTCGACCCACCGCAGGTCGAGGGCGGGCTCGTCCTGATCACCGCGCTGGTCGGCATCGTCGTGAACCTGGCCGCGACCTGGTGCATCAGCCGCGCGAACCGCACCTCGCTCAACGTCGAGGGCGCCTTCCAGCACATCCTCAACGACCTCTTCGCCTTCGTCGCGACGGCCATAGCCGGCGTCGTCCTCGTGACCACCGGGTTCACCCGGGCCGACGCCATCGCCGCGCTGGTCGTCGCGGCGCTGATGGTCAAGGCGGGCTGGGGCCTCGTCCGCGAGTCCGGCCGCATCTTCCTGGAGGCCGCCCCGCGCGGGACCGACCCCGAGGCCCTCGGCGCCGAGCTGGTCGCCGTCCCGGGCGTCGCCGAGGTGCACGACCTGCACCTGTGGGAGATCACCTCCGGTGAGGCCGCGCTGTCCGCGCACGTCCTCGTCCGCCACGACGAGGACTGCCACCGCGTCCAGAGCGACATCGAGGAGGTGCTGCGGAGCCGGCACGGGCTGCGGCACACCACGCTCCAGGTCGACCACGAGAACGGCGCGCACGACGAGTCCGACCACTGCGAGGAGGCGCACGGCCCCGCCCACCGGCCGGTCCCGACGGGCCAGGGCGAGGGCACCGGCTGAGGTCCCGCACCCTCGACCGGGCCGCGCCACCGGTCCACACTGGGCCGATGTCCGACCCGAAGGCGGCCTACGAGCGGCTGCGCGGCGCCCACCTCGCCGCCGTCCGGGCCGCGCTGGAGGACCACGTCGCACGAGCGGACTGGCCCCTGGAACGCATCGAGCGCTACCGGACCCAGCGGCTGCGTTCCCTGCTCGCCTTCGCCCGCGAGCGTTCGCCGTTCCACGCGGCACGGCTGACCACAGTGGACCCCGCCACCGCCACGGTCGAGGACCTCGTCCGGATCCCCCCGATGCTCAAGAGCGACGCCCAGGACCGATGGGACGCGATCGTCACCGCACCGCGCGTCGACCGGGCCGGGGCCGAGGCCGTGCTGGCCTCGCAGCAGTGGTTCTCCTACGGCCCCGACGGCCTGCAGGTGTTCAGCTCCGGCGGCTCGACCGGCGTCCGCGGCGTCTACGTCTGGGACTGGGACCAGTTCGTCACGCTGGCGTGCCTGGCCTGGCGGTGGCAGGTGCGCGGCGCGCGCCGCTCCGGCCCGTCGGGCCCGTCGGTGCTGGGGGTGCTGGAGGCCGGCGGGCCGCCGCACGCCAGCACCCCGCTCTTCGACGTCGCGACCGACGACGCGATGCGGACGGTGGTGATCCCCGCGGCGGCCCCCTTCGACGAGGTACGCGCCGCCGTGGCCGACGCCCGGCCGACCCAGCTCGTCGGGTACGCGTCGGTGATCGGACGCCTGGCGCGCGAGGTGACCGCGGGCAGGCTCGACGTCGCACCCACCCGGGTGAGCACCAACTCCGAGCCGCTGAGCGACGAGGACCGCGATGCCATCACCGCCGCCTGGGGCGTGCCCGTGCACAACCTGTGGGGCTCGACGGAGATCGGGGTCCAGGCCGTCGGCTGTGGGGAGGGCGAGGGCCTGCACATCTGTGCCGACGAGGTGATCCTCGAACGTGTCGACGCCGACGGCCGCCCGGTCGGCCCCGACGAGCCCGCGGTCCGCACGCTCGCGACCGGGCTCGCCGGGCGCACCTTCCCGTTCCTGCGCTACGACCTCGGCGACGAGGTCACCCTGCTGCCGGGACCGTGCCCGTGCGGGAGCGCGATGCCACGGGTCGCCTCGATCGCCGGTCGCCGCGACGACGACTTCCACTACCCGACGGGCGCCACCGTCCCGGCCGCGGCGTTCCGCTACGTGCTGGGGACCGACCCCGCGATCGCCGAGTACCAGGTCCGGCAGACGCCGGACGGCGCGGAGGTGCTCGTCGTCGGCACCCCCGACGTCGACGCCGTCACCGCCGCGCTGGTCACGTCGGTGGCGCCGCACGGGCTGGCCGACGCGGCCATCCGGGTCGAGACCGTCGGACGGATCCCGCGGCACGCCGCGACGGGCAAGCTCCGCCGCTTCGTCGCACTGCCCGGGTGAGCGCGCGATGATCCGGTCGTGCTGACGGCGCCACGGGCCTGGTCCGACCTCACCCCGTCGTGGATGAGTGCCGCGCTGGGCAGGCCCGTCACCCGGACCCGGGTCGGGGACGTCGTCCACGGCACGAACTCCCGGGCCCTCGTCGAGGTGTCGTACGCCGACGGACCCGGCCCGCCGCGGGTCTTCGTCAAGCGCGAGGGCCGCGTGCTGGGCCGCCTCGCGCTGACCGCCCTCGGTGCCCGCGAGGCCGAGACCGACCTCGTCCGCCACGGGACCCGGCTGCCGCTCGAACACCCCGCGTTCCACGCCGCGGCCGCCGACCGCCGCCGGCTCGCGACCGTCGTCGTCATGGAGGACGTGACCCTGCGCGGCGGCCGCCCCCACAGTGCGCTCGTACCGCTGGGCGTCGAGCAGGTGGCCGCCGGCCTGCGCGAACTGGCCGGACTGCACGCGGCCTACTGGGACGCCCGGCTGCCGGCCTTCGCGCGACCGTGGCGGCTCGGCCCGGCCTGGGCGCCCGTCGTCCGCGGCGGCTTCGTGCACGCGCTGCTGAAGCTGCGGCGCGCCGGGCACCGGCTCCGCGTCGGCGCGGCCGATCTCGACCGGGACTTCCGGGCCTGGGCGCGCACCGCGTCGACCGGCCCGCAGACGCTGCTGCACGGCGATCCCCACCCCGGCAACACCTACGGCGTCGGGACCGGCGTCGGTTTCTACGACTGGCAGCTCGTCCGCTCGGGCAGCTGGGTCCACGACGTCGGCTACTTCGTCACGTCGAGCCTGTGCGTCGACGACCGGCGCGAGCACGAGCGGGCCCTGCTGGAGGGCTACCTCGACGCGCTGGGCCACCGCCCGGCCGACGCCTGGTCGCGTTATCGGCGCACCCCGGCCTTCGGCCTCGGCTCCTGGTTGCAGACCTGGGCCGCGGGCACGTTCCAGCCCGACGACGTCTGCCTGGCCACGATCGAGCGGTTCGCCGCCGCCCACGACGACGCGCGGTCCGGATGAGCGACCGCCGCGGCGTGCCGTTCCGGCAACGACCGGGGCGCGGCGCCGTCGTGTCCGGTAGGACCTGACCCGCGAAGGGAGTCGCCATGCCCGCCACCTCCGGCCGTCGACGCGACACGCCGCCACCCCGGACCGGGAACACCGAGGCCGAGGTCCTCCGCGGCTTCCTCGACCACCTCCGCGCCGGTGTCGCCGCGAAGGTCGAGGACGCCCCCGAGCCGCAGGTCCGCACCGCAGGCGTGCCGTCGGGCACCAACCTCCTCGGCCTGCTCACCCACCTGACCGCCGTCGAGGCGGCGACGTTCCTCGGTGCGCACGTCGCGAGCTGGCCGGCGACGTTCCGGGCTGACCCGCAGGACACCGTCGCCGAGGTCGTCGCCCGTTACCGGGACACCGTCGACCGCGCCAACCGGATACTCGACGGCTGCGCCGACCTGGGCGCGCCGGTGCCGCACCCCGATCCGGGGCATCGCACCCCGTCGGTGCGGTGGGCGCTCACGCACATGATCGAGGAGACCGGGCGGCACGCGGGCCACGCCGACATCCTCCGCGAGCAGATCGACGGCGTCACCGGCCGGTAGCGGGCTGCGCCGAGCGGGCACGGAAACCCGCCCGGCACCCCCGAGCCGGCCGGCCGTCAGCCGAACTCGGCGTAGACCGCGCGCTCGAAGTCCGCGTACACGCCGAGCGCGGCGTCGGTGATGAACGGGAGGAACTGGCTGTAGATCGCCCCGCTGACGCCCGTCGCGGGGTCGACCCAGAAGTGGGTGTTGAACACGCCGGCCCAGGCGCCGCTGTAGGGCGCCCGCATGCCGGGGGCCTGGGCGGTGTTGAGCAGCAGCCCGAGCCCCCACTTCAGACCCGCCGGACCGTTCCACGGGCCCGAGGTCTCCGGTTCGGCGGTCGGGATGTGCACGGGGAAGTCGAGGTCGCCGATCTGGTTGCGGAACGCGTCGTCGACGGTCTCCGGGTTCAGGATCGTCGCCCCGTCGAGCGATCCGCGGTTGAGCAGCATCTGCTGGAACCGCGCGTAGTCGCGCGGGGTGCAGTAGATGCCGTGGCCGCCGGCCCACCACTGCGGGGTGGGCGACCAGTCGATCTCGGTGGCCGCCCACCCGTCGTCGGTCGGGACGTGCACCGCGACCAGGTCCTTCCGGGCCTGCGCGGTCGGGGCGAACGTCGCGCTCCGCATGCCCAGCGGCTCGAACACGTGCGCGGCGAGGTAGTCGTTCAGCGGCTGCCCGCTGACCGCCTCGACGACCTCCCCGAGCCAGTCGGTGTTGATGCCGTACTCGAAGCGGGTCCCCGGGTCCGCGACCATCGGCGCGGAGAAGATCGCCCGGTCGCCCGCGAGCACGTTCGGGGTGCCGGTGACCTCCTCCCAGCGGTGCACGTCGGCGTTCCAGAACCAGTAGCCGAACCCCGCGGTGTGGGTGACGAGCTGGCGGACCGTGGCGGACGACGCCGGGGGCCGCAGCGTCGGGGTGTCGCCGTCGAACCCCGTGAGGACCCGGACGTCGGCGAACTGCGGCAGGTACTTCTCGACGGGCGCGTCGAGGTCGAGGTCACCGCGCTCGACGAGCTGCAGCGCGGCGACGGTCGCGACGATCTTGGTCATCGACGCGATGCGGAACATGGAGTCCGGCGTGGCGGGCCGTTCGGCCCCCGCGGCCGCCGGTCCCGCGGCGCCCTCGTAGAGCACACCGTCCCGGCCGACGACGAGTGCCACCGCCTGCGGAACCGCGCCGCCGGCGACGGCCTCGGAGAGCACCTGGTCGATCGAAGCGGAACTCGTCGAAGCAGAACTCACTGCGGCCTCCTTGCCGATGGATGGGAGCACCAGCAAGATAGTGCAGAATATATGGTTGAAGCTAGATCGTCGGGCTCACCCGTTCGGTCCGTGGGCACGTCGACCGCGTCGCGGTCGGGGTCGCAGTCGGGTCCGCAGTCGGACCACCGCCTCGGCCGCGACCCGCCGCACGGCGTCGCGCGCGACCCCCAGCAGGACCCGCGCGGGACCCGGCACGGACACCACCGGGTCGGTGCCGGTGCGGGCGGCCTCGTCGACCGCGCGGGCGAGCTGCTCGAACATGCGCCGACTGACGTCGCCGGCCAGGGCACGGCCGAACTGCGCGATCCGGCCGGTGAGATGGAGGTCGGCCGCCGCCACGAGCACGGTGCCGCCGTCGGGACCCGGGCGCGCGGCCAGCCGGATGTCGGCCTGCGTGGCGCTCCCGCCCACGTCCGTGCCCTGCGCGACGAGCCGCATCCGGTGCTGCTCCGGATCCGACTCCAGCACCTGGGCGAGACCCTCGAAGGCGAGCGTGACCGGGCCGAGCGGCACCCTGGCACGTCCGCGGAACAGCCCGCCGTCGAGCGTCTCCACGAGCTCGGCACCGGGCAGGCACCTGGCCAGCCTGCGGAAGTCCAGCACGACGGCCCAGACGTCGTCGATGTCGGACGTGAGCTCGCTGCTCACCGCCACCGAGGCGGACGGCGCCCCCGACGGCACCCGGACCTCGGTCGCGCCGGCCCGGCCGGAGGCCGGCTGCTCGGTCCCCGGCTCCGCCGCGGCCGGGCCCCGCGACCGGGCGAGCACCGTGCGCGGCTCCAGGTTCCCCGGTGGCGGCAGCCCGTCCGGATGGGCGGCGGCCGTGTCGGCGACCGCGGCGAGGATCCCGCGGTACCCGGTGCACCGGCACAGGACCCCCGACATCTCGGCCGGCAGCTCCTCCGGCGTCACCGAGGTGCCCCGCGGGCCGTTCGCGAGCAGGTCGTAGCTGCTCATCAACATCCCCGGCGTGCAGAAGCCGCACTGCAGCCCGTGATGGGCCGAGAAGGCGCGTTGCAGCGGGTGCTGGTCGTCGGCACGCCCGAGCCCCTCGACGGTGACGACCTCGGCGCCGTCGCACTGCACGGCGAGCAGCAGGCACGCCCGCGCGGCGTCGCCGTCGACGAGCACCGTGCACATCCCGCACACGCCGTGCTCGCAGCCGAGATGGGTACCGGTGAGGCCGACCTGTTCGCGCAGCACGTCGGCCAGGTGCATCCGCGGCGTGACGGCGACCGTGACCTCGGCTCCGTTCACGGTCATCCGGACGTCCGTCGCCTCGCCGGGCCCGACCCTGCCGGGGCGGGGTCGCGGGTACCCGGTCATCGTGACACCTCGCTCGACCGGGCCCGGGCGAGCGCCGCGCCCAGCTCGCGCGCGGTCAGCACGGCGAACAGGCGTCGCCGGTAGCCGGTGGAGCCGTGTCCGTCGCCCCCGGTGTCGACGAGCTCGCGCGCCAGGTCAGCCGTCGCGCCGCGCAGGGCGTCGGGGTCGTCACCGACCGCGGTCATCAGCGCGGTGACGTCGCGGAAGACCGGGCGGTCGGAGATGCCGAACCCGGCGAGCCGTGCGGCGTCGACCGCGCCCTCGCGGACGGTCACGGCCGCGGCGACCCCGGCGAGCGCGAAGTCGCCGTGCCGGCGCGCGATCTCGCCGAACCCGAAGCCGTCCCCCGGCGCCGCGACCGGGAACTCCACCGCCGTGACGACGTCCTCGGCACCCGCGGCCGTCGTCATCGCGCTGACGAAGAACCCGCGTGCGTCGACGGTCCGCCGTCCCGAGGGGCCGGCCAGCTCGATCCGGGCCCCGAGGCAGCAGGCCACGGCGGGGAGCTCCGCGGCCGGGTCCGCGTGCGCGAGGCTCCCGCACACGGTGCCGCGCGAGCGCAGCTCGCGGTGCCCGACGAACGGGAGGGCCATCCCGAGCAGCGGGACCGCGGCCGCGTCCGCGGCGCGCTCGACGCCGCGCTGCCGCACGGCCGCGCCGACCCGCAGCCGGTCCCCGGTGCGGCGCAGCTGCTGCAGCTCCTCGATGGCGGTGATGTCGACCAGCGTCGCGGGCCGGCCCAGCCGCATCGCCAGCACCGGCACCAGCGACTGGCCCCCGGCCAGGACCTTGCCGCGGCCGTCGGCGAGCTCGGCGACGGCGTCGGCGACGGCGGCCGGGCGGACGTAGGCGAACGGTGCGGGCTTCATCAGCGACCCGTGAACTCCGGCTTGCGCTTCTCTCCGAACGCCTTCACGCCCTCGGCGAAGTCGTTGCTCGACCGCAGCATCGCGTAGGCCTTCCGCTCCAGGTCGATGCCGGTGTAGAGGGGCCCGTCGACGCCCTTGTCAAGGACCTCCTTGGCCGTCCGCTGCGCGATCGGCGAGAACGCGGCCATCTTCGCCGCAAGCTCGTCGGTCGCGGCCGTCAACGCGGCGCGGTCGTCGTGCAGGCCCGCGACGAGACCCCAGTCCAGGGCCTGCTGCGCCCCGATCCGGGTGGCCGTCATGATGTGGAACTTCGCACGCGACAACCCGATCAGTCGGGCGAGCCGCTGGGTGCCGCCCGAGCCCGGGATCATGCCGAGGTTCATCTCCGGCAGCGCGAACTGGCTGCGCGGCGTGGCCAGCCGGATGTCGCAGGACAGCGCGAGCTCGAGCCCGACCCCGAAGCAGTAGCCGTCGATCGCGGCGATCACCGGCTTCGGGCTGCGCGCCGCGGCGGTGACGTTGTGCCCGAGATCGGTGAAGTCGATCGGGTCGACCTCCATGAAGCCGGCGATGTCACCCCCGGAGGTGAAGTGCTCGCCGTCGCTGCGCACGACGACGACACGCACGTCGGGATCGGCGTCGATCTCGGCGAACCGCTCGGCGACCAGGCCGCGCATCTCCCAGGTGATCACGGTGTACCTGCCGTGCGACAGGGTCAGGTAGGCGACCCGTCCGTCGCCGCTGCGCTCGAGGAGGACGTCCCCGCCGGTCAGCGCCATGTCAGTCGGTTCCTTTCTGCTGGTCCGCGTCGAGGAGCTGATGCAGCACCTCGCCGTGCAGCGGGAGGCTGCGGATCGACACCCCGGCCGGGGCGAGCGCGTCGGCGACGGCGTTTGCGAAGGCGACGGGGAAGCTCATCGACGACCCTTCGCCGCAGCCCTTGGCACCGAGCGGCGTCAGCGGCGACGGGCTGACGACGTGGTCGGCACGAAGGTCGAACCCCGCCTCCGCGCTCGTGGGGCAGAGGTAGTCCAGGAACGTGCCCGCGGTGGGCTGGCCGGAGTCGGCGTAGGTGAACTGCTCGTACATCGCCCCACCCAGCCCGTGGGTGAGCGCCCCGTGCACCTGCCCGTCGAGCAGCTGCTGGTTGAGCACCGTGCCCGCGTCGTGCACCGACGACACCCGGTCGATGTCGATCTCGAGGGTGTCCGGGTCGATCCGGACGGCGACGATCTCGGCGACGAACCCGTAGCACAGCGAGGAGTTGATGCGGTCGTCCTGCGTCGCCGCGCGGATCTCCCGCGGGGTGAACGCGGCCTCCTCGTAGAGCCGGGCCGACACCCCGTCCGGGAGCGCGCCGGGGTCCCAGTGCACGAGCCCGGCCGCGTGCCGGAACTGCACGGCCCGCGCGTGGTCGTCGCGGTGGCGGACCGTCCCGTCGACGAGCTCCAGCTCCTCGGGTGCCGCGTCGAGCAGGACCGACCCGGCGGCCCGCACGGTCTCGGCGATCCGGTCGGCCGCCTGCACGACCGCGCTCGTCACCAGCGGGGCGAAGCGCGACGAGTAGCTGCCGGAGGTCACCGTCCACGGCGTGGTCGCGGTGTCCATGTCGACGACGGCGCGGACCTGCTCCTCCGGCAGCCCCAGCCGGCGGGCCGCCACCGACCGGGCCACGGTGGCGTGGCCCTGCCCCTGCGGGACGCTGCCGAGCAGCACCGTGACCCGGCCCTGCAGGTCCACCGAGATCCGGACGTGCTCGGTGGAGCCGGACTTGTCGCGCCCCGGCTTGCGCTGCTCGGCGGGGGTGGCCAGACCGACGTAGCCGATGTTGGTCCCGGACGGGTCGACGACCAGGCCGACCCCGATCCCGTAGTACGCACCGTCGGCGCGCGCGGCGGCCTGACGGGCCCGAAGCTCGTCGAGCTCGGCGTTCTTCTCCGCGAGCGCCAGTGCGGCCCGGTAGTCACCGGAGTCGTACACCCCGCCCGACGGGGTCTCGTGCGGGAACGCGTCGACCAGGTTGCGCCGTCGCACCTCGAAGGCGTCGGTGCCGGTCGCGGCGGCCACCGCGTCCATCAGCCGTTCCAGCCCGAAGTAGAGCTGCTGGCCACCGAACCCCCGGTTCAGCCCGGTGGGCATCGTGTTCGTCACGACGGCACGCGCGCGGATCTCCACCGCCCCGATGCGGTACGGGCCGGTGACGTTTCCGAAGCAGCGGTAGAGCGTCGACGGTTCGGGTGGGCGCAGGTAGGCGCCGACGTTGTCGACGAGGTCGACCTTCAGTGCGGTGACGCGCCCGTCGGCGTCGACGGCCGCGGCGCAGTGCATCGCGCGGTCGGCCCCGGTCGAGCTGGCGAGCAGGTGCTCGAGGCGGTCCTCCGTCCACCGGACCGGCCGGCCCGCGTGCTTGGAGGCCAGCGCCATCAGCACCACGTACGGGTAGATGCCGGCCTTGATCCCGAAGCTGCCGCCGATGTCGGCCGGCACGTGCAGCCGCACCTGCGAGGTCGGGACGCCCAGCGCCCCGGCCATCACCGGGACCATGGTGAACGGGCCGTGGAAGTTCGCCCACGCCTCGACCGCGGGGCCCGCATCGGTGTCCTGCCAGTGCGCGATGACGCTGTAGCACTCCATCGGCACCGACGAGTAGCGCGGGAAGTCGTAGTCGGCCTCGACGACGGTCGCCGCCGCGGCGAAGGCCTCGTCCACGGCACCGAAGGAGAACGTGCGGTCGGTCGCGACGTTGCCGTCGGCGTCCTCGTGCAGCCGCGGGGCGTCGGGCTCCAGCGCGCGCCGCGGGGACACGACCGCCTCGAGCGGCTCGTACTCGATGTCGACCAGCTCGGCGGCGTCCTCGGCGGTGTAGCGGTCGGTCGCGACGACGACGGCTATCGGCTCGCCGACGAACCGCACCCGGTCGACCGCGGTGGGGTGGTACGGCATCGGGGTCGCGGTCGACAGCGGGAAGGGCCGGACCGCGGCGCGCACGTCGTCGGGACCGATGACGGCCGCGACACCGGGGTGGGCCCGGGCCCGCGTGAGGTCGACCGAGCGCAGCCTGCCGTGTGCGACGGTCGAGCGGACGACCGCCGCGACGAGCGTCCCCGGCAGCGGGTCGAGATCGTCGAGGAACCCGCCGTGCCC
>Ga0182736_1002615_pt1 | contig 13336 bp, 9 predicted proteins | sample eDN5th30CKraftBY_FD_128882 | JGI IMG/M metagenome (GOLD analysis project Ga0182736, IMG submission 128882) | Enriched backyard soil microbial communities from Emeryville, California, USA - eDNA 5th pass 30_C Kraft BY (version 2) (version 2) | ecosystem: Environmental > Terrestrial > Soil >...
ACGCTCGGCCTGCGCATGCAGCGCCATGCCGACAACGCCAAGGCGGTCGCGGAATGGCTCGAGGCGCATCCGTCGGTTGCATGGGTCAACTATGCCGGCCTGCCGAGCAGCAAGTACTACAACCTCGCCCGCAAATATTCGCCGAAGGGCGCCGGCGCGGTGTTCACGTTCGGCGTCAAGGGTGGCTATGAGGCGGGCGTCAACCTCGTCTCGAACGTCAAGCTGTTCTCGCACCTCGCCAATATCGGCGACACCCGCTCGCTGATCATCCACCCGGCCTCCACCACCCACAGCCAGCTGGCGGACGACCAGAAGGTGCTGGCCGGCGCCGGCCCGGACGTGGTGCGCGTGTCGATCGGCATCGAGGACAAGGACGACATCATCGCCGACCTCGACCAGGCGCTGAAGGGCTGATCCTGCATCGGCTGCTCCGTGGGTAGCCGACAAAAACAAAAGCGCGGCATCTTTTGGATGCCGCGCTTTTTGTTTGCCTCTTTTTCCTGACCGAAGCCCGAGATGGCTACCTTCGTCAGGCCTTCGGCGCAGAACCTGCGGAGATGTCCTTCGCCATGTCCTTGCGGGTCAGGCGATTGTTGCGCTGGACGATCGAGAACGTCGCGAGCGCCGCCAAAATCACCAAAAACTGAAGCGACAGCGCCTCGAGCGTCGGATTGAGGCCGAGCGACTTCAGCCAGAGCAGTTCCTTCACCTCGTTGAAGGGCAGATAGTTCTGCTCCTGAAACTCGGTAATCGCCTCGCCGATGAACTTGATCGCCATCGCGAACAGGAAGGCCGAGGTGATGACGAACAGCGGACGCAGCGGGATGCGCCGCGCGATCATGTTGATGAAGTAGAACAGAACGGCAAGCCCGAGCGCGCCCACCACGAGGCCGGCGAACAGGCCGGCCGTCCATCCGCCCTCGGCGGAGGCCAGCGCATGAATGAACAGCACCGTCTCGGCGCCCTCGCGAAACACCGCGAAGAACGCAAGGGCGGCGATGGCCACTCCGGTATCCTGCGCGAGCGCCGCGTCGGCCTTTGCGGCCAGATAGGCCTGCCAGCCGCGCGGGTCCTGCTTCACCATCAGCCAGCCGCTGACATAGAGCATCAGGGCGGCGGCGAACAGGATGACGAAGCCTTCGAAAACGTCACTGTGCTGGCCCGAATTCAGCACCGCGAACAACCAAGCAGCCGCGAGGCTCGCAACCACCGCGGCAAACGCGCCGGCATAGAACGTCTTGACGCGGTGGCCGCCGCCCGACTTGTGGAGATAGGCGGCGAGCGCCGCCAGGACGAGGAGCGCTTCCAGCCCCTCGCGCAGCAAGATCACGGCCGCTTGAATGAATGCACTCGACATAGAAAACCCGCCCGAAAATCGATGGGCGTGTTTTATCGCTGCGGTGTTCGCAAATCAAAGCGAGCCGCGCGGCGAACCGCCGGCCGGAAACTCCATGCCTGCCGGAAAATCCCGCCAAATCGAGGGATTTTGAATCGCGGCGCGAGGTTAGAATAGTTCAATTTGGTCGCCTTGCGACTGTGCGAATGACAGGTGCAAGGTGAGAGTGGAGCGCCGATTGACGATACCGCTTCGCGCTATTTGACGAACTGCGCTTCAGCCTTGCCAAAACCCTGCGCGTGGACCAGCACTGCGGTGAGCACGACCAGCGCGACCGCCTGATGGAGCAGCGCGGGCCCGAGCGGCACCGACAGCAGCAGCGTCCAGATGCCGATGGCGGCCTGCACCGCGATCGTGGAGGCGATGACGAGCGCGCCGTTCGTCACCCGCGCGCCGGCCTTCGACCGCACCACGTCGATGACATGGATGACGGCGAGCACGAACAGCGTATAGGCGACCATGCGGTGGCTGAACTGCACCGTGAGAGTGTTGTCGAAGAAATTGCGCCACCACGGATCCTCGAAGAACAACCGGCTCGACGCGGGAATGAATGCCCCGTCGATCAGCGGCCAGGTGTTGTACGCCGTGCCGGCGCGCAGGCCGGCGACCAGCGCGCCGAGATAGACCTGAACGAAGGTCAGCCCCATCAACAGATGCGCAAACGTCTTGAACCGACGCGGCTGCGGCTTCTGCTCCGGCCGCGGGGTCAATTGTCGCAGGGTCCACACCACCGCCGCGAAAATCAGGAACGCGATCATCAGGTGCACGGCCAGGCGATACTGCGACACTTCAACGCGGTGCGTCAGGCCCGATGCCACCATCCACCAGCCCACTGCACCCTGCAGCGCGCCGAGGCCAAAAATGCCCCACAGGCGGCGCTTGAGCGCCGAGGGCAACCCGCCGCGCCACAGGAAATAGAGGAACGGCAGCAGGAACGCGAAGCCGATCAGGCGGCCGAGCAGCCGGTGGCCCCACTCCCACCAGAAAATATACTTGAACTCCGCCAACGACATGCCGGCGTTCATCTCGCGATATTGCGGGATCTTTTTGTAGGCCTCGAAGGCGTCGTGCCACTGCTGCTCGCTCAGCGGCGGCAGCGTGCCGGTGACGGGCTTCCATTCAACGATCGACAGGCCGGACTCGGTGAGGCGGGTGGCGCCGCCGACGATGACCATCGCTCCGACTAGCGTGGCGATGACGATGAGCCAAACGCGGATTGCCCGCAGGTTCGGAACCCGATATGCGGCGTTGATCATTGAATAATGTCTGCACCTTGATTGGATTGGTGCGGACTTTATAGTCGCGCCGGCGCGGCATGCAAGCCGCGGTCCCCACCACTCCGCTCGCCCTCTCACGAATGCGCCATGACGATCCGCACCCGTAAACTGTTTGGAACTATCGCTCTTCTCATCCTGGTGACGGTCTGGTCACTTGTCGCCATGGCGATCGCGCAGGCGCCGCTGCTTTCGGGCTCGAAGCTGGCGCAGGGCATTTACTACGTCGTGATCGGGCTTGGCTGGGTTGTCCCGGCGATGCCGATCATCAAGTGGATGTCGCGTCCGGACCGCTGATCACTGCGACCCGGACCGGCGTCTTTCCGCCACTCGCCTGCCTCTCCGGGCGGCGGCTCACATTTTATTGAGAAGTATTTGTCAAGGTGCGTTAGCAGCGTCCGTCGGGCGCACTCTCAGATTCAGTGGGGGGACAGGCGAAATGCCTGCGCAGCGTCTCAGGATGGGTCGGCCGGTAGCCTTCGGACTTCAGCGAGTATTCGACATCGCCCAGGTTGAGGTTTTCGACACGATCGCAGCGGCCGAGCCGGTCTGGCGCATGCTGGAGCAGTATGGCGCGTGGTCGACGCCGTTCCAGCGCTTTGATTTCCTCAACGCCTGGCAGAACAGCATCGGCGCGGCAGAAGGCAGCTCCCCGTTCATCATCATTGCCAGCAATGCCGATCGAAGGCCCCTCGTTCTCCTGCCGCTCGTAGTCGAGCGCGCCAACGGCCTGCAGACGCTGCGCTTCATGGGCGGCAAACATGCCACCTTCAACATGATGGTGGCAGACCCCGCCTACGCGGCGCGCATGACGGAGCAGGATCTTGCGACCATGTTCGACGCCGTCCGTGACCGCGGCGTCGATCTGCTGGCATTCGAGCGCCAGCCCGAGCAATGGCACGGCATCGCCAACCCGATGATGATGCTGCCGACGCAAGCCTCGGTCAACGAATGCCCGCTGCTGAGGATCGCCGAAAATTCCGAGCCCGCCGATCGCATCAGCAATTCGTTCCGCCGCCGCCTGCGCGGCAAGGAACGCAAGCTGCAGGCGCTGCCCGGCTATCGCCATTACATCGCGCGCACCGACAGCGAGATCGAACGCCTGCTCGGTACCTTCTTCCGCATCAAGCCGATCCGCATGGCGCAGCAAAAGCTGCCGGACGTCTTCGCCGAGCCCGGCGCAGCCGACTTCATCCGCGACGCCTGCTTTGCAAGGCTCTCCCCCGAAAAACGGGCGATCGAGATCCATGCACTTGAGAGCGACGACGACGTGCTGGCGATTTTCGCCGGCGTCGCCGATGGCCACCGCTTCTCGATGATGTTCAATACCTACACGCTGTCCGACAGCGCGAAGTACAGCCCCGGCCTCATCCTGCTGCGGAACGTGATCGATCACTATGCCGAGGCCGGCTATACCTCGATCGACCTCGGCATGGGCAACGACGAATACAAACGCCTGTTCTGCAAGGATTTTGAGCAGATCCGCGACAGCTTCATCCCGCTTTCCGCGCTCGGCAAGCTCGGCGCGATCGCGCAGTCGTCAGTGGCGCACACCAAGCGCGCCATCAAGCAGAACTCGATGCTCGCCGACGTCGTGCAGAAGATCCGCAGCACACTGCGGCGTTAGCCGCCGGCCTGCATCAAAGCGCCGCCTCAGGCAGCGGCGCGGGCATGCGCGATCTGGGTCGCCGTGCCGCCATGGTCCAGCATCGTCACCGCATTGAAGCCGACCGCAAGGAGTTGCTCCTGCATTTCCTTGCGCGCCTCATCACCAAGCGCCGCATCGGGGATGACCACGGCGCGGCTCTGCGAAGCCAGCAGGCCAACCGGCAGATCGGCCGCGCGACCGGCATCAAGAATGATGTGATCGTAAGCGCGGCCAAGCGCATCCATCGCGATGACGAGGCGGGGCGATGCCAGCAGCGCGCGCTCCTCCCGCTCACGGCCGATGCCGACGAGATGCAGCCGCGACGCCTTGTCGGTGGTGATGATGTCGCCGAACGAGGTGTTGCCGAGCAGAAGATCGGACAGCCCCGGCGCATCGGGATCGTTCGAGGCTTCCGCCGTCGCGGCGCTGGTGGCGGAAAGATCGACCAGCACCACCTTGGCATCGTCCGCCAGAAGCCGCGCCAGGGCGAGCGCTGTGCGGGTGACGGCTGCGGGGTCGCTGCTGCCGAGCATCGTAACCTTGCCGACGGCCTCCGCGCGCAGTTCAGCCGCCAGTTGCTCCAGCTCGCCCACTGTCGCGGCGGCGGCTGCAGGGGCAGCCACCTGAGCAGGCTCCTTGGTCTCGATCACCGGCGGCAGCGGCATGGCGGCGCGCGCTGCCGGCGCCGCCGCCGGCGCCGTCATCCGCAGCAGCTCGCTGCTGGCGACAAATCCCGCGGTCAGCATGAACGTCGCAAGCGTCGCGATCAGCACGATCGGCAGCTTTTTCGGGGCAGCCGGCGTGTTCGACACCACCGGCCGCGAGATGATCCGGCCTTCGAGCGGCGCGACCTCGAGGTTCTCGCGCGTCGTCGCCTCGCGATATTTTGCGAGATACGATTCCAGAAGCTCGCGCTCGGCCCGCGCCTCGCGCTCGAGCGCGCGAAGCTGCACGTCCTCGCTGTTCGACGAAGTCGCCTGCCGCTTGAGCTGGTCGAGATTGGCGGTCAGCGCCTCGACCTTGGCGCCGGCGATGCGCGCATCGTTTTCGAGCGTGCGCGCCACCTTCAGAGCCTCGTCGCGCAGCTGCCGGTCGAGATCGGCGAGCTGGGCCTTGAGCTCCTTGATGCGCGGGTGCGCGCCAAGCAGCGTCGAGGACTGTTCGGCAAGCTGGGCGCGCAGCGTCACGATCTGCTCGGCGAGCCGGCGGATCAGTTCGGAATTGAGCACCTCGGAGGCTTCCAGCGGCTGGCCGCGCTGGACGAGATCGCGGATCAGGCGGGCCTTCGATTCAGACTCGGACTTTTGCGCGCGGGCGTTGTTGAGCTGGGTGTTGATCTCGCCGAGCTGCTGGTTCGACAGCGTGGTGTTGTTGGTGCCGACGAACAGGCTCGATTTGGCGCGGAAGTCTTCCGCCTTGGCTTCCGCGGCTTCCACCTTCTTGCGCAGGCTGTCGATCTCGCCCGCGAGCCACTGGCTGGCCGCCTTGGCCTGATCCTGCCGAGCGGCCTGCTGCAGCACGAGGTAGCCCTCCGCGATCGAGCCCGCGACACGCGCCGCCAGCTCCGGATCGCTCGACATGAACTCGACGACCATCACCCGCGACTTGTCGACCGCGTAGGCGACCAGCCGCTCGTAATAGGCTTCAAGCACGCGCTCGTCCGCCGTCATCTTCAGCGGATCGCGCGCCAGCCCGAGCAGGGAGAGCAACGTCTTGACCCGCGAAACGCCGCGCAGCACCGGATCGAATTCCGGCCGCTCGGCGAGCTTGTTCTTCTTGATCACCTCGCGGGCGAGATCGCGCGACAGCAGGAGCTGCACCTGGCTGGTCACGGCCTCGGGATCGAGCGTGGCGCGCTCCTCGCGATCGTTGTTGGGCCGCAGAAACACGTTTTCGCGCCCGTCGATGAGAATGCGTGCCTCGGACTTATAGCGCGGCGTCATGAGATTGACGGCGACGAGCGACAGCACCAGCGCTAGCACCGTCGGCACCAAAATCCATGCACGGCGGCGCACCAGCGCCTGCCAGATGAGGCGCAGATCAAGATCGCTGGAAGCGGACGCGGCCCGCACCGTCTCTGCGGGACCCTGGCCGGAGCCCTCGCCGCCCTGCGAAGGGCCGGCCGGCTTGCGGAATTTGGGGATCGAAATAGGCATCATGTCTCTCGACAGCCGTTCACACGTTGTCTCGGCAATACGTGACTAGACCCGATTATAGTTTCCGCCTCGTTAAGGGATCGCCCGCGCAAAATTGAGGCCGCCTTCACGGCCTGTTAACCTCGCCGCCTTCAGCATCCGGTTTCGGCCTGCAATCGCCGGTCAATCGCAAGGTTTCGGCGCAAAGGGTCATTTTCTGTTGACCGCAACCGGCTATCGGGCTGACTGAATTGTCCGATGGAACCTGCCGGTGCTATGGCCGCACCTGTCCATGGTGCGCCCCCCTCCGGATTTGCCGCTGGCCATGCGGCAGGTTGCCTGACCGATGACGATGACAAACGACGCCCCTCTGCGCATCCTTCACGCCGTTCGCGCGCCGGTCGGCGGCATTTTCCGCCACATCCTCGATGTCGCCAACGGGCAGGTCGAGCGCGGCCATCAGGTCGGCATTCTCGCGGACAGCATGACCGGCGGCGAGCGTGCGGCCGCCGCGCTGGCCGAGATCGCGCCCCGCCTCGCCCTCGGCGTCCACCGACTGCCGATCTGCCGCGAGCCGCAGCCGCGCGACCTGATTTCGTTTCTCCGGTTCCGCTCGCTGGTCAATGCCCTCGAGCCGAACGTGCTGCACGGCCACGGCGCGCAGGCCGGCGCCTTCGTGCGCATGAAGAAGTCGCGGCCGGACCTCATCAAGATCTACACGCCGCATGGCGGCTCCCTGCACTATTCGCAGTCGACGCTGAAGGGGAAGGTGTTTTCGCAGCTCGAACGGATGCTGATGAACCACACCGACCTTTTCCTGTTCGAAAGCCAGTTCGCCCGCGACACCTATCTGCGCGTCGTCGGCCAGCCGCAGGGCCTCGTCCGCACCGTGTTCAACGGCGTTACCGGCGAGGAATTCGAGCCGCTGCAAACCGCACCGGACGCGACCGACCTGACCTATGTCGGCGAATTCCGTCACATCAAGGGCGCCGACCTTCTCGTCGACGCGGTGGCGGAGCTGCGCCGCAGCGGCCGCCCCGTCACCCTGACGCTGGCGGGCGACGGCGAAGAGACCGCCGCGCTCAAGGCGCAGATCGAGCGCCTGCAGCTCGGCGACGCCGTGCGCTTCATCGGCCACGTCCAGCCGCGCGTCGGCTTTGCGCAGGGGCGTCTTCTCGTCGTGCCCTCGCGCGGCGATTCAATGCCCTATGTCGTGATAGAGGCGGCGGCGGCGGCCAAGCCCATGATCGCCGCGAAGATCGGCGGCATCCCGGAGATTTTCGGCCCCTATGCCGACGGCCTGTTTCCCGGCAAAGACGCCGGCGCGATGGCCAGCGCGATTGCCGCCGCGCTCGACAATCCTGTGGCAACCTTCGAGCGCGCCAAACAGATGCAGGCCCGCATCGCCGAGCACTTTTCCCAGATGGCCATGGTCGATGGCGTGCTCGCCGGCTATCGCGAAGCCTTCGCCCGGCGCTGAGCGCGGCTGACGCCCGCGAGCCGCGCCTTCCATAGCGTTGCAAATTGGCTGCAGCAGCGACTTTCACGCCATCGCGCCGGGTTTTCACCTTTGGCAAAAGGTATCAGAAACCATATTCTCGACTGGCCCTGGCGGTTGGAAATTCCTACACAAAGTTTCAGCAGTATCGCTCATGACAAAAGCAAGAAGCTGACGGCCGCCGGATGACGCCATCTGCGCCGCGCAGGAAATGGACGTGTTTGCTATGGACCCGTTGAATGCCCGCTCGATGATGAATGAGTCCGCCGGCAATGGCGAGCCTCGCGTCGAGCGTCGTCGCCGCCTGTCGCCAGAGGCGCTCGAGATCACCAATCAAAAGGTGCGCCCGGCCTATTCGCATGTCGTCATCACCGGCGCGGTGCGCTTTGCGGACTTTTTGATCATCGGCCTCGTCGGCATCGCGGTCTATCTCGCTTACGTGACGCCGATCGACGGCTTCCGCTGGGGCTATGTCTGGACCATCGCCGGCGTCGCTGTCGCCGCCGTCGCCTGCTTTCAGGCCGCCGACATCTACGACGTCCAGATGTTTCGCGGACAGCTCCGCCAGATGACGCGCATGGTCGCGGCGTGGACCGTGGTGTTTTTGCTGTTCATCAGCGCCACCTTCTTCACCAAGCTCGGCGGCACCATCTCGCGGGTCTGGCTCGCAACCTATTTCGTCAGCGGCCTCGGCGCCCTGCTCGTCAGCCGCCTCATCCTGCGCGGCTATATCCGCCGCTGGGCGCGCGAAGGCCGCCTCGATCGCCGCACCGTGATCATCGGCGCCGACGAGAACGGCGAGAAGCTGATCAAGGCGCTCAAGGCGCAGGACGACTCCGACATCGAGATTCTCGGCGTGTTCGACGACCGCGCGGACAAGCGGTCGCTGGAGAGCTGCGCCGGCAAGCCGCGCCTCGGCAAGGTTGGCGACGTGCCGGAATTCGCCCGGCGCACGCGGGTCGATCTCGTGCTGTTCGCGCTGCCGATCTCGGCCGAGGGCCGCATTCTCGAAATGCTCAAACAGCTTTGGGTGCTGCCGGTCGACATCCGCCTCTCAGCGCACAACAACCAGCTTCGCTTCCGCCCGCGCGCCTATTCCTATCTCGGCGACGTGCCGACGCTCGACGTCTTCGAAGCGCCGATCACCGACTGGGATCTGGTGATGAAGTGGCTGTTCGACCGGGTCGGCGGCGCGATCATTTTGCTGCTGCTGTCGCCGATCATCGCCGCCGTCGCGCTCGCCGTGAAGCTCAGCAGCCCCGGCCCGATTTTGTTTCGCCAGAAGCGGTTCGGCTTCAACAACGAGCGCATCGAGGTGTTCAAGTTCCGCTCGATGTATCACGACCAGGCCGATCCGCTCGCCAACAAGTCGGTGACGAAGGGCGACCCGCGTGTCACCCCGGTCGGCCGCATCATCCGCAAGACCAGCCTCGACGAGCTGCCGCAGCTGTTCAACGTCGTCTTCAGGGGCAACCTGTCGCTGGTCGGCCCGCGCCCGCATGTGGTGCAGCAGAAGTTTGCGAACCGCCGCTTCGAGGAAGCCGTCGATGGCTACTTCGCCCGCCACCGCGTCAAGCCGGGAATGACCGGCTGGGCGCAGATCAACGGCTGGCGCGGCGAAGTCGACACCGAGGAAAAGATCCAGCGGCGCGTCGAGTTCGATCTCTACTACATCGAGAACTGGTCGATCCTGTTCGACCTCTACATCCTGTTCAAGACCCCGTTCGCGCTGCTCAAGTCGGAAAACGCCTATTGACGCGGGCCGCCCCAGGACGACTGCCAAGGGCGGCTGCGCAAACCGGCGGGATGCGGCGGCTACGCTGAGTGCAACACGGTGAACCAAAACGATGAACTCCATGGCGGTCGCTGAGACCCACCTAGCGCCGTCGGCGCTGGCGCCGCGCGTTGCGGCCTGCCAGAACGCACTGCTGTGGCTGGTCGGCTTCGGCGGCGCCATCGTGTTCATCGAGCCGAGCCCTTATGAGCTCGCGACGCTCGTCGCGCTGATCTTCTTCGTGCTCACCGGCCTCAGCCTGCGCCTCGCGCTGCTGCCGCTCATCCTGCTCCTGTTCCTGATCAACATCGGCTACACGATCAGCGCCGCGCATCTCCTCAACCTGCCGCGCATCGTCAACTGGATTTTGACGTCGTGGTATCTCGCGATCACCGCCATTTTCTTCTCGATGGTGATCTCCGAAAACACCGAGGAGCGGCTGCGGTATCTCAGCCGCGGCATGATATTCGGCGCGGTGATCGCGGCATTCGCCGGCGTCGCCGGCTATTTCGGCCTTGCGAGCCACAGCCTGTTCACGCTCTACGGGCGCGCCAGCGGCACGTTCAAGGATCCCAACGTGCTCGGCGCGTACCTCATCCTGCCATCGCTGTTCGCGATCCAGTCGGTCGTGCTCGATGACTTCCGCAAGGCGTTTCGCAACGCGCTGGTCGTCGGGCTGTTCGCCGTCGCCATCCTTCTCGCCTTCTCGCGCGCGGCCTGGGGCCAGTTCGTCCTCACCTCGCTGTTCATGCTGGTGCTGATGGTGCTGACCAGCGACAGCCGCGCCCAGCGCAATCGCATCATCCTCACCTCGATCATCGCGGTCTTCGCCTGCGCTTTTCTCCTCACGATCCTTCTGTCGCTGGATGCGGTGCAGGAGCTGTTCCGCCAGCGCGCAAGCTTCGACCAGAGCTATGACGGCGGCCGCTTCGGCCGGTTCGGCCGGCACATCCTCGGCGCCCAGATGGCGCTCGAGCTGCCGCTCGGCATCGGGCCGCTGCAGTTCACAAAATTCTTCCCCGAGGACACCCACAATTCCTATCTGAACGCCTTCATGTCCGGCGGCTGGCTCACCGGCATCTGCTACCCCGTGATGATCTTGATCACGACGGTGTTCGGCTTCCGCCACGTCTTCGTGCGGGTGCCCTGGCAGCGTGCCTATCTGGCGATCTTCGCCAGCTTCCTCGGCACCGTCGCCGAGGCGGCGATCATCGACACCGATCACTGGCGGCACTTTTGGCTGACGCTCGGGGCGATGTGGGGCATGTTCATTGCCGCGCGCCACTACTGCGCGCGGCAACATCTTCCGAAATAGCGCCGTTCAGCTCGCGAGCGGCAGCCGCGTCTCGATGATCCGCGAGAACAGGCTGGCGCCGACCGGCAGGATATTGTCGTCGAGCACGAACTGCGGATTGTGCAGCGGCACCGTGCCTTCATGCCCGAGCCAGAAATAGGCGCCCGGCACCGCCAGCAGCATGTCGGCAAAATCCTCGCTGCCCATCTTCGGCGTCGGGCTGGTATCGACCCGCTCCTTGCCGACCACCTCCGCCGCGACCTTCGCCACCGCATCGGCATGTTCGCCGCTGTTCACCAGCACCGTGAAGATGTCGCGGATCTCGACGTTGATCTCGACCCCGAACGCTGCCGCGATGCCCGCCGCGATGGTCCGCATCCGGTCGCGGATCTGCTCGCGCACCTTGTCGGAGAACGCCCGCACGGTGCCGCACAGCTTTGCCTCGCCGGGAATGACGTTATAGGCCGAGCCGGCATGGATCTGGGTGATCGACAGCACCGCCGCCTCGCCCGGCGGCACGTTGCGGCTGACGATGGTCTGCAGCGCCTGGCCGAGCGTCATCGCGATCACTACCGGATCGCGCGACTGCTCCGGCATCGCGCCGTGGCTGCCGTAGCCGGTGACGGTGATGTCGAAAAAGTCCGCGCCCGCCATGCCGGGGCCAGTGATCACCGCAACATGGTTTGGCGGCAGATCGGGCGCGTTGTGAAGGCCATAGACCTCATCCATCGGGAATTGCTTGAACAGCCCGTCCCTGATCATCGCGCGGGCGCCGCCAAGACCCTCTTCCGCCGGCTGGAAGATGAACAGCGCGGTGCCGTCAAAATTGCGCGTCTCGGCGAGATAGCGCGCGGTGCCGAGCAGCATGGTGGTGTGGCCGTCATGGCCGCAGCCGTGAAAGCGGTTGGGAATGGTCGAGCGCCACGGCAGGTTGGTGTTCTCCTCCATCGGCAGCGCGTCCATGTCGGCGCGCAGGCCGATGCGCCGCGCACCGGCGCCCTTGCCCTTCAGCACGCCGACGACGCCGGTGCCGCCGAGGCCGCGATGCACCTCGATCCCCCATCCCGCGAGCTTTTCGGCGACGATGCCGGAGGTGCGCTTTTCCTCGAAGCCGATTTCGGGATGCGCATGCAGGTCGCGGCGGATCGCGACGAGGTCGTCAAAATAGCTCTCGATCAGCGGAATGTTGGCCAATTCAGCCTCCCCATGATTTTGGTTTTTTGATCAGGTGCCGGGCCGCTCAAAGGCCGGCCCGTTCGGCTTTATCTTCACCCCGGAGCGCAGCCTTGTCCATGGCAGGGCTGCTGTGTCCGCAGGCATGGCTCCGGGCGCGCAGCAGATCAGCAGCGCCGCCGCGATCGGCTCGAAATCGGCGCGAAAGTGCACCGAACTCTTGTTGACGAGGATGGCCTGTTCGGTCGGCTCGATGCCGACGAAGCGATAGAGCGCCTGATCCGCGAGCTGGGTCTTTTCCGAGGTCAGCACCACGCGCACGCCGCCGATCCGCAGGCAGACCGATGGGCCGAGGTCGAGATGGCGGCCGCCGAAGTAAGGGCCGTCCGCGAGCAGCCGGCCGTCCGACAGCTTCTCGACGACGAACTCGGCCTCGAACGGCGCATCGCCGGCAATGCCGGATTTGCCGCCGAGCGCGAGGCGCACGCTCGCCCCCTCGCCCGCGGCGTGGGCCAGCCGCGCCGACGCGGGATCGACCATCAGGCCGAGGGCCGCGCGCTGCGCATTCGCCTTCACCAGTGCGCGCAGCATGCCAGTGGTGTCGGAATCGCCGCCCGCGCCGGGGTTGTCCTGCGTGTCGGCGATCACGACCGGCCTCGCTGCCGAGGCGGCAAGCGCAATCGCCTGCTTCACGCCCTCGTCGGGCGAATAAAGATTGCCGTCGAACTCCGTCTCGCACGCGATGATGTTGGCGGCCATCGCATCGGCGGCGCGGTCGGCATCGGCCTGCGTAGCGCCATAGGCGACGACGCTCGGCCCGCAATCGGGTAAGTCGGCGGCAGGAAAGCCCGGCGCGAAGGACAGTGTCGGCACCTTCTCGCTCACCAGCCCGCCGAGATCCCGATAGAGCTGCCTGCACGGCTCGTCATTGGTGCATTGCCAGCTGATCGGGATGAGGAACGGCAACTGGCGGAACGCCTTGGCGAACGTCTTGCCTTCCAGCAGCAACCCGAGATGGCGTGCGCAGGCGCGGCCGGTGTCCGCCATGTCGATATGCGGATAGGTCCGGTAGGCAATCAGCGCATCGGCGTGCTGCACCATCAACGCCGTGACGTTGGCGTGAAGGTCGAGGCTGACGACCAGC
>Ga0182736_1002616_pt1 | contig 13328 bp, 15 predicted proteins | sample eDN5th30CKraftBY_FD_128882 | JGI IMG/M metagenome (GOLD analysis project Ga0182736, IMG submission 128882) | Enriched backyard soil microbial communities from Emeryville, California, USA - eDNA 5th pass 30_C Kraft BY (version 2) (version 2) | ecosystem: Environmental > Terrestrial > Soil >...
CATGTCGGCCGCCGAGTAGACCGCCTCGCTGCCCGTCTCGCGCTGAAAGGACCCGAGGGTGTCGTTGATCTCGCCGGGCTTGCCGAAGCCGTTGATGACGACAGAGGCTCCGGCCAAGGCAAAGGCGCGGGCGATCCCGAGTCCGATCCCGCTGGTGGAGCCGGTGACGATGGCAACCTTGCCGTCCAGAACTCGCGCTGAGTCGGTTGGGGGCTGGGTGAGGGCGACGTTCATGATGATCCTCCTGGTGTGATGCACTGTTCGGGCGGAGCGTCATCCGACCCGTTCGACGATGGCAGCGGGAGGTTCGGATCGGAAATGCCCGCTTGCTCCCGTAGTGATAGAGGGCCGCTATCGAGCCGGCCGGATGCGTCTAGAGCCTCGGACCCAAAAGTGGACACCACTTTTGGGATTCATCCGATGCTCCTTCTCTTGGCTGGCGCATCGGATGAGGCGGAAAACCGGGGCCACTTTTCCGTCCGATGCGCTAGTCGACCGCAGCCGGAGAGGGCGTTGGGACATCGCGCCCTCTTTCAGGCAGCGGATTCTCGGCAACAGGCCGCAACCGCGCGGCCAGAAGCGCGGCGACCAGAAGCGAGATCCCGATACCCGTGACACACGCTCCCCAGCCGAAGCGATCGAAGACCTGCCCGAGGACTGCGCTACCCACCAGCCCGCCCGAGAAATAGGAGGCGAGATAGAGCCCGCTTGCCGAACCCCGGTCGGTCGTGGCCGCATGACTGACGAATCCTGTGGCGGTTGCCTGAGCGAAGAAGGTGCCGACACCGATGAGCATCAGGCCGATCAGAACTGCCGGGAGGCTCGGCACGACTAGGAGGGGCAGGCCGAGGCCTGCGACCGCCAGCGAGCCCCAGAAGGTCGGCCGGGTCCCGTACCGTTGCACCGCACGGCCGGCCAACAGGGTCGTGACGACCGAGGGGGCGAAGACGAAGTACACGAACCCGAGGCTCATCTGGCCAAGTGCAATCGGCTCGCGGACCAGCACGAAGTTCACGTAGGTGAAGGTGCCGATGAAGGCGAACAGGATGCAGAAGCCGATGGCGAAGCTGGGCCGCAGGAGCGGATTGCGCAGGTGCTCGGCCCAGTTCGAGAGAGGCGACGCGTCGGGTTCGGGCCGAGCGGTCCTCATCGCGGGTTGCGTGAGCCAGACACGGACGATCGCTGCGCCGAGCAGGTTCAGGCCCGCCAGGGACAGGAAGGTCGCCGGCAGGCCGAGATGATCGGCAAGTCCCGCCGCCAGAAGCCGGCCGAAGAGATTGCTGGCGACATTGCCGGTGATGTAGGCCGCGAAGGCCCCACCGGCGTCCATGGCGCTGCAATGCTCGCCGAGATAAGCCAGGGTGAGGGTGAAGGCCGAAGCCATGCACAGCCCCTGGGCGATCCGCAGCACCGTGAACGTCGCAAGATCAGGCGCGACGGCCAGCAGGGCCGTGGGGATCGCAAGCATCGTGAGGCTGAGGAGAATACCGCGCCTGCGATCGATCCGATGACTGAAATAGGCGATTGTCAGGCAGGCGATCGCCATGCCCATCGTGGTGGCGTTCACGGCAAAGCCTATGGCGGCGGGTGTCACGCCGTAGCTCTGGGCAAGGGTCGGCAGGATCGCCTGGGTGCCGAACAGATCGACCACCGTCAGGAAGGCGATCAGGCCGATCAGGATGGTACGCTCAAGCGCGCCTGCATGATGGCCCTGCACCGATATCGCTTGGTGGTGGCTGGATGCAGACATCGTCGTCTCCTGTCGCAGGAGGGTGGACTGGTGCTCAGCCTGACAGACCGGCACCAGCCGGGGCAGGCAGACGCATCACATCATGTGAGGATCTGCCGTGGGCATGTCGTGGAACACATCGGAGGACAGCAGGACCACCGGGGTCTTGCCGGTGTTCTTCCACCAGTGCCGCACGCCGCTCTTCTCGACCGAGACCTCGCCGGCCTTATGCACGATCGGCACGGAGCAGGTGCTGGCATATTCCTCGATCGTGCCGGAAACGATGTAGATCAGGGCCGGACGGTCCTCGTGGCTGTGCCAGGGCACGACCCCGCCGGGCTGAATCACCAGCTTCCGGGTCCGGAGCTGGTGGTCTGACAGGGAGACCTTCTCCTTCGACAGGTCGACTGCGGCCAGGACCGTGTCGGTGACGCCCTTGGGCTGCGTTTCGCCCTGGGTGCGCACGCCGGGGCTGACCTTGTTCGCCGGGCACTCCCCGGCCTGGACCGTGACGGAAAGAAAGGCACCTGCCGCGAGGGTCGCCGCGCAGAGCCCTGTCCGGATCATATGAGCGCCTTGAATTCGGTTCAGCATGTCGATGTCTCCTCTGTTCCGCCGCGCCCGGATGGAGGCACCTGGGGGAGCCAGCGCGATGCGGTCATCGGATGGTCGAGCAGGCAGGCATGGAAGTGAAATGCCGAGCAGACCTCGACTCGATAGCCAAAAGCTATCGCGGCTTTGGAGCCGCTGGTGCTAGTTTACCGGTGCTGGCCTGTAGGCGTGGACGACGATCCCTGGAGAATGCCCTCGAAGGAGGATCCCATGGAAATGCACCAGATCCGGTACTTCCTGGCCGTATGCGAGGAACTCAACTTCACGCGAGCGGCAGAACACTGCAACGTGGCCCAGCCCTCCCTGACGCGGGCCATCAAGCTCCTCGAGGAGGAGCTGGGCGGCCAGCTCTTTCATCGGGAGCGCGCCAATACCCATCTGTCGGAGCTGGGCCGGATGGTGAAGCCGCATCTGGAGGAGGTATACACGCGTTCGCTGGAGGCCAAGCGGCAGGCCCTCGACTTCACGAAGCTGAAGAAGACGACCCTCAGGCTCGGGGTGATGTGTACGATCCAGCCGGATGAGCTCATCGATCTGATCAGCAGGCTTCAATCCAGGCACCCTGGAATCGAGCTCGAAGTGGTCGATGCCAGCGCGGCTCAATTGGAGGACCGCCTCCTCAACGGCGACCTCGAGGTGGCGATCTACTGCATCCCGGGCCAGGAGCCGGATGAGCGCCTGCATTACATGCCGCTGTTCCGGGAGCAGTTCATGATCGTGGTGTCGCCTAACCATCCGTTGGCGCAGCGCAACACGATCCGCCCAAGCGACCTCACGGGCGATCGCTATCTCAATCGCGTCAATTGCGAGTTCTTCTGCTATGCCGGAGCGATCTGGCGCGAGCATGGCTTCGAGGGGTGCGCCACCGTCTATCGGAGCGAACGCGATGATTGGCTTCTCGCCATGATCGCCGCCGGGCTCGGCTTCGGCTTCATGACGCAGAGCTGTGCCAAGCACCCCATGGTGGTCTGCCGTCCCATGGTCGACCCCGAGTTCTGGCGCGAGGTGAACCTGGTGACCGTCCGCGGGCGGCCGCACTCACCCGCGGTCGGCGCCCTGGTCAAGGAAGCGATGCGGGCACGCTGGCTCGGCCAGCCCGCCATCGCCGCCAGTGCCGAGAAGAAGCGGGCCGCGATTGAGCCTTCGCCTCTTGAGCTGGCGGAATGAACGTCATGCCGCTCCCGTCAGGCGGGTCTCCATCCTCGTAATTCCTGTCGCGCCATTTTGGAGCTCGGGAGCGGGACCCGTGATGAGGCGCGTCCCGCGCTGGAAGCTGGCATAGGTCCAGGCCCAGTTCATCGCCACGACCAGCCGGTTGCGGAAGCCGATCAGGAAGTAGATGTGCGCCACGCTCCAGAGCCACCACGCCAGATAGCCGCTGAGGCGGAGCCGGCGAAACTGCACCACGGCTCTCTTGCGGCCGATGGTGGCGAGCGAGCCCGGGTCATGGTAGCGGAAGGGCGGGAGGTTCCCGCCGGCAAGGCGTGACCGGATCAGGTTGGCGACGTACCGGCCTTCCTGCTTGGCGACGGGCGCAACACCCGGGAGGGGCTTTCCGTCCATGGCGAGCACGTGGGCCGTGTCGCCGATGACGAAGACGTTGGGGTGCCCCGGCACGCTGAGATCCGGCGCGACCCTGACGCGTCCCGCCCGGTCTGTCTCGCCCCCCAGCCATTGACCGGCCGGCGAGGCCTGCACACCCGCAGCCCAGAGGATCGTGCGCGTCCCGATGCGTCGGTCTCCGAGCGAGACGCCGGTCTCATCACAGCCTGTCACGGAGGTCGAAATCCGAACCTCGACCCCGAGTTCCTCCAGCGAGCGCTGCGCCGCCTCCGAGAGACGCTCCTCAAAGGCCGGAAGAATGCGCGGGCCCGCTTCGATCAAGACGATGCGAGCATGGGTCGGATCGATCGAGCGGAAGTCGGCAGCCAGCGCCTTTCGGGTCAGTTCGGCGATGGCTCCCGCCATCTCGACGCCTGTCGCGCCGCCTCCGACCACCACGAACGTGAGCAGGCGATCGCGCTCGTCCGGGTCCGTCTCGAACTCGGCCTTCTCGAAGGCCAGCAGGATCCTGCCGCGCAGGCTCGTGGCATCGTCGACCGTCTTGATCCCTTTCGCGAATGCCTCCCAACCGTCGTGGCCGAAATAGGCATGCCGGGCTCCGGTCGCGAGCACGAGATAGTCGAACGGGATGCGGCGATCTTCCGCCACCACCTCGCCAGAGGCCATGTCGATGCCGGTGACTCTCGCGAGCATCACGGAGGTGTTCCGCTGGCCTCTGAGGATCGTGCGGATCGGCGAGGCGATGTCGGCCGGCGAGAGAGCCGCCGTGGCAACCTGATACAGCAGGGGCTGGAACAGATGGTAGTTGCGTTGATCGATCACCGTGACCTCGACCGGCGCTTTCGCGAGGGCCTTTGCGGCCGTCAGCCCTCCGAAGCCAGCGCCAACGATCACGACGCGGGGCTGCCCGGTGTGAGCCTTGTCATGCATGTCAGGTTCCTTACGTCAGATTCCGCAGCCTTCCAGTGAAGGGTTCATCGGGCGAACACGGCGGCCGGCTGCTTGCGGAGCAGGAGGTGGTCGAGGGAGAGGACGCCGGGGCCATGACGGATGACGACCAAGAGGGCCGTGGCCCAGAGGATGTGCTCCGGCCAGCCGCTCGGATAGACGAAGACCTGAATCACGGCCGTCATGGCGAGGAGCCAGGCCGCCGACAGGCGCGACGCAAGGCCGATGATCAGCAGAGCCGAAAAGACATTCTCGGAGAACGTGGTCAGGTACGCCGCGACATCGGGAGGGAGCAGCGGGACCATGTATTCATCGCGGAACAGGAAGAACGTGGAATCCTTGATGTGGAATCCCTCGATCTTCGTCTGGCCCGAGCGCCAGAAGACCCCGCCAGCGGCAAGGCGCGCGATCAGCGAGACGAGGCTGTCGGGAATGGCGTCGGCGAGAGCAATACCCCGATTGGCCAGAGCTTTGATGGACATTGTGGAGCCTCCTTCGGTTCAGGACCAAAAGGTGCCGATCCTGTCCCGGCATCACACCACCCGCCGGTCCGCGCCGGAAATGCCGAGGAGCCATCGAACCCATAGCTCCCTGCTATGGGATCTTCTGCGACCGTGAGTTTCTCGTGAAGCAGGAGAAATCTCACATGATGGATGCCACGCACTGCCGCTCATCGCTGACCGGAAGGGCCGCTCGCGTCTGGTATCCCTTCCGAACCTTCCTGAGGTGCCTTGACGCGTGGACCGGCACGATCGAGAGAGCCATCAATGCCGCGGTCCATAGAGCCTTTCTATGATCGCAAAAGCCCACCGATATTTCCGCTCGTGGTCTCTCACTGCCATCCTCTGTACGTGAAACAGCCGAAGCCCCATGGGCCGGACTCGGCACAAGGAGAGTTTGATGAGCACGAGCGAAGCCCAACATGTCCTTGTCGTGGACGACAATCACATCTTCCGCGAGACCCTCGCGCAGAGGCTGCGGGATGCAGGCCATCGCGTCACCACGGCAGAGACCGCTGAGCGAGCCTTTTTAGCTTTGCGCGACTGGAGCAGGCCGGTCGATTGGCTTTACACGCGGGCCTGTCTGCCAAGTCTCATCGATGGATGGATCCTCGCCGACGAATACCGCGACCGTCAGAGGAAGCGGGCGGTCATCATCGCCGCGTCCGAGGCACGCGAGTCGCGAGAGGGGGATATCGTCCTGGATCACCCGTCAGTGGCGGCCGTTCTGGACATGCTCCGGCACATGATCGAGGCCGCGCGAACGAATGCGGCAGGGGCTCCTGCTGACATGGGCCGTCAGCGCCATGCGGCCTGACTGCCAGGGCATCCTGGAACGTCTTTCCAGGGTTGACCGCCGGGGAGGGCGCAAACCATGTATCATGGGCGTTCTTCCCGTCGGAGCGACCGGTTCGACTGATGATGTCGGCATCGCCCTGTATCCTCCCTTTGCCGCGCGATGCGCTTTGCAAGGAGTGGAGCATCGGATGAATTCCAAAAGTGCAAATCCACTTTTGGGGTCGATGCGCTAACCTCGCGGGCTGCAGACGCCGACGATGATCCGCGCAGCGAGGATTTCCGACAGCGTGCCGATGAGATCGAAGCGCGGATGCGCCGCCGCCACGTCAGCGGCCGTCCTCAGGCTGGCTCCCTCCAGCAGTGCTGTCAGGAAGGCGGCTGCGCCCGGCGGCAGGCGATGAACCTCTACCTCGAGATCCGGCCGGACAACCAGCGCATCTTCCGCCTTTGAGCTGTCGATGAGCGGATGGTCATCCGGGCGGAGGTGCGCCTCCCAGATCGACACGATCGGATACGAGGATGACACGACCTGGACGGAGGGGTGCAGTTGAACGTGGATCTGCTCCCATCGACGCGGAGCAAGGGATGCAAGCTCGTCCACCGTCAGGGGAGAAGCATCCGCCGCGTGATAGGAGCGGGTGAGCGCAGCCTCCAGCCGGGCGACATCGCCCAGATAGGGCACCGGGCGCGCCGGCGGAAAGGTATCGGCGAAGTTCGCAAGGTCGTCGCCATAGGTCATGAGGATGGGCGAGCGGGGCGGCGACAGCTCGATGAATGCCCGCGCCATCGCGCGGAAGAATTCATCCCCGACAAGCGCATGGCAGACGGGGAAGCGGTTCACGAGAGCTTCGGTCAGGCCGGCGAAGACATTGTTGCGGTAGACGTTGAAGCGGCGGTCGACTCGGCCATGCCCGACGGCTCGAAGTCCCGGCGGCACCTCGCGCGTGCGGTCGAGCAGGGCCATGGAGAATCGCTTCTGAAATGTACGGAGCGCCATCATGACAGGCCTCATACGGTCGCGAGCATGGCGCGGCGGCAGCGCTCCTTGGACAGGGCACGATCCGCCTTCCGAGCCTCCTTCATCAGGACCGGGAACGGGGGAATGTCGTTGTCCCATTCGATCAGCGTCGGCACCGGGCCGGTCCGCTCCAGAACCTGCTCGAACAGCTTCCACACGATGTCCGCCACCGGGGTGCCATGGGCGTCGATCAGGAGCCGGTCCCCGGCATCATCCTGGTCCTCGGCAAAACCCGCGAGATGGACCTCGCCGACGCGCTCAGCCGGAAAGGCGTCGAGATAGGCTCCGGCATCATAGGCGTGGTTGGTGGCGGAGACGAAGACATTGTTGACGTCGAGCAGCAGCCCGCAGCCGGTCCGCCGCGCGATCTCGGACAGGAAATCGACTTCAGCCATGTCCCTCTGCTCGAAGGCGATGTAGGTCGCTGGGTTTTCCAGCAGCATGCGTCGCCCCAACGTCTCCTGGATCTCGTCGATGTGCTCGCAGACCCGCCGTAGGGTTGGGTCATCATATGGCACCGGCAGCAGATCGTTGAGGAATACGGTGTCGTGCGTGGACCAGGCGAGATGCTCGGAGAAGGACTCGGGCTCGTAGCGCTCAATCAGGCGCCGCAAGCGTGCGAGATGCGTCTTGTCGAGCGGCTGGTCCCCACCGATGGACAAGCCTACCCCATGCACCGACAGCGGATAATGGGCTCGGATCTGCTCCAGGTACCGGTGCGGTGGTCCGCCGTCGCCCATGTAGTTCTCCGCGTGAACCTCGAAGAAACCCACGGGGGGCAAGGTTTCGAGGATCTCCCGACAATGCCTGGACTTCAGGCCCAGTCCGGATCGTGCCGGAAGCACTGCGAGGCTGAAAGCCGCTACAGACGCTGGCGAGTTCATGATCTCCTCCTGTCCTCTGCTCAGGGTATGGGTCGGGGGCAGGTCTGCTGTCCCCCGGAGGCTGACACATGTCGGCCAATGGTCTGCTGGTTCTTTCCCGCGGCCAACTCAGGACGGGGGAAGGTCGCGGTTCAGGGCTTGCAGGCTGCCCATGCGGTTGCCCGGCGCCATCACGGTGGTGCAGGTGCCCTTGGGGACGATCTTCCAGGCGTTGCCCTGATAATCCACCTTGGACGTGCCGGCACAGGTGGTGCCGGGGCCGGCCGCGCAGTCGTTCTGCCCCTTGATGGCAACCCCGAAGCACTTTTCCTGGCCGGCTGTCGGCGGGGGCTTGGGCTCAGCATGGGCTGCCGCTGCATACCCGAGGGCGGCCGCCATGGCACCGGCAATGCTGATCGTGGTTCGGCTGGTCATGAGATGTCTCCTCCATTCGGATGCGGCGCGACAACGGCGTCCGCAGGAGCCATGCTCATGGAAATCAAAGGACAGGTGAAATACCGGCCTGCGATGGAGCCGATAGCCGCCGTCTATGATGGGCTGCACCCGGATGGGTCGAGCTGCCGCCGGCCTCGGCGTCGCCTGTCCTTCGGATGTCGATAGCCTGACGGCATGGACTCGAAAGCCATTCGGAATTTCAGGCGAGGAATGCACGGCCGCATGCTTGCGGCATGGCTCACGAACCGCACGTGGGCGGCAAGCAGGAGGACCGATCCATGATATCGCGCATCGCAGCTCTCGCAGCAGCGACCCTCATCCCATTCACTTTCGCTCTCATGCTCGTCGGCGCAAGGGCGGAGGAGCCGACCCGGCAGGTGCTCGAGAACGGGCTTGTCCGCGTCAAGAGCGCTTACCCGTTCAACGAGACCATCGAGCGGATCAAGCAGGACATCGCGGCAAAGGGCATCATGTTCTTCCTCGCGGTCGACCAATCGAAACTCGCCTCGGAGGCCGGGATCAAGCTGAGTTCGTCAACCCTACTGGTGTTCGGCAATCCGGCACTCGGATCGCAATTCATTACGTCCAACCCGGATGCAGGGATCGACTGGCCGGTGCGTCTGTTAGTTTCGGAGGACGAGACCGGTTCCGTGTGGACCGTTTATAACGACTTCCAGTTCATCGCCCGCCGCCATGGCATTGCGAATCGGGATCCAGCATTTGACAAAGCATCTGATGTGATTGCGTCCATTACATCAAGGACCTCAAGATAGTACCTGGAGAAGCGACAAGCTCACCGACAAGCAAGGTCAGAGCTGGTCTAACGCCCCCACTGCATTGCATATCCGGATCTGTGCTTTCTCAGTTCTCGGGCGACGCTGCTTGCAGAAGCGACAATATAATAGCTGCCGCCCGAGCTTCTTAGAAGGAAGGTCTGATCATGGCACTCCTGAGACCGAAACTCAGAGGCGTCAATTCTCATCAAAGCGGACTTTCCGAACGCTAAGGGAAACTCGGTTCCTAACCCCATGCGGACATTCCTTGATTTGACCCAACCCGCTTGAACCCTAGACGGCCGGTCCATCCTGTTGGCCGGTCGGAGCGGGTACTGCAAAAAGGCTACGCCAAGCAACGGAAGCGCATGTCAGGTGCTTGTGATCTGGAATGCACCACCAAAGGCAGCTTAGCCTGATCCGTGCCTTATTTCGTGCCGCGTGGCAGCTTTGTTATTGCGGACCGGTCCCGTTGAGCGGGCGAGGCTTTTGCAACTGGAGCAGACATCGCCATGCCATGGTCGGCCGGCAGATTGGCCACCGTGCCGAGGGTCCCTCCAGAGACCTCGGCCTATCTCGCCTGAGCGGTAGGAACCCGACATGGGTCGAATGTCACTACTTCCATTGTTCGCTGCAACCTGCCTCGGTCTTCCGACCGAGGCCGCCGAGGACAGGGCAGTGGCGGCCTTTGTCCAAGACCTGAAAGAGCGGGCGCCCTCCCAATGGGAGATCCGCGTGCGCTGGCGGGATGACCGGCTCCTTGCAACGATCACGCCGCAACCATACCAAGTCGCGTTCGAGCTCTGGTATGCGCCTCCGAAGCTGGCCGCGGTCCTGACGGGCCTCTGCCCTGGTGCTGGCGTAACGGTCTGGGCCCTCGTCGGACCGGAGCAGGATATCGTCCTCGAGCCGAGCATTGGAGCGAAGACTGTCCCTGGGGCGCGGGTCAGTTGCCGCAAGGCCAAGCAAGATCAGCCCTGATAGAGCTGTTGTAGCTCGACGGTAACGATAGCACCTAGCCCTGGCCAGAAATCCCGCAAAGGTGGAAAACGTACTTGGCCAGCCCCAAGCATTCCTATCCAAAAGGGGAGTGCCTGTGGAAACGCTCACGGTTCATGCTATGCTGTATTCCAGAGCTTTGTAGAGAGTGCCGAGTAGCGGCCATCCCGGAGAGGGGCCGTAGGGCCGGCGAGGGCCGCGGGATCAACTGGCGCAATCGTCCGCCGAATGGGCAACAGACATCTTTGAATCCTGCAAGGAGGCTCTCATGCGCCATCTGTTCGTGCCATGCATGGTCGTTGCGGCCACTGTGTCCTCGGTTGTGCCGGCGGCAGCCGATGACCAAGCCGAGTGCAACGCTGGCATTGCTATGATCAAGACCGAACTCGACAAGAAGCCTCCACAGGCGACCCAGACCGCCTTGCAGCGGGCGCTGAGGGACGCCGAGCGGGAGTCGAAGGAGGCGGAATTCGACGAGTGCCTCGATGCGATCGAGGATGCCAAGAAGGCGCTGAGTCGCTGACGCAAGCCAACCAACAAGGAGTGTCTCATGACGACAGCCGTTCGCGCGATCCTGCTAGCCGCAGTCTTTTCCGTGCTGATGCCCCTGTCCCCCGCCTGGGCCCAGGCCGGCCTTCTGGGACGGGTGACACGACTTGCCCCAATTGAACTGGCAGCCGGAAAGCCGCTCGCGGAGGCACCTTACGAGATCGAAGCCGGCAAGTACTATCGGCTTCCCATACGGGCAGACGGAAGCCAGGAACTGCAACTTGTGGGTCCGGAGTTCTTCCGGAATGTGTGGATCAACGAGGTTGTGATCAATAAGATCGAGGTGCGGCCGTTAGGGCTCGACAGCATCGAGTTCGACGCGGAGGGCGAGGCCACCATCACGTTCGTGCCAATTCGGCCCGGCCGCTTCGAGCTACGGGTTCCGGGCACGACGGCCGAGTCCCAGCGCGTCGTCTTCAACGTGAAAGGCTGAATGGCCCTACGTGGGAGGGAGAGGCACAGGGCTTTGTGGCTCTGACGCCCTCCCGTCCGGTTTGACCAGAATTTTGCAGATAAGGCGAAAAAACGGCAGCAACCGGGTAACAGGAAGCTCAGTGGCAGCCTGTCGATCCCGGCTGCATTCTCGACGACGTCCCTTGTGACCAAGCCACGCCCAAGGCCTTCCATGAGAACACGGCTACCCACGACGAGATAGTCCAAACACCAAAAGACCTCTTGTCACGCAGGCGCCGTCCACACAGGCTGATCGGAATTCGGCTTGCTTTCCTGCGCACGGGTACGAAGCTGATGACGAACCAGTTCGGGAGGTTGGATGAACGCGTGCGATACTGATCCGCAGGTGAAGCAACACATGCTGGACACTAGCGATGCTCCTCGGGCAGTCTTTCGGGAGTTTTCCGCCGATGTGATGGCGTTCTTGGTGATGGTTTCAATCGCGCTTGGCATCGCCTGTATAGTCAACGCGTTCATGAGCTCGGCCTGGCTGCCAGGACAGCTCTTCGGCGCCGTTCCTTAGAATATTCATCGGAAATTTGCACTCTTTGGGAGCGGCGCAGGCAGCTTGCCCGGACGGACTATGCGGGAGGCAAAGTGATCCGTTTGGCAGTGAGACACAGATGACAGTTGGCGCTACCGGAGAATGGCGTAAAAGATGGCCCTTGTCGTGCGTGTCCTCTACCAACACGAAACTCACCGCCGGAGCGTGGCGCACTTCTCCGTCGCTCGTCTCGTTTCCACCGAACCATCCATCCTGATCGTCAGCACCGGCTACGGGATCGTATGCCAGGCAACCTCGCCCATACCCGCTGGGATGTGGGTGATGCAGACGCGGTACGTCGGATAGCCGCCTGTCACGTGAGGCCCAGGGATGAGAAACCGGCCTGCGAAAGCTCGCATCAGCGTCCCGTAATTTTCTGAGCACCGCCGCTGTCAAGAGCCCTGCGCGCCAAGTCGGCCGCGGCCTTTAGCGCTGCAGAATCCCTCGCCCCGAGGCGTTTCATCGCCTCGTGCTCAGGGACATCATGGTCCACGAGCTTGGGCACCAAGCCCTGGTGGCTCTGGCCGGACAGTGGAAAACGTACTGCGAGGCTCGTCCCGTGGTGACTTGGCAGTGGGCCCGATCACTTCCTGCAGGACAGTCCAAAACTGTCAACACGATGGCTCAACAGGTCAAGCAGTACGGCGGGAAGGGACCATACTCGCGACTTCCGGCAGCCAATGGCGGCCGTCCATCGGAAGCAGAGCCGGGAGGCCAGCATGACCCTTGCGGTTCACGCCCAAGGCAAGTCCCAGAATCGACCGCACGAGAAGTACGATCGGCTCATAGCGACGGCCCAGACCCTGCCGAAGCTAAGGGTCGCCGTCGTGCATCCGTGTGATGCGGCGTCCCTGAGTGCCGTATTCGAGGCGGCCGGGCTCGGTCTGATCGAGCCGATCCTCGTTGGGCCGCAGGCCAAGATCAGGGCCGCCGCGGAAGCGCTTGGCAAGGACACCACCGAGATGCGCATCGCCGATGCGCCCCACAGTCACGGGGCAGCAGACGAAGCGGTCAATCTCGTGCGGTGCGGTGAGGCGGAAGCGTTGATGAAGGGCAGCCTGCACACGGATGAGCTCATGGGCGCGGTTGTACGCCGCGAGGGGGGCCTGCGCACGGCACGCCGGATCAGTCACTGCTTCGTCATGGACGTCCCCACCCATGAGACCGCGCTGATCATCACCGACGCCGCGGTGAACATCGCCCCGACTCTGGAGGACAAGGTCCACATCGTCCAGAACGCTATCGACCTGGCCCGCGCGCTGCGGGTTGACCCGGTGCGGGTGGCGATCCTGTCGGCGATGGAGACCGTGAACCCGAAGGTCCCGTCGACCATCGAGGCTGCGGCTCTGTGCAAGATGGCCGACCGCGGCCAGATTACTGGCGGGATTCTCGATGGTCCTCTCGCGCTCGACAACGCCATCGATCTCGGCGCGGCGACGATCAAGAAGATCCAGTCGCCGGTCGCCGGGCGGGCGAACGTTCTTGTTGTCCCGGATCTCGAAGCCGGCAACATGCTGGCCAAG
>Ga0182736_1002617_pt1 | contig 13317 bp, 9 predicted proteins | sample eDN5th30CKraftBY_FD_128882 | JGI IMG/M metagenome (GOLD analysis project Ga0182736, IMG submission 128882) | Enriched backyard soil microbial communities from Emeryville, California, USA - eDNA 5th pass 30_C Kraft BY (version 2) (version 2) | ecosystem: Environmental > Terrestrial > Soil >...
TCGGAGCCGAAGATGATTTGACCCGCGCCCTGCAAGATAAAGGCGAGGCCAATCGTCGCCATGAACAGCGTGAGATCGTTCTGGTTGACGAGCGGGCCGAGCACAAAGCGTTCGGCAAAATAGGCGGTGAACGCCATTACCGCGCCTGCGAATAAAAGCGCGAGCACGGCTGCCGCCCAGAACGGAAAGGCATGCGCCGTCATGAAATCGAGCGAGCGCACGAGCGCGAGGCCTGCGAGCAGTACCATCGCGCCCTGCGCGAAATTGAAGACACCCGACGCCTTGAAGATCAGCACGAAACCGAGCGCCACCAGCGAATAGAGAACGCCCGAAAGAAGGCCGCCGATCAGGATTTCGAGGAATGGGCCGAGGGCGTCCACGCGTTGCTCCTAATGCGCAATGCCGAGATAGGCGTCGATGACCTTCTGGTCCTTCTGCACTTCCGCCGGCGTGCCGTCGGCGATCTTGCGGCCGTAGTCGAGCACGACGACGCGATCCGAAAGATCCATCACCACGCCCATGTCGTGCTCGATCAGCGCGATCGTCGTGCCGTAATACTGGTTCACATCCAGAATGAAGCGCGACATGTCCTCTTTCTCCTCGAGGTTCATGCCGGCCATCGGCTCGTCCAGCAGCAATAAATCCGGTTCCATCGCGAGCGCACGCGCCAGCTCCACCCGCTTTTGCAAGCCGTATGGCAGGCGGCCGACCGGCGTCTTGCGGATCTGCTGGATGGAAAGAAAGTCGATAATCTCCTCGACGCGCAGCCGGTGCTCGATCTCTTCCTTGCGCGACGGCCCGAAGAAGATCGACTGCCAGAAGATACCGCGCTTCATCTTGAGCGTGCGGCCGGCCATGATGTTGTCGAGTGCGGTCATGCCGCGAAACAGCGCGACGTTCTGGAACGTGCGCGCGATGCCGCCGCGGGCGGCGTCGTAAGTCCCCATCTTGCGGCGCGTCTTGCCCTTGAAGGTGATCTTGCCCGACTGCGGCTGGTAGAAGCCGTTGATGACGTTCAGCATCGACGTCTTGCCGGCGCCGTTCGGACCGATGATGGCGCGGATCTCGCCCTTCTTGATGTCGAAGGAAACGTCGTTGATGGCCTTCAGCCCGCCGAACCCCAGCACGACATTCTCGACCGAGAGCAGCGTCGTCCCTGCCGAGATTTCCTGCTTGGTATCGTCTTTCATGCGGCCTTCCCGACCGGCGCTTCGGCTGGATAGGTCTGCATATCGTGGATCGCGACATGGCCGGAAATCACGCCCTTGCGGCCGTCCTCGAAGGTGACTTCCGTGGCGATATCGATGGCTTGCGATCCGTCATAAAGCGCCTTCACGAGCGACGCGTAACGATCGCCGATGAAGCCGCGCCGCACTTTCATCGTGCGCGTGAGTTCGCCGTCGTCGGCGTCAAGCTCCTTATGCAGGATCAGGAAGCGTTTGACCTGCGCACCCGCCATCGGCGCGTCGGCGGCGAGCGAGCGGTTCACCTCGTCGACATGCGCGGCCAGCATCTCGTAGACGCGCGGATGCGCGGCAAGCTCCTGATAGGAAGCATAAGTGACGTTGTTGCGCTCGGCCCATGAGCCGACCGCGACGAGATCGATGTTCAGCATCACCGTCACGAAATCGCGCTTGTCGCCGAAGGCCACCGCCTCGCGGATGTTCGGATAGAACTTCAGCTTGTTCTCGATGTATTTCGGCGCGAACAGCGTGCCATCATTCAAACGCCCGACATCCTTGGCACGATCAATGATGCGCAAATGCCCGTTCTTCGGATCGAAGAAACCGGCATCGCCCGAATGCACCCAGCCGTCCTGCGTCTTCGCCTCGGCGGTCTTCTCGGGATCTTTATAGTAACCGGCGAATACGCCGGGCGAGCGGTAAAGCACCTCGCCATTGTCGGCGAGCTTGATTTCGACCTCATAGTTCGGCTTGCCGACGCTCTCGGCGTGGATTTCGCCGTCGGGCTGCGCGGTGATGTAAACCGAGGCTTCGGTCTGCCCGTAAAGCTGCTTCAGGTTCACGCCGAGCGAGCGGTAGTAGCGGAAAATCTCCGGCCCGATCGCTTCGCCCGCCGTATAGGCGACGCGCACGCGCGAGAAGCCGTAGCGATTGCGAAGCGGCGCATAAACAAACATGTCGCCAAGCCAATAAATGAACCGCGCATGCAGCGGCACGCTCTCGCGGTTGAGAATCTTCTCGCCCCACTTGCGCGCATGACGGATGAAATAGTGGAAGATCCTGTAGCGCAGCGGACTCGCATCCTCCATGCGCACCATCGAAAGCGTCAGGAGGTTCTCGTAGATGCGCGGCGGCGCGAACGCGTAGGTCGTGCCGATCTCGCGGCGATCTTCGTTCACGGTTTCCGGGCTTTCCGGACAATTCACGCAATAGCCCGAGCAATAAGACTGCGCATAAGAAAAGATGTGATCGCCGACCCAGGCCATCGGCAGATAAGCCATCACTTCTTCTTTTTCGCCGAGATTGTCGTAGGCGTTGGCGTTGTGCGCCGTCAGGATCACATTATCGAAAGTGAGCATCACGCCCTTGGGGTGGCCCGTCGTGCCGGACGTATAAAGGATCACCGCAAGGTCGGAGCCTTTGGTCTGTGCGACCTGATTTTCCCACCACACCGCCGAAGCGCGGAGATCGCCGCTACGGCCCATTTCCTGCACTTCACCGAATGACTTCAGCCGCGTGTGATCGTAGCCCTTCAACCCGCGTTCTTCGTCGTAAATAATATGCGTGAGCGACGGCAGCCGTTCGGAGATCGACAGGAGCTTGTCGACCTGTTCTTGATTTTCGACGACCGCGATCTTCACCGCCGCATGCTCAAGCACGAAAGCCGTCTCTTCCGCGACCGAGTCCTGATAGACCGGCACCGGCACCGCGCCGAGCGATTGCGCCGCGCACATCGACCAATAGAGCCGTGGCCGGTTGTTGCCGATCACCGCGACAGTATCGCCTTTCTTGAGGCCGAGCTTGTGCAGGCCGAGCGCGAAGGCGCGCACTTCGTCGAGCACCTGCTCCCATGTCCAGGTCTGCCAGATGCCAAGGTCTTTTTCGCGAATGGCAGGGCGCCCGCCGCGCTCGGCAGCGTTCAGCAGCAATAGCTTCGGGAACGTGTCCTTGAAATTGGTAGCGCCGCTCACGCCTGCACCCCTCCCCGAAAGACGGCCCGCATGTGCAATTGCGAACCGTTGCATCCGCGGCGCCGACGCCCTTCTGACGGAGCATTCTTCGCCTTTGGATGGATAATCTTGCGGGGAAGTCAGCCGCAACACAAGCGGCTGTTTGGCCAGAGTGCTTTGAAAGCCTACTCGGCAGCCGCCGGGATCGCGGATGCCGCGCCCTGCCGCACCGAATGCCGGAAACGGGAAAGGAGTGCGGCGCCTTCAGCCCGCGCCGCCGTTACCGAGCGCATCTTGACCGGCCCGAACCCGCGAATCTTTTCCGGCACTGCAACAAGCGCGGTCGCCAGCGCCCAGTTCTCGGGTTTCAGCCCGGCGATCACTTCTTCCAGGATCGCCTCGTATTCGCCGATCAGATTGCGTTCCATCCGGCGCTCGTCGGTTCGGCCGAACGGATCGAACACCGTGCCGCGCAGGAATTTGAATTTCGCGAGAAGCGCAAAAACCGGTTTGATCCAGCCGCCGAAGCTCATCTTTTTGGGCCGTCCCGTCGCCGGATCCTTGCGCGCAAGCAAGGGCGGCGCGAGATGGTATTCGAACCGAAGATTGCCCTCGAAACTTGCGGCCACCTGCCGGTCGAACGCGCCATCGGTGAAGAGCCGCGCGACTTCATATTCGTCCTTGTAGCTCATCAGCTTGAACAGGCTTTTGGCGGCAGCTTCCGCAAGCGCGCCATTGCCGCTCGCCTTGAGGCGTTCTGCGTCGCGCACGCGAGTCATGAGATTGCGATAGCGCCGCGCATAGGCGGCATTCTGATAATCCGAGAGAAACGCCGCCCGCCGCTCGACCCGCTCATCGAGCGATTGCGAAAGCCGCCGTGCATCGGTCGGCGCGGCAGCCGGCGCTGCGAGCTTTTCGACCGAGGCAAGATCGAAGGCAGCGCGGCGGCCCCAGGCGAAGGCAACCTTGTTCATCTCGACCGACTGGCCGTTCAGCTCGATCGCCTTCAAAATCGCTGCTTGCGAAATCGGCAACCGGCCAAGCTGCCAGGCATAGCCGACGAGAAAAATATTCTGCCCGAGCGAATTGCCAAACAGCGCGTTTGCAAGTTTCGTCGCCTCGACGAAATAGGCGCGATCCGCGTCCGCCGCTTTCGCGATCTCGCGTTTCAGCCGCTCGGTCGGCAACGAGAAGTCGGCATTGTGCGTGAAATCGCCGGGCTGCGTCTCGTGCGTATTGACGACAACTGTCGTCTGCCCCGGCTTCATCGCCGAGAGCACTTTCTTCGAGCCGACCGTCACCATATCGCCGCCGATCACGAGCGCCGCGCCATGCGCCGGAATGCGGATGGCGTGGATGTCGTCGGCACGGTTCGCAATCCGCAGATGGCTGAAAACACCGCCGCCCTTCTGCGCGAGCCCCGCCTGGTCGATGATCCCCGCGGCATTCCCGTCAAGATATGCGGCCGTGCCGAGCACCTGCGCGATGGTCACGATGCCGGTGCCGCCGATGCCGGTGATGATGACGCCGAAGGTGCCGTCAATCGCAGGAAGCTGCGGCTCCGGCAGCATCGGCATTTCGCCCGCGCTTGCCGCCGCCCCCGTGCCGCGCTTCAGCTTCGCGCCGTGCACCGTCACGAATGACGGACAAAATCCCTTGAGACAGGAGAAATCCTTATTGCAGGCCGACTGATCGATCTCGCGCTTCCTGCCCCACTCGGTATCGACCGGCTGCACCGCGACGCAGTTCGATTGCACGCCGCAATCGCCGCAGCCTTCGCAGACGAGTTCGTTGATCAGCACGCGCTTGTCCGGGTCGGGAAACTCGCCGCGCTTTCTGCGGCGGCGCTTCTCGGCGGCGCAAGTCTGATCGTAAATCAGCACCGTGACGCCGGAGGTCGCGGCAAGATCGCGCTGCACGGCATCGAGTTCATCGCGATGATGAACCTTCAACCCGGCCGGCCAGTTGATGCTTTTCGGATATTTTTCCGGCTCGTCGGTTACAAGCTCAATCCGCCGCACGTTTTCGGCTGCGACCTGGCGCGCGATGTCATCGACATGCAAGTTGCCTTCGTGGCGCTGGCCGCCGGTCATCGCCACCGCATCGTTGAACAGAATTTTATAGGTAATGTTCACGCCCGAAGCGACGGCCGCGCGGATCGCGAGAACGCCCGAGTGATTGTAGGTGCCGTCGCCAAGATTCTGGAACACATGCGCGCGCTTCGAAAATGGCGCTTCGCCAATCCAGTTCGCGCCCTCGCCGCCCATATGCGTGAAGCCGCCGGTCGAGCGGTTCATGTAAAGCGCCATGGTGTGGCAGCCGATGCCAGCATAGGCGCGCATGCCATCCGGCACCACGGTCGAAGTGTTGTGCGGGCAGCCCGAGCAGAAATACGGCGTGCGGTTGGCGATGTCCTGCGTCTCGGAAAGCGCCGCCTGCGCCTGCCGCAAACGGTCCACGCGATCGCGGATATCGGGGTGGTCGCCGCGCTTGAGCAGCCGCTCGCCGATCGCAATCGCGACATCGTTCGGGTCGAGCGCAGCCTTGACCGGGAATAGCCAGCGGCCTTCCTCGTCTTTCTTGCCGATCACCGCCGGCTGGTTCGGCGTGCCGTAAAGCTCCTCGCGCACCTGCGTTTCGATCAGCGAGCGCTTTTCCTCGACCACCATGATGAGATCGAGGCCCTCAGCGAATTCCTTGAGGCCAGTGGGTTCGAGCGGCCACGGGCAGGCAATCTTGTAAAGACGAATACCGAGATCGTTGGCGCGCTTCTCGTCGATGCCGAGCTCGTCGAAGGCAAGCCGCACGTCGAGATAGCTTTTACCGGTCGTGATGATGCCGATCTTCGCATTGCGTCCGCCGGACGTGATGATACGGTTCAGCTTGTTGGTGCGAAGATACGCGAGCACTGCCGCGCGTTTGAAATCATGCAGCCGCGCTTCCTGCGCGAGCGCGCCGTCGAAGGCACGGATGTTGAGCCCGCCGGGGGGCATCGCGAAGTCCTGCGGGATTGCGATTTGCAATCGATCGAGCGAGCCGTCGACGACCGCCGTCGATTCGATCGTTTCCTTCACGCACTTCATCGCGACCCAAGTGCCGGCGAAGCGCGAGAGCGCGAAGCCGTGCTGGCCATAGTCGAGAAGCTCCTGCACCCCGGCGGGGTTCAGGATCGGGATCATCGCGTCGAGAAATGCGAATTCCGACTGGTGCGCTGTGGTGGACGACTCGCACGTATGATCGTCACCCATCAGCGCGACGACACCGCCGAGCCTGGAGGAACCGGCAAAATTGGCGTGGCGGAAGACATCGCCCGAGCGATCGACACCCGGCCCCTTGCCGTACCAGATGCCGAAGACGCCGTCGTATTTGCCTTCGCCGCGCAGCTCCGCCTGCTGCGTGCCCCACAGCGCCGTTGCCGCGAGATCCTCGTTCAAGCCCGCCTGAAATTTAATGTGGTTGCGTTCGCAAACGGCTTGCGCGCGCCAGAAGGTCTGGTCGAGCCCGCCGACCGGCGAGCCGCGATAGCCGGTGACGTAGCCTGCCGTGTTGTGGCCGTTCAGCCGGTCGCGTTCGCGCTGCATCAGCGTCAGCCGCACGATCGCCTGCGTGCCCGTGAGAAACACGTGGCGTTTCGAAAGGTCGAAGCGATCGTCGAGCGAAACGTCGGAAAGCGACATTACAGTCTCCGCGCCCTGCTCACTCTCATATAAGTCACTTCTATATAAGGAGCGGTGAGGCGCATGGTTAGATCAGCGTTTCCAGCCGAATCTCGCACAGGCCCAAGGGCCGTGCAATTTCCGAATGCGTTACCGGAATGAAACGATATTGCCTTTGAAACAGGCAAATGGCGCGTTCCTTTCACGCCACGAACAATCGCTCCGATGCCATATAGCCGGCGAGCAGTAAAACACCGAACAGCGAAATCATCAGCGCAGCGGCGACTTCAATGCCGAGCACGGCAACGCCAAACTGACCGCCGCCGCGCGATTTCAGAAGTCGCACCGCAAGCCCTTTGCCGAACACCGCGATGAGCGCAATCGCCGTCACGGTGATTGCGGTGCCAAGCGCCATTGCAAAGGTTGCGAGCACGCCGATCGCGAAAATTCCCTGCGAGAGCGCAAAGACCAGAACGAAGATCGCGCCCGAACAGGGGCGAAGACCGACCGCGAGCACGGCCGCAAGCCCGCGCTTCAGCCAGTTCTTGCCCTTCAATTCGGAAGGCTCCGGTCCATGCGAGTGACCGCAATGCGCATCGTGATCATGATGGTGATCATGCGCATGATGATGACCATGGTCGTGACCATGATCATGACTATGATCGTGATGATCATGCTTGCCGCGCAACGCCGCGATCAGCGCGCGGCCTTTGCGAAAGGCCAGCATCAGGCCAAACGCAATGATGCCGGCATAGGCCGCAAGCTCGAGCCAGCGCACCGTCGCGCCCATCGCTTTCGCCGTCGCGCCAAGAATGAGCGCGGCAATGCCGACGATGGTGATCGCCGTGATCGCCTGCGCGAACGCGGCTGCGAAAGAAAGGAAAATGCCGCGCTTCACCGTCGCGTCGTCCGCCACGAGATAGGACGAGATCACCGCCTTGCCGTGGCCGGGGCCCGCTGCATGAAAGATGCCATAGAGAAAAGCGAGCCAGCTGAGGCCCAACGCCGCCGTGCCGTTTGCCTTCGCCGCCATCACCGCCGAAGACATCGAGCGGTAGAACGCTGCCTGCTGTGCGAAGATCCAGCCGGTGATGCCGGTTGCGGGAACGGCCGGTCCGCCGAAAGCACTGACGGCAAGCGCATCGCCCGCCTGCAAGGCGGCCGCCAGCAGAACCACCGCCATTACGAAACCGTGACGACTTCGCATGAACCCTCCTTACGGGCAGCGCACCGCGATCCGGTTTGCAAACTGCGCGCCGTAATCGGCGCCAGCCTGCAACTGCGTGAAGAATTCTTCCGACAGCTTGGTGGAATTCGGATCGCCCGCATTTTTCACTTCGACGGCACAACCGCCCGGCGCGCCATCGAGCGATATGGGCTTCTGCTCGGCCAGCGAAAAGGCGACGAAATAAGTCGGATCATAAACCTCGAAAGCGACGCCGCCTTTCGCCGCGTTTTTCACCGGCAGCGTGAAGTGCAGCGTCAGGCTGTTCGTATCGGTCCCGTCGAAGAAGTAATCGGTCGGCTCGCCGAACTCGAAAGCCTTGGCGCCGTGCGGCGCCACCGTGAAATAGCCAAACTCCTTGAGCGACTCGACATTCTCCTTGGCGAGCGCCGCAAGTTCCTCGCGCGAGAACTTGCCATCGCCATTCGTGTCCAGCCCTTGCGCCGCGAACGACGAAAACATCTCGTCGAACGCCCAGGCGTAGCGGATTTCCTTCAGCGCCCCGTTCGGCCCGTACACGAGCGTTCCGCGCGCGGTCACGAACACATGCGGATGCGCGATGGCCCCTCCCGCCATGAACAGGAGAGCGGCAGAAGCCAGTAGCAGGGAGCGCATCAGGGCGATCATCAGCCGGTCACTCTCATTTCGGGGAACCACGCCCTGCCACTACGACGGAAGCATGGCGCGGAACCCGTGCCGCCGCGACGGAATGCCACCCTATAGACTAGGCGGCAGCCGCCCCGCCATCGGCGCGCCGGTCATGCGCCCCCTCGATGTTGCCCTTGAGGTTGATTTCGACCCCGCCGGCATGGCCCATGATCTCGGCATAATCCTCCGGGAGTACTTCGATGTCGTGCCCTGCCTTGCGGAGCGCCTCGACCACCTCGGGCGGGAAGCGCGATTCCACCCTGAGATTAGTGACCTCGGTGCCCCAGGTCCGTCCCAGAATGAAGCGCGGCCGGTCGATCGCCTCCCCGATCGGTACCTGATGACCGATATGCCGGGCATAGACGGTGGCGTTGGTCTGCGGCTGGCCGTCGCCGCCCATGGTGCCGAACGAGAGGATCCGTCCGTCCGAAAGCTCGGCAAGCGCCGGACATAAGGTGTGAAACGGCCGGCGGCCCGGCTGAAGCGGGTTCAGCGCCTTCGGATCGAGTGAGAAGGCATAGCCGCGGTTCTGCATGACGATGCCGGTCGAAGGCAGCACGCAGCCCGAGCCGAACTCGAAATAGAGCGACTGGATATAGGAGACGGCAAGCCCCGAGGCATCGACAGCGCCGAGCCAGATGGTGTCGCCCTCGCCCGCCGGTGCCGGCCAGGGAGCGGCCTTGTGCGGGTCGATCTTTCTCGCCTCCTTCTCCAGGGCCTCCGGCGCAAGGTACGCCTGCAAGTCCTCTTTCATGTGGTCGTGATCGGTCACGACGCGAGTGCGGATGCGGGTCGCGCGCTTCGTCGCCTCGATCAGCGCGTGCAGGAACTCGAAGCTCTCCGCCCTGGCATGGCCGAGCTTCTCGGCAATGCCGAGGATCAGGAGCGTGGTGATGCCTTGAGTTGGCGCGGGCGACGAATAGACCGTCCCGCTCTTGAGCTGAACCCGGATCGGCTCCCGCGCGAGCGCGCGGAACCGCTCAAGGTCGCTTCGGGTCACCGGGCTGCCGATTCGCGCGAGGTCGGCGGCGATCTCCCGCCCGATATCGCCCCGGTAGAAATCGTCGAGCCCGGCCTTGGCGAGGTGCTCGAGCGTCACGGCGAGCCGTCCCGGCTTGAGGGTGTCGCCGAACTTCGGCGGCTTGCCATCGATCAGGAAGGTCTCCTTGAAACCCGGAGCCTCGATTTTGGCCGCACGCGGGCTCGCGAAGCGCGCCATCATCGACCTGCCGACCGGGCTGCCCTTTTTGGCGATCGAGATGGAGGCTTCCAGAAGACGAGCGAGCGGCACCTTGCCGCCGAGCACCTTCGAGATCTCGAGCACGAACTGCCAGCCGGCGACGGCGCCCGGCACCGTCAATGCCGCGAGCGGCCCACGCTCGGGCACGGCATCCAGCCCCTGCCCGCGATAGAAGTCGATCGTCGCCTTCTCGCCGGCATATCCGGCAGCTTCGATGCAGTGAATCCGTCCCGAGGGCTCGCGAATGAGCCAGAATCCGTCGCCGCCAAGATGGTTCATGTGCGGATAGGCCGGTGCGATGGCCGCAGCCGCCGCGACCGCAGCTTCGATCGCATTGCCTCCCTCTTTCAGGATGGCGGCGCCTGCCTCGGCGGCAAGAAAGTGTGGCGCCACGACAACACCGCGGCGGCTGTTCGCACTCAATTCAGTCATGGAGTCCTCGGGAGTTCTGAAAAACGGTCGGAGAAATCGGTCGGATGGGGCAAAAAACGGGCGGCCGCTGCTTGATCAGGGTGCCGTTCCAAGCCAGATTGCCGCCCATTCTAGCCTGCGCAGCTGTCAGAACGAAGCGCACCGCGTTTTCAGGAGCAAAGCGAATGTCCGAGATGCCGAATTCGAGCCGCCAGACGACCGGTAGCCTGAACTGGACCAACATCATCACGGTCATCAGCGCCGCGATCCTGATCGGCACCGAGATCATCGGCGCCGGATTCGCCACCGGCTGGGCGATCGCGGGCATGTTCGGGCTCGGTGACATCGGCGCCTACGTCCTGCAAGGACTGTTTGGCCTCCTTGCCGCCTACATCATCTTCAACTTTGTCCGTCGCGCGACGAAGATCGAGCCATTTTTTGTTCGCTGAGAAATCTCGGCGCGCGTCACACGGCTTAACACTCGATTCAGTTTTTGCTTCGTGTGCTGATTCAAAGTTTTTTTGACGCGTCAAGCGATTCACGCTTGCATATGAAGAAAATATTTCATACATCGCGAGTGCCCAATTTCGCACGTGCCTGTTGTCGCGTGCCGGTCGGCGGAAGTCCGGACAAGAGGCCGGAAAGCTGTCGGGACAGACCGGTAGCCGGAGATAAAACCGGCCAACTTCGCTCTCCGCGGAGGACGCGACTTAAAGCAACGACGTAGCGGGCTTTTTTGGCTCTTCCGATTCCGGCGTTCGGGATCGGCGGTACTGAAGAGGCACTACTGTTGCCGGCTGTGCGGAGCGGGTCCTTTACCCCAATCCAAACAGTGACATCAGGGTCCAGTCGCCAAATCCGGCTACTGGAAACCGAATGTCACATCGGCGCTCACCAGTCGGCGAAAGCCGACACGAAGCGGGCAGCGGCCCGCCGCGGGCGAGACGCAATCAGCGTTTCTTCCCGGCACCGCCGCCCTGGGCCACGAGATGGACGAAGGGAATAGAGTAATGACCGAGCGCATCCGCAAGTTTCTCAAGAAGCGCCGCGAAGACGGGCCTTGCCTCGTCGTCGACCTCGACGTCATCCGCGACAACTACGCTTCGTTCGCGAAGACGTTGCCCGATACGCGCGTTTTCTATGCCGTGAAGGCCAATCCGGCGCCGGAAGTCCTGAAATTGCTCGCCGACCTCGGCTCGAGCTTCGATACCGCCTCACCCGCGGAAATCGAGATGGTTCTGGCTGCCGGTGCGACCGCCGACCGCATCTCCTTCGGCAACACGATCAAGAAGGAGCGCGATATCGCGCGCGCCTACGAGCTCGGCGTGCGCCTGTTCGCCGTCGATTGCGAGGCTGAGGTCGAGAAGATCGCCCGCGCCGCCCCCGGTTCCCGGGTGTTCTGCCGCATCCTGTGCGACGGTTCGGGCGCCGAGTGGCCGCTTTCGCGCAAATTCGGCTGCGTGCCTGAAATGGCGCCCGGCGTGCTCGAGCATGCCCATCGTCTGGGCCTGATCGCCCACGGCATCTCCTTCCATGTCGGCTCGCAGCAGAACGACGTGAAGGCGTGGGACACCGCGCTCGCTTCGGCGGCAAAGATCTTCCGTGAGATGTCCGAGCGCGGCCTGAGCCTCGCGATGGTCAATCTCGGCGGCGGCTTCCCCGCGCGCTACCTGAAGAACGTCCCGAAGGTCGACGCCTACGGGAAGTCGATCTTCCGCGCGCTCCGCAAGCACTTCGGCAACCGTATCCCCGAAACGATCATCGAGCCGGGCCGCGGCCTCGTGGGCGATGCCGGCGTGATCGAGGCCGAGGTCGTGCTGATCTCCAGGAAGTCGGCCGACGATCCCGTGCGCTGGGTCTATCTCGACATCGGCAAGTTCGGCGGTCTCGCCGAAACGATCGACGAGTCGATCCGTTATCCGATCCGCACCCCGAAGGACGGCGGCAAGGTCGCGCCTTGCGTCATCGCCGGCCCGACCTGCGACTCGGTCGACGTGCTGTACGAGAAGAATCCGTATCCGCTCCCCGTTTCGCTCGAGATCGGCGACAAGGTGCTGATCGAGGCGACGGGCGCCTATACGACCACGTACAGCGCGGTTGCCTTCAACGGCTTCGCACCGCTCAAGTCGTACGTCATCTGAGAGATGATCAACATCGTCCGCGAGGCTCCGGCCGAGGCCGGGGCCCGCGAGGCGCTGCTTGACCTTGCCTTCGGCAAGCACCGGCGCCGCAAATCCTCGGAACGTCTGCGCGAAAACCGCCTGCCCGCCGATGGCCTTGCCTTCGCTGCGAAGCTCGGCAACGGCCGGCTCGTCGGCACGCTCAGACTGTGGCACGTGAGCGCGGGCGAAAATTGCCCCGCGCTTCTGCTCGGACCGCTGGCCGTGCATCCCGCTCATCGCAAGAAAGGCATCGGCTCGCTGCTGATGCGGGAAGCGCTCGCGTGTGCCGAGGCCCTCGGTCATCGCGCCGTCATTCTGGTCGGCGATGAGCCCTACTATCGCCGCTTCGGCTTCTCGGCTGAAGCGGCCGCGAACTTGCACATGCCCGGTCCGTTCGAGCGGCATCGTCTGCTCGCGCGCGAATTCGTGCCGGACGCGCTCGCGAATGCGCGCGGATTGATCATTGCCACCGGCGAAACGATCCCGCACACACCGAAAACATCCACAAGAATTGCGGGCCGGTCGTTGACCTCCCGCATCCGTCGTGCCTCATGAAGTTAGGCACATTTTTCGCAGGCTGAATTTCTGCGTTTTTTGTCGGCAGGTGGATCCCGCCGCGCAACGAAGGAGGCTTCGATCATGGCCAAGTGGCCGGTACACGCAACCATCACAGGCCCGATCGTGATGATCGGTTTCGGCTCGATTGGCAGAGGAACATTGCCGCTCATCGAGCGTCATTTCAAATATGACAAATCGCGTTTTGTCGTTATTGATCCGTCCGCCAAGAACAAGCGTCTGCTCGACGAGCGCGGCATCAAGCACATCAAGAAAGAGCTGACCAA
>Ga0182736_1002618_pt1 | contig 13308 bp, 9 predicted proteins | sample eDN5th30CKraftBY_FD_128882 | JGI IMG/M metagenome (GOLD analysis project Ga0182736, IMG submission 128882) | Enriched backyard soil microbial communities from Emeryville, California, USA - eDNA 5th pass 30_C Kraft BY (version 2) (version 2) | ecosystem: Environmental > Terrestrial > Soil >...
AACTGATGCATAAAGACTTCCATCTTCTCTCGCCTCAAAGCGCGTCACCCCCACCGCCGCCTCCGAGACACAGGCGACATCCTGTCCCGTCGCCAGAAAAAGAGCCGCAAGTCCGTTTGCGTAATGCCCCTGCACCCCGATCGTCCCACTCAACACTCCGCCCAGCGCCGACATCCGCCAATACTCCTCCAGCGTCCTCGCATCCGTATGCAGGCGCTTCACAATCGTCTCCGCGGAGACCAGACACTCCGCTGAGACTTTTCTTCCCCGAACGGTTTGGAACGACAGGGCGCTGGCTTTCTTGTCTCCCGAGAGATTGGCTTCCACGAAGATGTGTTTGGGCCGGGCCGGGGAGTGTTCGCTGATGTAGTCGCAGATGGCCTGAGTGGCGATGGTCACCATGTTCTGGCCGGCGGCATCTCCGGTGAAATACTCAAAGGTCACGTACACGTGGTTTCCCTCCACAGTCAGGCGCATGTCGATGAGCTTGCCATGGCGGGTCGTCGCATGAGCCTGCTCGGCGAAGATTTCTTTCTGAGTAAGAACCCAACTGACAAATGTTCCGACTTCGATCAGGTTTGCAAAGATGAAGCCCGGAGCCCGGCTGACGCCTTCGGAGAGAATCAACGTGGTGCAACCGCCGTTCTCGCTCAGTACCTGGCAACCACGTGTGTAAGAAGCCACCAAGGCCGCCTCAGTCGTGGCGAGGGGAACGTAAAAATCTCCGTGCGCCGCGCAGCCATTGACTCGCAAGGGGCCGGCCAAGCCAACCGGTAGCGAGATGGTTCCGATAATGTTCTCAATATTGCTCGAAAATGCCGGCAATTCCTGGCCCAACCAAAGCGTGCGTTTTGCTTCTCCAGAGTCTGGGAGGAGTCCCCATCGACGAGCAATCGCGTCGGTGGAGGAAAGTGATGCTCCAGGAACGCGTGAGGGCAGAGGATCGAAATGGGGCTGCAATCGCTGAAGGACGCCGTCAGCCGGAAGGCCGCCCAGCAGCCTGTCCACATGAGAAGTCGCGCTTTGAGAGCTTGTCGACATGCGGGAGAGTTTCATTCGGGAAGGGGATAAATTCGAGACAAATCAATCGTCAGCGAGGGCCTCAGAAAGCTCTTTTTCAGGCGAAATCGCGTTCGATGCAGGAAACCTCTGGAAGCGTAGAAAAAAAATGACGCGCAGTCGGCAACGCGGAGTCGATTTATGAAGATGAATGCGACGTCTGGCACTTCGTATGCGGCTGCGACTTCGGGAATAGCCGTCAAAAAATCCCGGAAAACATCCGCCGCAGAGGTCTGTCTTCAAAATCTTCTCGCGTTGGCGGATATTCGCATCAATGGATCGCGGCCTTGGGATATCCAGATCCATAATGATCGATTTTACTCGCGTGTGCTCTCCGAGGGAACGCTCGGCATGGGCGAATCCTATATGGACGGGTGGTGGGACTGTGACGCGCTGGACGAGATGTGTTGCCGGGCGATTCGTGCGGAACTCGAAGAACGTATTTCTCTCAATTTTCAAACCCTGGTTTCGATGGCCGAATCCCTAGTCTTTAACCTGCAAAGCAGGCAACGATCTCATCGTGTCGCCGAGCAACATTATGATTTAGGAAATGATTTTTTCGAGGCAATGCTCGACTCAGCCATGCAGTATTCCTGCGCTTATTTTCGTAATACTTCAGACCTCGCAGAAGCGCAGAGATCGAAAATGGATTTGATTTGCCGCAAGCTCGCCCTTCAGCCTGGGATGCGTCTTCTCGATATCGGCTGCGGCTGGGGTGGCCTGGCGAAACATGCCGCCCAGCAGTGGGGGTGCCATGTTGTCGGCATCACCATTTCCCGCGAGCAATGTGCCTATGCGACGAGTTCCTGCGATGGGTTGCCCATCGAGATTAGATGGCAGGACTATCGTGACCTTACGGAGTCTTTCGACCGTGTGGTAAGTGTTGGAATGCTGGAGCATGTGGGGTACAAAAACTATCGGACTTATTTGGAAACAGTCTGCCGCTGCGTCAAGGAGAGTGGCCTATTTCTATGCCAGGCGATCGGCGGTACTAAATCCACGACGCATGCTGATCCGTGGGTTACCCGGTATATTTTTCCAAACTCCATGCCGCCATCTGCGTCACAGGTAGCGCAGGCGGCTGATGGCTTGTTTGTTCTCGAAGATGTTCACAACTTTGGCGCGGACTATGATCGGACGCTTCTCGCCTGGGAAAAGAACTTTCAAGCCTCGTGGCACCATTTTTCAAACCGTTACGGAGAACGGTTTTATCGGATGTGGCGCTTTTATCTATTGAGCTGCGCCGGAGCTTTCCGCGCCCGCAGTATTCAACTCTTTCAGTTTCTTTTTTCACGCGGGGGGATTCCTGGAGGTTGTATCCCTGAACGTTAAGATTTAGGCGCAGTTATTCCCATGATTGATAACACCATTGATATTCTCTGATTAAGATCGATAGTTCAGCCAGTTTGTTTCGTGCAGGGCTCGCTCGCCATTTGGCAGTTCAGGGATCACTGCCACCGAGAGGCGCGCGATTCATTGAGGTCGCCTATGGAAAACAGTCTTCCTACCTCTCATATCGCATTTGTCGGGAGTTATGCTCCCCGTCGATGTGGGATAGCCACATTCACAACGGATGTTTGTGAATCGATAGCCGCAGAATATCCAGGCACCAAATGTATCGTTGGTGCGGTTAATGATCGTGGACGCAAATACGAATACTCGCAAAGGGTTCGGTTTGAAATAGAGGAGCAAGAAATGGCCTCCTATGAACGAGCGGCCGAGTTTCTAAAGATTAACAATGTCGAAGTGCTTTCCGTTCAGCATGAATTCGGCATCTATGGTGGTGTCGCCGGCAGCTATCTCCTGACATTGCTCCGAAATGTCAGCATGCCGATTGTAACGACTTTACATACAGTCTTACAGGATCCGAATCCCGATCAACGCGCGGTGATGGATGAGCTAAATGCTCTTTCGAGCCGTTTCGTGGTGATGGCCGATCGAGGACGTCATCTCCTGGAGACGGTGTATGAGGTCAGCCCGGAAAAGATAGATCTCATCCCTCATGGTGTCATCGACATGCCGTTCATGGATTCGAACTTCTATAAAGATGAGTTCGGCGTGGAGGGCAAGACCGTACTGCTGACTTTTGGTTTGCTGTCTCCCAACAAAGGCATCGAGAAAGTTATCGAGGCATTACCGGCGATTTTGGAAAAGCATCCGGATGTTGTCTATATCGTCCTCGGCGCGACTCATCCTAATCTGATCGCAATGGAGGGAGAACGATATCGGGAGAAGCTAGCAGAATTGGCCAAAGCCAAAAACGTCGCATCCCAAGTCATATTTCATAATTGTTTTGTCGAGTTAGAGAAGCTAAAGGAATTCATCGGAGCGGCGGATATCTATGTCACTCCGTATCTAAACGAAGCCCAGGTAACTTCGGGCACGCTCGCATACGCGTTTGGCGCTGGGAAAGCCATTATTTCGACCCCTTACTGGCATGCACAAGAGTTGCTGGCCGACAAGAGGGGGATCCTTGTGCCGTTCTCCGACGCCGCCGCGATTGCGGAAGGTGTCAACCAGATCCTCTCGGAGCCGACACGGATGACGGCCATGCGCAAAAGAGCCTGGAAGCAAGGGCGCGAGATGATTTGGCCCATGGTGGCCCGCCGCTACATGGAGAGCTTTGGCCGTGCGCGATTAGGGAGAAGTGAAAGCGGCGGTGTCGCTCAAAAACCGCTGGAACCCATCACTTATGCCCTGCCGGAATTGAAGCTCGATCATCTTTTTACGATGAGCGATCACACGGGAATTTTTCAGCACGCGATTTATAACGTGCCGAATTTCCACGAAGGGTACTGTACGGATGACAATGCCCGAGCCTTTATTTTTACGATACTGCTGGAGGAACTGAATCTACGAACCACTCCTATCGAGAGGCTGGCAAGCAGCTACATGGCCTTTCTTTGGTATGCGTTCGATGGAAAGACGGGACGCTTTCGGAACTTTATGAATTACTCGCGCAAGTGGCTGGAGCTTCATGGTTCCGAAGATAGCCATGCCCGTGCATTGTGGGCGGTGGCTACGGCGCTTGGCCGCTCCAAAAATGAAGGTCATCGCAGTCTTTGTGCTCTCCTCTTTCAGAGAGGACTGCCTCAGGTAGCCCGTTTCAGTTCACCGCGAGCCTGGGCATTTACGATCATTGCCATTCATGAGTACTTGCGTGCTTTCTCGGGAGATCGTGTCGTGGGACAGATGCGGGATACTCTGACGGCCATGCTGGTGGATCTTTATCGTGCTAACTCCTCGCCAGAGTGGCTGTGGTTTGAAAGGATAGCGACCTATGATAATGCCAAGCTTTCTCATGCGATGATCTTGAGCGGCTATTGGACTTCGCAGGGTGAGACACTCAAGATCGGACTGGATTCCTTGCGCTGGTTGCTGGAGGCGCAGACCTCGTCTGACGGGCATTTTGCTCCCATCGGGTGTCATGGGTTCTGGCCGCATGGCGGCGAATGCGCTCGGTTCGACCAACAGCCACTGGAAGCACACGCTATGATTTCTGCTTGCTTAGAGGCCTTTTCGGTCACTCGGGACGACTACTGGCGCAAGGCGGCGTATCGTTGTTTCGAATGGTTTTTAGGACGCAATGATCTGGGCCAGCCGCTTTACGATGAGACCAATGGAGGATGCCGGGATGCCCTTCTCCAGGATCACCTGAACCAAAATCAAGGAGCGGAATCCAGCCTCGCTTTCTATCTTTCCCTAACAGAAATGCGCCGGTCCGAGGAGATCTGGCGAAACAATCCAACTTCATGCACACTATAAAAGTGCAATCGACCGGGTGTTATTTTCGCCCGGATAGCAAGCGAGTTTTGGTTCGTCCGTTTATCCCTACCGACGAAACGCTGGTTCAAAACATCGTGAACCGCGCGCTGGCTTTGAGTGCGCAGGAGATCGATGATCAATTAGCTGTTCTCAACGAAGATTTCGATAACCGCCATGTCAACATCGAAGGATATTGGCAGAGGAATTTCGAGACCGTAAAAAACCGGCTGCATATCACCGATGAGCTTTCCGCGCGAAGGCAGGTCTACATTGGCGCTTTGTTCTCCGGTGAATATGCCTTGGAATCGGCTGCGCTCTTCAATCCATCGCTGGTCGCCCATCCAGACCAGACTGGAGTCGCGCCTGGAGCTCTTCGTTTTGTCCTCAGCCTTAGGGCTACGGGAGAGGGGCATATTTCCTCAATCGAATTTCGGTCGGGTGTCATTAAATTCAGCGGAGAGGTGGAAGTGGACGATGTCGTGCCCCTGGTAGTGGCACCGGAACTAAAGAAAAATCCGACCTATCAGAAGCAAATATTCCTTCATAAGCTAAGAGAAATGGGTTTTGAGAATGATTGGTCGGCGCTGATCATGAAGTCTCTGGGAGAGAGTTTCACCCACCAGGAGTTGACCAGTTCCATCAGAGCGGCAGCCGAGCACGAAGAGCATCAGCCTCGTGAGGAAGAACGCACCATGGAGTGCCTAGATTGGTTGGCGCGATCCAACTATGAGATCCATTTCTCCCCTGATTCCGCTTTTTCTCAAAGAATCATCTTTCCGGTGTCTGCTAATGAAAGCAATGGCATCGAAGACGCTCGTTTTGTTCGCTTTGAGGATGATGATGGGTCTGTTTGCTATTACGCGACTTATACGGCCTATAATGGACGAGCGATTCTGCCGCAGTTCATTGAAACAACGGATTTTTTGAATTTCCGGGTGAGGACCCTTAATGGCTCGGCTGTTCAGAACAAGGGGATGGCCCTGTTTCCGCGGAAGATCAATGGCCAGTTCGCGATGATATCCCGGCAGGACGATGCCAATCTCTTCTTGATGTTTTCCGATAACCTGCATTTTTGGAACGAACCCCATTTCCTCCGCCAGCCGCTGTATCCCTGGGAGTTTGTGAAGATCGGGAACTGTGGATCTCCGATTGAAACCGAGCATGGGTGGCTGGTGATTACCCATGGAGTGGGGCCTATGAGGCGGTATTGCATAGGTGCCATGCTTTTGGACCTAGAGAATCCGACTAAGATCATCGGATGCCTGGAGAAGCCTCTTTTAGAACCCAAAGGAGGAGATCGGGAGGGGTATGTGCCAAATGTCGTGTACTCCTGCGGCGGTATTATTCATCAGGGCAAACTGATTTTACCCTATGCCCTAAGTGACACTAGTTCAACCATTGGAATTATCGATCTCGACGAATTGACTCAAACAATCCTGCGAAAATGAATAGAAATTTTGCATTCTCCAGGCGAGGGCCTGACACCATCACGGAAGAATTGGTGGCCGTGTTATCAGGGAGCCAAGCTTATGAGTTTAAGGTTCTCTTTGAAAAAATACATGAAACTCTTCGTGGGCGCAATGTCGGTGGCGGTGAGGAGATGATGCGTCTCCGCACTTACGATAAGCTGCAAAATCTCGTGTTGCATGGTCAGGTGAAGAAGACCGGGAAACTGTATAAGGGGGTACAGAAGCAAATACTGCTTCTCAGTGAGAGCCTGAAAACCTATCGGGAAAACGGTCCTCCATACCGTCAACCAGAACCACGCGCTTGACGTTTTGGAAAGTTCGTAGGGAATATGGTTTCTTAGCAAAGATGTAAAAGACACCCGGATCGGGACAAGTCTCTTCGGGGGGCAGAGAGAGAAGGCTTAAAGGGCAAGTGTCCCGATAGGTAGACGATCGTCGTTCTCGCGATGGATCGAGCGAATATCTTCGAAATCGTCGTAAGATATTTTTTATCAGAGATTTCGACGCCACTTTATTCGTGAGGAGGTCGTTAGGCCATCGATCCTGAGAATTCTATTTGACGCGAATATTTGTCGGAGTATTCTGTCAAAAGTAATTTTAATCGTACAAAAGTACAAGGTTTCCTCCCTGATGAACGAAAGCATTTATCCACCCGAAAATCAGAAATCTCCCTATCTGCTTGAGGCAGCAGGGATTCTGAAGAAATTTTCGGGAGTAACCGTCTTGCGCGATGGGGCGTTAAAGCTCCGGGCGGGAACGGTCCATGCGCTTTGCGGAGGAAATGGTGCGGGGAAATCGACTTTCCTCTCGATACTGATGGGATTGCTGCCCAGGGATGGTGGATCTATCTTGGTCGGTGGGCGTGCAGTGGACTTCTCCAGTCCGGCTCAGGCGCTTCTCGGCGGCATCGCCATCATCACCCAGGAATTGAGCCCGATTCGGGGAATGACAGTGGCTGAGAATATCTATCTGGGCCGCGAACCGATGCGGATGGGGTTTGTGATCGATTATGCCGCGCTCTTTGCCCAGGCCGGAGAACTGTTGCGGCGCTTGGGCTTCGATATTAACCCAAGGTCAAACATGTGTGATTTGAGTTTGGCAAAAGTTCAGTTGGTCGAAATTGCCAAGGCGATCAGTTTTAACAGCTCGATCCTGATCATGGATGAGCCGACCTCGGCCATTGGCGAGCACGAGACGGGCGTGCTGTTTAATGCGATCGCTACGCTCAAGAAGGAGGGCGTGGGCATTATTTATGTCTCTCATCGACTGAGCGAGCTCTTTCAAGTCGCGGATGACTATACCGTCTTCCGTGACGGTGCATTCATCGAGAGCGGTGCGATGGCGGATATCGATCGCGAACGGCTCATCGAATTGATTGTCGGTCGTAAGGTGGGTCGATCTTTGCGGCCGGGACGTTCGGGAAACTTCCCGGTCATTCTGAAGGCGACTGACTATTCCCAATCTCAGCATTTTCAGGATGTGAGTCTTTCACTGAGTGCAGGCGAGATACTTGGCATTTACGGTCTGATGGGCGCGGGGCGCAGTGAGTTTTTAAATTGCCTCTATGGCCTGACCTCTCCGGATCGAGGAGAGTTAGAGATCTTTGGTCGACCAGCTCGGATCAAGAAGCCGAAGGATGCCATGAAGCGCGGATTGTCGCTTCTGACCGAAGACCGCAAGGACAGCGGCATCATAGGCTGCCGTCCCATCCGGGAGAATATTTCGCTCTCTGTGCTCAAGCGCATTTCGCGATGGGGCTTCATTCGCGCCGGTGAGGTGGATGGTGAAAGAGGAGTCGTGAATGCGATGTTCAAGCGCTTTGACATCAAGGCGGCTACCCCCGAGATGGCGGTGCAGCGCCTGAGTGGAGGCAATCAACAAAAGGTCGTTCTGTCTCGCTGTGTGACAACGAAGCCAAAGATCCTCCTCTGTGACGAGCCGACCCGTGGGATCGATGAGGGCACGAAACAGCAGATCTATGGATTCCTTTCCGAGTTCGTTCAAGATGAAGGATGTGGGGTTATCGTGGTCTCCTCGGAACTGGATGAAATCCTGCAGGTCAGCGACCGTATCCTCGTTTTTCGCCGGGGCAGGATCGCCGGGGAAATCAAGGCTTCGGAAGCCACTCACGCCATGCTGACTCATATGGCGTCTTAAAAAAATGTTATGAGTCGTGCGCTTATCTTCCAATCAATCCTCTCATGAATCGTAGTCAATACTTCTCCTTTCGCACGCTATCGCGATACGGCATTCTCATTGCCTTTGCGGTACTTTGTGTGACGCTTTCATTCCTTAGCCCTTATTTCCTAACAGCGGGAAATCTTTCGAATATCGCGCTTCAGATTTCCGTAAATGGCATTCTCGCCATCGGAATGACCTTTGTCATCCTGGCGGCTGGCATCGATCTGTCCGTGGGGTCAGTTCTTGGCATGGCGGGTATTGTCGCCGCCAGCATGGTGGCGGGAGATACGGAGCATAGTCCGCTGGTGGCGGTGGGAGCAGGGGTGGCGACGGGAGCAGTGCTTGGCTTGGTCAATGGCTCGATCATCGCGTGGTGTCGCGTGCCTGCATTCGTAGTCACGCTCGGTATGCTCAGCGCGGCGCGAGGCTTCACGCAGATTTATAATGATGGCATGCCTGTGCCCGGGCTTTCCGATGCGTTTGTCTTTCTCGGATCTGGGAGACTGCTGGAGATACCCGTTCCCGTATGGATCTTCGCGGCGCTGCTTCTGGCGGCGTGGCTGGTGCTAGAGTACACGCGTTATGGCCGCTATGTCTATGCGGTCGGCGGCAACGAAAAAAGCGCCCGTACCAGCGGCGTGCCCACCCGGGCCGTGATCGCCTCGGTTTATGTGATCTGCGGAGCGTGCGCTGGACTGGCGAGTATCATTCATACCGCGCGCTCGACTACTGCTTTAGTCGATGCGGGGGCTGGATACGAACTCGATGCGATAGCGGCGGTCGTCATCGGAGGTACTAGCCTCACCGGTGGCGTGGGCGGTGTCTTCGGCAGCCTCATCGGTGTGCTAATCATCGGCGTCATTAACAACGGTCTCGATCTGCTGGGGGTGGAATCCTACTACCAGCAGGTCATCAAAGGTGCAGTCATTGTCCTTGCGGTGCTCATCGATGTAGCCTCGCGCAAGGAAACCTAACCAAAAACCTCCAACAACAAACCCCTCCCATGCTTAAAAAACTAATCGTAACGACGGCTTTGCTCTTAGCGGTAGTCGCAGGAACTCAGGCTCAGGAAAACAAGAAATACAAGATCGGCGCCGCCGTCTATGGCGTCAAAAACGAATTCGTTCAACTGTGGGTGAAAGCGCTCAAGGATCATCCTGCCGTAAAGTCCGGCCTGGTGAACCTTACTGTATTCGATGGACAGTATAAGCATATCACTCAAGCGAATCAGTTCGATAGCATGATCACGCAGAAATTCGACGGCGCAATTTATATACCGATCGACTCCAATGCCGCCGCTGCGGTCGTCGACAAAGCTGTGGCGGCGGGATTGCCCGTGGTGGGATCCAATGGCCCGACTAACTCGGATAAATTAGTGAGCTATGTCGGCTCTGACGATGTGTTGGGTGGCGAGCTCGCGGCGGAAGCGGTCATCAAAGCGATGGGCGGAAAGGGTAATATCGTGGTGCTCGAAGGACCTGTCGGCCAAACTGGAGCGATTCAGCGAAGTGAAGGCATTGACAAGGTGCTGGCCAGGCATCCTGAGATCAAGGTGATCGAGCGCAAGACGGCCAACTGGTCCCGGGCTGAAGCCATGTCGCTCATGCAAAACTGGCTCACCGCTCACCCGAATCAAATCCATGGTGTGATCGGTGAAAATGACGAAATGGCTCTCGGGGCCGTCGCTGCCATGAAGCAGGCTGGGATCGATGTAACTAAAATCCCCGTAGCCGGAATCGATGGGGTGTCTGATGCGATCAAGGCTGTCTCGAAGGGCGAAATGATCCTTAGCATCCGTCAGGATGCGAAGACTCAGGCGCAAGGCGCGCTCGATGTTCTGCTCAGGAAACTAATCGGGCAGGACTACAAGCCCCTTTCCGAGGTGTGGGCTGTCTATCCAGAAATGCCATGGGGCGAAGGAACGGCTACGCTATATTCAGTGCCCTGGACTCTGGTGACAAAAGAAAATGCCGCAGAGTTTTTGAAGCGATAGATTCCTGAGATTCAAGCTCTCTTTCGCCGTCGATGAGACGGCGAAAGGGGATTTCATAACATTATGGCTACTCGATTTGACACGGCATTTGATTTTTCCTCGCGGGTTACCTTAATCACCGGAGGCGCCGCAGGTATTGGCCGAGCTATCGCTGAAGCGTTTCAGGAACGCGGCTCCACGCTTGTGCTGGTGGATCGGAATCCAGCAGTGGTCGAAGTGGCGGCCGAACTGGGTGCGAAGCATCTTGGCTACGTGGCGGATGTCTCGAATGAAAATGCCTGTGACGAGATTGTGAGCGATGTCATGGCAAAGCTCGGCCGCATAGATCACCTGATCAATAATGCGGGGATCGGAATCCTCGCGCCGGCGGAGGAAACCCGGACCGAAGATTGGAATAAGACGCTGTCCATTAACATCAATGGTCCTTTTCTTTACTCGCGCCGTGTCGGTCGCGAAATGCTGCGGCAAAAATACGGTCGCATTGTGACCATTGCTTCCCAAGCTGCCGTCATCGGTCTCGAACATCATCTGGCCTACTGCACGAGTAAGGCGGCTTTATTGGGAATGACTCGTGTGCTGGCTCTCGAATGGGGGCCTCAAGGAATCACGGCTAATACAATATCACCCACGGTGGTGGAAACGGAACTCGCTCTGGTCGGCTGGGCTGGCGAGAAAGGTGAATTGATGAAGCAAAAGATCCCTTCGCGCCGTTTTGCCCGACCGGATGAGATTGCGATGGCTGCTCTCTACCTTGCTTCAGAGGCTGCCGGCATGATCAATGGGGATAATCTCCTGGTTGATGGAGGATTCTCCAATCAGTAAGTGCCTGACTTAGATAAGAGTCCTGGCGTTTTGACAGCTCGGAAGCCCTCTTTTAATTCGAATTCTGCCGAACATTGAGGTAGCTTTGTATAACTTCCTTGCTATTAATGGCTTGTTTGAAATTTGATTCGAAATCATTGTGTCAGTTTTTGATACAAATGTTTTTAATGTGAAACCAATGATCTGCTTTAGGGTGGGTTCTCTCTTTTTCGGTAAGATGGTGATGAAGCCTTTTATCCTGTAGTAATCGCAGAGATTTCCGAAAAATGCACTGCAGTTGAGATTCGACGTTTAATTCCTTAATTAAAACAAAAGATATTTTAATTTGACATATGTGAAGTCTAGGATTAAATATTAGTCAAGTTAGCCAATCCCCAATTTCTGGCTTCTCCATAACGCCTCAGCTCTTGAGAGCTCGATAAAATGGATCCCTCAAAAACTACTGAGATACTCATATGATCGAAGAACCCTTACTAAAGTCCCGAACCACTTCCGCGCGTCCTCGTAAATCATCGGGGGTGTATGCCGAAAAGCTTCCTCGGACCATGGCGGCCGTGGTGGCTTATGGTCCCGAAGACTATCGGATGGAAGAGCGGAAAGTGCCGACTCCTGCGGCTGGTGAAGTCGTGATCAAAGTCAAAAGCACGGGCATTTGCGCAAGTGACATCAAGTGTTACACGGGTGCTCCCATGTTCTGGGGGGATAAGGATCGTCCGGGGTATTGTCAGCCTCCCATCACGCCGGGGCATGAATTCGTGGGTGAAGTGGTTTCGCTCGGGGAGGGGGCCGGTGAGCTTTATGGTCTGGAGATCGGTGATCACGCTATTAGCGAGCAGATCGTTCCCTGTGGTGAGTGTCGCTATTGCCAACGGGGTCAATACTGGATGTGCGCTGTGCATGATATCTATGGATTCCATCAGCGGACGCCGGGTTCCTGGGCGGAATACATGCTGTTTCCGGCCCGGGCCCTGAATTACAAGGTTCCCAAGACGGTGCCTTTGCACCACGCTGTTTTTATCGAGCCGCTGGCTTGCTCTATCCATGCCGTGGAGCGAGGGGACATTCAGTATCAGGATACGGTAGTCATCGCCGGGTGCGGCCCACTTGGCTTAGGCATGGTGGCGGCTGCAAAAATGAAAGGGCCCGGGCGTATTATCGCTCTCGATTTGAGTGACGACCGGTTGGAGCTCGCGCAGCGATGTGGTGCCGATCTGGGGATCAACCCTCTCAAAGGTGACGCTATCCAGCAAGTTCGCGATTTGACCGGCGGCTATGGCTGTGACGTCTATATCGAAGCAACGGGCGCTCCCGCGGCGGTGGAACAAGGACTCCATATGATCCGCAAACTAGGCACGTTTGTCGAATTTAGTGTCATGCGTGAAAATGTCACGGTGGATTGGACCATTATTGGCGATTCCAAGGAGCTTAATGTTCACGGTGCGCATCTCGGGCCCCGGTGCTATCCTGTAGCTATCCGTATGCTTGAACAAAATTTGTTGCCGATGGATGAAATCGTAACTCACCGCCTGCCGCTCCAGGATTATCAATCCGGTATCGACAAGGTCGTCAGCGGCCTCACCTCGGTGAAAGTAACTCTCGAACCCTAATAAATACCCCTTATGGACAAAATCAGCTCCCTTCCCATTCGAACCATTGTCACGCGCGGCCTGCTGGGCGGCGCAGCTATTCTCGCGCTGACTCTAATAGTCGGCTGCGAAAAGCCGGCTGGTGCTTCTGAGAAAACAGAGGCCAAAGGCGGAGGTATTAAGATCGGCGTGTCCTTTCAGGAAATGGACAATCCGTATTTTGTGTTGATGAAGCAAAGTGTCGAGGAAATGGCTGCCACGATCGGTGCGAAACCGTACTTTGCCGATGCCCGTCACGATGTGACGAAGCAGACGAGCGACATCGAGGATATGATCCAGAAAGGCGTGAATATCCTCTTGCTCAATCCGACTGATTCCGTGGGCGTGGAAGGCGTCGTGAAGGAAGCTAAGAAGGCGGGGATCGTTGTGGTCA
>Ga0182736_1002619_pt1 | contig 13306 bp, 8 predicted proteins | sample eDN5th30CKraftBY_FD_128882 | JGI IMG/M metagenome (GOLD analysis project Ga0182736, IMG submission 128882) | Enriched backyard soil microbial communities from Emeryville, California, USA - eDNA 5th pass 30_C Kraft BY (version 2) (version 2) | ecosystem: Environmental > Terrestrial > Soil >...
AGCGCTTCGGCCTGGCCAGGTGGCGGGCGGCCCGGATGATCTCGGGCAGGTCGACGCGGGCCTGCAGCGGCGTGGTGTCGACCGGCGAGCCGCAGTCGCGGATCAGCAGCGTGCCGTGGTCGCGGTCGGTGGTCGCCTGGGCGGCGGCCTCGTCGAGCGTCGTGGCGCCCTCGGCGTCGAGCCCGACGTGGCAGTGCGCGTCGACGAGGCCGGGCAGGATCCACCCGCCGTCGACCAGCGTCTCCGCCCCGGCCGAGCCCTCCTCGACGATCCGGCCGTCGCCACCGACGAGGATCTCGCCGGTCTCGCCGTCGGGCAGCAGCACACCCCGCAGCCGGTAGCCGGCGGCGGGCACCCCTGCGGCCGTCACGGCTTCTTCTTGCCGAAGTTCAGCTTCGACGGGTCGAACCCGGGCGGCAGCTGGTCGAGTCCACCGAGCCCGGGCGGCAGCTGCTGCAGGCTCGACGGCAGCTGCGACATGTCCGGCATCCCGACGGGCCGGCGTGCCTGCGTCGGGCCCTTGCGGCCCTTGGCGTTCTTCTTGCCCTTGCGGGTCTTCGACTGCCGGCGGCCACCGCCGCCGAAGCCGAACTGGCCCGCCATCGCCTTCATCTGCTTGCGGGCCTCGAAGAACCGGTTGACCAGGTCGTTCACGTCGCTGACGGTGACGCCCGAGCCGTTGGCGATCCGGAGCCGCCGGGACCCGTTGATGATCTTCGGGTTCTCCCGCTCGGCCGGGGTCATGCCGCGGATGATCGCCTGCAGCTTGTCGAGCTGCTTGTCGTCGACCTGGGCCAGCGCCTCCTTCATCTGCGCCGAGTTGGCGCCGGGGAGCATGCCCAGGATGTTGCCGATCGGCCCCATCTTGCGGATCGCGAGCATCTGGTCGAGGAAGTCCTCGAGGGTGAGCTCGCCGCTGCCGATCTTGTCGGCGGTCGCCTGCGCCTTCTCGGCGTCGAAGACCTGCTCGGCCTGCTCGATGAGGGTCAGCAGGTCGCCCATCCCGAGGATGCGCGAGGCCATCCGGTCGGGGTGGAAGACGTCGAAGTCCTCGAGCTTCTCGCCGTTGGACGCGAAGAGGATCGGCTGCCCGGTGACCTCGCGGACCGACAGCGCGGCACCACCGCGGGCGTCGCCGTCGAGCTTCGTGAGCACGACGCCGCTGAAGCCGACGCCGTCGCGGAACGCCTCGGCCGTCGCGACGGCGTCCTGACCGATCATCGCGTCGACGACGAACAGCGTCTCGTCGGGGCGGACCGCGTCGCGGATGTCGGAGGCCTGCTGCATGAGCTCGGCGTCGACACCCAGCCGGCCCGCGGTGTCGACGATGACGATGTCGTACATCTTGTCGCGGGCGTGCGCGACGCCCCGGCGGGCGACGTCGACCGGGTCGCCCACACCGTTGCCGGGCTCGGGCGCGAACGTGGTGACGCCCGCGCGCTCGCCGACGATCTGCAGCTGGTTGACGGCATTGGGGCGCTGCAGGTCGCAGGCCACGAGCAGCGGCGTGTGGCCCTGCCCCTTGAGCCAGCGGGCGAGCTTGCCCGCGAGCGTCGTCTTACCCGAACCCTGCAGACCCGCGAGCATGATGACGCTCGGCGGCTCCTTGGCCAGCGCGATCCGCCGGGTCTCGCCGCCGAGGACCGCGATGAGCTCCTCGTTGACGATCTTGACGACCTGCTGCGCCGGGTTCAGCGCCTGGGACACCTCCGCGCCCTTGGCGCGCTCCTTGATCCGGGCGATGAATGCGCGCACGACCGGTAGCGCGACGTCCGCCTCGAGCAGGGCGATGCGAATCTCGCGGGCGGTGGCGTCGATGTCGGCCTCGGAGAGCCGGCCCTTGCCACGGAGACCGGCGAGCGCCGTACCGAGTCGATCGGAGAGGGTGTCGAACACCCCTCCGAGCCTACTTGGGCCCGGCAGCGGGCGTCGTGTCCACCCGCAGGCCACGCCCGGTGTCGGTGCGGTCGAGCACCCGGACCGACGCCCGGCCCTCGTCGACCTCGCCGCGGCGCAGCCGTCCGGCCGGCCCGTCGGCGGCCGCGACGTGCCGATCGAACGCCTCGGGCCGCACCGTCCGGCCGCGGGCGTGCTGGCCGCGCAGCGCCTGGGTGGGCTCGGCGTCCCGCTCCGTCCACTCGTTCCGTGAGTCACGACCCCGCGCGCAGCGGGGGCCGTGCCGGGGGTCGTGGCGGGGTCGTGAGCGGCGATGGTCGTTCTGGCACAGGTCGCACCGGCGACCATCGGCGCTCACGGTCAGACGGCGTCGGGGCCCCGCTCGCCGGTCCGCACGCGCACCACCGTCTCGACGCGCGTCACCCAGATCTTGCCGTCGCCGATCTTGCCCGTCCGCGCGCCCGCCACCACGGCGTCGATCACGCGGTCGGCGAACTCGTCGTCGACCAGCACCTCGATGCGCAGCTTGGGGACGAAGTCGACGGAGTACTCCGCGCCGCGGTAGACCTCCGTGTGGCCCTTCTGCCGGCCGAAGCCCTGGGCCTCGGAGACCGTCATGCCGAGCACGCCCGCCCGCTCGAGCTGCGCCTGGACGTCGGCGAGCTGGAACGGCTTGACGATCGCGGTCACGAGCATCATCGGGGGCCCTCCGGGGACGGTCGGGCCGCGGCGGTGCCCGCCGCGGTCAGTACCGCATGCTCCACGGCGGTGCGCAGCGGCGTGGGAAGGGCCCCACCCGGGCCGGGCCCCGACACCCCGAAGGAGTCGACGACCGACGCGCCGAGCGTCGAGACGCGGGCCCAGCGCAGGTCCAGCCCGCACTCCTGCTCCAGCGCCGCGGCGACGCGGTGCAGCAGCCCGATCCGGTCGGTCCCGCGCAGCTCCAGTACCACGACACCGGACGACTCGTCGTCGAACCAGAGCACCCGCGGGGGCGCCGACGACTCCGCATCCGGGTTGGCCGGGGCGTAGTCACGTTCCTTGCGCGCCAACGCGTCGGGCAACGACAGCGCGCCCGACGCGACGCGCGCGAGATCGCTGCGGACCAACGCCGGGTCGGGCATCCCGCCGAACCGCGGGGACACGGTGAACTCGTGCACGACGACCTCGCCCGCCTCGCCGTACACCGAGTGGATCTCGGCGGCGTGCACCTCCAGCGAGTGCAGCGCGAGCACCCCGGCGGCCGCGGCGAGGGTGCCGGGTCCGTGCGGCATCGCGACCACGACCGACGCGGGCTTGTCGCCGCTGATGCTGACGTGCGGTTTCCCGTCGTCGCGGGTCGCCGCGGCCAGCGCGAGTCCTTCCTCGCCCAGCGCACCCGGCCGCGGCAGCGGCTCCCCCGCCATCAGCGCACGGGCCCGGGCGGTGAGATCGCCGACGAGCCGCTGCTTCCACGGGCTCCACACGCCCGGTCCGGTGGCCAGCGAGTCGGCCTCGGCCAGCGCGGCGAGCAGGTCGAGCAGCAGCGGGCTCCCGCCGAGGGTCTCGACGACGCGTTCGATCGTCGCGGGGTCGTCGAGGTCGCGACGCGTCGCGGTGTGCGGCAGCAGGAGGTGGTGGCGGACCATCTCCCCCAGCACCTCGACGTCGGCCTCCGGCAGCCCGAGCCGGTGCCCGACCTGCCGCGCCAGCGAGGCCCCGACGACGGAGTGGTCGGCACCGCGGCCCTTGCCGATGTCGTGCAGCAGGGACCCCACGAGCAGCAGGTCGGGGCGGGCGACGCGCGTCGTCAGGCGGGCGGCGTGCGCGCAGGCCTCGACCAGGTGCCGGTCGACGGTCCAGACGTGCGCCCGGTCGCGCGGCGGCAGGTCGCGCACGGCGCCCCACTCCGGGAAGAGCCGTCCCCACAGCCCGGTGCGGTCCATCGCCTCGACGACGTCGACCATCCCGCGGCCCGACCCCAGCAGCGACAGCAGCTCGCCGACCGCCTCCCGCGGCCACGGCTCGCGCAGCTCGGGCGCGGTCTCCGACAGCCGGTGCAACGTCGACGCGGCGACCGGCAGGCCGGTCCGCGCGGCCGTCGCGGCCACCCGCAGCACCAGCGCGGGGTCGCGCGCCGCGCTGGCGTCGCGGGCCAGCGCGACCTCGCCGAGGTGCTCGACGACGCCCGAGTCCAACGGACGGCGCACCGGCGGTCGGCGCAGCGCCGCGAGCCCCCGCCTCGGCAGTGCCGCCCGCGCCGAGCGCAGACCGACCTCGGCGGAGAACGCCACGGCCCGCGCGGCCCCGGACAGGGCCCTGGCCAGGTCGAACCGGTCGCCCAGGTCCAGCACGCTCGCGACCTCGTCGGCGTCCTGGGCGCGCAGCACGTCACGCGCGCGGCCCGCGAGGCGGTGCAGCTCGGTGCGGACGTCGAGCAGCAGCAGCCGCGCCGCGACGACGTCGGCCGCGGGCCGGTCGAGCAGCTGGGCGGCGGCGAGCGCGTCGACGAGCTGGATGTCGCGCAGCCCGCCGTGCCCGTTCTTCAGGTCCGGCTCGACGCGGTGCGCGACCTCGCCGTTGCGCCGCCAGCGCTCGGTGGCGCCGTCGGCGATCTCGTCGAAGCGGCCGCGGATGCCCGACCGCCAGGCGTTGCGCACCGCGGTCCGCACCGTGTCGGTGAGTCCCGGATCGCCGGCGATGTGCCGTAGCTCCAGCAGGCCGAAGGCGGCCCGCAGGTCGGTGGCCGCGACCTGGACGGCCTGGCCGGGAGTGCGCACCGAGTGGTCGAGGCCGATCCCGGCGTCCCACAGCGGGTACCAGATCTGCTCGGCCAGCCGATCGACGCCCGTGCGGGCCTCGTGCAGCAGGACGAGGTCGAGATCGGAGTACGGGGCGAGCTCACGGCGGCCCAGTGCCCCCACCGCGGCGAGCGCGATCCCCGATCCGGCGCCGCCGATGCCGATGGCCGCGGCGCGGCCCGCGAGCCAGAAGTCGTGCAGGTCGACCAGCGCGGTGCGCAGCGCCTCGGGCGCCAGCCGCCGTCTCCCGTCGACCGGGTCGAGCAGCACCGCCCGCGCCTTGACCAGGTCCTCCGCCGACGTGGACCCTGCCGTCACCACTGCGCGCCCCCCGAGGCGTCGTCCTGCCCGTGGCGTGTCACGGGACCCTGTTCCCCCACGACACGATCGCGGGTCTTGCTCCGTCGTCCCCCGGGGCGCCTGCCTCGGGGCCGTTCGTCTGCCGGGCCGTCTCCAGCCGCGACACCCATACCTTGCCGTCGCCGATGCGCCCGGACCGAGCCGCCCGGACGACGGCGTCGACGACCTCGTCGGCCACCGCGTCGTCCACGACGACCTCGACCCGCACCTTCGGCACGAAGTCCAGCCGGTAGTCCGCCCCGCGGTAGACCTCGGTGTGGCCGCGCTGGCGGCCGAACCCGGAGACCTCCGTGACCGTCGCCGACTCCACCCCGAGCGCGGCGAGCGCCGCCCGGACGTCGTCGAGCGCGAACGGTTTGACGACGGCCGTCACGAGCTGCATTTCCCTCCTCCAACAACCCGCCCCGACGGCCCCGAGGCCCGCCGCTGTACTCCGCGACGGGCCCCGGGGCATTCGGGCTGCTAGATGGCGTCGGCGCCGCGCTCGCCGGTGCGGACCCGGACGATCGACTCGACCGGCGTCGTCCAGACCTTGCCGTCACCGATCTTGCCGGTGCGGGCCGACTCGATCACCGCGTCGACGACCTTCTCCGCCAGCGCGTCGTCGGCGACGACCTCGACCCGGACCTTGGGCACGAAGTCCACCGAGTACTCCGCACCGCGGTAGACCTCGGTGTGGCCCTTCTGCCGGCCGTAGCCCTGGACCTCGCTGACCGTCATGCCGAGCACGCCGATCTGCTCCAGCGCGCCCTTCACGTCCTCCAGCACGAACGGCTTGATGATCGCCGTGACCAGCTTCATCGTCAGCTCTCCTTACCGGCGCCTGCGGGAACGGCAGCCGAGACGGTCGCCGCGTCGGGACGCGGGGTGCCCAGGCCGCCGCCACCGCGCAGACCCGCGAGGTCGTAGCCCGTCTCCGCGTGCTCGGTCTCGTCGAGACCCTGGACCTCGTCCTCGGCCGTGGCACGCAGACCGAAGATCGCCTTGACGATGAACGCGATGACCAGGCTCAGCACGAAGCTGTAGATCATCACCGCGAACCCGCCGACCGCCTGCCGCCACAGCTGGTCGAGACCGCCGCCGTAGAACAGGCCGTCGACACCCGCGGGGGCCGACGAGGTGGCGAAGAAGCCGACCAGCAGGGTGCCCGCGAGACCACCGATCATGTGGACGCCGACGACGTCGAGCGAGTCGTCGAAGCCCAGCCGGTACTTGAGGCCGACCGCCAGAGCACACACGACGCCGGCAATGGCACCGACGGCGATCGCGCCGAGCGGCGACACCGACGAACAGGACGGCGTGATCGCGACGAGGCCCGCGACGATGCCGGACGCGGCACCGAGGCTGGTGGGCTTGCCGTCGCGGAAGCGCTCGACCAGCAGCCAGGCGAGCATCGCGGCCGAGGTCGCGACCAGCGTGTTGACGAACGTGATGCCCGCGACCGCGTTCGAGCCGACCGCCGAACCGGCGTTGAACCCGAACCAGCCGAACCACAGCAGCCCGGCGCCGAGCATGACCAGCGTCAGGTTGTGCGGACGCATCGGCTCCTTGGGCCAGCCGCGGCGCTTGCCGAGGACCAGGCAGAGCGCGAGACCCGCGGCACCGGCGTTGATGTGGACCGCGGTACCACCCGCGAAGTCGACCGCCTTCAGCGTGTTGGCGATCCAGCCACCCTTCTCGGCGGTGACGCCGTCGAAGGAGAACACCCAGTGCGCGACCGGGAAGTACACGATCGTCGCCCACAGGCCCGCGAAGACCAGCCACGGACCGAACCGGAGACGATCGGCGGCGGCACCCGAGATCAGGGCGACCGTGATGATCGCGAACATCCCCTGGAAGGCGACGAACACCGTCGCGGGGATCGTGCCGACGAGCGGGACCTCGACCGGCGGTCCGCCCGCCGCCTCGAGATACGTCCCGCCGAACAGGCCCTTGAGGCCCGCGTACTGCGCCGGGTTGCCGAGCAGGCCGGCGCCGACGTCATTGCCGAAGGCCATGGAGTAGCCGTAGAGCACCCAGAGCACCCCGACGATGCCGAGCGAGGAGATGCTCATCATCATCATGTTCAGGACGCTCTTGCTGCGGACCATGCCGCCGTAGAAGAACGCCAGTCCGGGTGTCATGAGCAGCACCAGCGCGGAGCTGGCGAGCATCCATGCGGTATCGCCGGTGTCAGGCACGGAACTCCCTCCCGTCTACGCCGCTCGTAGTGCGGCAGGTGCGGGAATACTCGGATCGCCGTGTTTCACCGGGAGCCGCCGTACGTTTCGGCGCGGTGAACGGACCGCCCCGGCGCGTTACAAGCGGATTACCGCGTGGCGGGGCTCACCGGTCGGCTCCCCCGGGCGCCAGGAAGGTCACGCGCAGGTCACGACGCCTCGGCCGCCCCGTCGATCGGCTACACGCGGCGCGACGCCGTGACCCGGACGGGCGACAGGCTGTCGGGGCCCCGACCATCCGGGCGCAACCTCACGGTCGCCCGCGGCGCCCAGCAGGACCGTGAGGTTGCGCCCGACCGGGGCCGAGCCGTCGAACGCCTGCGCGGCACGACGCCCCGCCCCGGACGGGCGACAGGCCGCCCGGACCCCCGCGCAATCCCGAGCGCAACCCCACGGTCGCCCTTGGCGCCCAGCAGGACCGTGAGGTTGCGCGCGGCGGGCGTCGGCCCGTGCGGTCGCGAAGCAGCAGGCCGGTCAGGCCAGGAGGGCGTCGACGAAGGCGGCGGGCTCGAAGGGGGCGAGGTCGTCGGGGCCCTCGCCGAGGCCGACGAGCTTCACCGGGACGCCCAGCTCGCGCTGCACGCGGAAGACGATGCCGCCCTTGGCCGTGCCGTCGAGCTTGGTGAGGACGATGCCCGTCACCTTGACGACGTCGCCGAACACGCGGGCCTGCGTGAGGCCGTTCTGGCCGGTGGTGGCGTCGAGGACGAGCAGCACCTCGTCGACCTCGGCCTGCTTCTCGACGACGCGCTTGACCTTGCCCAGCTCGTCCATCAGGCCGGTCTTGGTGTGCAGCCGCCCGGCGGTGTCGAGCAGGACGGCGTCGGCGCCGTCGGCGGTCCCGCGCTTGACCGCGTCGAACGCGACGCTCGCGGGGTCGCCACCCTCGGGACCGCGCACGACGGCCGCGCCCGCGCGCTCGCCCCATGTCGCGAGCTGCTCGGCGGCGGCGGCCCGGAATGTGTCGGCGGCGCCCAGGACGACGTGGCGGCCGTCGGCGACCAGCACCCGGGCGAGTTTGCCGGTGGTCGTCGTCTTGCCCGTGCCGTTGACGCCGACGACGAGCAGCACGGCGGGCCGCCCGTCGTGCGGGAGGGCCGCGACGGAGCGGTCGAGTCCGGGTTCGAGCGCCTGCCCCAGGACGTCGCGCAGCAGCCGGCGGGCCTGGTCGGGGGTGCGGACGCCGCGGGACGCGATCTCGGTACGCAGGATCTCGACGAGCTCGGCCGTCATCTCGGGGCCGAGGTCGGCCTGCAGGAGCGTCGCCTCGACGTCCTCCCACGACTCCTCGTCGAGCTCTCCCGCGCCCAGCAGGCCCAGCAGGCTCTGCCCGAATGCCGACCGCGACCGCGAGAGCTGGCCACGCAGCCGTTCCAGGCGGCCGGCGGTCGGCGCGATGGGCTCGGTGGGCGCGGCCGGCGCGGCCCCGGTGGCCGACGCGGCCGGGGCCTCGTCGGCCGTTGTCGGGGGCGCCTTCTCCGCGGGCTTCGCCGGAGCGGCGGTGTCCGCAGCGGGCTTCCCCGCAGTGGGTTTCGCCGGAGCGGGCTTCTCGGGAGCGGGCTTCTCGGGAGCGACCTTCTCGACGGGTGCCGCCGGGGCGGGCTTCTCGGCGGCCGGCTCAGCGGGCGCCTTCTCCGCGGGCTCGGCGGGCGCAGCTGCCCCGTCGGCCGGGGCCGGTTTCGCCTCCGTCGGCGCCGCGGCGGCAGCTGCTGCCGTGGCGGCCGCCGCGGTGCCCGGCCTGCCGTCGGTGGCAGTACCCGGCTTCTCCTCGGGAGCCTTCTCCTCGGGCGCCTTCTCCGGGGCCGGAGCGTCGGCAGTGGGCTCGGCGGGCGAGACGATCGCCGTGCCGCGCGGCGGCGTCGGGACGTCGTTGGGCGCGCCGCTGGGGACCGTGGGGACGCCCTCGGGGGGCGTGCGCGCGTCGGTGGCGGTGCCTGCGGTGGGCAGGCCGTCGGGCGGGGTGCGGACGTCGTCGGCGGTGTCCGTGGAGCCGGTGGGCGCCGGTGCCGCGGAGGCCGGCGGCGCCTCGGCGGGCGGCTCCGCCTCGGGCGCCTCCTCCGGTCCGGACGGCGCGGGGGCCGGTGCGGTCGCCGTTCCCGACGAGAAGCTGAACCCGCTGCTCGCCTTGTAGCCGCCGCCCTTCGGTGGGGCGGCCACCTCCGGAGCAGAGCCGCCCTCGACCTGGCCCGGCTCGCGCAGGCTGATGCGTCTGCGCCTCCCGATCACCAGCCCGAGGACGAGCGCGATCAGCAGCACAGCCGCGACCACGGCCACGACGATCCAGAGGGTCTGCGTCACGTTTCCACCCTGTCATGCCCCGGAGGGCGTCACGACGCGGGGCGCAGCCGTTGCGAGATGACCGTCGTGATTCCGTCGCCGCGCATGGAGACGCCGTAGAGCGCGTCGGCGACCTCCATCGTCGGCTTCTGGTGGGTGATGACGATGAGCTGGCTGGTCTCGCGCAGCTCCTCCATCAGCGAGATCAGCCGCCGGAGGTTGACGTCGTCGAGCGCGGCCTCGATCTCGTCGAGCACGTAGAAGGGCGAGGGCCGCGCCCGGAAGATCGCGACGAGCAGGGCCATCGCCGTGAGCGACCGCTCGCCGCCCGACAGCAGCGACAGCCGCTTGACCTTCTTGCCCGGCGGGCGGGCCTCGACCTCGATCCCGGTGGTGAGCAGGTCGTCGGGGTCGGTGAGGACGAGGCGGCCGTCGCCGCCGGGGAACAGCGTCGCGAAGACGATCTCGAACTCGCGGGCGACGTCGGCGTACGCGGCGGCGAAGACCTCGAGGATCTTGTCGTCGACCTCCTGCACGACGGTGAGCAGGTCGCGGCGGGTGTTCTTGAGGTCCTCGAGCTGCGTGGACAGGAAGCGGTAGCGCTCCTCGAGCGCGGCGAACTCCTCCAGGGCGAGCGGGTTGACCTTGCCCAGCAGCGAGAGGTCCTTCTCGGCGCGCTTGAGCCGGCGCTCCTGGGTGGGCCGGTCGAACGGCATGGCCGGGGGCGCGACGACGTCCTCGCCGCGTTCCCTGGCCGCCTCGAACTCGGCCATCTCGGCGGCCGACGGCGGCACCGGCACGTCGGGCCCGTACTCGGCGACCAGGTCGTCGACGCCCAGGCCGTGGTCGGCCAGCACCTTCTCGGTGAGCTGCTCCAGGCGCAGCCGTGACTGGGCGCGCAGCACCTCGTCGCGGTGCACGGCGTCGGTGAGCTTCTCCAGCAGCCCGGTGAGCCGCGTCGTCGCGGTGCGGGCCTCCGCGAGGGCGGCCTCGCGGTCGGCGCGGGCCGCGGCCATCTCGTCGCGTTCGGCGGCGGCGAGGCCGAGCGAGACGTCGATGCGCTCCAACGCGGCGGCCCCGGCGTCGACCACCAGGGCGGCCACGGCGGCACCGCGTTCGCGTTCGGCCCGGGCGGCCTCGGCGCGGGCGCGGGCCTGGCGTTCCGACGACGCCTGCCGGCGCAGCGACTCCGCCCGCCCCGCGATGGCGCGGGCCCGCTCCTCGGCGGTGCGCAGCGCGAGGCGGGCCTCGACCTCCTCCGAGCGGGCGTGCGCGAGCGCGTCGGCGGCCGCGTCGCGGACCTCGGTGTCGGGCTCCTCCTCGACCGGCTCGTCCTCGGCGATGGACAGCTGGTGCTCGGCGGCCTCCAGCGCGAGCAGCGCGTCGGACCGGCGGGCCTCGACGGCGTCCCGACGCTCCCGCAGCCGCCGCGCCTCCGCCTCGGCCGAGGCGACGACCTGTTCCAGCCGGGACAGCTGGGCCGTGGCGGCCGAACGGCCCGCCTCGGCGGACCGCAGCGCGCCGCGCGCCGCGTCGACGTCGGCCGACCGGGCGGCCTCCTCGGCCCGCGCACCCTCGACCGCCGGGCGCAGCCGGGCCAGCTCCTGCTCGACGGCCTCGCGGGACTCGACGGCGGCGTCGATCGCGGCCTGCACGTCGAGGGCGGACGACGCCGCGCCGGACCCGCCACGCGCCCGGGTCGCGGACAGCACGTCGCCCTCGACGGTGACGGCGGTGAGCTCGGGCCGGGCGTCGACGACGGCGCGCGCGGCGTCGAGGTCGTCGACGACGACGACGTCGGCCAGCAGGGCGGCGACCGTACCGGTCAGGGGTTCGGCGGCGGTGACCAGCGCCGAGGCCCAGCGACCCGTCGGCGGCTCCCCCGTCCGGGCCGCCGTCGAGAAACCGCCCACCAGCAGCGACGCGCTCCCGGAGTCGGTGGCGCGCAGGGACCGCAGCGAGGCCACCGCGTCGGCCGGCGAGGCCACGGCCACACCGTCGGCCAGCGACCCGAGGACCGCCGCGATCGCGGTCCGCGCCGACGGGTCGACGGTGAGCAGCCCCGACACCGCGCCGAGCACCCCGTCGGCGCCGAGCAGCGCGCCCGTGCCGTCCTTGCGGGCGAGTCCGACCGACAGCGCGTCGACCCGCGCCCGCCAGTGCGCCCGCTGCTGCTCGACCTCCCGTTCGCGGGCCACCAGCTCCGCGACGCGCGCCGCGGCGCTCTCCCGGGCGGCCTCGGCCTCGGCGACGCGGTCGGCCAGGCCGGAGTCGCCGTCGTCGAGGACGCCGGTGCTCTCCCGCGCGGCCTCCAGCTCGCCCGCGGCCTCCTCCGTCCGGGCCTGCGCCTCGGCCAGCGCCTCGGACAGCCGTTCGATCTCGTCGGCGGTGGCGGCCGCGCCGGTGCGCAGGGCCTCGGCCTTCCCGGCGAGGGTCGCGATCCCGGCGCGGCGGTCGGCCAGCGCCCGGACCGCGGCGAGGTGTGCGCGCTCGGCGGCCTGCAGCGTGCGCTCGTGCTCGGTGCGCTCCTCGAGCACCTCCGCGAGCCGGGTACGTGCCTGCGAGACACCCTCGACGAGCAGTTCCTCCTCGGCGGCGATCTCGTCGGCCTCGGCGTCGAGCTCGTCGGGGTCGCGGCCGGGCGTGCGCTCGGCCGCGGCCGAGTCGGCGAGGTGGCGTGCCCGCTCCTGGGCGAGCCGGACCGTGCCGCGCAGCCGCTCGGCCAGCGCGGACAGCCGGTACCACACGTCCTGGGCGGCGGCGAGCCGCGGCGCGTCCGCGGCCAGCGCCTCCTCCAGCTCCGCCTGCGTCTCGCGGGCGACCCGCAGCTCCTCCTCGACCTCCGCGCGCCGGGCCCGGGCGGCCCGCTCGTCGGCCTCCTCGCGGGCCAGCGCGTCGCGCAGCGCGACGAGGTCGTCGGCGGCCAGCCGCAGCCTGGCGTCGCGCAGCTCCGACTGCACGGCCTGGGCCCGCCGGGCGATCTCGGCCTGCCGGCCCAGCGGCTTGAGCTGGCGGCGCAGCTCCGCGGTGAGGTCGGTGAGGCGGGTCAGGTTGGCCTGCATCGCGTCGAGCTTGCGGAGCGCCTTCTCCTTGCGCTTGCGGTGCTTGAGGACGCCCGCGGCCTCCTCGATGTAGGCGCGCCGGTCCTCCGGCTTGGACTGCAGCACCCCGTCGAGCTGGCCCTGCCCGACGATGACGTGCATCTCCCGGCCGATGCCGGAGTCCGACAGCAGCTCCTGCACGTCGAGCAGCCGGGCCCGGTCGCCGTTGATCTCGTACTCGCCCGCGCCGTCGCGGAACATCCGCCGGGTGATCGACACCTCGGAGTACTCGATGGGCAGCGCGCCGTCGGAGTTGTCGATCGTCAGCGTCACCTCGGCGCGGCCCAGCGGCGCGCGGCCCGACGTGCCGGCGAAGATGACGTCCTCCATCTTCCCGCCGCGCAGCGCCTTGGCGCCCTGTTCGCCGAGCACCCAGCTGATCGCGTCGACGACGTTGGACTTACCCGACCCGTTCGGTCCCACGACGCAGGTGATGCCCGGTTCGAAACGCAGAGTCGTCGACGAGGCGAAGGACTTGAAGCCCTTCAACGTCAGACTCTTGAGGTACATGGGTGAGAACTCTACCGGCGGGTTGTGACCGCTTTCCTAGGCCGGGTGCACCGCGCGGACCGTCCCGTCGAAACCGGTCGTGTACAGGACGTTCGGGTCCCAGCCCGGTCCCGAACCGAAGGCGAGCGAGGACATCAGCGGGATGCCCTCGGCGATGCGGCAG
>Ga0182736_1002620_pt1 | contig 13306 bp, 12 predicted proteins | sample eDN5th30CKraftBY_FD_128882 | JGI IMG/M metagenome (GOLD analysis project Ga0182736, IMG submission 128882) | Enriched backyard soil microbial communities from Emeryville, California, USA - eDNA 5th pass 30_C Kraft BY (version 2) (version 2) | ecosystem: Environmental > Terrestrial > Soil >...
AATAGCTATTTGCTCCGTCTACGAAAACTACCTGAGCGGTTAAAAATAAAAATATAAAGGTCTGTGACCTTGATTAATACTCGTGAAAAATGAAAAAATCGGTTGTTCTTTTAAATGCTTGCTTATTTTTAGCTATTTATGGTTTTGCCCAAAATATGAAGAAACATGGAGATCCACAAAAACCAAATATCATCTTCATCTTAGTGGATGACCTGGGGTATGGCGACATAGGTGTTTTTTATCAAAATTTGCGTAAACAATTGAATGACAATGCTAAGCCCTTCCATTTTACGCCAGTATTGGATGAAATGGCTGCGCACGGGGCTATTTTTACCAATCAGTACTGTAACGCGCCCGTATGCGCCCCTTCCCGAGCTTCTTTTTTGACCGGAATGAACCAAGGAAATGCACATGTGCGTGATAATCAGTTTGACAAAGCTTTGGAAGAGAATCACACCATTGCCAATGTATTAAAAACGGCAGGATACGCTACTGCTGCGATAGGTAAGTGGGGGTTACAGGGGGACAAGGAAGAGGGACCCAATTGGCCTGCACACCCATTGAAGCGCGGTTTTGATTACTATTATGGTTATATGCGCCATGCCGATGGCCATGAACATTATCCGTACGAAGGTGTTTATAGAGGTAAAAAGGAAGTTTGGGAAGGGTATACGGAAGTAAGTGAACAGTTAGCAAAATGTTACACGACCGACCTTTGGACAGCGGCAGCCAAGCGATGGATTCAATCATATGAACAAAGTGAAAAGGCATCGGAACCCTTTTTTATGTTTGTGGCTTATGATGCACCTCATGCAGTGCTGGAGTTGCCTACGCAAGCTTATCCACAGGGAGGTGGTTTAAATGGTGGGATACAATGGTTGGGGCAAAAGGGCCATATGATTAGTACGGCTTCAGGCACGCCAGATAGCTTTGTTCATCCAGATTACGTGGCAGCGGTATACGACGATGATCATGACATCAATACCCCGAATGTGCCCTGGCCCGATACCTATAAACGTTATGCTACCGCGGTCCGTAGAATAGATGATGGAATTGGCGATATCCTAAAACTATTGGAAGATTTAAATATTGATGATAATACATTAGTTGTATTTTCATCAGATAATGGCCCTTCTATCGAATCGTATCTGCCAAAAGGCTATGTACCTAATCACCCTACATTTTTTGGTAGTTACGGTCCATTTGATGGTATCAAACGCGACTGTTGGGAAGGTGGGCTTCGTATGCCAGTAATAGCTTTATGGCCGCAACAAATTAAAGCCGGATCTACGGTGGCAGCTCCCAGTATGTTGTCTGATTGGTTGGCTACTTTTGCAGATGCCGCAGGAACGTATGTTCCGGTAAGAACTGATAGTCACTCTTTGCTGCCCGCTTTGAAAGGTAAGAAAACGGATGGGGGAAGCAATATATATGTAGAGTATTTTGAAGGAGGAACTACGCCCGGATTTTCAGCGTTTGAGCCATCGCGGAGAAATAGGAAAAGAGGGCAAATGCAAATGGTTCGGATTGGTAATATGGTGGGGGTACGTTATAATATCCAGAGCGCAGGTGACCAATTTGAAATTTATGATGTAGTGAAAGATCCGAAGGAAACAAAAAACCTTGCCGGAGAAAATATGAAGGCTTTGCAGGTGCAAATGCAGGCGAAGGCTTTACAATCACATCGTGTGGATACAGCGGCTCCAAGACCATATGATGCAACCCCGGTTCCTTCTGTGGTAGTGAATAATAGCATAAAAAATGGACTCAGGTATTCTGTTTTTAAGGGTAATTTTCCGTATGTCATTTCAACGAAAGCAACTAAGGCGACACGGAAAGGTATTACTAATGAAATTAAAGGGAATGAATTGCAAGAAGATGGCCTACTCATGTACGATGGCTTTATAAAAGTGCCCGCTACCGGTTCTTACGAATTTTCCTTTGCTACAAACGGTAAAGCAATTGTTCGTTTACACGAAACATTGGCCATAGATGCCGATTTTGGATATCAATCAAATGATATTGTCACTTACCGAGTTTCTTTAGAAAAAGGTCTTCACCCACTTAAAATTTATTTGTTAAAAAATGGTGGAAAAAATAACCAGGTAGACTTAAAATGGAGAGCGGTTGAAGGAGAGTGGCACGCATTAGGTCAAAAAGATATTTATTGTAATCAATGATTTCCTTTAATAGCTTACCTGTTGTTATAGGCGACATTGTTAATTTAATCATCCAAGCTGGTTCAAATGCTTGGTGGATTAATCCCTACTTTTGATTGCCCAAAATTACCAATGAGTTTAATTAAAATTAATATGAAAAAGGCAGTTAGTTTAATTTTTTCTTTTTTAGTTATGGGCATGCTTTATGCACAGCAGCGTCCAAATATTTTAATCATTGTCTCAGACGATCATGCTTTTCAAACCATTAGCGCTTATGGGGGAAAACTGGCCCAAACGCCTAATATTGATCGTATAGCAAATGAGGGCGCTATTTTTAATCGGGCCTATGTAACCAATTCTATTTGTGGCCCTAGTAGGGCTACCTTGCTTACAGGTAAGTATAGCCATAAAAATGGTTTTAAAGATAACGAAACCTCTACGTTTGACCACGGGCAGGATCTGTTTGTGAAGCGATTACAAACAGCAGGTTATCAAACGGCCTGGATTGGTAAGCAACATTTAGGTAATAAGCCTCAAGGTTTTGATTACTACGATATCTTACCAGAGCAAGGCCAATATTATAATCCTGATTTTATTGGTATGGATGGTTCTATTGAGCAGGTTGAAGGTTATGTGACCAATATTATTACGGATAAGGCCGAGCAATGGTTAGATAAGCGTAACACCGATAAGCCTTTTTGTTTGGTGATAGGACATAAGGCAACCCACAGAACGTGGTTGCCTGACACTGCCGATCTGGGCATGTTTGATAAGCGGATATTTCCGTTGCCACATGATTTTTATGATGCCTATCAAGGTCGGCAGGCAGCTGGATTACAGGAAATGAGTATTGCTAAAGATATGCGTATGGGTTATGATCTGAAAATGCTTACTGCTGAAGACGCCGAAAAAGAAGGCACTATAAAGAGAATGAATGCCGCACAACGCCAAAAGTTTGATGCTTACTATAAACCTATTTTTGACGACCTAAAGGCCCGGAACCTTTCGGGTAAAGCGCTCGCCGAATGGAAATACCAGCGTTATATGAAGGATTACCTCAGTACAGCGGCTTCTATGGATCGCAACATTGGGCGTGTGCTGGATTATTTAGATGAGCATCATTTAACGGAAAATACCTTAGTAATCTATCTTTCAGATCAAGGTTTTTATATGGGAGAGCATGGCTGGTTCGACAAGCGTTTTATGTATGAAGAATCCTTCCGCACACCAATGGTAGCTCGATTTCCCGGTGTTATTAAACCCCATACCAAAATTGATGGTTTTGTAATGAACACGGATATTGCGCCTACCGTACTACAGATTGCAGATGCGGATATCCCACCTGCTATTCAAGGCTTGTCCATTTTACCCCTGCTCACAAAAGAGAAGAAATCCATTCGTGATGAAATGTATTACCATTATTATGAGAATGGTGAACATGCAGTTTCTCCTCATTTTGGAGTGTCTAATGGCCGGTATAAATTAATCCGATTCTACAAAAGAGTAGATGCGTGGGAGCTTTATGATTTGAAGAAGGATCCGCACGAGATGCATAACCGTTATGGAGAAAAGAATTATGAAAAAATTACTGCGGATATGAAAAAGGTGCTGTTGCAGCAAATAGATAAGTTTGAAGACGATGATGCTAAGCAGATACTACAAACAGCGGGATTATATAATTAGTTAGCGAATAGCCCAAAATGAAAATAAATTTTGGGCTATTGTTTAATAGATATTAATTTAATTGAACCGTTTGTGGCCCGAATTCTTCAAAAAAGATGCGTTTTCTATCCACACCGTATGTAGTGAGATCGGCGTAAGCTTTTTCTATAAAGGGTTTCGGTCCACATAAATAGTATTCCGCCTCGGGAATAAGTACAGTTTCTTTAACCTGTTCTAGGTTTAACCGACCTTTTAATGCGGTTTGATTTTCCTTATCACCGTTTTCGTAAAATACGATGTGTTCAAACCATTCATGCGTGTTATGCCATATATTCATCTGTTCCTTAAAAGCGTGCACACCTTCAGAACGGCAAGCATGTATCCATTTTACGCTACGCGACTGATTAGATTGAGTTAAATGCTCCACCATAGAAACGAAAGGCGTTTGCCCAACACCGCCGCTGAGCAGTACGAGCGGTGCAACACTATCGGTATTAAACGTAAAATCTCCAGCAGGTGTTGTCAGTTCGACGGTATCTCCTATCGCTATATTTTCATGTAAATGGCTCGATAATGTGCCTTTATTGCCCGTGTTTGGGTTAAATTCTTTCTTTACCGAAATGCGATAATAAGCGTTGTTGGGGGCTGATGATATACTATATTGCCGAGGTTGGAAGATGCCTAGTGCTGATATAAAGATTTTTATACTCAAGTATTGCCCCGGTTTATGCAAAGGCACTATGCCACCATCCGTTGGATACAGGTAAAATGAAACGATTTCATCCGATTCGTTAACTTTATCATTTACGATAAAAGGGCGCCATCCAGACCATCCGCCCGGTAAAGACTCCTTCTGCTGATACATGGTTTTTTCCAGATTGATCATGAGATTGGCTAACTGTTGGTAAGCCTTCGTCCAAGCTGCTAATAACTCATCGCTGGCACCATCACCCAACACTTCTTTTATAGAGGCAATAAGGTGATTTCCTACAATTTGGTATTGCTGCGGTTTAATTTGTAAGCTCGTATGTTTATCGCTTATCCGCTGTAAAACGGGTAGGAGTACAGACGGGTTTTCGATATTTTCTGCATAGGCCAGTACACTCATGGCAAGCGCTGTTTGCTGTTTGCCGTTTTGCTGGTTTCCCATATTAAAGATGTTTTTAAGTTCTGGATTGTGTGTAAACATCCGGGTGTAGAAATGCTGCGTTAAGGCGACACCATGCTCTTGTAAAATCGGTACAGTAGCTTTGATTAATGCTATTTCGTGTTGTGAAAGCATAATTTTAAATTGTTAAGTGAACATATAAGTAATTAGCATAATTCCAGATTTATTCTTGGTTGTTAATTTTTCAGCACATCCAGCTCTAGTGCTGCTGCCTTTGGGAATAAGATATTATTCTCCAAGTGAATATGTAGATGTAAATCCTCCTCAAATTCTTTTAGCATCGCATAAGTGGCTCTATAGGTATTGCAAGCATCTGCCGGAGCCTGGAATCCATTGCTTAAGGAAGCGATTTTTCTAAATTTTTCTCCTTCCTGATCGTGCTCTGCCATCATCACCTGAATGGGATATTCGACTTTACCAAATAAGGGCTGAACGAGCGTTGTGCCCTCTTCTTTGGCGCTTACCATCCTGCCGATATATGGGAAGAGCATCAACTCTTCTTTCTTCATGTGTATCGTTAGCTCATCAGATATGGATATGAAAAGCTTTTGGATAGCCGTTATCTCGGGATGATTAGCTCCATGAACCGTATTAATTTTAATTAAATGTTGCTGTAGCAAAGGAGTATGCTCTATAATGTATTGGTGATGCTTTTTTTCAATATAGTTGGTTAACATGTCCAAGCTCCAGGCATTATAATCGGGCGTGTGCTGGGCACCAGACGAATCTGACACGATAGTGTTAAGGTCTTGTATTAATTCAGACGGATTTAAGTTAATTTCTTCGCAAACCGCTTTAATGCTTCTGTTGCCATTGCAACAAAAATCGATTGCATATTTGCTGAAAACTGTTGCAAAATGATAATTACTGGCAGTTATTTCGCCTACGGTACTGTTTTCGTTAATATCCATGATAATTTAATTTAATACACCTATTTTAAAGGCATTGCTGCTTTGTCGCGGTAGTAGATTATTTTATACAAAAACATTTGAGCCATTTTTTCTGCTCTCCATGTAGCTTCGTTAGCCACGCTTCCAGAAAAATGTTCTTCGACAGTTTTTCTAAAAAGTAGGAGCCATCGATCAAAATGTTCTTGGTTTACTGGTAATGCGGCATGCGGTAAAAAAGGACTTCCACCATAAGTGTGTTCATTTAGTAATACAGTTTGCCAAAAGGCGTACATTTTTTTGAGGTGCTGTGGCCATCTATCCTGTATAACTTTATTAAATATAGGAGCAAGTAAATCGTCCGCGCGTATTTTGTCATAAAAAGAATCTACCAAGATCTTGATATCACCTAAGCTTTTAATTTCTCTTTCTGTATCCATTTTACTAAGCTGTATAAAGGTAACGGGCTAAATAATAGAGTGCCCAGCCAACAAAACCAATAATAATTATCCATACCCATGAGGGTATACTTTGCGGGGTTTCGCTACCCGCAATCAAAAAGGATTTTTGATCTCCTTTACCATAGGCATTAATCATAATGGGGATGATACCATCTACTACATCATTTTCTTTAATACCTTCTACCGCTATCGCTGGACCATTTTTTACCGTGAAAGGTATCAGTCTGACACCTTCTTTACCCGTTGGGTCTTTACTTACTATTTTTAATTGATGCACGCCGTCTACAAGTTTATGGGTGTCCAACTCGAAGTTTAGCGGAGATTGAACCTTGGCAATCGGTTTTTCTTCGTTATCAATAAATATGTAGATAGTGCTTTTGTTATCCATTATCTTCGGTATTTATAATGAATCTTTTGATATGATCTTCCGCGTGTTCGCCTGGTTTAATTAACCACTTTATGGAGAAAAATAAGGTAATTAGAACAATGACTATGGTAACCCATACAATGATATAATCTATGTTGCTCTCCGGACCGGCACCATGTGTAATACCTCGGAGAACTTTCGGCTGCTGCCGTTCACAAACAGGGCATGCCCATGATACGCTTTGCAGTAAGCCAATTCCTAAAATTAACATCAATTTTTTCATATCGCGTTCATTTTTGTAAGTCAAATTGCCTTTGGCTATTTGCTGGTAATTTGTTTGAAATATTCACTGGTATTGACAGATATATTTGCGGATGTTTTGCTTTCATGGTATTAATTAATCGGAAGCCTTAGCCTTGACGAAATCCATAATTTTCTTGATTTCTTCCGGTTTTACTTTTTCTCCCTTGTTTCCCCAGCTACTGCGTTCAAAATTAATGATGGCAGCTACTTCATTTTCTGTAAATTCCATATTCGTTCCCACCGCTGCCATCACACCATATTCAGGTCTGGCATCATAGCCATTCATGATAATATCAACATATAATTCTAAGTTATTGCCGTTTACAATTGGGCTTCCTTTTAGCGGGGGGAAGGCTCCTGGCAAACCTTCGCCGTTGGCTTGGTGACAGCTCTGGCAGTTTGCGGCATATAAGGCTTCACCGTCTATAGCGTCATCGTTGTCCGAGGCGTTAGCCGAATTTTCTTGCTTTACCCGTTTATATAAAAAATCGGGTTGAGGGCTGCCTTCGGGAAGTTTTGTCTGTTTAAGGGATTGTAGATAAGCCACCAACTGTAAGGCCTCCTCGGAAGCAATGATTGTGCCGTTCTGACCTTTCAAATAGCTTTTAGGAACACTGACAACGATATCAGCAGATGAAGGATTGTCTTTTTGGATAAACAACCAAGGATAAGCAGGCATTATAGATTCTTTAACAACAATGCGTGGATTGTAGAGATGCACCAAGTTCCAATCTTGACTGGGTTGACGGTTGCCAACGTCGGTAAGGTCTGGTCCGGTGCGTTCGGTGCCCATCAGCGTAGCTGTATTTCTCCAAATATCTGTGCGATGTATGTTGGCATAATCTGCCGCAATACTGGGGCGTGTTCCCCACATCTTATCCATATCGATATTGCGTATCTGTTGGGTATGGCACGCCACACAACCATTTGCAATGAAAACTGCTTTTCCCTTGGCTGCGGCTTCGCTTAATGCTTTCGCATTGGGCAGCGGAGCATTATTATGCTGGTTATTTAAAGCAGGAATGATGGCTACCAATAGGGTAAGTACAGCGAATAAAAGGAAGGCTGCAAAGAAAAGCTTTTTATGATCATCAAAAAAATTCATGGTAGCGATCGATATTATTGTTCAACAGATGGATTGACATTTCTTTCTTTTTCCAGTAGCGTTAGCGCGTAGGTACTAACATCTATATCATTTTCTTTTTTTAGCATCCGGTATATATTGTATGCGAAGAAAAGGTGAGATAACCACATCAAACTTCCGCCGATAGCACGCCATAACCAATAGGGGGCCATAAATGTAACACTCTCTAAAAAAGGTTTGCCGTTTATCCATAACATTCCTCTAAGAGTACTTCCGTACATAAGTGGTATGGTGTAGAATAACAGACCCAATAAGGCCAGCCAGAAATGTGCGCCTACGGTTAATTGAGGCGGTTCTTTGCCTGTAAGTCGTGGTATAATAGCATAAATACATGCCCATAAGAAGAAAGTAATGATACCATACATAGTGAGGTGCGAATGGGCGACAGTAAAATCGGTAAAATGCCAGATCTGATTGGTAAATCGAAAGGCCTCAGCCGTTCCCTGCATGGAGCCAGTAAAATAGAAAATAATGCCTACGAGAAAAAAGGGTAGCGTATAACTATTGTTTACTTTATGCCATGCTCCCCGAAAAGTCATTAAGAAATTAGTGGTACCTGCTATTACTGGAATAGCCATGCCAGCGCTACCCACAATAGCTACCGTTTGAAGCCACCAAGGTATGGCACTGAACACAAAGTGGTGCGAGCCAATTAATGTATAGAAGAGGATCTGTGTCCAGAATGCGAGGATTCCTAAGCTGTACGAGTAAATCGGCTTGTTGAGTTGCTGGGGTAAAAAGTAATAGACTAGGCCAAGCGTAAACAACATAAACCACATGCCCACGCCTTGGTGCATATAATAACCTTGGGCAATAGTCTCGCCCAAACCATCTTGCCAGAAGGGGATATAAGCAACAAGCGCTATGATAATAGTGAAAATAACAGCGGCCACCATGTACCAATTGGCAATATAAATTTCGTTGGTAGTTCGTTTGGCTATCGTTTGCAGAAAATTAATGAGCGTTAATGCCAGTGCTATACCAAAAAGAAGCATAATTGGCCAAATGTACTCTCTGTATTCTCCTCCTCCATTATTGATTCCTGCCATAAGACTGATCGTGCCTAAGATTACGGCGGCATTAATCAGGTATAAGGTATACCAACCCATTTTTAAACTGGCCAATTGGCAATTGCTTACTCGTGGTACAACATAGTATCCTAAACCAAGCATGCCTAGAGACGCCCATCCCCAAAAAACGGCGTTGGTATGTACAGGACGTAGCCGACCGAAGCTAAGCCAGCTAAGATGATCAGCATCAGGTGTCACAAACTTAATACCTACATATTCTCCTACAGTTGTGCCAAATAAAAGCCAGAAGGTAGCACAGCCTAAAAACCACAATACCAGTTTACCCAAGCCAGGATCGATGTTCGGGCGAATTTGGGCTCTTTTTTTAATAGGGGCAATGGGCAATCCGGCAGTAAGATTAATGTTTAAAAGCGCTTTATCGTCTTGTGCAGGTAGTGTACCAGCCAACTCCTGATTGGTTAAGGTATAGTCTAAGGCAGCCTTACGCCGTATTAGATCTTCTTCTTTTTCGGGAGATAAGTTTTTTAAATATGTTGCCAGTTCCTCCGCATCTTCTTGCTGCAATTTATATCGGTACTTCTTAAAAACGTTCATCACCTTGATCAATAAAAAAACAAAGCCGAGCAGGATAGGGATAAGAATTAGTACGATTGTAATAATGATTCCATACTGTTGAAGTAGATTGGCACCGCTTTTAACGGAAGATAATACGATATCGGGTATCAAGAGCAACAAAGCATTTTGTTTCAACCTTTTGTTTTGAAGTAATGTGTCGATATGCTTGCTGTTTAAGTTGGAGCAATATTCTTGCAGCAGATTTTCTTTGTTGCTGAGCATTCTTTTTTGTTGAAGTGAACGCGTTGTATTAACTTTTTTATTCAATACTATAGCTGTTAGCAGTACGATACATAAAATTAAGAGTAGTAATACAATCCAGATACCGCTCGTATGGAAGGTGAAATCTGATGGCGTGCTTTGCCCAAGTGAATATGCTGGCAATACGCAAGCCAGCAGACCAAAAAAAATAGGTATTGTTTTGTAATACATGTTGTTTATATTAAAGAGATATAAATACCTTTTTATCTTTTTTATATTCAAAAAAACTAAACTCTCTTTAAAAACGTAATATGCTTTTCGAGTTTATCTGTAAATTCACCTAAAGTAGATTTTTCTAACATAGCTTGTATTTGCTCTCGCACATGCTTAAATTCGTGATGTATAGGGCATGGGTGAGATTCCGAGCACTGCTTTAAACCTAGGCCACAGCCAGAGAAAATTTTATCGCCATCGATAACTTTAACAATATCTGCGAGTGTACAGTTTAAGGATGCACCCTCTAGGTAAAACCCACCATTTGGTCCTTTTGTAGATTGCGCGATTCCTTTCCTGCTTAATTCTTGTAATATTTTACCAATAAAATGTTCGGGAGAATCTATCCCCTTGGCAATTTCTTTAATGCCTACCTTGTTGCCATCTTTTGACTTCTGTGCAATGAAAATCATTGCTCGTATAGCATATTCACAAGTTTTTGAAAACACTTTCTTGAATCTTTTCAACAAAGGTAGTAAATGATTTTCTAAAAAAGAGTTTTTTGTCTTTTATTTTTAAAACTCTTTTTAATGCCTTATAATCAAAGTCCAACTGATATAGCGCTAATAATAAAAGAGCAGTATGTTGGTTGGTAACCTCATCAGGAATTTAACGATGCTTTATGGATAGCAAGCCGGAGATCTGTAATCAGGTCATTAGGATCTTCAATACCCACGGATAAACGCAATAGATTATCTTTAATTCCTAGTTCGTGCCGTTCTTCGGTGGATAGAGCCCTATGTGAAGTTGCCGCGGGAGAACAGATCAGACTTTCTACCCCCCCTAAGCTTACTGCCGGCTGAATTAGTTTTAGGCTCTTTAAAAAAGTGATACATTGTGCCGCATTAAGATCCAGTTCAAAAGATAACATACCGCCAAAGCCCGCCATTTGTGCTATGGCGATTGGATGATCTTCATGCGAGGGTAAACCAGGATAATATACCCTGCTAATTAAGGAATGCCTGTTTAAATATTCTGCTAATTTAAAAGCGTTTGCATTTTGCCGCTGTACTCGTATGGATAACGTTTTTAAGCTACGTTCGGCGAGATAACATTCGTTTGGGGCGAGCGATCCACCATACAATTTTGCCATAGAAAAGATTGCTTCTTGAAAATCTACTTTTTTAGCAACTAATACGCCGTAAGGTAAGTCATTATGTCCCCCTAGATATTTTGTACCACTATGCACAACAATGTCTATCCCTAATAGGAGAGGGCGTTGGTTAACAGGTGAAGCAAAAGTGTTATCAACTACCGTTATAATTCCATGGTCTTGGGCAAATGATGCTAGTTCTTTTAAAGGAACCAGCCGGAGTAGCGGATTTGAAGGGCTTTCCAAGTAGAGGAGTTTTGTATTCGGTTTTAACTGTTCCCGAAAACTTGCCAATGAATTATCGACATAGCTAAAAGCAATATTTCGTTTGGAAAGCTCTTCCTCTGCAAATTTCCATGTGCCACCATATAGATCTCTCGAAAAGATAATATGCTCGCCAGCTTTAACAATGGCCAGGATAGCAGTTGTGATAGCGGCCATGCCAGAGCTAAAAGCTATTCCCCAATTTCCCCCTTCTAAATTGGCAACAATTTTCCCCAATCTTTTTTGATTATAGGTAGAGTAGAATCCAGGATACCTAATTTCGTCTCCTTCCAAGTAGTTATAGGCTGTTGACGTTGAAATTTGAGCGGTTACTGCCCCCGCCTCACCCTTTTCCTGAAGGGGATGTATACATAAGGTCTGAAAATTTTTCATTGATGCTATAGCGTATCTAATTTAATTTCTTCCCGCAAAAATTTGATGAAATAATCGAAATAAACAGGATATTCTCTTGCTCGGATCCGGGCGATATATTGTTGTCGGAAAAAACCTTCCGGACTAATTCTTACTGCTTTAATTTCTTCGTTTATATAAGGTTGTAATGCCCAGTTAGCAAGCACAATTACCCCCATATCGGCCTTTACTAACTCAATGGATGCCTCAGTTAGGGGAAGAACGATTAATTTTTTAGGACTAATTCCTTTTGGCGTTAACTGTGTTCTGAAAATAGAAACGGTATCTAATGGCAGCGAGTGGATGATAAGCGAGACATCTTGAAAATCCTCTGCTGTTATGTAATCGCGCTGTGCCCATTGATGCTTACTGCTAACTACGGCCAGCATTTCATCGGTAAAAAGCTGAACAAATTCAATTTGCTCAATCTGTTCCGGATTACTGGTTATAGCTAAATCCAACTCGCCAGCTATTAGCTTGTTAATGGGTCTGTGAGTAGCTTCAAATACAATTTCTATTTCTACGTTAGGAAACTCGTTCTTAAACTTCTTTAATACTGCTGGTAGCCAATGATAGCTGGTATAACACTCTGTACTAATACGAATAACGCCTATATCCCCATTCACCATTTTTTTTATTTCAGCATCAGCAGTATCTAATTCTTTTAGCACCTTATTTGCCGTAGCATAGAGTTTTTTGCCAACAGGCGTGAGGATTAATTTTTTGTTGCGCCGGTAAAATACTTGCGTACCGACCTGGAGCTCTGCCTCTTTAAGCTGATAACTAAGCGCACTTTGAGACAAATGTAAAATATTCATTGCCCGAGTAATGCTACCTTCTTCAACGATGGCTTTGATAAGTCTAAGATGTCGAATTTCCATGCGAATTAATTAGTCAAATTTACAGTAAACTAAATAAAGGGGGGTGATATTTACATGAAAACGTTCAATGTGTACTATTTAATATATTGATGTATAGGTAAATGTTTTTATTGGAAAATATAAAACCCTCTTTACGATCTGTAAAGAGGGTTTTATCCGTACTGAAGGCGGGAATCGAACCCGCACTCGCTTTAGGGCGAACAGGATTTTAAGTCCTGCGTGTCTACCAGTTCCACCACTTCAGCTTGTCTTGTTATTAACATAAACAAAACATGTCTTTTAAACGTAAAATCCCTTGTTGTAAGGGATTTTGAGCGAAAGACGAGGTTCGAACTCGCGACCTCAACCTTGGCAAGGTTGCGCTCTACCAACTGAGCTACTTTCGC
>Ga0182736_1002622_pt1 | contig 13298 bp, 12 predicted proteins | sample eDN5th30CKraftBY_FD_128882 | JGI IMG/M metagenome (GOLD analysis project Ga0182736, IMG submission 128882) | Enriched backyard soil microbial communities from Emeryville, California, USA - eDNA 5th pass 30_C Kraft BY (version 2) (version 2) | ecosystem: Environmental > Terrestrial > Soil >...
CCCGTCTCCAATCCACATGAGCGCATGTCGCCAAACGAGACGCATCTGGAGTTCGATGGAGCGGAGGCTCCCGGTGAAGACCCGTTCCTTGCCCGAGTAGATGTTCGTTACTGTCACCATCATTGGCTCGGGCTCCACTTAAATAGGAAAACCCTTGTCGCACGCTGTGGAGCGCCAAGGGTCCCCCGGAAAACTATTCTACTCTCAATGAACATCCGACCGCGGGCAATAGAACGCCCATTGTCTCGCTAGGAAGAATGAAGATCACACATTCATCCTGGAGAGTCAAGTGGAACAACTACAACTACGCCCCCCTCCCATCATCCAGCGCCCGTCCGCCAATCGTGGCCTCATAGACGGTGGCATCGTAGAGCGCGGAACCCTCGCACCGAACCGGAAGCACCCCCTCGGCGGAATGTCGGACGAACTCCGTCACAGACTTGCCGTCAGGCATCTCGGGCGGTTGCTCGAATCATCCTTGGCTCCATCCGTCAATCCTGGCATCATCTTTGACACTGACGAACCGCGGGGATCGAGGGCGAGCTATGAGCAGTAAGGTGGTCCGCGTTGGAGCCTATGGACGTGTCTCGACGTTGAACCAAGTGCGAGAGCACGATTCGTCGGTTGATACCCAGATGCAGCGGATCCACCTGACGGCGAAGTACGAGACGGAGCGGGGCCAGAATTGGAAAATCGTTGCCGAGTACCGTGAAGAGGGTCGGAGCGGCAAGGATACTGACCGACCGGAGCTTCAGCGGTTGCTGGCCGATGTCCGCGCCGGGAAGCTGGACCTCGTGTGCGTGACGAAGTTGGATCGCATCACGCGAAGTTTGGTGGACTTCTACGACCTCTGGGCAGCATTCCAGGAACACGGCGTCGAGTTCATGGCCCTGGACGACCGCTTCGAGACAGGAAGCGCGACCGGCCGGGCAATGCTCAAGATCATGCTCGTCTTCGCCGAATTGGAGCGAGAACGGACCTCGGAGCGTACCCGCGAGAAGGCGCTCATGCGCCGTGATGCTGGCCTCTGGTTCGGCGGTCAGGTGCCGTTTGGCTACCAGGTTCACCCCTCCAACAAGACCGCACTTGAGGTCGATGAGGACGCCGCCGGAGTCGTCCGCCGAGAAATTTTCGAGAAATTCCTCGAGCTGGGCTCGGCGCGTGCCGTGGTTCGACACCTTAGCCAGCGCGGAATTCGGAGGGCGGTCCGCGAAACGAGGCGAGGTACGAAGACCGGCGGGACAGCTTTCACGACCCAGGGCGTGCTGAATCTGCTTGCCAATCCAACCTACATCGGCAAGCGCCACCTTGACGATGGGCGAGAGATCGAGTGCGCGTGGCCCCCGGTCATCGACGAAGCTCTCTTCAACCGGGTCCAGGCAAAACTAAGCAGCAACAGCCTTGATAAGCCGACCGGAAAGTCGAAGAAGGCGCACACCTACCTTCTTGAAGGGCTCCTCCGGTGCGGCTCCTGCGGTTCGATGATGGTCTGCTCGTCCGGGAATGGGCGAGGCGGCACCTATTTCTATTACCGATGCAGCCGTAAGAACCACACGGCGAGCACGGAGTGCCAGCTCCGCGACGTGTCGGTTCGCGTGGTCGAGGGCTTTGTCCTCGATCAGCTTCGGGCCTACGCCGTTGATGAGCAGGCGATCCGCGAAGCTGTCAGCGCCGCAAACGAGGGGCGAGACGAGGCACTCGCCCGGCTATCCCACGAGACGGCGAATGCACGGGCTGCCCACTCGAAGGCGAAGCAGAACCTCAACGCGTTGCTCGATGTGGTGGAGAACGGCGGCGGTCAAATCACCTCGCTCCTGACCCGGCTCAAGGAAGCCGAGGACCGCGAGCAGGCGCTCAAGCACGAGGTCATTGATCTGGAAGCGAAGCGCGCGGCGCTTCAAGACGAGATGCTGACCGCCGAGGTGGTCGCCGAAGGCTACCGGAACCTGCATCGTCTCCTCACCGAGGCGCTGACCGCGGGTGTGGAGGCCGACGTGAAGGAACTACTCCGGGCTGTGATCGACGTAGTGGAGTGGCGGGAGAACCCCGAGAACCCGAAGCAGGGAACCGCGCTCATCCAGCTCTTTGAGCTGCCCAGCGGATTCGGACTCGACGACGGGCAGAAAAACGAACAGCCCTGTAAACCACTCAATGGTGGTTCGCAGGGCTGTCCAAACTGGCTCCGCGGCGAGGACTCGAACCTCGGACCCGGTGATTAACAGTCACCTGCTCTACCGACTGAGCTACCGCGGAATATTCTTTTGGTCCCGCGCGGGGCGAACCCTGCGGAAAACGGAGCGCCGTTCTTACTGAGGCGCCCCAACCCTGTCAAGCGGCGGATTCACTCGCTCGCGCGGTCGCTTCTCCACCCGGTCGCTCACCCACCCAGACTGCCCCACAATCCCCCACAAAACCGCGGTTTTTCCGCACCCGGCTCCCTTCCCCTCCACCTCGACCCGTGCGACAACGTCCGCGCCTGTTGTGCCTGGGTGGAGCGCACGTGGAGGGCACCGCACGATGGCCTTGGAGAAGAAGCCGCTTCGCATCGACGTGATCTCGGACTGCGTCTGTCCGTGGTGCTTCGTGGGCAAGCGGCGGCTGGAGCAGGCGATGGCCGCCACCGCGGACCGATACGAGTTCACGGTGAAGTGGCATCCCTTCCAGCTGAACCCCGACCTTCCCCCCGAAGGCAGGGATTGGAAGACCTACGCCACCGAGCGGTTCGGCTCGCTGGAGCGCCTGGAGCAGATGCACGAGCACCTGCGCGAGGTCGGCGAGGACGCGGGCATCCCCTTCGCCTTCGACAAGATCGCCCGCGCGGTGAACACCTTCGAGGCGCATCGGCTGATCTGGATGGCGGGGGAGCTCGGCCTGCAGAACGAGATGGTGGACGCGGTGTTTCGCGCCTATTTCCTGGACGGCCAGGACCTGGGCAGCCGCGACGTGCTGGTAAACCTCGCGGCCGGTGTCGGCATGGACGAGGCGCGGATCCGCGGCCTCCTCGAGTCGGACGTCGGTCTCGCCGAGGTGCGCGCGGAGCTGGAGCAGCCCCGCCGCGCCGGGATCTCGGCGGTGCCCTTCTTCGTGGTGGACGGGAAGTACGGGGTGGCGGGGGCGCAGCCTGCGAAGGCCTTCCTGGAGGCGTTCGAGCGCGCCGCCCGGGAGCAGACGGCGTAAGACGCGTCAGTAGGCAGGCGAAAGCCAGGTTGCGCCCCGGCGCGACCTGGGCCATTTTGCCGTGCCCAAATCGCCCATGCGGCGACACCCGAAGAGACGACATGGGACTGCAGAGCCTCCGCGACAAGCTCCTCCAGGCCGGCCTGGTGACCCAGGATCAGGCGAAGAAGGCCGAAGAGGCCAAGCCGAAGGCCCCGAAGGCGCCCGAGCGCCCCCGCGATCGCGATCGCGGTCAGGAGCGCCCGAGGCACGACCGCCCGAAGAGCGCCCGCCCCGCCGCCGCCGCGCCGCAGCGCCCCGCGAAGGAGCTCTCCCCCGAGGAGCAGAAGAAGCGCGAGGAGGAGGCCGCCTTCCGCGAGCGCGAGCGCATGCTGAACCGCGAGCGCGACGAGAACCGCAAGCGCGCCGCCGAGGATCGCAAGAAGCTCGAGGGCCTGCTCGCCGCCGCCGAGAAGCACGAGGTGACGGAGCGCGGCGACGAGGCGTTCCACTTCACGACCCGCCGCAAGAAGGTGCAGCGGATCTACCTCAGCGCCGAACAGCTCAAGAAGCTGGAGGCCGGCGACCTGGCGATCATCGACAAGCCGCTGCCCGCCGAGCTCTCGTTCGCGCTGGTGACCCGCGAGGGCGCCGAGCGCGCGCTGGCGCTGGATCCGAAGGCGGTGCGCTTCTACAACCGCGGCTTCGGCCAGACCTTCGGCTTCAAGGCGGAGGCGCCGGCTCCCGGCGCCATCGAAGCGGAAGGCGACGAGACCGCGCCGGAGGCGGAAGACGCGCCGGCGGACGGCGGTTCGCAGGCCTGACGAGCGCCCTTTCGCGCGAAGAATCCCCGCAGGCGTGAGCGCGCGGATCCAGACGCCCAGCGCCCGGCAGGCGATCGCCTGCTCACAGACAGAGAATCGAAATGGCCACGAAGCCCCAGAAGAACCTCGACACCTTCCCGAACCCCAAGCCCGGCCGCCCGTACGAGATCTTCTTCGACGCGCCGGAGTTCACGTGCCTGTGCCCGCTGACGGGCCAGCCGGACTTCGCGCACATCAAGATCCGCTACATCCCCGACGAGCTCTGCGTGGAGCTGAAGAGCCTGAAGCTCTACCTGTGGAGCTACCGCGACGAGGGCGCGTTTCACGAGGCGGTGACGAACAAGATCTGCGACGACGTGATCGCCGCAATCGACCCGCTCTTCGTCGAGGTGGTCGGCGACTTCTTCGTGCGCGGCGGCATCCGCACGGTGGTCACCGCCCGCCACGAGAAGTCGAAGAAGTAGTCCTCAGCTCGCGGCGGCGAGCGGCGCGCCCATCGCCGGGACGGTCTTGGTCGCAGGCGCCGACGACGCCGCGGCAGGCGCGGCCACGGGAGCAGGGACGACCACGCCGGCCTCTGCGGGCAGCGCCACCTCCTCCACCTTCGTGACGTTTCCGCGCGAGCTGTCGAGGAGCCAGTAGCCCTCGTGCCCAAGGCACGTGGAGCTGCCGCCGCACACGATCCGCGGCCCGCCCTCGACGGCGTGCTGGAAGCGGTTGTGGATGTGGCCGCAGAGGATCGAGTCGACCTTGCCGATGATCGCCGCCTCCACGAGGGAGACGCCGTCGGCCATGCCGTGGTGACGCGAGTCGAGCCTGCCGCCCGCCCGCAGCGGCGCGTGGTGGACGACGACGTGGATGGACCGCCCCCTGACGCGCGGGTGCTCGCAGATCCGCACCAGGGCCGCGAGCTGATCCTCGCCGACCCACCCCGCCGCGATCCCGGGCACAGGGGGTACGCGCGCCGAGCACAGGCCCACGACGGCGACGTCGTCGCCCAAGAGGCGCACGTGGGGCCACGGCCCCTCCGCCCGCAGCTCGGGCAGATCGGACTCGAGGAGGTTTCCGAACCACGACTCGAAGCGCTTCTTCTTGGCGCTTCCCGGCGTGAAGACGTCGTGGTTGCCGGGGATCACGGTGAGGCGATCGGGCTGGTCGGCGAGATCGCCCAGCGCCTTGCGCACGCCCTCGAACTCCTCGTCGACGGCGAGGGCGGTGAGGTCGCCCGAGACGACGACGTGATCGAAGCCGCCGCGCGCTTCGGCGTCGGCGAGCAGCCGCTGGAGCGTGTAAGGCGCGTCTTCGTAGCGGCGCGCGCGACGCGCCACCTTGAGCTCGAGCTGGGCGGCCACGCGGCGCCAGCCGATCCTGCCCCACGGCCTCTCGTCGTAGTCGACCTGAACGTGGATGTCCGAGATGTGGAGGATACGCAAAACGACGAGACCGCCCTTCCGGCTGCTGCCTGCCTGCCGGATGAACTTGGGGACGGCGTGCGGTTCCGTAAACCGGCCGCCCGTCCGGTGCGCGTGCGGCGCGGCGTGTCATCGATCCCCGCGGACTCGCACCGAAAAACCGCGACGCGAAGGGCGGCGGCGCGGCGCGGGTTTGCAGTAGCGTGAGCGGCATGGTTCGCGGTCGATACGCACCGACCCCCTCCGGGGATCTCCACCTCGGCAACGCCCGAACGGCGCTGCTCGCGTGGCTCTCCGTGCGGGCGAAGAACGGCCAGTTCGTGCTCCGCATGGAGGACCTGGACAAGCCCCGCGAGGCGCCGGGCGCCGCGGAGCGGATCCTGGACGGCCTGCGCTGGCTGGGCCTCGACTGGGAGGAAGGCCCCGACGTCGGCGGCCCCCACGGCCCCTACGAGCAGAGCCTGCGCAGCGCGCGCTACGACGCCGCGGTGGAGTCGCTGATCGCCCGCGATCTCGCGTACGAGTGCTTCTGCTCCCGCGCCGAGGTCGCGGCCGCGTCGAACGCGCCCCACGCGGGCGAAGAGGGCCCCCGCTACCCGGGCACCTGCCGCACCTGCACCCCCGAGCGCGCGAACGAGAAGCGCGCGTCGGGACGGTTCCCGGCGGTGCGCCTGCGCGTCCCCTCCGGCGCGATCCGCTGCAACGATCTCTTCCTCGGGCCGCAGGCGATCGACGTCGACGCGCAGGTGGGGGACTTCGTGATCCGCCGCGTGGACGGCGTGGCGGCGTACCAGCTCGCGGTGGCGGTGGACGACGCGGCGATGGAGATCACGGAGGTGATCCGCGGCGACGATCTGCTGTCGTCGACGCCGCGGCAGCTCCTCGTCTACCAGGCGCTTGATCTGCGCGCGCCGGCGTTCGGCCACGTGCCGCTTGTGCTGGGGCCGGACGGCGGCAGGCTCGCGAAGCGAAACGGCGCGAAGTCGCTGCCGGAGCTGCGGGCGAAGGGCGAGGATCCGAAGGCGATCTGCGGGCTTCTCGCGTCGCTGTCGGGCCTCGCGTCGCCTGGCGAGCGGGTGACGCCCCGCGAGCTGGTGTCGCGGTGGGATCCCGAAAAGCTCCCGAAGGGGCCGGTGCGCCTCGCCGAGTAGGCGACCCTTGCCCGCGCGCCCCCGGTGGGTATCCTCCGCCCCCGATGCTTCCCCTGCGCACGCCCACCGATCCCCGCTGGACCGAGCTCGCCCTCGCGCGCTTCGACGAGGTCCTCCTCGATCACGCCCATTGCGAGAAGAAGGCCGCCGCGTCGGCGATGGCGCTGGTGACGGCGTATCCAGATCACGATCGCCTGGTGAAGAGCCTCGCGCGCCTCGCGCAGGAGGAGCTGCGGCACTTCCGCCAGGTGCACGATCGGATCCTCGCCCGCGGGCTGAAACTGAACCGCGACGGCGGCGACCCCTACGCGCAGGCGCTGCTCGCGAAGGTGCGCAAGGAGCGCCACGATCACCGCCGCACGGATCGCCTGCTGGTGAGCGCGCTGATCGAGGCGCGATCCTGCGAGCGGCTGGAGCTGCTCGCCGGCGCGCTCCCCGATCCCGAGCTGCAGAGGTTCTACGCCGGCCTCGCCCAGGCCGAGGGCGGGCACTACCTGCTCTTCGTGGATCTCGCGAAGGCCTACGCCCCCTCGGACGACGTGGACGCGCGGCTGGACGAGCTCGCCGCCTACGAGGCCGAGGTGGTGCGCGGCCTGCCGATCGAGCCGCGGATTCACTGAGGATTAAGAAACTTTAAGCTAGGCGGGAGCGCTTCTGCCCTGTTTCTTGCATCTGTCCGCTTTTCCTCACTCCGGGATGGGCATAGCCTCTATCCGGAGCGTGGCGTGGAGGAGGCCGGAGCAGACCTTTGCATGAACAAACGTTGGGCGACGGCCGTCCAAGCGATCGTTCATGCGGAGCGCGAATGCCGAACGAGATCCTGCTGAGAGAACGTGAAGGCCCGGTGCTGATCCTGGCCTTCAACCGTCCCGACACCCGCAACGCCCTCACCCCCGAGCTCGCGGAAGCGCTCGCGCAGGCCGTCGACGAGGCCCGCTACGACGACGCGGTCCGCGCGGTGGTGCTCACCGGCACCGGCGGCAGCTTCTGCTCCGGGATCGACCTGTCCGGCCTGATGGGGCTGCTCTCCGGCGATCCGACGTCCCACAACCGCCGCGGCCTGACGCGCAAGGTCCTCGCGGGCCAGCTCCACGCCGCGATCCGCTCGCTGTGGGATCTTCCGAAGCCCACGGTGGCGGCGGTGGAGGGCTCGGCGGCGGGCTTCGGCCTGGACCTCGCCTGCGCCTGCGATCTGCGGGTGATCGCGAAGGACGCGAAGCTCTCGTACACCTTCACGCGGCGCGGGCTGGTGCCGGACGGCGGCACGGGCCACTACCTCCCGCGGATGGTGGGCTTGGGACGCGCGCTGGAGCTGGTGCTCCTGGGCGAGCCCTTCGACGGCGAGCGGGCCTACGCGATCGGCCTCGCGAACCGGGTGACGGAGGGGGCGTCGACGCGGGCGCTGGCGGTGGAGCTCGCGACGCGCCTCGCCGCGAACGCGCCACTGGCGCTGGCCGCCGCGAAGAAGCGGCTGAAGGCGAACGACTCGTACGACGAAGAGCTGTCCGAGGTGATCGAGCTGGCGGCGGTGGGCGTGGGCAGCGCGGATGCGCTGGAGGGGATCGCGGCGTTCCTGGAGAAGCGGGCGCCGAACTTCCGGGGGGAATAGGGACCCCCTTGCCAATCTCCCTTCGAGACGAGCTGGTCGAGATCTACGAGGCCGCGGTGGCGTCGCTGGCGGGAGACCGCCTTGTGCGCGAGCACCTCGCCGCGCGCAGGGCCGAGCTGCCCAAGGCGCCCACGGAGATCGTGGCGATCGCGCTGGGCAAGGCGGCCGGCGCGATGGCGCAGGGCGCGGTGGACGTCCTCGGTCCCCTCGGCGGCGTCGCCGTCGGCCCCACGGGCATTTCCGCGCCGCCGGGCTTCGAGGTGGTGCCCGGGGATCACCCCGTGCCGGGGCCTCGATCGATCCGCGCGGGTTTTCGACTCCTCTCCTTCGTGCGCTCGATCCGCCGGAACCAGACGGCGCTGGTGCTCCTGTCCGGCGGCGGGTCCGCGCTGGCGGAGGCGCTGCCGGCGGCGCTGTCCTTGCCGGAGCTCGCGCAGACCACGAAGCTCCTCCTCGCCGCGGGCGCGCCCATCGAGGAGATGAACGTGCTGCGCAAGCACTTGTCCCGCGTGAAGGGCGGCAGGCTCGCTGCGGCGTGCACGGCGGCGCGCGGGGAGATCCTCGCGATCTCGGACGTGGAGGGCGACGACCTGGGCACGATCGCCAGCGGCCCCTTCACGCCGGATCCCTCGACGTACGCGGACGCGCGGGCGATCGTCGCGGCGCGGGGCCTCGAGGCGTCGCTGCCGACACAGGTGACGGCGTGGTTGCGCGGCGAGAGAGACGAGAGCCCCAAGCCCGGCAATCCGATCTTCGACCGATGGACGAGCGCGGTCCTCGCGGGTCCCGCGTCGCTCGCCGAGGCCGCCAGGCGCGAGGGCGAGGCGCGCGGCTTCCGGGTGATCTCGTCGACCGGATTCTCGAAGGGGCTGGTGGAGGACGTGGCCCGCGGCTACGGGAGCTGGCTGGACGAGTCCCCCGGCAAGCGCGTGCTCCTGGTGAGCGCGGGAGAGCCAACGGTGCACCTGCCGCCGCACCCCGGCCGCGGCGGGCGATCGCAGCAGCTCGGTCTCCTCATGGCGGGGGAGTTCGATCGCCGGCGGGCGACGGACGCAGCGTTCCTCGCCGCGGGGAGCGACGGCAGGGACGGCATGAGCAACAACGCCGGCGCGGTGGTGGACGCCGCCACCGCCGAGCGGGGCCGCGCCCAGGGCTTCGATCTCGAGGACGCGATCCGCATGGCGGCGAGCAGCGCCGCCTGCGACGCGGTGGGCGCGTCGATCCCCGCCTTCGACAGCCGCACGAACGTCGCCGACCTCCACCTGCTCGCCGTGGGCTGACGCGTCGGCCATCGCGCGGATGCGGCGCGATGCGAGCTGACACGCGGGCGCGGCGCTGGTTGAATGCGCCGCTTCGCATGGAGGCTACATGAGCGCGCGCAGCGTCTTCTTCGGCACGCCGGACTTCGCCGTCCCGATCGTGGAGGCGACGGCAGAGGTGACGGAGCTGGTGGCCGTGGTGACGCAGCCCGACAGGCCGAAGGGCCGCGGGCAGGAGCTCGCCGAGCCGCCGGTGAAGGCGTGGGCGAAGGCCCGGGGGATCCCGGTGTTCCAGCCGGCGAAGCTGCGGGACGGCGTCCTGGCGGCGGAGCTGCGCGCGCTGTCGCCCGACGTGGCGGTGGTGGCGGCCTACGGGCGGATCCTGCCCAAGGACCTCCTCGATCTGCCGCGCCTCGGCTGCGTGAACGTCCACGGATCGATCCTGCCCAAGTACCGCGGCGCGGCGCCGATCCAGTGGGCGGTGGCGAACGACGAGTCCGAGACGGGCGTGACGCTGATGCGCATGGACGAGGGCCTGGACACCGGCGACATGCTCGCGATGCGCAAGATCCCCGTCGGCCCCGAGGACACCGGCGGCTCGATGCACGACGCCCTCGCGCGGCTGGGCGGCGAGCTGATCCGCGAGGAGCTGCCGCGGTACATCGAGGGAAAGCTGCAGGCGGTGCCGCAGGATCACGACCAGGCGACGCTAGCGCCGATCCTCGCGAAGGATCAGGGGCGCCTCGAGTTCTCGCAGCCGGCGCGCCTCCTCGCGGCGCGGGTGCGGGGCTTCCACCCCTGGCCGGGGACGTACACCTTCCTCGCGCCGGGCGGAAAGGACCTGCTCAAGGTCCTCGCCGCCGCGCCGGCGGCGCGCCCCGCCTCGAGCGCCGACGCGCCGCCGGGCACGGTGCTGTCGCTGTCGCCGCTCCTCGTGGCCACCGGCGACGGCGGCGCGCTGGAGCTCCGCGAGGTGCAGCCGGAGGGGAAGCGCCGCATGCCCGCCGATGCGTTCGTCGCCGGACGAAGGGTGCAGGTGGGGCTGCGCCTCGATCCCGACCGGAGCTGATCCGCGGGCGTTTTTCGTGGAATCGGACCGTGAGGCGCCGAACGCGTCGCGCCTCGGTCGGATGCCGGTCGCGGGGCGCGCCTCGCGTGCTAAGTTTCCGCGCCGTGGCTCGGCCTCGCCAGACGTACGCGGTGATCGGCGATCCGGTGGCGCACTCGCTCTCGCCGCGGATCTTCGCGCGCTTCTTCGCCGAGCTGGGGATCGACGCCCACTACACCGCGCTGCGGGTGACCGCCGACGAGCTCCCGCAGACGATCGAGCGCGTCCGGCGCGGATCGCTCGCGGGGCTGTCGGTGACGATCCCGCACAAGATCGCGACCGCGCGCCTGGTGGACGCGCTGCACCCCATCGCCGCGCGGATCGGCGCGGTGAACTGCGTCGCCCACTCGAAGGGCGGCTACGCCCGCGGCTTCAACACCGATGCCGGCGGCTTTCGCCTCAGCCTGGAGCAGGCGGGCGTGCGCCTCCCCGCGACCCGGGTGGTGCTGCTGGGCGCCGGCGGCGCGGCGCGGGCGGCGGCCTTTGCGGCGGTGGACGCCGGCGCGAAGGGCCTGGTGATCGCGAACCGCGATCCGGAGAAGGCGTGCGCCCTCGGCCTGGAGATCCTCGCCCAGGGGCGCGCGTGGCCGGAAGGGGAGCTGATGCGCCGGTGGAACCGCTCTCCAGGATCGGACCCGTCGGGAAAGTGCTTCGTCGCCGCCATCGCGCTGGACGAACTCGACCTCGCCCATCCCCTCTCCCACGCGGATGTCCTCGTGAACGCGACGGCGGTGGGGCTCGGCGACTCGGCGGCGGATCCGCTCCCGGCGCGCAGCGCGCTGGACGGACGGCTGACGGCGATGGATCTGGTGTACCGCCCGCTCTCCACCGCGTTCCTGCGCCGCGCCGCGGACGCCGGTGCGCGGATCGTGGACGGGCTGTGGATGCTGCTGCACCAGGCGAACGAGCAGCTCCACGTGTGGACGGGGCGGCGCGCACCGGACGCACTCCTCGCACATCTGCACGAAGAGCTCGCGGGGGCGTGCACGTGATCGACGAAAGGATCCGATGAACCGACTGCGCTTCCTCACCGCCGGCGAGAGCCACGGACCCGCCCTCTGCGGGATCCTCGAGGGCCTCCCCGCGGGCCTGCACCTCGAGGCGGCCGATCTCGATCGGGATCTCGCCCGGCGCCAGATGGGCCATGGCCGCGGCGGCCGCATGAAGATCGAGAAGGACGCCGCGGAGATCCTGGGCGGCGTGCGCTTCGGCCGCACGCTGGGATCGCCGCTGGCGGTGATGATCCGCAACCGCGATCACGCCAACTGGACGGAGCGCATGCAGGTGGGCCCCGGCGGCCCCGACGAGAAGCCCGTCGCGGTGCCGCGCCCCGGCCACGCGGATCTGGCGGGCGGGCTGAAGTACGGCCACGTGGACGATCTGCGCAACGTGCTGGAACGCGCCTCCGCCCGGGAGACGGCGACGCGCGTGGCGCTGGGCGCCGCGGCCCGCGTGCTCCTGCGCGAGTTCGGGATCGGCGTCGGCTCCTACGTGCGCGCGATCGGCGGCGTCGCCGGATCGTCCGCGGAGGAGGCCGTCCCCGCGCTCTTTCACGACGACGCCGAGGCGTTGGCGCTCCACGCGGACGCCTTCGACACCCGCGCCGCCGACGAGGCGTCGAACGCGAAGTTCGTGGACGCGATCGACCGCGCCCGCCGCGAGCGCGACACGCTGGGCGGCGTGGTGGAGGTGGTGGTCACGGGGCTACCCGTGGGCCTCGGCTCCCACGTGCACTGGGATCGCAAGCTCGACGGACGCCTCGCCCATGCGCTCATGTCGATCCCCGCGATCAAGTCGGTGGAGGTCGGCGACGGCGTGCGCGCCGCAGAGCTGCCGGGCAGCGAGGTCCACGATCCGATCCACCTCGTGGCCGGACGCCTCACCCGGGCGCGCAACCGCGCCGGCGGCCTCGAGGGCGGGATCACGAACGGCGAGTCCCTCGTGGTGCGCGCGTACATGAAGCCGATCGCGACGATCCCCGCGGCGCTCGGCTCCGTGGATCTGCACCGCATGGAGGACCGCAAGGCGCACGTGGAGCGCAGCGACACCTGCGCGGTGCCCGCCGCCGGCGTGGTGGCGGAGGCGATGGTGTCCTTGGCGCTGGCCGACGCGCTCCTCGAGGCGCTGGGCGGCGACACGCTGGACTCCATGCGCATGCCCTTCGCCCGCATGCGCCTCGCCGCCCGCGCGGAGGCCGGGCACGTGTTCCTGCTGGGGCCGATGGGATCGGGGAAGACCCGCTCGGGCTTGATCCTCGCCCGCCGGCTGGAGCGTCCCTTCATCGACCTCGACGCGACGATCGAGCGCCGCGCGGGCACGTCGATCGCGGAGATCTTCCGCCGCTCCGGCGAGGAGGGGTTCCGCGAGCTCGAGGAGGCGGCGCTGGCCAGCGTGATCGGCCAGCCCGCGTCGGTGGTGGCGCTGGGCGGCGGCGCCGTCACCCGCGAGAGCGCGTGGCGAAGGATCCGCAGCGCGGGCGTGGCGATCCACCTGCACGCGGAGCCGGAGGAGCTGGCGCGGCGTCTCACCGCCGACGATCGCAGCCTCCTCGCGCGGCCGCTCCTCGGCGACGGCGACCCGCTGGAGCGGCTGACGGCACTCTCGCAGCAGCGCGCGCGCTGGTACGCGAAGGCGGACCTGCGCCTCGAGACCACCGGCCCGTCGCCGGAGGAGGTGGCGGGCGCCGCCCTCGGCCTCCTGCGCACGGTCGAGGGCCCCCTCGCGAGGAGGGTGCGGTGACCCGCGATTCGATGGTCCGCCCCGGCATCCAACCGGCGAG
>Ga0182736_1002624_pt1 | contig 13293 bp, 13 predicted proteins | sample eDN5th30CKraftBY_FD_128882 | JGI IMG/M metagenome (GOLD analysis project Ga0182736, IMG submission 128882) | Enriched backyard soil microbial communities from Emeryville, California, USA - eDNA 5th pass 30_C Kraft BY (version 2) (version 2) | ecosystem: Environmental > Terrestrial > Soil >...
ACCGATGCCGCCGTCAACATCGCCCCGTCGCTGCCGGAGAAGATGGATATCGTCCAGAACGCCATCGAGTTGGCGCATGTTCTCGGCGTGAAGCAGCCCCGCGTCGCCATCCTGGCCGCCGTGGAGACCGTCTCCCCCCGGATGCAGGCGACGCTCGACGCGGCGGCCCTGTGCAAGATGGCGGATCGCGGCCAGATCACGGGCGGCGTGGTGGACGGACCGCTGGCTTTCGACAATGCCGTCTCCGCCGCTGCGGCAAAGATCAAAGGCATCGTCTCGCCCGTGGCGGGCCAAGCCGACATCCTGGTCGTGCCCGATCTCGAAAGCGGCAACATGCTCGCCAAGCAGCTCGAGTATCTCGGGAATGCCGATTCTGCCGGCATCGCTCTCGGCGCCAAGGTGCCGATCATTCTGACCAGCCGCGCCGACGGGCGCGATTCCCGCTTGGCGTCCTGCGCCCTCGCCGTGCTGCTGGCCCATCACTACCGAGTGAGCCCTCCATGACCGACCTGATCCTCGTCCTCAACTGCGGCTCCTCGAGCATCAAGTTTGCGCTGTTCGACACCAATGGCGTCCAACACAACCGTAAACCGGTCTGGAACGGCAAGGTCGACGGCATCACCGGACCCAGCCCAACCTTCGGCGAGACCGGCGTTGTTCCCTCCCCGATTGCTCTCGACCCGTTGGATCCCTACCATGCCGCCCTCACTCACATTGCCGGACGGGTCCAGGCGCGGCGTGGCGATCACAGGATCCGCGCCATCGCGCACCGCGTCGTCCATGGCGGAAGCCGCTATTTCGAGCCGACCCTCGTGAATGCCGAGGTTTTGGCGGACCTGCGCAGCTACATCCCCTTGGCCCCCCTGCATCAGCCGTTCGCGCTTGAGGCCATGGAGCGGCTCCTGGAGGAGCAGCCCGAACTTCCCCAGGTCGCCTGCTTCGATACGGGGTTCCACCACACCCTGCCCCATGTCGAGCAGATGCTGCCGCTCTCCTGGGAGGCCTGGGAGCGGGGAATCCGCCGCTACGGATTCCACGGCCTGTCATACGAATACCAGTCGATTGTGCTGGCCGAGCGCTACGGCGGCCGCGCCCGGGGGCGGACCATTGTCGCCCATCTCGGGAGCGGCGCGAGCCTCTGCGGCATGCGCGATCTCCAGAGCGTGGCGACCACGATGGGCTTTTCCGCCCTCGACGGGCTCATGATGGGAACCCGCACCGGCGCCCTCGATCCCGGCGCCCTGCTGTATCTGATGGAGATCGAGAAGATCTCGCTCCATGACGTCGGACAGCTTCTCTACCACAAGTCCGGTCTTCTCGGCCTGTCCGGAATTTCATCAGACCCGCGTGTCCTGCTCGACCGGGAGGCTGAGGAGCCCCGCGCCCGCGATGCCCTCGCGCTCTACGTCCGCCGCATCGTGCGCGAGATCGGCGCGATGACCGCCGCCCTCGGCGGGCTCGACCTTCTCGTGTTCACGGCGGGGATCGGTGAACACAATGCGGTTCTGCGGGAACGCATCTGCCGGGATCTGGCGTTCATGGGCGTCGCGCTCGACCCTTCGGCTAATCAATCCAATGGGCCGATCATCTCCGCCGAGGCCAGCCCGGTCCTGGTCGCGGTCGAGCCTACGAACGAGGAATGGATCGCGGCCCTGCGGACCAATGAGCTGCTTGCGGGGCCTAATTTCTCTGGGACCCGGTCCTAGATGACGCTCCTGAGCCACCCCTTCAACGCTCTGATAATCGCACGAGGGTGGGGTGGCGCATGGGAATTCCCTTGAGATCGCCCTTACTCCCGGTCCTTGTCGCGCGTCCGAAGCTCCTCAATGGCCGCCGTCAGGTCAGACCGATACTTGTCGCGCAGGATCATCATCACGTTCTCTGCCGCCCTCTTCCCGATCTTTGCGACGAAAAAACGGTCCAAGGCGGCCTGCTGTGCCCGACAGTGATCGAGAGCTTTCTCAGCCAACGCTTCGGGCGTCCGCGGGCCCTGAAGCCTTCCTTTAACGAATAACGCGGCGCAGGCCTGCCATCGGTCATTCAGAGGCCTTGCCTCCTGGTGGACAGCAAGCGGGTCGAACTCATCCGATCGCGTTGGGTGGCCTGGGGCCAATAAGATGGTCAGGGCTCCCATGAAACCTGCGATACGCGAGCGTGACTTCAGAGAGCGATCCCTGAAGGAGAGTCTTTCACAGCGCCCTTTTTCGAGAAATCGTCGCTCTGATGTCATCACTGGCTTCCTTCAGGAGCATCCTGGGTGACGACGATCAAGAATTCCTTACTGATTTGCAGTCCCCCTGAACCGCTTCGTCTCAATCAAATGACCTTGCCGCGAGAGAGAAACCCTTTTCGGCTTCACGCCGCGCTGGCCAAACAGGCGGGCCCTGTGCCGGTCCCCCAATTACCCGGGTGATCCCGAGGGGAGTGCGTGCCGTTCATGGACGAACCGCTCCCGCGCCAGCCGATCCGGTTCATGATCGGCGCCAAGCTGGGACCAAGGGGACGGCGATGGCGCTCGTGGATTATTAAGGCCTGGCCTTCGGCTCGCTTAGTCGCCGGAGCATCAGTTCCTTAAAGCCATCTGGTCCGCCCCGTTCGAGAAACGCCGCGCCTCGACCTCCGACACCGCGAGGAGGCTTCCTCCCTCATATGGCGGTACCGAACAGGGCTCCTATTCCCGCTGTTAAGGCCATGGCAAAAGCACCCCAGAAGGTCACACGCAGGGTTGGTCTAACGATGCCCGCGCCTCCCGTCCGTGCCCCTAGAACCCCCAACAAGGCCAGGAACACCAGTGATCCGGCCGATACGACCGGCACCAGCCACTCCGCCGGGGCGACCAGCACCAGAAGCAGGGGCGCGGCCGCCCCGACCGAAAACGTGGCCGCTGACGCCAAGGCGGCCTGCACCGGGCGGGCGGTGGTGAGCGCCGAGATCCCCAGTTCCTCGCGCGCATGCACGGCCAGTGCATCCTTGGCCATCAGCTGCTCCGCAACCTGACGCGCCAAGCCCGGCTCTACGCCACGGGCGACAAAGATTTGGGCCAGCTCGTCCTTCTCGTAAGTCGGATCGTCCCTGAGCTCGCGCTTCTCCCGCGCGAGATCTGCCTGTTCCGTATCGGACTGCGAGCTGACCGAGACATACTCGCCTGCCGCCATGGACATGGCGCCGGCGACCAGACCGGCCACGCCGGCAAGCAGCACGCTCCCAGGTGAGGCCGTAGCGGAAGCCATGCCCAGGATCAGGCTCGCGGTCGAGGTGATCCCGTCGTTCGCCCCCAGTACAGCGGCTCGAAGCCAACCGATGCGCCGGATCAGATGGTTTTCTGGGTGGATGTGTCTCATGGAAGAATTGCCTTCTGTTCCGGATCAGGGCCATTTCTTGGGCGGGGCCATGACGGAGTGCGGGACCGGATCGGTGATGCAGCGCTCGAGGATTGAGTCGATCTCGTGCTTGCTCGCCTTGTCAATATGCTAGCCGTCGACTTCATGAAGGGGCGAGTTGATCCGGCCTGCTGTTCCATCAGTCAGCCTGTTGCGCCCTGCAATGGCATGGACAGGAGAAGGCGTAAGCCCTCAGGGTCATACTCGACGCGAATGTCGCCGCCGGTTTCGTCGGTCAGTGCCCTCTGGATGAGCATGGATCCGAAGCCCTTCCGTTTCGGTGGTCCGACGCAGGGCCCGCCAGCCTCGGTCCACGCGAGCTGCAACCGATCAGAGCCCGTGGTCCGTTCAATGGACCAGGTCACGCTGACGCGCCCCTCCGGTACCGACAATGATCCATGCTTGATGGCGTTGGTCGTCAGCTCGTGAGCCATCAGTGCGATTGAGACACTGACCCGCGCCGGGAGAACGAGGTCAGGTCCCTCGAGCTCTACCCTTTTGACACCCGCGTCGTCATAGACCTCGAGCTCACTGCGAAGGAGCTGACGCAGGTCGGTGCCGTGGTTTCGATCCATCCGAAGGTTTTGCATGCGCGCCACTGTTGCCAGGCGCTGCGAAAATCGCTGCTGGTAGTCCGGCACGCTTTCGGCGAAGCGGGCCGTGAGATTGGCGAGTGCCTGAACGATCGCGAATGTGTTCTTGAGCCGATGGTTGAGTTCGCCGACAAGCACCTCCCGCTGTGCCTCTCTCGACTTTCGATCCGTCACATTGGCAATGGTGCCGACGGCCCGCACAGGCGCGCCATTCCCGTCATGTTCCCGGACCCGGCCATGGATCGCGACCCACGGCCAGGAACCGTCCTTGGCACGCAAGCGGCAATCCTGGCTCCAAGCGGTTGCCCGGCCTTCCAGAGAAGCAGCCAATCCGCGCAGCACTTCTCCCTTATCGTCCGGATGAATCAGCTTTTCCCATGATTGGATATGAGACCTCATCTCGCCGGGTTCATAGCCCAGCATGGTCTGAAGACGTTCGCTGCTCCAGACTTCGCCCGTGGTGATGTTCCAGTCCCAGAGCCCCAAATCTTCAGTCTCGACCGCAAGGCACAGGCGCTCCTGCATCTCGCATTGGCTGAGTTCCCGAACCCTGCGCTCCGTGAGGTCGAAATTGACGCCAACGATCCTTCTGGGGAGACCATGGGCATCGTGCTCGACCTTGGCGCGGGCGAGAATCCACCTGACCGCCCCATCGGGATGAACGACGCGGAACTCAGTTTCGTAAGGCAGCGCCCCATCCAGAACTTTCCTTGTGTCGGCGATGATCGAGGTGACATCGTCCGGATGCAGACAGCTGACGAACACATCGTGGGTGACGGGTTCGCCCACATCAACTCCGAACAGGCGATAATTCTGATCCGACCACCACACCCGGCCCGTTGAGATGTCCCACTCCCAGATGCCAACGTCGCCCACCTGCTGGGCCAGAAGCATGCGGGTATCATCGGGAGACGACGGTTCTTGCGTTGGGAAATACAGGTTGACCGGGGAAACGTTCGGCATCGGGAGTCTCAAAGGTGAATGCGCTGGCGCGCTTTCTAAGCCCACGGCAGCCGAGGCACTTTGCGCTTGGTCAAGGTTCGATACAGCGAAGATGCTAGGACGGCGACGCCGCTGTACGATGGCGGAATCGCGGCTACCTAAGTGGGGGGCGCCTCGATCACCACCTACCCTCACCATGCGCCAGGGCCTGACATGAACGTTGCCAGAATCAAGATCGCTTTCGCCGGTCTCGCCGTTGTCATCACGGGGCTCTGGCTGCTGAGCCTGTCAGAGGCGACCCTGACAGGGGGCTTTTGGCCGCTCCGAAACGCGCTGGTGTACCTCACCGGCTTCCTGGCGATCGGCTTCATGTCGGCGGCGGTGATCCTGGCGGCGCGTCCCATTCAGATTGAAGGGTTGCTTGGTGGCCTCGACAAGTTCTACCGCCTGCACAAGTGGCTTGGCATCGCCGCGGCCGTCATGGGCGTTGTCCACTGGCTTCTCGAGATCACGCCGCGCTGGATGGTGGGACAGGGCTGGCTCGAGCGCCCCCAACGCCCGGCCCGAGCGGCGGAAGTCGCCTCCGGGTTCGATCCCTTCCGCGACTTGCATGAGGTGGCCGCCGGGCTGGGCGAACCGGGGCTTTACCTCGTCCTTATCCTTGTGGCGCTGGCGCTCTGGAAAGGCTTTCCGTACCGCTACTTCTTCAACACCCACCGGCTGCTGGCGGCGGTGTATCTTGCGCTGGTGTTCCATTCGGTCATCCTGATGGGGCCGGGCTACTGGGCCGCGCCGGTCGGACCGGTCATGGGCCTCCTCATGGCGGCCGGTTCCGCCGCCGCGGTCACGTCGCTGGTCCGGCGCATCGGCAAGTCCCGCCGCGCCGTCGGATCGATCACGTCGCTCGATCACCATACCGACAATGCCGTTCTGGATGTTGGCGTCCAGCTCACCACGGCCTGGCCGGGGCACCATGCCGGACAGTTCGCCTTCGTGAATTTCGGCGGCGGCGAAGGCGCCCACCCTTTCACGATCGCGTCCGCCTGGCGCAAGGACGGGCGCCTGATGTTCAGCATCAAGGGACTCGGGGACTACACCCGCTCCCTGCCGGAGCAGCTTTTCGTCGGTCAGGCCGTGACGGTTGAAGGGCCATACGGACGGTTTGATTTCCGCGGTGAGCGTGGGCGCCAGATCTGGATCGGAGGCGGGATCGGCATCACCCCCTTCATTGCCGGCCTGCAGGCGCTCGAGGACCAGCGGAGCAACCAGCCCGTGGACCTGATCTATTCGACGAGCGCGCCCTCAGAGGCCTTCATCGCCAATATCCGGCGGCTTGCCGAGCGGGCCGGTGTCCGGTTCCTCCTGATGGTGACGCAGAAGGATGACCGGCTCACGCTCGAGCGTCTCGAGGAGATGGTGCCCGAGTGGAAGGAGGCCGATCTCTGGTTCTGCGGCCCTCTCGGTTTTGGCCGGGCCCTGCGCGATGCAATGACCGCGCGAGGCCTGCCCGCCGACCGGTTTCACCAGGAGTTGTTCGATATGCGGTAAGTCCGTACGTCTTGAACGGTCGCCTAGAAATACCACCGTTGGGTCCCGGTGGCCTTGACCCTCGCGGCTTCCATTTGAGCAAGCGCGAGGGCGGTCAGAACGACTGCGAGCACGAGCGGCATCGCCATGAGAATCGAGGCAGTCATGGCAGCTGCTCCGTATGAGAATGTCAGGTGAAGCGATGACCACCGGCGGCGGAGCGCCCGTGTATCGTCTGGAAAGCGCGCGAAACTTCGGGCCGACCATGTGTTTGCCACTGCAGCCTCGTGGTGCGCTCGATGCCGGCTAGGGTCCGGAATGCAGGAAGCTCCTGCTCATCGAACATGCTGGCGAGCGCCCCTGCCAAGTCGGCCTGCCGCCGATTCAGGACCTGCAAGCGGGCGATGTCCGCAGCGGTCTGCTCGCAGCAGCGGTCAATGTAATCGGTTGTCATTTCGGATCGTCATGTAGGTGATGGCCAGGCTCTTCATCCGCACGGACAATTGGCTATGGCGTTATCAAAAAGGCTGGACTGGATGCGGTGCGGATAGCTCTGTCCACCCGGAACTGAATCATGCTTGGAGTGAATGCCAATCGCATCGCAAGGTCCGCTGCTCCAACAAGGATCAGGAGCACGAGTACCGCCCGCCTGCCTGCATTCAGAAGCTGGATGGGATGGCTGATGCTCATGGCTGACTCTCAATCTTCGGTAACGAGAACATAAGAGCCTGCCTGTGTGACGTCCGAACAGCGCGTGGGTAATAGTGTGTGCTGGTCCATGACAGTTCGTAACCGTCGACGGGAAAATGTGGCATTTCTCGGCTGCAAGGCGAGGTGATCCCCGGTGGACCTGCCCTGCATCGGATGGCTAGCCTCCGACCACCTCCCGAAGGGTTCGAGCCAGCTCCAGGGTGGTATAGGGCTTCTTGAGCAATCTCGTCTCCACGACCTGCCCGCGCCTGACCACATCAGGCTCGGCATAGCCCGAGGTGAACAGTACCTTGATCTCGGGCCGCATCGCCCGCACGGCGTCCGCCAGCTCTGATCCGGTCATCCCGCCCGGCATTACCATGTCGGTGAACAGCAAGTCGATCTCGGGATGCTGGTCGAGGACCGCCAGCGCCGCCGGGCCATTGGCTGCTTCCAGCACCCGGTATCCAAGGGCTTGCATCCGCATCAGGGTCATGCGCCGCACCCGCGGCTCGTCCTCGACCAGCAACACGGTCTCCCCCCGGCCCTGATAGGCCTCGGCCGTCGCCTGGGGCTCATGGTCCTCCAAAGCCTCGTCCATCACAGCGGCCCGTGGCAGATACATGCGGATCGTCGTGCCATGGCCGGGCTCGCTGTAGATCGCCACATGCCCGCCCGACTGCTTGACGAAGCCGTAGACCATCGACAGGCCGAGCCCGCTGCCCGCGCCGACCTCCTTGGTGGTGAAAAAGGGCTCGAAAGCCCGCTCCTGCACGTCCCGGGGCATGCCCGTGCCGGTGTCGGTGATGGCGATCAGGACGTAGCGTCCCGCTCGCACCTCCGGATGCATGCGGGCGTAGTCCGCATCAAGTTCGGTGTTCTCGGCCGTGATCGTCAAGCGCCCGCCGCCCGGCATGGCATCGCGGGCGTTGATGGCCAGGTTCAGGAGCGCGTTCTGCAGCTGGCTCGGATCGACCAGGACCGGCCAGAGGTCGTTGTCGGACCGGCCTGTCACCCTCACCGTCTCGCCCAAGGTCCGCCGCAGCAGCGGGGTCATCTCCCCGACCAGCATCCCGACATCCGTGAGCCTGGGCTGCAGCGGCTGCCGACGCCCGAAGGCCAGCAGGCTCTCGGTGAGCCGGGCGCCATGCTCGGCCGTCTCGCGCGCCTCCCTGGCCAGTTCCGCTTGGACGGGATCCGTCGGATGTCCGTCCGTCAGCCGCATCTCGAGCATCTCGAGATTGCCGAGAATGACGGTGAGCAGGTTGTTGAAGTCATGCGCGATACCGCCGGTCAATTGGCCGACGGCCTCCATTTTCTGCGCCTGCCGCAGCTCCTGCTCGATCTTCTGGTTGGCGGTAAGATCGCGGATGAAGCCCGTGAACAGGAGTCTCTCGCCCACCTTCACCTCTCCGACCGCCAGTTCGACCGGGAATTGGCTCCCGTCCTTGCGCTGGGCCTGCACGACCCGGCCAGTACCGATGATCCGTCGCTCGCCGGTGCGCACGTAGCGTGCGATATAGCCGTCGTGCTCTTCCCGGTGGGGCGAAGGCATGAGCATGCTGACGTTACGCCCGATTGCCTCCTCGGCGCGATAGCCGAAGAGGGTCTCGGCGGATCGGCTGAAGGACTCGATCAGCCCACGATTGTTAATCGTAATGAGAGCCTCCGGCACCGTGTCGAGGATGGATTGAAGCCGGGCCTCCCGCTCGCGCAGGGCTGCCTCGGACCGCTTGCGTTCCGTGATGTCGACTGCGGTCGACATGGCGCCGATCACTGCTCCCGTCGTATCGCGAAGTGCCGTGGCATTATAGAGGAGGGCTATCGAGCGGCCATCGTCGAAGCGGACCTCCCACTCCTCGTTGCGGACCTCCTCGCCCCGGATGGCCCGCGCCAGCGGGTACTCGGTGACTGGAGGCTCCACATCATTCCGATAAATGCGGCGAGGCGGATAAGCGGTCGCGCTGAACCCGGATGGCGCAAATTTGGAAATGAGAGGCACGTCGAGCAGCTTGGCCGCAAAGCGGTTGGCCTTCACCTCCTGCAGGTCAGGATCATAGGTGAACCATGTCGCCACGGGAGCGGTCTCGACGAGGGCCTCCCATTCCAGGGTCCTGGCCCGGAGGGCAGCCTCGGCTGCCTTGCGCTCCCTGATATCGAGAGTGAAGGCAGCCATGGTCTCGCCGCCGCCCAGCTTGGCCAAGCCGACCAGCACCGGAATCCGCTCGCCGTTGCGCAGATACTCCTTCTCGTACAAGGTCGAGACGCCGCGGGTGCGCGCCTCAGCGACGGCCCGCTCGTCTGCCGCAAGCCACTCGGGTGGCGTGATCTCGTCCCAACGCACGTGCCCTGAGAGGAGGTCGTCCCTCGTGCGCCCGATCAGATCAAGGTAGGCCTTGTTGGCCTCGACGATCCGGCCACTCTCATCTCCAACGACAGCCCCGATCGGAATGGCATCGAGAATGGTCCTGAGGCGGGCCTCACCTGCCTGTAGCGCTTCCTCGGCCTGCTTGCGCTCGCTGATGTCCTCAACCACCGAGATGCGATAAGGCTGGGAGGTCCCCGCCCCCGCGAGCGAGGACGTCACACGAACCCAGACAAGGGTGCCGTCCTTGCGCCGGTAACGTTTCTCGATCTGGCAACGCGGCATCTCGCCGGCCAGGAGCCGACTGGCGAGAGCCTGCGCCTGAGGCCGATCCTCCGGATCGATGAGATCGACGAAATTCCGCCCGATCAACTCTTGGCGCTCATACCCGAGAATGCCGCAGACGGCTTCGTTGACGTCGAGAAGGCGGCCATCGCCATCCACCAGTTTGATCCCAATCGCAGCCTGATCGAAGACGACTTGGAACCGATCCACGGCGGAGGACTCTTCGACCGCTCCGCTGGAGGCTGTCGAGCCACCTGTGATCGACTGAAGCGGCTCGTCCTGATCTTGACGCATGTCATGCGTCCTTTCGTACAAAAGTCGCCCCTCCCAGGGACGGAAACTGAACTGTTTCTTAGCACTCACCGTTGGCCTGCCGAAGCTTGGCGGGAGATGGCAAACCTTGCCTGCCCTGACCTTTCCTCCTGGCATCGGGCCCAAAGGCCGGCCGTCGTGGAACATTCCACAATCTGTGTGCCTGCCGTGCCCACCCAATCCTTTTGGGGGTGTAAGACGGGGGCTTGTAGCATGATGGCTTCGGCGCGGCCCTGATCCTGATCAATCGCGTTCGGTCGAGTTCGAGACGACAGGCTGATCAACGAATCCTCCGGCATGTGAAACAGATGGTAGCTGTTGAGCCTGGCTCCGAGATGAGCCGCCGAGCGATCAAAGGTTGGAGGGAGTGCCGCGTCCCCCCTGAAGGTCGTGGCGTACGCCCAAACGCTCCCGTCGAGGAATCCCGGAACCGGTTGACTCTCTGGGACGGCGCAACACAGATCCTGTGCCGTCTTATGCCGGAACACATTGAAGTTTGTTTCAAGCGCCCGCTCGATTGCTGCTCGGGTCATTGTCTGCGGTTCCTGACTTTGTCGCTTATGAATTCGTTTCGGATCCGGTGCAGATCGCAACACGCCGGACGATCCACCCGTCCCGGTCGGTCCAGAGCCGCTTCCGAACCCGGGGGCAGCCCGTATCTTTCTTGGGAGCGGCCGGCTCTGCCTGATGGCTGAGAGGGACCGAGGGCTTTGCGGGAGCTTCCGTAGCCCTGGGCCCGCGCTGGTGGCGCAATCGGGGCTGGGGCAAGCGTTACCCCAATGACGATAGCGAGGACCATAACGCGCCGTCCTTGGGCGCGCTGCCTTGGCATCATGAGATCAACTCCTCGGAGAGATTCGTGCGACGAATGCGCGCTTTCAGTGCGGCCAAGCGGTCATGCACGAGGTGGAGCACAGATCCTCCTCCACCTCACCGGCGAGTTCCTGCACCCTGCTCATGCGCCGCAGGACGACCCTGCTGCGCCCCTCCAGCGCGATCAGCCCGTCCCGCCTGAACCGGGACATCACGCGACTGACGGTTTCAAGGGTCAGGCCAAGGTAGTCCGCGATGTCGAGCCGTGTCATTGGCACCTCAATGGCTACCGGGCATTCGCAATCTGCCCCCGTCCGGTGGGCGGCCGAGACCAGAAAATGGGCCACCCGTTCCTCGGCTCCCATTTGCCCGAGAACGATGATGTGGTGCTGGGCGGCATTCATTTCCTCGAGGATGTGGGCCAGCACGAGCGATCTCAGACGCTCCGATCCCTCGGTCATCGCTTGAAGCTGGCTGCGCCCGAGCCGGCGCACCTGCCCGCGCGTGATCGCCTCGGCGGTGTAGCGGTAGGTGCCCTGGCAGGAGAGCCCGAGCGTCTCGCCCGCGAAGACGAAGCCCATGATGGCGCGGCGCCCGTCGGCCAGGATGCGATAGAGGCGGAAGCACCCGTCGACAACCTGGACGGCATGCGAGGCCGCATCCCCCTCCCAGAATGCCGCCTCGCCCGCTGCGAGGGTCTCCATCGGCCGCGAGGCGAACGCGCTCGCCAGGGTCGAGGGCCCGGCTTGGATGTCGAAGGGCGGAAGGGGCGCGCCGCTGGTCGAGGGGGCAAGGTGGGAGGCGTACATCAGAAGCTCCAGTCGGGATCGTTCGGTGCCCCGACTAAAAGCAGGCGATTGTCACAGATGAACCTTGGCTGTGTATCGGCTCGTACCGGTGTGTAACAATTTGTGACAGGCGGGTCGCTCTCCTCCTTGAGGCCAGAGACCTTGGCCTATACTCTCATGGCATACCTGCTAGACCTCTGGATTCCTATCAGACGTCATTCACATCATTCATTATTCCCGCAAATTGGATTTCTCTTTCCTTCGCGTGTCCGACGGTCCTCACATCCTCATCGTTGACGACGATTCCCGCATCCGCCAAATGCTCTCCCGGTACCTGTCCGACGAGGGCTTTCGGGTCAGCGCCGCGGACGGCGGCATGGCCATGCGCGAATGCCTCACGCAGACGCCGCCTCACCTCGTTCTCCTGGACCTCGTCCTGCCGGGCGAAGACGGTCTTCAGCTGGCCCGGGAGATCCGGTCCCATCCCAACTCCGGCATGATCGGCATCATCATGCTCACCGGCCGGTCCGACATGGTCGACATGGTGGTCGGTCTCGAGGTAGGCGCGGACGACTACATCGCCAAGCCGTTCCACCTGCGGGAGGTCCTCGCCCGGATCAAGAGCGTCCTACGCCGGTTGCGGCCTGCCACCCCGGCGGAGTCGCCCTCGGACGACCGGACCGTTGATAGCGAGGTAATCGAGTTCGATGGCTGGCGGCTCGACTTGGGACGCCGGGAACTGCGGGCGCGCGACGGCTCCGAAGTCCTTCTCACGACCGGCGAGTTCGATCTGCTCGTGACCTTCGTCAAGCATCCAGTCCGAGTCCTCAGCCGCGATCAACTGATGGATCTGACGCGGGGGCGGCAGTGGGAAGCGATTGACCGCTCGATCGACGCTCAGGTGGCACGTCTGCGCCGCAAGATTGAGGCTGATCCCAGGAACCCTGCGCTCGTCAAGTCGGTGCGGGGCGTGGGATATGTTTTCACGGGGCGAATCCGGTAACCGCAAAACCCGTCAGCGCCTTGCTCCGATCCCGCCTCCCTACACGGCGTCTGCGAGACCTACGTTGTGACGTCCGATGTTCCCTGATTCAGGGCTGATGGGGAGACGCTGATGCCAGCATCCGCAGAGGCGGTAGAATTGGCCTCTCAAACCGAAAAAGCTTCAGCTAAATCCGCGGCCAACCGGCGGACGCCCAGCAGTCGCCGAGCGTCCGCCAACGGTTAGGATCGGCTATTGGAGGTACTTGCCCCCATTGATCGACAGCGTCTCGCCGGTAATGAAGCCCGCATCGTCCGAGACGAGGAAGACAACGCCGCGAGCGATCTCCTCGGGTGTGGCGAGTCGCTTTGCGGGCACACCATCGATGATGGATTTCAGGATGTCCGGCCTGACCGCGGCGACCATTGCTGTGTCCGTGTAGCCCGGTGCAATCGCGTTGACCGTGATGCCGCGCGATGCTCCCTCCAGTGCCAAAGCCTTCGTGAAGCCGATCACGCCGGCCTTCGCCGCCGCATAGTTGGTCTGTCCGGCCTGGCCAGAGAGCGCATTCACGGAACTGATGTTCACGATGCGGCCGAACTGCCGTTCTCGCATC
>Ga0182736_1002627_pt1 | contig 13269 bp, 8 predicted proteins | sample eDN5th30CKraftBY_FD_128882 | JGI IMG/M metagenome (GOLD analysis project Ga0182736, IMG submission 128882) | Enriched backyard soil microbial communities from Emeryville, California, USA - eDNA 5th pass 30_C Kraft BY (version 2) (version 2) | ecosystem: Environmental > Terrestrial > Soil >...
ATCTGCGACGACCAGCTCTCCCGGCGCGAGGCGCACACCGAGGAGCACAGCCCCATCCACCGACTGGAGGACGCGCGCATCGACCCCGCCGCCGCCCGCGCCTGGCTGAGCACGGCCACCCTGTCGCCGGTGATCACCGCCCACCCCACCGAGGTCCGCCGCAAGAGCATCCTCGACCGCGAGGCGGCCATCGCCGACCTGCTGGACGCCCACGACCGTCGGGGCGTGCGCACCGCCGAGCGCCACCGGCTGGAGGCCCGGCTGAAGCAGCAGATCCGCATCCTGTGGCAGACCCGCATGCTGCGCCCGGCCCGTCTGCTGGTCACCGACGAGATCGACAACGCCGTCGCCATCTTCGCCCGCACCTTCGCCGTCGAACTGCCGGCGGTGCAGCGGCGCCTGGGCGAACTGTTCGGCGTGGAAGGCCCCCCGCCGCCCGTTTTGAAGGTGGGGTCCTGGGTCGGCGGCGACCGCGACGGCAACCCCTTCGTCACCGCCGAGACCCTGACCTATGCGGTGCGCCGGCAGGCGGAGGTTGCCCTGAACCACCATCTGGCCGAGCTGCACGCCCTCGGCGGCGAGCTGTCCTTGTCTGACACCCTGAGCCCGGTGACGGACGAACTGCGCGTGTTGGCCGACAATGGGCTGCACCAGTCGGAGCACAAGGCCGACGAGGTCTATCGCCGGGCGCTCACCGGCTGCTATGCGCGGCTGTCGGCCACCTACGCCAAGCTGATCGGCCATCCGCCGGCCCTGCCCGCCCGCAAGGAACTGGAACCCTATCCCAGCCCCGAGGCCATGGAGGCGGACCTCGCCATCGTCGCCCGCTCGCTGGAGGCCAACGGGGATGCGGACCTTGCCGCCGGCCGGCTGCTGGACCTGCGTCAGTCGCTCGCAAGCTTCGGCTTCCACTTCGCCAGCATGGACCTGCGCCAGAACTCCGACGTGCACGAACGGGTGGTCGGCGAGTTGCTGCGGGAGGCCGGGGTCCAACCCGACTACGCCGCCCTGGACGAGGCCGCCAAGGTGGAGCTGCTGACCGGCGAACTCGCCAGCCGCCGGCTCCTACGCACCCCCTGGGGCCGCTATTCGGAGGAGGCGGAGAAGGAACTGGCGGTCATCGTCGCCGCCGCGAGCCTGCGCGCCACCTTCGGCCCCGGCGCGGTCGCCAACTACGTCATCTCCCACGCCACCAGCGTCTCGGACATGCTGGAGGTGGCGGTGCTGCTGAAGGAGGCCGGGCTGTTCGAGCCGGGGGACGCCCCCACCTGCGGCCTGCGCATCTCGCCCCTCTTCGAGACCATCGCCGACCTGCAGGCCAGCGCCGACATCATCGACGCCTGGCTGGCCCTGCCGCTGGCCCGCCCGATCCTGCAGGGCCAGGGAAACCTGCAGGAGGTGATGATCGGCTATTCGGACAGCAACAAGGACGGGGGCTACGTCACCTCCACCTGCGAGATCCGCAGCGCCGTGGCCCGGCTGACCGCGCTGGGCCATCACCAGGGGATCGCCATGCGCTTCTTCCACGGCCGCGGCGGAGCGGTGGGCCGGGGCGGCGGGTCGAGCTTCGAGGCCATCCAGGCCCTCCCCGCAGGCGCCGTCGCCTCGGGCCTGCGCATCACCGAACAGGGGGAGGTGGTGGCCAGCAAATACGGCCACCCGGACGTGGGCCGCGCCAACCTGGAGACTATCGCCACCGCCGCCATCCTGGCCCACATGGGGGGCGCGCCAGACCTCGCCGACAACGGCGGGGGCGGGCTCCTCGCCAAGTTGAGCGCCAAGGCGTTCGAGGCCTACCGGAGCCTCGTCTACGAGACCAAGGGGTTCGAGACCTATTTCCGGGAGTCCACCCCCCTGCCCGAGATCGCCCACCTGAACATCGGCAGCCGCCCCTCCTCCCGCTCCACCTCCACCCGGATCGAGGATTTGCGCGCCATCCCCTGGGTGTTCAGCTGGTCGCAGGCCAGGGTCATGCTGCCGGGTTGGTACGGCTTCGGCACGGCGGTCGCCGATCTCGCCGACAACGAAGCGCTGGCGCGGCTGTTCAAGGGCTCGGCCTTCTTCCGCGCCACGGTGTCCAACCTCGAGATGGTGCTGGCCAAGTCGAGCCTGTCCATCGCCCGGCGCTATGCCGAGCTGGTGGAGGACCAGGAGCTGGCCATGGCCATCTTCGCCCGCATCACGGCCGAATGGACCGCCACCCGCGACGCGGTGCTGGCCATCACCGGCCAGACCATGCTGCTGGAGCGCAACCCGCGCCTGTCGGACTCCATCCGCATCCGCCTGCCCTATATCGACGCGCTCAACCTGCTGCAGGTGGACCTGCTGCGCCGCCGCCGGGCGGGGGACGAGGATGAGCAGATCGCCGCCGGCATTCGCATGTCGATCAACGGCGTGTCCGCCGGGCTGCGCAACAGCGGCTGACCGCAAGCCACGGAACCGGCGCGACAATACCGCGCTTGGCTAGGTGCAGCTTGGCCGCTAACCCCAGGAGATCATGATTCATCGTATCCTTGTCGTGGGCCGGAACGGTCAGTTGGCCCAGGAACTCGCGCGCGCCACGCCCCCGCCGGGGTGGAGCGTGGAGTTCGTCGGCCGGCAAGGGCTCGACCTGTCCGATCCCGAGGGCGCGGCGCAGGCGGTGCGCGACTTCAGCCCCAGCGCGGTGATCAATGCGGCCGGCTACACCGCCGTCGACAAGGCCGAGAGCGAGCCTGAGCTGGCGATGACGGTGAACGCCGAGGCCCCGGCGGCCATGGCGGCGGCGGCCAAGGCGGCCGGCGCCCTCTTCGTGCAGACCTCCACCGACTATGTGTTCGGCGGGACCCAGCCCGAGGGCTACCGCGAGGACGATCCGGTCGCTCCGCAGTCGATCTACGCCCGCAGCAAGGAGGCCGGCGAGGCCGGGGTACGGGCGGCGACCGACGACCACCTGATCGTGCGCACCTCCTGGCTGTTCGGCCTGAGAGGCGACAACTTCGTCAAGACCATGCTGCGGCTTGGCGCCGAGCGGGACGAGCTACGCATCGTCGACGACCAGCACGGCCGCCCGACCTCGGCGGAGGATCTCGCCGGCGCGGTGATCGAGATGTTGCGTCAGTCGCTGGCCGGTAGCGGCGAGCGGGGGACCTTCCACTTCGCCAACGCCGGGCCGACCACTTGGCGGCGGTTCGCCGAGGCCATCTTTGCGCGGGCGGCAGCGCGGGGGGCGAAGACGCCGCGGGTGGTCCCCGTCACCACCGCCGACTATGGCGCGCCGGCCGCCCGCCCCCTGTGGTCCGTCCTGCAGTGCGAGCGGATCGAACAGGCGTTCGGCATCGTCCCCGGATCGTGGGAACCGGCCCTCGACGCCACGGTCGAGGGCCTGCTGGCGTCCACGCAGTCCTAGGAGAACCTCATCCGTAGTGGATGTCGCCGACCACCCCGACGCCGGTGACCACGGATAGGCCGGTCACGCCCAGCAGCTTGATCAGCCCGTCGCCGGTGTCCGCGCCGACCACGTCGTTCTGCCGATAGATGTAGGTGTCGCCGCCGTACTCGAACACGCCGGTCTGCCCCACCGCCAGATGGGTGGAGACCGCCACCAGCGCCTGCTCCAGCGACAGGGGCTGGATGATGTACTGGGTCAGGTCGGTCTTCACGCTGGTGATGTTGGGGCCCAGGTCGACGAGGTCGACGTTCTTGGCGAAGTCGGTGACCACGGCGTAGCCGTCCACCTTGCCGTCGGTCACATGCATGTTGGCCAGACGCGGAACCGTCGGCGCGGCGGCGTTCTGATAGAGGGCGAAGGTGTCGGCGCCGCCCCCCAACTTGAAGCTGCTGACGCCCGTGCTCGCCGCGGCGAGATCGACGGCGATCCAGTCCGCGCTGTTGGACAGCACCGCGTTCACCGCCTGGGTGGAGCCGAAGCGGGTCAGGGTCACTCCAGCCCCGGCCGAGGCGTCGAGGCTGGTGGTGGTGAGGTCGAACTCGCCGGTCAGCCGCCCGGGGCCGTCGATCACGATCGACATCTCCCCCCGCGCGCCCCCGCCGATCTTGCCGAGGATGCTGTTGCTGTCCACGTGGATGTAGAGCGGCCCCCGCACGTTGCCGACGAGGACGCTCGGCGGGACCGCCCCGACCGGCGCAGTCCCGGCCCCGAAGATGGCGCCCACATTGTCGAGATGCAGGTGCGCCGAGCTAGCGTACACCGTGGTCGAGGTCGGACCGGCGAAGACGAGGCTGGTGGCGTAGGACACGTCGAACACGCCGCCGTTGACGCCCTTCAGGCCGAGCTCCACCCCGTTGGCGAGGTTGGTCAGCTTCACCCCCCGCTCGGAGGTGGAGGTGAGGTCGGTCAGGCCCTGCACCGCCGACATGTCCCAGCCGCCGAACTGCAGTTGGAAGTCGGAGATGGTCAGGTGCTCGACGTTGCGGATCACCGGCGGCTCGGTCTGGGAGATCAGCTCCTCTTTGATGCCGATGGTCGCCCGGTCGTCGCCTGCGCCGCCGTCGATCACCGCACCGTTGCGCAGGCGCCCGACGGTGATCACGTCGTCCCCGGCGCCGGCCAGGATGTGCCCGGTCAGCACCCCGCCGATGATGGCCACCGACGGGTTGAGCACGTCCACATTGATGACGTCGTTCCCTGAGCCGGTATCGACGTAGCCGCTGAGCGGCGCGCCGGTGATGGTCACCGTGTCTCTTCCGGCCCCGGTGGATATCCACTGGCCGGCGTCGAGGCCGTTGGGGGCCGTCACAATATCGTCGTTGACGCTGGCGCGGACGATGGCGGTGGCCACCGTCACGGTCTGGTCGTGGGCGACGGTGATGGTCACCCCCGGCCCGGTCGCCGCCGGAACGCCATAGCTGGCCAGGAGGTCGGTCTGGTAGGCGGCGAGTTTGTCGGCGGCGATGTCCAGCAGCAGCGCGTCATTGGCCTTGGCGTAGACGCCGATGTCCTCCTTGGCCGCCTGGGCCAGCAGCCAGCCCACCATGGCCGCCTTGGTCCCGATGCCGTCCACCCCGTCACGGCCGTAGAAGGCGAAGTATTCGCCGCGGGTGTAGGTCCCGCCGGCGCCGTTGGGCACCATGTCGGCCAGCAGGCTGACCACCTTGTCCGCCGCCGGCGCCGTGCCGAAGATCTGGGTGTAGGCCTTCACCAGCGCCTGGGTCAGGGAAAGCTGGCCATAGTCGGCCTGGAACTTGGCCGCCCCCTCCCCCAGCTTGCCGAGGTTGACCGCGAAGTTGATGTAGCGGTTCTCGATGTTGAAGTTCTGGTAGTAGGCCGAGTTGAGGTTGTTCACATTGCCGCCGCCCGGCGACACCAGATAGTCGATGCCCTGGTCCCGCGGGATGGCCCCGGTGAAGAACTGATAGGACAGGGTCGCCACCGAGGTGGTGTTGATCCCGAGCTTGGCCACCTCGGCCGCCGCGGCCGCGAAGCTCAGGGTGTTGGCGTCGACCCGGGCCGACAGGGCGGTCAGCTTGGCGGCGTCGGCCGCGGGGATCTGGGAAATGTTCACCCGCAGGGTATTGCTGTAGTAGCTTTGCAGCGCTTGATAGGTCGCCATCTCGTCCTCGCAGCTGTCGACTTCACGGGGGCCCACAGCCGCTCCGCATCATGACGACACAGCATGTACAGTTTTTACTGTACATCAAGCCCGGGGTATGGTTTTTTCATACCAGAGGGGCGCGAGCACCCCCAGCCCCGTCCCTTCCGCATGAGTATGGAAGCGACGCTCGCGTCCCTCTTCCCTTCACCACATCCGCTCATCCCGGCGAATGCCGGGAGCCAGATCCTATGGCGCTTCGACAGGCGAGCGCGCGCTGGAACGCGGATGGAGATTCTGCCGGCGAATGACAAGCTCTACGATCTGGCTCCCGGCATTCGCCGGGAAGAGCGGTTTGCTCAGGCCTTCATATCCAGTAGCTGCCCCATCATCTCGTCGGCCACCTTCGCCACTCGCACGGAGGCGGCGAATTCGTGTTTGGCCTGGATCTGGCCGACCGTTCCCTCGATCAGGTCCTTGTCGGAGCCATTGGGGGTGAACGCCGCCAGGGTCTGGCTTGCGCTGTTCTCTAGCCGGTTGGCCGCGGAGACCATGCCGGCGTGGGCGATGGAGAGCACGTTCATGGACAAAACTGTGCGCCCCGAATCTTAAGCGGAAGTCGCCAAACGTGGTGAAGAGCCGAAGGGGACGATGCGGTTGCCCACGTCGTGGCCGATGTCCGCCCGGCCGAGGAAGGCGATCCCCGCCCGCTCGCACCAGCCACGCACCACGGCCGCCTCGTCCAGCACGAAATCCGGATCGTTCTCCGGAATGGCGCTGCAACGCCCCAGGCGCAGACCCGCCGCCCGCCGCACACCCGGGTTGGAGGTGATGTGGAACATGAACCGGTCGATCCGGTACATATACTCCCCCACCTCCTCCAGCATCAGCACATGGCCGGAAAGGTCAGGCTGCCAGGGCGTGCCGACCAGGGCGCTGAACACGGCCATGTTGAAGGCGGCGCAGGGCCCCTCCAGCCCCACCGTGGGCTCCAACGCGTCGGCCGCACCGGTCACGAGCCAGTCGAGGGCGCGCCCCACCGCCGCTTCGCCGCCCTCCCGTACGATGTCCTGGGGCATGGGGCCGTGGGCGACCCGGCCGATCCCCGCCGCATAGAGGCCCCCCAGCAGACTGCCGAGATCGCTGTAGCCGAGGTAGGTCTTGCCCCGCGCCGCCTCCCCCAACGCCGGCAGGGCGAGGTCGAGGATGCGGTTTGAGCCATAGCCCCCCCGCCCGAACCATACCGCGTCGATCGCCGGGTCGTTGGCCGTCTCCACCAAGGCCGCGGCGCGGGCGGCGTCGTCCCCGGCGAAGTGGCCGCTGGACAGAAAACACTGGGGATGGAAGCTCAGCGCCACCGCTCCTCCGTGGCGCGCGGCGGCGAAGGCGGCCACCCGCTCGGCCGTGGCGGGCTCCAGCCGGCAGGCCGGGGCGACGACGCCGATGCGAACCTGCCCCTGCCCCATCTCGCCCCGCCGTTGCGCGCCTGCACGGGCGCGAATACTTTCGCCCGATGATTCAAGACAATGCGTACTTCTTTTGCGGCGTGGGCGGTAGCGGCATGCTGCCGCTCGCCCTGATCGTTCAGGCGAAGGGCGCAAAGGTCGCCGGCTCCGACCGGTCCCTGGACCAGGGGCGCACCGGCGCCAAGTTCGACTACCTGCGATCCCGCGGCGTCGCCCTCTTCCCCCAGGACGGCAGCGGGGTGACCAGCCCCGACCAGACCCTCGTCGCCTCCGGGGCGGTGGAGGAAACGGTGCCTGACGTGCAGGCCGCCCGCCGGGTGGGCGCGGCGATGCTGACCCGCGCCGAGCTACTGGCCCAACTGTTCAACGCCGCCCCCCGCAGCGTCGGCGTGGCCGGCACCAGCGGCAAGTCCACCACCACCGGCATGATCGCCTGGATCCTGCACCGCGCCGGCAAGGCCCCGACGGTGATGAACGGGGCGGTGATGAACAACTTCGCCGGCCCGGACGCCCCCTTCGCCAGCGCCCTCGTGGGCGAGGGCGACACCTTCGTGGCCGAGGTGGACGAGAGCGACGGCTCCATCGCCCGCTACACCCCCACGGTGGCGGTGCTGAACAACATCGCCCTGGATCACAAGTCGATGGACGAGCTGCGCGCCCTCTTTTCGGCCTTCGTGGGCAAGGCCGAGATCGCCGTGCTCAACCTCGACAACGCCGAGTCCGCGGCCCTGGCGGCGGGCGTCGCCCCCGATCGGCGCATGACCTACAGCCTGTCCGGCGCGGCGGGCGCCGACCTCGTGGGCTCGAACCCCACGCTGGAGCCCGCGGCGGTGCGCTTCCGCGCTGCGTGGGCCGCCACGGGCGAGGCCGCGGACATCCGCCTGCCCGTGCCGGGGCTGCACAACGCCGCCAACGGCCTGGCCGCCCTCGCCGCCGCCCGCGCCTGCGGAGTGGGGCTGGCCGAGGCCGCGGCGGCGCTGGCCGACTTCAAGGGCATCCGCCGGCGGCTGGAGGTGGCGGGCGAGGCGAACGGCGTCACCGTGATCGACGACTTCGCCCACAACCCGGACAAGATCGCCGCCACCCTGGACGCCCTGCACGCCTTTCCGGGGCGGCTGCTGGTCATGTTCCAGCCCCACGGCTACGGGCCGCTGAGGCTGATGAAGGACGCCCTGGTGGACTGTTTCGCCACCCGCCTGAGCCAGGACGACGTGCTGCTGATGCCCGACCCGGTCTATTTCGGCGGCACGGTGGACCGCAGCGTCGGCAGCCCCGACCTCGCCGCCGCCATCACCGCCAAAGGCCGCCACGCCGAAGCCCTCCCCACCCGAGACGCCTGTGGCGCCCGGCTATTGGACCTGGCGAGGCCGGGCGACCGCATCGTGGTGATGGGCGCGCGGGACGACACCCTGTCGACGTTTGCGGGGGAGTTGGTGGGGCGGTTGGGGTAGCAATACTCACCTCCAAACCACTGGGGCTCGATATGAGCGACACTCCAACGCACCATAGGTGGTGGCTCAACGTCAGTGGCGACGAGTGGGCTTTCCGGCTTTTGCACGATGACTTGCCGAGCATCTCAGTTCGCGAGCGCAATGGTGCCTTTCAACTCGCAAGTGAGCATATCGACGAAGCAAGATCTATTTCTGAACTATGGGTGCGAGCAGATGAACAGATGGCTGAGCTCAATGAGCTATCGACACTTACGGACTGGCGCACGCCATTCCATTTGACTGGTCCAGCCCTTGAAATTCAGCCAGATGGGACTGAGAAAAGTCATTATCGCCTAGTTGCCGGGACCGGATACTTTGAGCTTACAGGTGTACGAGCTCGGCTGATTGGGATTGCAATGGGGCCAGATGGAAAACTGCTTCCTTCACCCCGTTCATTATTGGAACGATCAGCCGAGCTTCGAAAACGAAATCCGGGTTTCAAGCTGGCGCTCGCCCGAATGGATAAGGCCGGCCTCGACAGGCGCGAGCTTTACAAAGTTTGGGAGCGAATCCGTTTCTCCAACGGGTGGCGAAGGGGCAGCAAGTGTCCGCGTGGATTCTATACGGCGCTCGGAACAAATGAGACCGATGCGACGCGCTTCTCGGAAAGCGCCCATCTAGATCGTCACGAAGACCCGGACCCTGTAACCGATGGGGAGCTTAGCGCTAAAGACATGCGTACCTATATTGCGCAAATTCTTACTTATTGGGTGAACCGCGACATCCCAGCATAGCCAATGGGTAGCGAATTCGGGGAACTATGACCAACATCCAACTCACCCTCGCCACTCTCCTCATCCTCGCCGCCCACCTCGCTACCCTCACCGCCGCGGTGCTGAAGCGCACCTCCATACCTATCCTCTGGCTCAACCTCGCCGTCGCAAGCGTCGTGCTGATCTACCTCGCCCTCCACCCGCGGTGGCTGGCCGCGCCGGTGGATGGGCAGATGGCGGGGCTGGCGGTTTTCGAGGCGGTGTCGGCCCTGGCGGCGGTGATGGCGCTGCGGGGCGTGCGGCTGGCGGGGGCGGTGAGTTGGGGGCTGTTCGGGGTGCATCTGCTGGCCAGCATCGCGGCGGTGGCCTTTGCGCTGCTGTTCCGGATCACACGACTGATCTGAGCCCGCCCCTCCCCCCAACGCACCCAAGTTTGAATCTTCGCGTTGTCAGCGCATGATGCCCGTTCCTTCAGGCGGGACGCGATGACGTCGGCAACCTCAGCAACGCCACGGGGCGACGGATCTGCCGCCGGCCTCGGCGATGTGGACTGGGCGGCGACGCCTCTGGGGCCGCGCCGCGCGTGGCCGCCGTTGCTGGCCTCCATGGTGGAGCTGGTGTCGGCCTCGCGCCTGCCGATGTTCCTGCTGTGGGGCGAGGGGCAGGCCTTCGTCTACAACGACGCCTACCGCCCCATCCTGGGGGCGCGCCACCCCCGCGCCTTCGGCCGCCCCTTCGCGGAGGCGTGGCCCGAGGCCTGGGGGGAGCTGGGCATGATCGTGGAGCGGGCCTTCGGCGGGGAGTCGAGCCTGTTCCAGGACTTCCCCATCGTGCTGGAGCGCCACGACGGGCCGGCGCCGGCCTGGTTCAACATATCCTGCTCGCCAGTGGCGGACGAGGCGGACCGTATCCGCGGGGTGCTGTGCATCGGCAACGAGACCACCGCCGCGGTGCTGGCCGCCCGGCGGCAGAAGTTCTGGTTCGACCTCGAGGCCGACCTGCGGGAGCTGCACGAGGCCGGCGAGATCATCGGCGCAGCCCAAGCGGCGCTGGGCCGCTACCTCGGGGTCAGCCGGGCCGGCTATGGCGACGTGGACGAGACCGGCCGCTATTTCCGCACCGACGCCACCTGGACCGACGGCAGCGTGGCGCCTCACGATGGGGTGCGGGATCTGGCCGCCTATGGGCCGGAGGTGCTGGCGGCGCTGCAGGCCGGTGAGATGCTGGTGGTGGAGGACGTCCGCACCGACCCGCGCACCAACAGCCCCGACATCCTGGCCGCCTTCGCCGCGGTGGAGACGCGCTCGGCGGTGGTGGTCACCCTGGTGCGGGAGGGGCGGCTGCGGGCGGCGGCCTATGTGCATTCGCGCCTGCCCCGCCGCTGGCGCGAGGAGGAGCTGAAGCTGATCCAGGCGGTGGCGGCCCGCATCTGGTCGGCGGTGGAACGCGCGCGGGCCGAGACCGCCCTGCGTGAAAGCGAGGCCCGCTTCCGCGCCATGGCCGACACCGCCCCGGCGCCGGTGTGGGTGACCGGGGCCGCCGGAGGCATGGAGTTCGTCAACAGCGCCTTCGCCGAGCTGTCGGGCCGGCCGCGGGAGGCGATGCTGGGGGACGGCTGGATCGACCTGTTGCACCCGGAGGACCTGCCGGTGTTTGCGGAGACGCGCGCGCGGGCGCGTGAGACCCAGTCGCCCTATACGGTGGAGGGCCGGTTCCGCACGGCGGGGGGCGAATGGCGGATGCTGCACACCAGCTCCAGGCCCCGGTTCGACGAGGCGGGGCGGTTCGCGGGCTATGTCGGCCTCGCCATGGACGTGACGGAGATGCGCGCCGGCGAAACCCGCCAGCGCCTCTTGATCAACGAACTGAACCACCGGGTGAAGAACACCCTGACCACCGTGCAATCCCTGATCCACCAGACCCTGCGCGCGGGCATGTCCGCCACGGAGGCGCGGCAGGCCCTGACCAACCGGCTGATGGCCCTGTCGGCGGCGCACAATGTGCTGACCCAGGCGCACTGGGAGGGGGCGGAGGTGTGCGAGATCATCGCCGAGGCCCTGCGCCCCTTCGACGCCAGGGAAGATCAGATCGAGGTGACCTGCACCGAGGGCCGGCTGCGCCCCAGCACCGCGTTGGCCTTCGCCATGGTCCTGCATGAGCTGGCCACCAATGCGGTGAAATACGGCGCCCTGTCGTGCGATACGGGCCGGGTGAAGCTGGATTGCGCCATGGGGCCGGACACCATCGAACTGACCTGGATCGAGACCGGGGGACCGCCGGTGACCCGGCCCACCCGCACGGGCTTCGGCCTACGGCTGCTGGAGCGGGGGCTCGCCGCCGAGTTCGGCAGCGCGGCGGCGGTGGACTTCCGCCCCGAGGGGGTGGTCTGCACCCTGAAGGCCCGGCGGCAGACCTGATGCTGGCCACCTGCCCGCTGGACCACCGGGGGCTCGCCTATGTGCGGGCGCATCTGGCGAACGCCAATCCCTTCTGCGACGCCCTGCTGGCGGTGGTGGAGGCGGTCCCCGGCGAGGTGTTCACCGTGGCGCCCGCGGGAACCTCGGGCTTCCGGCTGTACGGCTTCGAAGCGGGGGGCTGGCTGCCCCCGGTGGAGGGGCTGGGCGGGCCGCGCGCGGAACAGGTGATGCGGTCCTTGCGCGAACATCCGGGGGCGGTGTGCATCGTCGACGATGTGGGCGGCGCCTTCGATCCGGAGATCGCCACCTCCTTCGAGGCGGGCGGCGACGCCTACTTCCTCCTCGAGGCCCGCTCGGCGCGGATCGAGGTGGAAGGCGCCCTGATGCTGGGGGACGCCGGCTGGCACGGGGTCGCCGCCCTGTGCGCCCCGCCGCGGACGAGCCGAACCGCCCTCGCCTCTCCCGGCGCCCTGGTGGCCTGCGCCGCCACGGTGATCGAACTCACCTGCACCGCCTACGACGGCGAGGGGTTCGTGGGCTGGCGGCGGGTGTAGGCGCGGCGCTTCCTGCCGCCCGCCCTCCGTTTCGCCATCCACCCTCCGCCGTCATCCCAGGCCTCGTGCCTGGGACCCATTCGCGCAGCGTTTTCAGGAATGAGCGCGACGGCCATGTCGCGTCCTGCTCTGCGCCCCTCGAGGCAATGGGTCCCAGGCACGAGGCCTGGGATGACGCGGGGTTGTTGGGGCTTGTTTTGGGCCGGTTTGATTGGCGGGTTTGGTCGACCCATTTCACTAGCCTTGACTTCCCCCAGGGCCAGGCGTAGCCCGCTCGCCTCTTTCGTTTCTCCGCGAGCGCGTCGACCCGTGCAATCCATTCGCCAAAATCGCCGTAAGCCTGCTCCGTCCGGAGCAGCCGCGTGCGCTCGTGAGGAAACCGCCGTCTAGATCGATGTAACGATCCAGTCTGTTTCGCCCCTCCCGAGCCCGAAAGCTTCGGAGGGGTTTTTAGTTTCAGCACCCTTCAGCGTTCCGGGCCGGGCCTACTTTCAGAGTCCCACCATGTTCGACGCCGAACTCGCTTCCGCAACCCGCCCCGCCCCCGCCGCCTGGTGGGCGGAGACCCGCGCGACCCTGCGCCTGGCCGGGCCGCTGGTGGCGACCCAGTTGGCGCAGATGGCGGTGCTGACCACCGACATCGTCCTGCTCGGCCGGCTGAGCACCGAGGCGCTGGCCGCCGCGGCCATCGGCAACGCGGTCTATTATTTCGCGTGGCTGATCGGCTGCGGCCCGGCCAATGCGGTGGCGCCTGTGATCGCCCACCTGCTGGGCGCCAGACCCAAGGACCGGGCCGGCGTCCGCGCCGTGGTGCGCATGGGGCTGTGGGGGGCGGTGCTGGTCAGCGCGCCCCTGATGCTGATGCTGTCGGCGACGCAGGCGATCCTCGCCCACCTCGGTCAGGAGCCGGTGCTGGCGGCCGGGGCCGGCCGGTTCGTGGCCCTGCTGTGCTTCGGCCTGCCGTTCTCGGTGGGCTTCCGGGTGCTGAGCAACTTCGCCACGGCGTTGGGGCGGCCCGCCGCTTCGCTCTGGGTGATGCTGGGGACCATCCTGTTCAACGGTGTCGCCGGCTGGGTGCTGATCTTCGGCAAGTTCGGG
>Ga0182736_1002629_pt1 | contig 13261 bp, 5 predicted proteins | sample eDN5th30CKraftBY_FD_128882 | JGI IMG/M metagenome (GOLD analysis project Ga0182736, IMG submission 128882) | Enriched backyard soil microbial communities from Emeryville, California, USA - eDNA 5th pass 30_C Kraft BY (version 2) (version 2) | ecosystem: Environmental > Terrestrial > Soil >...
GGGCGCGGCGGTGGCGGCTGTATCACGATGCCCAACAGCCGGAACGCTTCCTCGAGCTCTTTCGCCTGGACTCCTGGGGCGAGCATTTGCGGCAACGCGAAAGAACCACCATGAGCGATCGCGAAATCGCCGTGCAAGCCCGCGCATTTCATCGCGGCGAAGAGCCGCCGCTCGTTCGCCATTACCTGGGAGTGGAAGATTGAGGACTCGCGCAGACTTTTTCTTGCGGAAAGTCTTCTCTACACCGATACCATGAGGGCCAAATTAAATCGGCGCTGGTCGAAAAATTACCCATGAGTGCAACAGCAACCGAGGTTCCCTTGCTCAATGTGCAAGTCGATGGGGAATGGAAACAATTCCCCAAAGGCACAAGGCTGATCGAAGCCTGCATGAAGAGCGGGCACTTCATCCCCCACTACTGCTATCACCCGAAGCTGAGTTCTCCGGGCAACTGTCGTATGTGCCTGGTCGAGATGGCCATGCCAAAGATGACTCCTGACCGCAAGCCGGTCATCGGCGAGGATGGCAAGCCCGAGCTCAACTGGAGCCCTCGCCCCGTTATTTCCTGCGCCACCGAAGTCAGCGAAGGCATGGGCGTGCGCACCAGCTCTCCTCTCGTCGAGGAATGCCGCAAGGGCGTGATGGAGTTTCTCCTGATCAACCATCCGCTGGACTGCCCCATCTGTGATCAAGCTGGCGAATGCAAGCTTCAGGAATTTTCCGTGGAATACGGCAAAGGTGAGTCCCGCTTCATCGAAGACAAGGTCAAGAAGCCGAAACGCCAGGACATCGGACCACGCATTGTGCTCGATGACGAGCGCTGCATCATGTGCTCACGCTGCATCCGCTTTATGCAGGAAGTCGCGAAAGACGACGTCCTGGGCTTCGTGAACCGCGGCAGCCACACGACGCTGACTGTCTATCCGGGTCGCTCGCTGGATAACAACTACTCGCTCAACACGGTGGACATCTGCCCCGTCGGAGCGCTGACCTCGAAAGATTTCCGCTTCAACATGCGCGTTTGGTTCCTGCGCGAGACGAAGAGCATCGATGTAAACTGCGGTACGGGGGCAAACATCCTGATCGGAAGCCGCGAGAATGCGATCTACCGCATCACTCCGCGGGAAAATGACGCCGTCAACTCCTGCTGGATGCCCGACAATCACCGGCTGAATTTCCACTACGTCAACAGTGAGGAACGCCTGAAGGAGCCCAAGGTCAAAGGCCTGGAAGGTCCGGTCAAATGGCCGACGGCCCTGCAAACGGCGGCCGATCAGCTTAAAAAAGATCCAGCCTCCACGGCGGTGATCGTCTCGGCCCGCTTCACGAATGAAGAGCTTTTCCTCGCCCAGCGTCTGGTCAAGGCGCTTGGGGTCAGCCTCTTCGACGTGCTGCCCCGCCCTCAGAAAGGCGACGGATTCCTGATTTCCGAAGATGGCAACCCGAACACGACCGGAGCGAAACTTTTCGGCCTCGTGACTGGCAAACTGGCCGACATCGCCAGTGGTGTCGCGAAAGGCACCATCAAGCATTTGCTCGTTCTCGGCGAGGATGCCACCGATTGCGGAATCACGGCGGAAGATCTCGGCAAGCTCGACTCGCTCATCGTCACCAGCCTGCTGCCCGATCAAACCACGGCTCGCGCCACCGTCGTGCTGCCGGCCGCCTCCTGGGCGGAGAAACGCGGCTCGATGATCAACATCAAGGGCCGCCTCCAGCGCCTCAGCCAGGCGATCCCTTCGCCCGGCCAGGCTCGGGACGACTGGGAAATCCTGCGCGACCTGATCCAGGCCGTCAGCGGGTCCAATGGCATTTACACGATCGACGAAGTCATCAAGCAGATGACCTCGGAAACTCCAGCCCTTGCTGGCTTGAGCTGGGGCAAAATCGGAGATCTCGGCATCCAGCTTTCCCTCTAAACCATGGATTTATACGCCATCGCAATGCAACCCGAGGTCTTCCTCGTGTGGACCTCGATCCTCAAGACGCTCTTCATCCTGTTCGGCGTCGTCTTGCCCATCGTCTCCCTGACGGTGTTCGCAGAGCGCAAAGTCTGCGCCTTCGTGCAGGATCGTGTGGGACCGAATCGCGTGGGTGCGCCTACGACGATTCTCGGTTTCAAGAAAGATCTGCGCCTGATGGGTCTGGGCCAGATGGTAGCGGATCCGATCAAGCTGTTGCTGAAGGAAAACTTCATCCCGAACAGCGTTAACAAGTTCTACTACTACATCGCGCCCAAGCTGACGATGATCCCGCCCATGCTCGTGCTGGCGGTGCTGCCTTTCGGCTCCACCTTCTTCGGTGTGCCGATGGTGATCGCCAATCTGGACATCGGCATCCTCTGGGTTTTCGCGGTTTCCTCGCTCGGCGTGTACGGCATCGTGCTGGCGGGTTGGGCTTCCAACTCCAAATTCCCCTTCCTGGGTGGTATTCGCGCCAGCTCCCAGATGATCTCCTATGAGCTGTCCCTCGGATTGTCCGTCATCCCGGTATTCCTGATCGTCGGCACGCTGAACCTCTCTGAGATCGTCTCCTGGCAGCAGCAGAATGGCTGGATGATTTTCCCGTGGTGGCCCAAAGGTTTCGAGCTCGACATGCTCCTGCGCGGTGACTTCGCCGCTATCGGAGGCACCTTTGCGGCTGGCCTTTCCTGGCAGCGCGTCCTGATCTGGATTCCGATGCTGATTTCCTCCATCATCTTCCTGATCGCCATGTTCGCGGAGACAAACCGCGTGCCATTCGATTTGCCGGAAGCGGAGCAGGAACTCGTCGGCGGTTACCATACCGAATACTCCTCCATGGGCTTCGCCCTTTTCTTCCTCGGTGAGTATGCCGCCATGGCGGCAGGCTCAGGCGTGATCGTGACTCTATTCCTCGGTGGATGGACCCTTCCCCTCGTCCCCGATGGCAGCGCGACATCGTTCTTCGGCCTCGCCTTCATTCCCGGCTGGGCGGCAGGCGCCCTATGGGGCTTGGTGAATATCACCGCCTTCTTCGCCAAAGTCTGCGCCTTGCTCCTCCTCTTTATCTGGGTTCGCTGGACATTGCCACGGTTCCGGTACGATCAGCTCATGAAGCTCGGCTGGTACTTCTTCTTCGAGCTCGCCCTGATCAATATCTTCATCACAGCCTTCATCCTGGCTTACGTGCGGTAATCGCTGACAATCGGAGGCCTCTATTTATAGCACTCGGACAGGATCTAGTCCGAGTCGGTACTTAGCGGCATCATCACATCATGAAGAAAAGAGGGCTGCTGATATTCTTGGCGGCCGTGTTAGTCGCGGCCATTTGGCTTTTGGGACGTCCATTACTGCATCTCGGAATAGTCTGGTGGCGAGAATCCTCACAGCCTCTTCCCTCAACTGCCGTCGGCACCAATGACGCCAGCCGCCTCGCGCCCAATAAGCCGGTCGATGTGGTACAGATTGCCGCGGAGCCCGCAGCAGCCGAACAACAAATCTCTGAACTGGTCCATAAGGCGGCTAAAGAAGGACTCCGCATCTCCATTAGCGGAGCCCGCCATGCCATGGGCGGCCACACGCTCTATCCAGGAGGTATCACCTTGGATATGCTGTCCTTTCGTCACATCTCACTGGACGAAAAGCGCCGCATTCTGACCGTGGGCTCAGGAATCCGCTGGGCCGAAGTCATCCCTTTTCTGGATCAGCGCGGACTAGCCGTCGGCGTCATGCAATCCAACAACGACTTTACCGTCGGCGGATCTCTTTCCGTAAACTGTCATGGCTGGCAGCATGATTCCCCGCCCATTGCAGGCACCGTGGAATCCTTTCGGATCGTGACCGCCGATGGCAGCATCAAACGGTGCAGCCGCACGGAAAACCAGGAGCTCTTTTCATTAGCATTGGGCGGCTATGGTCTTTTCGGGGTCATTCTCGATGCGGACCTTCATGTCGTGTCAAATGAGTTTTATCACCCAGAATCATACCGTGTAAAACCAGCTAATTACGCCCGCGTCTACCATGAACTTAACAAAGGACGCCATGATATCGGCATGGCCTATGGTCGGATTAGCGTTGCTCCGGATTCGTTTCTCAAGGAGGGAGTCATCACTCTTCTTACCCGTCAAAACACGGACCGATCCGTCGCGCATACTTTGACCAACGAGCAGCCCTCTCCAATCAAGAGGCTGGTCTTCCGCGGTTGCGTCGGGAGCGACTACGGCAAGAATCTGCGCTGGACGCTGGAAAAATTGGTTGGTGAATCAGCTGGCGAGTTGCTGTCTCGGAATCAGATCATGAATGAACCGTCCGAGTGGTACGGCAATCGGGATATAAAAAGCACAGACGTCCTCCACGAATATTTTCTACCAGCTTCGCGTTTAGGGGAGTTCCTTGAAAAGATAAGGCCCGTTTTCTTAAAACACCGTCCCGACCTTCTCAACATCACAGTCCGCAATGTGGACACCGATACTGACACCTTCCTTAGGTATGCTCGCGAAGAAGTTTTCGGACTGGTGATGTACTTCCATCAGGGATTGGACGCAACCTCTGAGTCTGCCATGCAGTCCCTGACACGGGATCTAATTGACACCTCGCTGGCTTGCAACGGGACTTACTATTTACCCTATCGCCCTCACGCTACCTTGACACAATTCCAGCAGGCTTACCCTCAGGCTCGACAGTTCTTCGCGCTAAAAAAACGCTATGATCCCAGCGGAGTGTTTGAGAACCAGTTCTACCTTAACTATGGCAAACCATTAGACTAGGCGACCGCTGACGCCAGACAGGCTGACGCCGCGGCCCTTCTCCGTACGGGTTATTCCCAGCGGGAGTCACGAACCACCTGGACCTCATCGGGCAGCAGTTCGCGATTGTACACCCGCGCGTCTTCCATGAGCCCGTCCGGAACGAGTGTATTGAAACACCCCAGGCCTCCGATCTGATAGCCCACGCCATCCTGCCAGTAAGTGCCCACCGACAGGGGCATCGCCCGCTCGACACCATCCACGTAAAGGCGCAGCACTCCTGCCGCCGACCCCGTGATGGCGACGTGATACCAGGTGTCTTCCTCGGCGACCAGGGTCCCGGTCTGTAGTGACTTCTCGAAATGGCAGAACCGGCCAAGGGAGTCCAGATGAGCCCAGGTCGAGGCGCAGTGCGCAGAGCCGTGAGCACAGGTGCGCCCGATGAAGTTCGTCTTGCGAATGGTGCGCAGCTTCGTCCAGAAGCTTAGCGTGTACTGGGTCGGCGTATGCGCGTAGACCATCTTCAGCATGTCATCCACGCCATCGAGCGAGATGGCATTTCCCACGACGCCTTCCTCATAAACCGGGGTGCCGTTGAAGAACGTGGCGTGAGCCGTTCCCGCATCATCATCGAGGGTATCGTCAAAGGTCCAGCGACCCACGAGGTTGCGGGTATTAAGGTACAGTGACCGGGCTTCCAGCGCGGTCATCGAACGGTCGTACACGCGCACATCGTCGATGACACCATCCGGCGTGGCATAGCCACCCGCGGCATTGCCTCCGAGATAATACCGATCTCCGAGAGTCCACATAATTTGCTGGAAATGGAGGTCTGCGCCTTCGCGCACACCATTCACGTAAAGGCGCATGTGTCCGTAATTTTTCGCCGAGATGATGACGTGATACCAGACGCCGGGTTGCAGCACGGTGGTTCCGACGACGCGGTAGCCCTCCATATAATATTCCAGCTGCCCGGTGCTGCTGACCGTCAGCCAATTGGTCGCGCTGTGACCGGGCCCTTGCGCCAGCGAACGACACCAGAGGTTGGTTTTCCGCACGGTGTCGAGTTTGACCCACATGGCCACAGAGTAGTCCACGGGATCCTCCTCGATGGGAATGATCACGGCATCATTCACCCCGTCGAAGTCCAGCCCCGGCGAGGCGTAGCCGTTGTTATATACCGGAGTTCCTCCCGCAAAGGTGCCATCACGGTCGCCTTTGGAATCCTCGAGATTGTGATCGAGCCGCCAGCGACCCACCAACTGCGGTTCAGAGGCATGGGTCGTCAGGTAGGCTGACTTCGAGTAATCTGAAAGCACACCGGAAGCCTCCGCCCGCACACGGTAGGCCGCGAGGGAACCGCCGGTCCGATCCAAATCGTAATACGTCGTGGTATTCGCGGGAAACGCCACCGGTATTTCCGCCCATGGCCCCCAGCCCCCCGGGCCGTGCGTACGTTTTTCAAGGCGATATCCTGTTTCTCCGGTCACGTCGGACCAGGTGACGCGACAGACACGGGTGCCCTCACTGTCGGCCACGATATCCTGTGGCTGCGGCGGGCCGTTGGTACCCGGAATCCAGCGCTGGAAAATCACGGCGTTGCCGGGGTACCCTCGTTCGACTGCGATGATGTACTCCCCGTTGCTGCGCTTGAAGGCCTGCACTCCCATCACGGAATCGACCCAGGCGAGTTGGGGAGCCTGGCCGCCAACGACCAGATTTCCCACATGGGAACCGTCGGAAAGGCGGTAGACTTTCACCATGTTGGTCCGCAAATAAGCGCAGAACAAATAATCCCCGGCCATGTTGATGGAGTTGACGCGGTTGTTCAGCGGATTGAGCCAATCCGGCAGAACGGTCTGCCAGGTGAGGGTGGGATTGGTGCTCCAGTTATCGTAGCGACAGACCACCCGCCCGGAGAAGAGGGTGGTGCCGGAGTCATTCGGATAGTCCTCGGTATACCCGAAGAGAAACATGGCATCCGCGGCGGAGTCGTACTGTAGGTTGTTGATCGTCGTGATCGGCTCGGGAACATCGAACACCTCCACCGCCTTCCATTTGGGAACGCCATTCGCATCGACCCCGTCGAAGGGATACTTCCGGATGAAGACTTTGGGGACAGTGGTCACGCCGCCCCAATTCACCTGCCAGACATTACCCGCGGCATCGACCTGGAAACAGCCTTCCTCGTATGTCGAAAGAGAGTCGTGATATTCGTTATTGTCGATATGGCCGTCCCCATCGTCATCCTGCCACCGCCATTGCCCAGGCCCGGCGGGTCTGTTCGCGGGCCATACCCGTCCCCAGTGCCCGGCGAACAACGCGCAGGGGATACCGATTTCCCCGTCGTTCTCGGGATCGAAGCGAAAGACCGAAAGCGGAGCGCCTCCCTGACCAGATACGAAAAGGAATTTGTGCCCCTCCAGCCGACGCATGGTTTGCGCATGAGGTATCGGCGAAAAGATGTGGAGGCGCGAATCGTCCGGGTATTTGAACGGATGCTGGGTCACCGCCGTGTAGGTCGTGTCATCCCCGGCCAGCTTGCTGTAATCCATCACATACCGCTCGTGAAGTCCGTAAAAGGAGGTTTCGTCGGCCGGATCGATGACGACCATATCCAGCGCAGGCAGGCCGTTGAGTTGCCAGCGCACCTCGGCGTTGGGCGTATAGGATGTGAGCGTGGACTCGGTGGTGGCGATGTAGAAATTTCCCGCATCATCCATTCCGACGGCAATGGGCTTGCAGAGACGGCCCGGGCCCACCTTGCCGATCTGAGTGCCTGTGCCTGAATATACCCCGCCGAGCACGCCGAAGGTATCATCCAAAGTTGGCGCACCCGTGACGTCGTAAATACGAATCTGCTGGTCGGGACCGCCTTCCACGACAAGCAGCCTCCCGGACGGATCGAAGGAAAGACCACGAGGATGCACCACGTCCGTGATCTGCTTGAGGATGGCACCATTGGCCGACGCCATGCAGACGACAGTTCTGGCCGCCGGGCGAACCATCCAGAGATTACCATCGGCATCCGCAGTCATGGGGCCGACGTCGGACTCCGGCCAGGAACGCAGTTCGGACGTGCTGGAGAAATCCTTTTTAAAGACCCTGATGCGCCCGGCGGATTTGTCCGCGACAAACATCTCGTCGTCCGCCACCGCCACTCCCACCAGGGAATGCTGCGTGGTGGTGAGAGGAATAAAGCTGTCGCCGAGCGATCCGGGCGCGCGCTTGCCATCCGGATGACAGCGGCCCAACCCGAAATGAATGGTTCCCGAAATCGTGCGCCGGGCGGCCATGTAAATGTATTCCCCGTCTCCGGTGATACCACATCCCGTGTCGCTGCCTCCGTCCTGGCAGACTCCGAAGGGATGGCCATTGCGGTAGATCGAATGATTCTTCCCTCCTTCGTCCCAACTCGCCGAGGCATAGACTGTTCCGTCGCCAGCGACATACATCTGCTCGACCACCCACTGGAGATGCGGCGCTCCCTCATGGCCTCCGCTGATCGTGCCGAGATAGGATGTCGTCACGGTGATCGGGTCGGTCTCTGTCGTGGACAGAGAGCTGGCCGATCGCTCTGGCGGAAGGCTTTTCTGCCCGGACGTGCCACGAATCTCCGGCGACCACGAGGAGGTGTTTCCCTCACGGTCAACCGAACGGATGCGGTAGGTGAAAATCTCACCATCGGGGCAGCTCAAGTCCACCAGGCTCGCCATCGAGGCAGGCTCCAGTGGCATGCTAATGTATTCCTCATTCTTCGTCTTTCGCTGGATTTCAAAGGCCGCCATATGACCTGCCGGTATTTTCCATCGCAGGGAAACACTGGAATTTCCAATGCCGGAAGCCTCGAATCCCTCCGGAGCCTTCAGGGCATCCCCTCCACCGCTTTTCTGCTGATCGGCCCAAATGATCGCCGCGGACAACAGCACACCGGACGACACAAAAACTAATAACCGCTTGATCGTAGCTCTGCGAAGAAAGGGGATCATGATGCCCCGTCCTTGTCATGAATGCTCCATTTGCGACAGAAGATCACATAAGGATCACTTAATAACCCAAGCCCTCCTGCAGTTCTCTTCCTCCTCTTGCCAACGGAAAGCAAACAGTCCATACAGCCCGAAAGCATTCTGATGTTATTCTGTCTCATTTGACCATCCGGTCATGCCCTTTAGTTTTCCGCGGCAGCGCTTTCTCCCGCTTTTAATTAACATGAAATCCTCCCTCGCCCTTTGCAGTCTCTTCCTCCTGCTTCTCGCGTCCGCCCACGCCGAATCGCCGCTCGCCGCAAAGATTCGTTCCGCCAAACCGGGCACCGTGGTGCAGATTCCACCGGGTGAACACGTCGTGTCCGACCTGGCGATTCCCGAAGGGGTGACCCTGCGCGGAAGCGGTTACGATAAGACTGTGTTGAATGCCTCTGGCGCCAACATAGGGCTGCTGATCTCCGCGCCGGGCGTGACCATTTCGGATCTCACCGTGCGCGCCGCCCGCGCCGCTGGTCTGTCGATTCAAAATACCACCCAGGCGAAGGTGATGCGGGTCCGCCTTTCCAACTCCCTCAACGGCCTCCTCATCGCAGGTTCGCAAAACGTACGCGTGGAGAACTCCGTGATGGACAACAACCGTACCGGCCTGTCCGCCAGCCGCTCGGAGGACGTCGCCATCGTGAACTGCACGCTGTTCAACAACGGCTCGCTGGGAGCAAGTCTCACCCACACCGTGCGAACCCGTTTTTTCAACACCATCATCGCCAATTCGGCCACGGGCGTATTCCTCGTCGACAACACCGACCTGCTGATGGATCACAACCAATATCAGGTGAATTACGTCGGCAAACTGTCCGGCCGCCCTGGCAGCGTCAGCGTGGCGGGATGGAGTGCCCTCTCCGGTCAGGACACCCGCTCCATTCAGCTTCCGGCCCTCTTCGACCGGGCCAAGGAAGGAGACTTTGCCCCGACCAATCCGTTGGATTGGGCTCTCGACCGCTTCCCCGGAACCGGACTGGGCGTGGCGCAGTTCGGCAGTGTAAAGGCTCCTGACAATGACCTCACCGGAACTTCCCGAAAAGGCCATTGGGACTTGGGTGCGGTTTTCGCACAGCCCAAGGCTCCAGCTCGTGACGCGCACGGGCAATTCGAAGTGACCCGCGAAGGTGGCGCGGTCAGCGCGGGGTTGTTCGAGCCGGACGGAACTCTCGTGGCCTATCTTTTCCAAAACCTGCCCCTGCCCAAGGGAAAGTATCGCTACTGGCTCCCTCCGCGGAACTGGGAGGGCCAGCCCATTCCCGACGGGAAGTACGAGTTGAGAATGGCGCAGGGAGAACTCCGCATGAACTACCGCGGCTTGGTCTTTAACACTGCGTCCGACAGTCGCCCCGAGTCGCATGATTCCCTGGCGGCGCGACACGCCATATTCACCCCCGCCGGGCAACTGCTGTTGGGCTGCGGCTGGAGCGAAAGCCATTTGCAGGTGCGGGAATTCGATCCCAAGAACTGGACTCCCGGCTGGACCTTTCAGGGAGCTTCCGAAATGCGCGGCATGGCCATGGACGAGAATGGCGCGGTCTTTCTTTTGCGCAAGGTGAGCGAAACCGAACCGATCTTCACCCTCACCAAGGTGCGCCTCTCCGACGGCCAGGCGGAGCCGGTCAGCGCCAAAGAAGCCACCGTGCTTTATTCGAACAAGTTTTCCTCCGATGCGCAGGGCCTGGCTGTCCTCGGCCAGCATCTCTTCGTCTCCGATCCCCACGCGAACACTCTCTGGATGGGAGAAACCTCCACGGGTTCATTCGAGCGCAAGATCGAAATCCCCGAGGCTCGCGAAGTGGTGGCCGATCCCGCTCACGATGTCGTCTGGCTGATCGAGGGAAAATCCACCCTCGTCGCCGTGGACTCCGCTGGGAAAATCCGCAAGCGGCATTCCCTGGACTACGGCATCGACCGCCTCGCCGCCAACGCCGGACGTCTAGCCACCCTCTCCACCGAGACGGGCAAGATCGCAACCTACGAAATCACTCCCCCGCTGGAACTCCGTCCCCTCCGCACCTTCGGTACGGGAGCCGATCCCATCGGGCCTTTTCGCGATGACGTTTTCACCTTCAAACAAGACCCCGGTCGTGATCCCGGCAATTTTGGTTTCGCCCTGAATGCGGACGGCGGGCTCTTCGTGATCGACAGCCCCCGCATGCTGCTGATCGCGCCAGATGGCACCGTGAAAAAATCCACCATAGCGGCGTGGGGCCAGCATCCCGTACGGGGTACCCTCGCCGGAGACCGGCAGCCCCGCTGGTGGAACATCCATTCGACGTATTCCATCACGATGGATTCCGAAAAAGGCACCTGGAAACCCGACGGCATCTGGGCCTTCGATCCGGATCTGCGCCGGGGCTCCCGCGCAGGCATCGCGTACTTCTCGGATGGATCGCGCAATTTCGCCCTGTTCCGCAAGGCCTTCGATCTCTTCGACGACGGCACGCTCGCTCCTTCCTTCCGCCGCAAGGAAATGCAGGCCGCGGGCAAGAAACTCATCACCACACCGACCCGGATCGACTTGGTGGAATTCGACGGCTACCGCGGCCGCACGGTGGTCGCCTGGGAGCATGATCCGAAGAATGGCAATCGCCTCTCTCGACGCCTCGACACGAATGGCGACGGACTGATCAACGAGCGCGACGAGCCGGCCGTTCTGCTTACCAAGGCAGACGGCTCTCCGGTGAGCTTCGCCTTCGATCCCCGCCTGATGTATCTCGACGATGAGCGCAATCTCCTCGTCGGAGGCGGAGGCGGCACCGGCATGCTCGTGCCTTATCTCGGCCTCGGGCCGGACGGCCTGCCGAATTTCGGTTGGGATCGTGCGCAAGTCGTGAAAGCCAAGACCGCCTCCTCACCCAAGGGAGAATTCACCTCGCCCTTCGACCTCAAGACCGTCGAGAGCCTGCATTCGCGCGCCGGAGAGTTTAACCGTTTCAAGGACGGCTCGATGGCCTACAGCCTTGTGACCAAAAGTGGAGGCGGCATCGGCTATGCTCATGTGGCAGGATCCGACCTCGCCTGCGTTCGACCAGATGGCAGCTTCAAATGGTTCGTCCCCCTGCCCTGGACCGGAGGTGTTCACGGCATACAGATCCAAGACGACATCCTCATCACCCAGGATTTCTCCGACATGGACTGGTATTTCTTCAACCCCGATGGCTTGGGCCTTGGCGTGGGCGGAGTGCCTTACGAAATGTGCTGGCTGGGCATGTGGAATGACCACCCCGAGCAATATCGGCTCTTTCGTGGAAACGACGGAGAGGTTTACGCCATTCTGGCCGATTACATCCTGACTGGTTTTCATTTGTTCCGCCTGGAGGGTCGCGACAGCGTCACCACATCCCGGACACCGGTCGCCATTTCAGCTTCCCAGGCACAGACGCTGACCGCCGAGCCAGCCCGGCCCGTGCCCGTATCCACCGAACCGCCCACCTTCCAGATGACCGTACCGAAGCTGGCGAAGGAACTCCCCATCGGCGGCGATGTGGCGGCCTGGCGCCAGGCCTTGCCCGTTCCCCAGATCATCGTTTCTCCGGAAACCTCCGTGGGGAGCATTAGCGGACCGGAGGACGCCTCGGCGGTCATTCGGCTCGGGCATCGGGACGGCTCGCTCTACGTACAGGTAATCCGTTTCGACGACGTCGTCACGATGCACCAACCGCTCGACAAGCACTACAAGCAGGACTCCGTCGAGATGAGCCTCAACTCCTTCCTGACCGGATTCAAACTCAACGTCACTCGCACCCGCGAACACGGCGAGACGGTCCTGCGCGAACGCTTCGCCCTGCCGAAATTCACCCGCGTCTTCACTCCGGAGGAGATGCCGCGCTCGATCACCGTGCTGGAGAACTCCAAGGACCTGCCCGAACGCAAGTTCATTGAGGACTTGTACGGTGTGGACCTGGCTTCGGCCAAGGCCATCATTACGGAATTCCGCGTCCCTCTGAAACTCCTCTTCGCGGATGATCCCACCGCACAGGTCACTGGTGCGAGCAGCGAGGCCATCTGGCTGGGCTTCATGGTGAATGACAACGACGTGCCCGGCTCCGATACCCAGGATCTCATCGTCTATCCCGCCACCTATAACACCTTCGCGACGAAGGAACGGGGCATTCTGGCCACACTGGAATGAGGAGCGGAAAGGACATCCGGTCTTCTGTGGCTTATCTGTTCCGCCTCGCGATGGTTGTTGAAAAGCCCCCCGCAGGCTATGATGGCAGACGGTGAAAACAATCCGACCCTCTCGGAAACGTTCTGCCAGAGCAATGAGCCTCATCGAGGTGACGCTCGTCTTGGGAATTATTAGCTTCGCCGTCGTGCCAATGGTCGGCCTGCTGGCGGTGGGTTGCCGGGGGTATCAATCCGCCATGGAAAAGAGCGTTGAAGCCTCAATCCTCCAGCATGTGCGCGGCTTGGGAGGTTCGCTCCACGCCGTGGGCGACCACCTGCCCCAAGCCTATTTCACGGTGGATGGCATGACGACTTTGGCCAACAGCAAAGACGCGATTTATCTCGTCTCCACCGA